>MWWG01000218.1_pt1 | contig 9747 bp, 12 predicted proteins | sample 1047331 | NCBI WGS metagenome assembly MWWG01 (sample SAMN06349968, study PRJNA376086) | soil metagenome | isolation source: MG6-4 sample Antarctic (ecotone) soil | place: Antarctica | collected 2015-01-13 | reverse complement strand
CCGAAAACTATGGCAACCAATCCGCGTTTCAATGCCCGCATCTTCGGCTCGACGTTGAACCATGTACCAAGCATCCTTCGTGCTCATTCGGCTGCTGCTAAAAACTTTGGTTCTGCCGATTGCCGTTCTAAAAAGCGCTTCCTTCTTGTTTCCTCCGAGGTCCGCCCCTTCAATATACGCGTCCATATATTCTTCTGCCTTGTGATGAGCGGGCATCTCATGCCGCTTTCCTCCTTTCTCGTGCAGGCAGAACCACCACCGTTTCCCCTGCGGATAATAGTCTTCGAGGTTCATCCGCACGACGGCACCCACACGGGCGAACGCATAAAGAAGAACGGAGATGAGCGCTCGATCCCGAAGCCCAACAACGCTCGAGGCATCGATCGATGAGATAAGGAGCCGCGCCTCGTCCTCGCTGAGGACCGGCGTCTTTCCTCGCTTCGCGGAGTGACTCGGCCCGCGGACGGAGGTCGCGGGGTTCATCGGAATGACTTGGCCGACTACCAGAGAATCGAAGAGCATCCGAATTCCGGCAAGCTCCTGCTTCACGCTCGGCGCTGCGTAGCGGACGCCAAGCTCCTTCACGTAAGCGGCGACGTGCGGCGGGCGGATCTCCCGGAGCAAGAGCCCTCGATCCTCCACCCATCGAAAGAACCGGAGCACCGCCCGGTGGTACGCCTTTCGGGTATTGTCGTTCGCGATCTTAGCGGTGAAGAACTCAAGGAACTGCCAAGCCGCGTGCTCCCCTTCCCGCGCGATCGCTTCTGGGATGACTTCGTAGCCGCTCGCTTCCGTAACCGCATTCCCTGCGCTAACCACCGGATATTGCTTCAAAGTCATTTCCCTTAATAGTATATAAAGGACGTTATATTCTACTACTATCAGTTGAGCCCGGTGTTTCAAAGACTCCTTGAATTCGAATGACCTGATGAGCTATCATGTAATTAACAGTTAATTAGCTGCTCAAAGGTTTATGATCGATCTCAACGAAATACACTCTCTCACTGAGTTTCAGCGGAACACTCGCGAGCACGTCGAGCGCCTGAAGTCGACGGGAGAACCTCAGGTGCTGACCGTTAACGGTCGCGCTGAGGTAATCGTGCAAGATGCGACCGCCTATCAAAAGCTCCTAGAGAAGATTGATCGCCTCGAAGCGCTCGCTGGGATTAAGCGCGGCCTCGATGACGTAGAGGAGGGGAGAACAAAGCCCGCGGAGCAGGTCTTTGATGCGATCAGGAAGAAGCACAAAATACCGAAGTCATGAAATACCGCGTCGAGTTCACCGATCAGGCTCACGCGGAAGCTGAGGCCGCGTATCTTTGGATCGCGAAGCACTCTCCGCAGAATGCGGCTACGTGGTTCAACTCACTGATTGATGCAGTCGCGACCCTCGAATACTTCCCGGAACGGTGCAGCATCGCACCGGAGAGCGAAGATTTAGGAAGGGAGATCCGCCAGTTTCTCCATGGGAAGTACCGTGCGCTCTTCGTGATCCGTGAGGAGGCGGTCTACATCCTCCACATTCGGCACGGTGCGCGGGATTACCTGCGACCGGAGGAAATGTGATCCTTAGGTCATCATGAACAAGGACGTTGAAATAGAGGAAGGATCGGGAAATATCTTCTCGGATCTCGGCTACCATGACCCCGAGATCTCTCTTCTCAAATCGCGCCTTGCCCAACGCATCGCCGAACTAATTGAGCGGCAAGGCGTATCTCGGGCGAAAGCCGCCGACCTTCTCGGTGTTGATCAGCCAAAGGTATCTAAACTCCTTCGCGGGCAACTAAAAGATTTCTCCACCGATCGTCTTTTCCGTTTTCTCAACGCCCTCAACCAAGACATTGAGATCGTGATCAAACCAAAATCAGACCGCGACAAAGTTGCTGAGATTCGCATTCTCGCTGCGTAAACTCCCCACGTGATAAACCCGATTATCACGTAGAGAAACAATGTACCAGTAGCTTTGTCGCCAATCGCGATGAACAGCTCTTCTCCTCGCTACAAGTCTTCCCTTGGAAATTGCTCTTCGAAGTCTACTTATTTAGTATTCCTCTATCCCCCACTCCTTCTCAGAAGGATACAACCCGAGCTTCTCGGAAGGAGAGCGATATGAGTCAAAAACTATCCCTGTTGGTTAGCATCTTCGTTCGGCCCTCCGTGGCGTTCGGGCTTCTTTGCATGATTGCATTACCGAAGGTTGCGCACGCACAGGTCACAGACCGTCCTGCCGGTCCATACGGCGGCGAGTTCCGGGACACGGCGACCGGGAAGGTTTGGCTCGATTACAATGTTTTTTACCACTATGGCGCCGATGGAATGACGTTGCCGCAAGCGAAAGCGTTTCTCACCAGCACACCGTTTCGCCTGGCGACCTACGCTGAAATTCAGTCGATCGCGGAAGCGAGCATTTTGAAAAGTGACGCCGTAGGGCCTTATACCGAATGTAGCCTCTCCAGCTCCGACAGCTCCGTGAATTGTAAGTATGGGGTATACGATGATTCGGCATTTGCACCTGGGGAAGGCGACGGACTTTTCGGACTGTCGCGTTCCGACACTGACGTGCACATTGATACGGACCGTATTTCCGGTGAGTTTGCGCTTGAGTTTTTTGGGCTCTGGGCTATCCAGCGAGGGCCAGCACTTCGCGCCGGAACGAGCCCATTCGGCGCCGACTTCGATGGTGACGGAAAAGACGAAAAGATCGTTTGGCGTGCAGCCGAGGGGAACTGGTACGTCAGGTTCAGCGGCACAAACGAGGCCATGGTGTACCAGTGGGGGTTGACCGGAGACATTCCGATCGTCGGAGATTACGACGGGGATCTTATTCCTGATCTCGTAGTGTGGCGCCCCTCGAACGGTACTTGGTACGTCAAGACTTCCAAAAACCTGTACGATGCGAGCCAGGCGATTCAGCAGCAGTTCGGCTTGCCCGGCGATATCCCGATGAAGGCGGATTTCGACGGAGACGATAAGTTGGATTTCGCTGTTTATCGTCCAAGCGAAGGCAACTGGTACGTGCTTCAGTCCTCGAATCAGCAGGTAGTTGTCACGCGCTGGGGGCTTTCTCGTGACATCCCTGTAACGGGCGGACGGCCTCTGCTCTAAAACGTTTGCCCTGGGCGAAACGAGCGGCGTCCTTGTCGCGCTTGGTTGTGCAGATCGATGTGAGGATTAAGATGATAGGTAAAATCAAAGCCCACGCAAGGGCTACCGTGCTCGGCATTTTCTGCGCAATGGGGTTCGGCAACAGTGCATATGCACAGGTCACCGATCTTCCAGCCGGACCTTATGGAGGGATGTTTCGGGACGAGAGCACTGGTAAGGTTTGGCTCGATTACGACGCGACGTTCGGAACGACTCTTGCCAGAAAACTTGAGTTCCTTTCTGGAACTCCGTTTCGACTTGCAACCACTGCGGAGCTTCAATCTATTGCGCAGGCAAGTCTGCTCGGCAGTCCAGCGGTGGGGCCTTATTTGTCCTGCGCGTTCTTCGGCGGTGGTAGTGGCAGTACCTGTAAGGTCGGCGTGTTTGACGATTCCGCTACCGGAACGTATCCTTCATTTGTCGGCATTATGTCCTATGTCCAAGGTGAGTCGACACCTCAAATCGAGAGTGATCGCACTGGAGAGATCGGCGCGGCCGCCGCAGGCGGCTGGGTAATCCAACGCGGTCCAGCCCTTCGTGCTGGTACAAGCCCATTCGGCGCTGACTTCGATGGTGACGGCAAAGATGAGAAGATCGTTTGGCGTGCAGCCGAAGGCAACTGGTACGTAAGTTTCAGCGGCACTAACGAAGCTATGGTGTATCAGTGGGGGTTGACCGGAGACATTCCGATCGTCGGAGATTACGACGGAGATCTTATTCCTGATCTCGCAGTTTGGCGCCCCTCGAACGGAACTTGGTATGTGAAGACGTCAAAAAGTCTCTACAATGCCAGCCAAGCAATTCAGCAACAGTTCGGCTTGCTAGGCGACATTCCGATGAAAGCTGATTTCGACGCAGACGATAAGCTAGATTTCGCAGTTTATCGTCCGAGTGAAGGGAACTGGTATGTGCTCCAGTCGAGCAACAGCCAAGTCGTAGTTACGCAGTGGGGCCTCGCGCGCGATGTTCCGGTAACCGGCGGACGTCCTCAGCTGTAGTTTTCCAATCTGCGGCGATGGAGCGGCATATCTACGGTGTGCCGTTCCTTTCGCTGCATAGCGTTACCGCTCCATCCCCCTGCTCTTCTGCATCGACCGCCGACGCTGCTGCTCGATCTCCTTCACGCGCTTCAGGAACTCTTGGAAGTCGCCAATGTGGTAGCTCCCATCTTTGTTCTTCTCCGCAAACATCCTCCCCTCTCCGGCCTGATCAAGCTGCGTTGTTGGTAAGTACATTTCTCCTCACAGTCGCAGTTTTCATCATTCGAAGTTCACCGCTTCTCGCCCTCTTCGCGCTCCGAAAACGCCCTGGAAATTTCCCCGCACAGCGATTTTCCACGGCGAGTTATTTCAAGGCTTTACAAAGCACCACGGTGGTTTCCCCGTGTGTATTTAGACGGTTGGATGCTGAGGCCGTGGTGTTAGCAAAACACCACGATGGAAAATGCGAATACTCTCGGCATGATAAGAGGGATGACCACGATCCGCTTTTATCTTGCCCTCTCCACCCAACAAAATCATGCGCCTTTCTTCCCCCTCCCACCAACCTTCCGCCTGCACGCTCGCAAACACCTGGGAACTGCGCCGCTGTCTTCTCCGGTCATTCCCCCTTCCTGGCGAGCGTCAGACCTTGGACGCAATGAACCACAGCGCTGCATGACTGCGGATCTTCGCACGACGATCAGGAAGGAAAACGCAGGCCCGCGAAGAGCACTCAAACTCGATCAATCTCATGCTTCGTGCTCTCCTCAACTACTCAATCGGAGAGCCCACAAAGATCGTTTTTTCTGTTAACGGAAAACCTCAATGTTAACAGCTAACTCACTCCGTTCAGTTAACCGGCGTTAACAGAATTCTCCTGCATTGGCAGAGCGTTCGGTCCTTTCGTGCTGCACTTCTAGTGCATTGGGTGTGGCTTCTTTCATGTCTCCCTTCTTGGGGCTGGATCTCTGGAGTTCTCCAAGGAGCTGAAGGGGTGAGCTTCGACTAAGGAGCGGTCATCTGAGTGGCCTCATCGGAGAGGCACAGTTCAGAGCCGTCGCTGCTTTGGGCTCTCTTCGTTCCGCAATCTGAGCCTTCCATTTCCGAATGAGGTTAGTTGGAAATCAGCAGTTGTCTTGCTCGGCCCTCTTCTGCCTGGCTGATGTGACCCCAGAGCTTCCTTTTGACGATCCCGACGAATATCCGCACAGAATCGCCGCTTGCTCGGTTTGCCCTCACCGCTGCCGCTGCGAAGTTGAGGAAGTTTGCTTCGCTCCGCTCAAGCCATCCCGCTTTCGTGGCCTGCTCATAGAGCTCCCTGAGCCGAGACGGTTTGCGGATGTCCTCCGGCCGAATGTTTCTCAGATTCGGTCTCCCCTCCTTTCCCCAAACACCAGTCGGTTCGCTCGGAACGAGTTTCTGGTTTTTAAGATCTGAAAGAGTTCTAAGTATCTCCTTAAGGGGTGCAAATTCGCCCCCGTTTTTGGCCTGAGGGGGTGCAAATTCTAGCCCCTTCTTGATCCCCTCGACTGCGCGGCTGGGTGCCGCAAAACCGCCAGAGTTACCCACAACGAGAGACTGAGGGGTCTCATCGTGGATAACTCTCCCCTCCCCGCCGCATTGTCTGTCCGGTTTCTGAGCTGTGAGCGTCAGCGGAAGATCCGTTGAATGTGAATCGCGGTTCGTCTGGGGTTCCCCACGATCCCAGCTCAACGTCAGCCGGAAGTATGATCCATCTCGATTCAGCTTCCTCTGATGCGAAGTCTCGTCTTTGGAGATGAAACCAAGGCTGATGAGTTCCGCCCTCGCTCCCCTCACCGCCCGCTCTGAGAGGTCAAATGCTCGTGAGATCCACGAAGCCTTCACGGTTCCTGCCGTTCGCAGCTCGCCGCTCTTTCGGTTGAAGGAAAGCCCCCGAACAAAGTAAGCCAGCAGTGTTTTGATGAGCGATGGTTTCCGGCACCTGCAAAGGAAGCGAAGCCCTCTGCGGGGGATGGGAATTGGCCGTGTACTCGAACGTGATCCGTTGAGAGCCTCTAGAACCGCTTCAGCCTCCGGCAGCAGCTCATGGCTCAGCTCGAGCACTCCTGCTCGAAAAGAAAGCAGCTTTGCCCGTGTGAGCCTTCGCAGCTCGCTTGTGATTGCCCTTTCTGAGAGGTCAGGAACGAGCCGAGTTAGTTCCGACTTCTCATAGCGCTCTTGTCCCTTCCCCTTCCCTTTCGCCTTCTTCACTCGATTTGCTGCTTCACGGATGGCCTTCAGCTCAAGCGAGCCGAGGAACACCCGGAATGAGCGAAGCGTGATCGTGTCTTCTGCCAGCGCAGCGAGAAGATTTGCGATCTGAATGGGCGTGATTGTTTTGTAGCCACCGATTGAGTGTATCAATCCTAGTCCTCCACAATGGAGGCGATCTTCAGCAGAAGACAAACAAATAACGTTACACTCGTTAAGAGTGCCGTTGACGGAAGGCGGGCTAAGGGATTACGCTTGGGGTATTCGAGGTCCCAGGCGTGAGGCCGTTCTTAGCCCGCTCCGCAAATTAACCGGCACTTGCCGGTTTTTTTGTGTCTTCAATCTGACTTTTTCGCCTAAGGATTCTCCATCCTGATTTACTTTCAACGCAGACCATTCATCGCAGCCGCGTGTTCGGCAACAAATATCTTTACACCGGTTACCTCGGCACCTTGGTACGTGGGTACCTCGGTACTGGGGTACGTAGGTACCTAGGTACGTCGGTAAAAGCATTGAGAAAATAGTGGGTTGCGGGGAGGCGAGTTCGTGTGTGAGATGGACCGAGGTACCTAGGTACTTGGGTACGTCGGTACATGGGTACCAGCGTACCTCGGTACGCCGGTCTAATCGCATGAAAAGGTACGACGATGACAGACGACGCGCTTACAACTCGAGTGATTGCAGTAGGAAATCAAAAGGGGGGAGTGGGTAAAACCACCAACACCGCTCATCTGGCTGCGGCTCTCGCGAGCATGGGTCGGAAGGTTCTCGCTTGGGATCTGGACGTGAACTACGGCCTGACCTCGCACTTCGGCGTTCCTCCTCAAGCCTATTCAGGAACGTTTCACGTGCTGACACGTGACCGTGATCCAGAGGATGTCATCCTGACCAATGATGATCCGGACATTGAGCTGCCAGAAGGCGTCCATCTGATTCCGTCGTCCCGCGAACTCGAAAAGCTCGAGGCCGTCCTTCGCACAGACGATCCGTTTTTTACTCCTCGCGATGTTCTCGTAGAGCCTTTGAATAAGCTTCGAGGAAAGTACGATTACATTTTCCTCGATACTGCTCCAAACACGAACGTGACCACTACGCTCGCTTCTTACATTGTGGCGGATTACTTCATCATCTCCACATTGCCCGAAAAGCTAGCCCTAGAAGGTCTTAAAAACGCCTTGAAAGATATCGGCCAAGCACAGCGCAAGGACCGTAATCCAGATCTCAAGCTCCTAGGGGTAATTGTCTCCGGCCTCGATAAGCGCATTCGTAAGGCGAGAGAGTACGACGAAGCGATTCGAGCGAGTTTTGCTGCCAATGGACAGGAATCGCGGAAATTTAAGGCGACTGTCACTCGAGCAGCCGCTATCCCCCGAGCACAAGACAAAGGGAAAACGGTTTTTCAAACGGAACCGAATCACGAAGTGATCTCACAGTTTCTTGATATCGCGGGCGAAATTGAAGACCGCGTTCGCGAATTCGAGCGAGCAGGAGAGGGCACCAAGATTGTTGAGGCGCGGGTATCTAATGGGTGACAGACGACCAGCAGGCGAAACAGAATATAGTCCTCTTGATGACTCGACGGATCTCATTGGACGCGTACTAGCCGGAGCGGTTGTGGTCGAAGAACCTTCGCCACAGCCTGTGCCGACCAAGATTCTGCATATCCAGCCAAAGGTAGAGCGGCCTGTTTCTCAACCGCCTTTGGAGAAGCACGAGGAGCCGGAAGTTATATCCGCTGTCCCTGAGTTCACGGCGGGTCAAACAGAAGAGCAAGTTGTCTTCAAATTCAGGGTCTCCCGCTCAGACTACATTCACGCGAAGCGCATTATCTCTTCGCTGGCGGAAGAGCTCGAGGCGAACATCGATATCTCGAACGTGGGTCGCGGGTGGCTGACTCGTTTCATCATGGCAGAAAAAGAGATCCTCGAAGCAGCGAAGCACCAGGAGCGACTAAAAACCCCAAACTCAAGGAGTTCGCTTGAGATCGCAGAAATAGATCATGCGATGACGGTGATTCAGTCGCTCGCTTTTCGAAGAGCAGCAGCGGTCAAATAGGAATAACGATGCAGCTTTTTCAGTGAAGAGGTCTCCAAGGCCGCTCGAGACAAACCCCTGACACTGAATATCCGCGACTCCTTGTCGCTGAGCGCAGCTATCCTTTGGTTCTCTTTGAACCACGCGCTTCAAAGACGGTTATGAGGAGCTTTCCTGGCTCGCACGAGAGCGCATTTTTTGCTTGACCGTGTGTAAAGTATACTTTACAGCGAGAATATGGAAGCGCGTTCCCGAACCATTAAGATCCTAGTTTTGGAGGACGAGAGCTGCCCGTTCGAAGAGTGGATCGATGGCTTACGGGATGCTTCTTTGCACCCGCGCAATAGATGCCAGGCTTGCACGCATACGGGATGGGAACTTCGGCGATCACAAGAGTGTCGGCGAGGGCGTCTCTGAGCTGAGAATACCAAAGGGCCCAGGGTTGCGCGTCTATTATGGTCTTGAGGGCGACACGTTAGTAGTTCTCCTTGGAGGAGGAGATAAAAGCACACAAGAGAAAGATATCCGTGAAGCACAGGAACTGTGGCGGAATCGAAAAGCAAAAAGATAGTCCGATGGCTGAAAAAAACGTCGGACACACTGTCCAAGCTCTAAGCTAGGACAATATAACATGAGGGTCTCTGCCGACTCTTGTCGGTCAGGTACAATAGAGCATGAAGACAAAAGACTACCGAGCAGGTCTTCTCAAGCGGCTGCAAGATGAAGAATATGCAGTTGGCTATTTGACTGACGTTCTCACCCACGAGACTCCCGAAGCATTCCTTATCGCACTGAAGGATGTGATAGACGCGCGCGGGGAAAATGTCTCCGCCCTTGCGAAGCAAGCTGGTGTAACGCGGCAAGCGCTCTACCAAGCCTTATCCGAAGACGGAAATCCCCGTTTTTCGACCATTACTCAGATCCTGAAAGTTCTGAATCTCCAATTCGCGGGACTTCAAATCGCGGACGAATCGGAGAAGGAAGCGGCGTAGACAAAGCAGCTCGCAAATCGAAGCACTGTCCGAAGATCCGTTTCCATTGAATTTGATTGCCCTTTGCGGATAGCTGTCGAGCCAATCGCTAGATTGCAATCCGCTCAACCTCATCAAGCGTAACGGTGTCATTCCGGCGATCGTAAAGCTTCGTAGTTCTCGCCGACTCATGCGCTGCCATCTGCTGCGCCTTCTCGAGCGTTCCTCCGTTCTCGAGGTAGTTCGTGATGCCCGTAGCCCGAAAACTATGGCAACCAATCCGCGTTTCAATGCCCGCATCTTCGGCTCGACGTTGAACCATGTACCAAGCATCCTTCGTGCTCATTCGGCTGCTGCTAAAAACTTTGGTTCTGCCGATTGCCGTT
>MWWG01000217.1_pt1 | contig 9753 bp, 12 predicted proteins | sample 1047331 | NCBI WGS metagenome assembly MWWG01 (sample SAMN06349968, study PRJNA376086) | soil metagenome | isolation source: MG6-4 sample Antarctic (ecotone) soil | place: Antarctica | collected 2015-01-13 | reverse complement strand
GTAGGTATTGATGAAGGTTTTAATTTTAGTCAGGCTATCATTAAATGCGATCGCACTGCCCAATAATGTCTACTGTTTGAGAATACACGCCAGTATTTGATAGCAGAGTTATATCAACTGTTATCAATAGTGTTATCAACTATTTATCAAAGTGATAGCAGAGTTATATTAACTGTTATCAATAGTGTTATCATAAGCTATCAACTGATAAAAGGTGATAGCAATGAGTGAACGAGTGCAGGTAATATTTCGCTGGGACAAAGAGAAACTGGAGCAACTAAAAGCATGGTCGCGCAGTGAAAGACTCACCCTCCAAGATGTCTTAGAATCCCTAGCTGCAAGGTTTTTAGATTCCCCTGATAGCAGTTTAATAACTGGAGATAACAAGCATTTATCAACTGATAATAATGTGATAACAAGCTTGATAGCAAGGCTGGAGCAGGTAGAGAAAACCGTTGCACCCATCCCCGAACAAGTAGCTGCCCTGGAGTCAGAAATGGGGGAGTTAAGCGCCTGAGAGAGAAAGGGGGATCTCTCAAGCAGCCAGCTACAGCACCAAAACTCGATCCTGAAACGCGATTGCCAGAATTAGGGGAAACGCGATCGCGCAAGGAACTGGGCAAATTATTTAATGTGACTCACGAGGCTGTTAGGCAGTGGGAAGAAAACGGGAAACTTCTAACGTTGGGATGGCAGCGAATACCGCTTATTAAAAGTCCAGTGAAGTACAGCCGTACTAGCCTCTAGGTCTGAGTTACCAGATACTTAGGCAACTCTATTGCTGAATTTTGTAAGAATTGAGGTAATACAGGGAATACTAAGTCAAATGAGTAATTAGAAAGAGAAAATACCCAGGTATGGACTATAGTCACTTGAAATCAGCCCTGACTGCCAATATATACGCCCACACAGTTGCTCAACGAGAATACGAAAAAGCTCAAGCCTTAGCAAATGACTGGAAAAAACGTTATCAGAAATATCTTAAGGAAGGACGCGAGGATTTACTCAAAGAAGCAGAATTCCGTAAAAATATTTATGTAAAACAAGCGGCTAATTTGAAAGTGATGCTAGATGAGCAGGCACAAAGATTAGCTACTCTCAAAAATAATATAGCCCTCCACACCGACACCTCAATTAATAGCTTTAATTTCCCTCAAAAAGAGTCAAAGCCGAGCAAAACCCCTTCTCAGGTAATGACTAATTTGCCGGCTACTGATTTAGAAAATCGACTGCATAAACTTGAGCGTGAGCTTGAAGCTATGAAAGCTCAACTAATAAATCAGCAAGCAGCCATTGGACACTGCCTCAAGCAAAACTCAACTGCTTTAGAAGGTGTGAGAGCTTTGCTAGAGATAACTTCTTCTGCTGAGAATATTGAACCAGTTAGTACAGATTTATCAAGTGCATTAATGATCGTTGATATTGATGATGTAGATGATGAACTGGGAGTTTTGAAAGCACAAATGTTGCTGGCGGCTACCACTCCAAGTCAGCCACAACTACCACAAACATTAGAGCAATCAGCTAGAGCAAATTCTCATCAAGCCGTCAATGCGGATTTAGAACAGTTGAGAAAGCAATTGGATGAATTATAAATTGGCATTGGTAATGTCTACACTGCTCGCGTAACCCAGAACCATACAGAAAACAGAACTTAGATCATGCTACCATCCACATCAAATTCGGTGGTATTCCTGATAATCAAACCTAGTATTGACAAGGCTTTGAAAGCTATCTTACAGATTTTTACACGTATTCTGTTGCAACGCCTTTGTTGCTTGGGGGTAAATATAGCGAAGCTGTCACCAGGGGCAAGATCGCCCAAAAAGACTGCGGTGAAAGCCTTTTAGACTAGATACGCTCAGGTTGCCTCAATCAGCAGTCTTTCACTCATATCTAGATGAAAAGTACCGTAAGGATTGACGTGACCCCAAATCAAAGGCGAAAGCGCTCGTAAATCCTCCTTTTTCATTAACTTCATCCATTGCTCTTGAGACAATACCTGTTGAATCATTAAAGTATTGATATATACCAAAGAAATCTGCAATAAATGTAGGCATAAGACCGCTAATTCTTGGTCTTCTAAACGATTGGTGGCGATCTCCCCACCCTTGCCATAAAAAATAAAACTGTTGGCGCTATTCCAGTTTTCCACCACGTTCAGTCCAGCATTGATCTCTTGTCGCAGTTCAACGTCACGGAGATACTTGCCCAAAAATATCGTCTTTACAGCCTTGCCCAATTCCGCCAGCGCTTGATAAGTAGGGTGTAATAAATTCCCCTTAGTAAAACGCCGCAAAATAGCTTCAGTCTCCGCCATACCTAAACGCAGAGCCGTTGCATACTTTACCATTTGGTCGTATTGTTGGCGAATCAAATCCCAATTTATCGCACGAGTTAAAATCGGTTGCAAGGTGGGATAGGCATCGTTATTCCCAGTTACAGGACGGTATAATTTCTGAACGTTTATCCGTTTAAGACGCGGCATTAACTGAAAACCCAGTAAATGGCAAAAAGCAAAAGCCACTTCATTTTGTCCGTGACTATCCACATAATTCTTCTCTACTTTCATTTCGGTACAATGACGTAATAATCCTTCAATCATTGCTGCCACTTCACTAGAAGAACAGGTTTTTAACTGCGAGTAAATACAAACAGAATTCTTTTCAACGTGCCAATAAATCATTACGCCACGTCCGCCATAACGTATGTGCCATTGGGTCATTAGATTTTGATCCCAAGCACCAAACTTTTTGGAGTCAGAAGCGCAAGCGGTTGTACCCTCTCCCCAAATGTGAGGCATTCTGGTACGAAAAATCGCATTAGCAATAGCAGCGATAGCATTACGTAATTGGTCTTTCTGAATAAAACGACGCTTTACATACAATAAATCCTGATAATTATCATCTCCAATTTCGTCACTCAAACGCTTTAATCCGGTATTTGTTCCTAAACCATACAAACAGAGCAATAATCGTTTTTGTAATATGCTTTCATCTAAAACTTCTCGACTGGAAACTGTCTTAAAATGAGAACTAATATCAATCCGTAAGTCCGTTTCTTTCAAAATATCTAGGAGGCTAGTCATCTTCCAGCGCCGAGTAATCTCAGTTTTTAAGTATGTTAAGTTACACGGTTCGCTTTGCGGATTTAAAGGAGAAACCAAAATGCGAGAATTTCCCTTGGTTTTTATTTTGACTAACTTGTTTTTAGGTATCTCTTTAGCCAATAGCGTCAAAGATTCATCCATCTGTTGTCGGAGATCGGTAATAAATAGTTCAACATCTGATGGCTGCTTCAAGGCTTGGAAGTATTCTAATCTTTGGGACTCAAAATCTGCTGGTAAATCTTCTTCAGGATTGCGATAACGGTTAGCTCCTACTACCCAAATTTCTTTGCATCTAAGTTTTTCTCTTAAGGCTTGAAGGACACTCAATTCATAATTAATCCGATTAACTTTGATTTCACCATCAGTGTTGTTTTCTAAAATCAGTTCTTGCCAACCACTACGCAAGACTCCATCAGTCGGGATATCTTCTCCTGGGCTGTAGTAGCGCTGTTTACTATCAGCATACTTTTTCAGTAGTTCTAATGCTTGAATTACTGGACGGTGAACTTCATTATTTGAACAAAATTCTAGTTGATTTAAAATTAAAGGTAAGATTCTCCGATAGTAAGCACCGTAAGAAGCCCTCATTACTGTGTAAAGCCGCTCACGGTAGGCGTTTCCCGTAGATTTATACTCTTTAACTAAATTTTTAAGTGTTACTTCACCTATTACGGGGAAAATTACATCTTTAACAGTGCCATTTGGTTTATTCAAAGAAGCTTCTGCCATTTGATATAGTAAATTGTTCTTCCCATGAACTCGCTTAAAATCTTTTAAAAGTTCTTTGTCTACACGTTTTTCGGCTCTCGCGCCTATCCGATGAACAATTTGGATAAGGAGTTCAACTAAATTATCTGTAACCTCAAGACTCCTTTGCCAACAAAAGGCTGTAAACAGTGTGTAACGAATAGCCTCTGGGTGGCGGCGTAAGTCACGAGGCTGTTCAATAGCTGCTCTATTTTTATATACTTGAAGCACCTTTGTGGGAAGTTGTTTAAATAAATCTGGTGGTAGACCTAGCTGTCGGAAATTATCTAACTTGACGATCTCTTTTTGAAAACTTTCTATTCCAATTCTACCAGGATCACTTTTCAACTCCGCCCATGTTGCTTCCGGGTTTTCGATAAATTCGTTAGTAGGTTGATTATTTACATCATCTATTAGCAGAGATGAAGAAGCTGAATTTAATAAGTTATCAATTTTTTCTTTAGATTGACTAGATAACTGCTGACTAATTTGATTAAAAAAATTCTCCTCAAAACTATGAAGGGCAGAACGGATAATTCTTTCTAATCTTAAAAATGTTGGCGGTTCGATTTTAAGTTCGCGTAAATGCGTTAACGCTGCTAATTCTAATTGCTCAAACTTCAATTCGTAAATTAGTGCTTGCTCGGTTAACCATTTAACTAATTCTTCTGTATCGTGGCTTTGTGCTTCTCGAAAGCCAAAAAACTCTCGGATTTGGGCGCGATGATATTTAATGGAGCGTCCTTGCCAATTGTAAAAGTGATATTTTTCACTTTTAATGTCTAAAAGCTTTGCTACATAATTCACAACGTCCGCAGGAATTTCTGATGAATTTTCTGGAAATCTAGCTTCTAATTGAAAGAATTTGAGTAGTAGAGCAAACCCCAAAATATTCTGGTCATTTTTTTGAGTTAATTGCTCTAATTCCTTTGGTAGCAGCGTCCAATGTTCTACTAATTCTTCTAAATGCCAGATTTTCTTCATCAAGTCCACTTTTCAACCGTAAAATATTATATCTTCGCGCGTGACGACCTTTTTGCTTCTCCTTTGAAACTTGCCCAATAACACTTATTTATGGGCAAGTTAGCGATAATAAACTGCTGTAAGATGTAATCAAACGGTACTCACTCCGAGAGTGCCAAATTATCATTTATGGGCAAGTTTGAATAATGACTAGGATTGCCCCACCACTGAAGCTCACAAATCTAGAACAGCGCCCTCGCGAACATCTGCTTCCGAGTGAGGTCGAAGCAATGCTCAAGGCGGCAAAGGTTGTTGGGCGGCATGGTCATCGAGATCGGACTCTAATTCTTCTGGCTTATCGTCACGGTCTACGGATATCCGAACTGGTGGCGTTGCGATGGTCACAGGTAGATTTCAGTGGCGGCACAATTTATATTAATCGGCTGAAGCACGGCATCAGTGCCACACACCCGCTACGCGGACCGGAACTGCGGGCATTGCGACAGTTGCAACGGGAGTATCCTGATTCCCCTTATTTATTCATGTCTGAGCGTGGAGCAGCAATGGCATCAGCTACCGCTAGGGGTATTATTGAGCGCGCAGGTATTAAGGCTGGCTTGCCAATTTCTGTGCATCCGCATATGTTACGCCATGCTTGCGGTTTTTACCTAGCAGCTAAGGGGCATGATACACGAGCGATCCAGGCTTATTTAGGACATAAAAATATTCAGCATACGGTTCGCTATACCGAGTTAGCTCCGGGGCGCTTCAAAGATTTCTGGACGGACTGAGCGAGATTTCATCAGCAAAAGACCCACACCACTGGCTTCCTTGTTAGAAGCTATGCCCAGCCTCACTTTTAGCCGATCTTGCCCCTGGTGACAGCTTCGCTATATCTACCCCGCTTGATAATTCTCATTCTCCAACTAATTGCCCCAGTCCCGCCAGTTTCCCCTCTAAACTAGCTACCCTATCTTCAAGACTAGCGATCGCACCCTTAACGGCGGTGGGGTCAGTCTTGCCTAAATGCTGGGGATGGACAGGTATTGATTGTTGGCGATTAACTTTAGAATCTTGACCCGCAAATAGCCTGAACTTGAACTTCAGGCAAGCTCCGATTCTTTTCCCGACAAACCAACACATCAGCTAACCGTCGTTCAGCATAGAACTGATGAGCTAACCAACCCAAAGGAAGACCAGCCAATAGTCCAACAATCAACCCAATCATCAAGCTAGAAACAAGATTCTTTCTAGTAATAGTATTCTGTCGCTCTACTTTTGCTGACATAGTTCCCCTTCAAACGCCTTAAACGCTGCCAATTAATTCACTACCCAACCAGACGACCTAGAGAGGCTAGTTTCCGCTCCACGTTAGCCACCCGGTCTTGCAAATCAGAGATCGCACCCTTTACACTTGCCGGGTCAGTCTGATTCAAATACTGCCCTAATGCTTCTCTGACTATCTCTGCTTCTTTGCGACCCGCAGCCAGGGCGATCGCACTAATTTGTTGCTGCCAGTCTTGGGGAACTCTAGCCCCGACCATCGGTGACTCTGCCATCTCTGCCTACTTTGCTATCAGTGTTGATTTAAGGGTAGCTAATTATAGCTGTAGTCGGTGATAGCAGCGATATCATAAGCAGAAACTATAGAAAATGCCCCAAACCCTGATGCTGTCGTGGAATGGGTAGCAGTTGATTGATAAGTAAAAGTAAAGTGGGGAGCGATCGCCGTCTGGGGTAACGAGATATCAATACTTTGAGCTATCTATTCCACCAAATGTAGGTTTCGTGTAATCTAGTGAAATCAGACAAATTTATCCAATGAAAGTAGCAGGAAACGGGCAAGGGAAAATCTTAACCCCAGAAGAATTGAAGTTACTGTTTACTGAAGGATTTACAAGAGAGCGCGATCGCGCTTTGTTTGGCATCTGCTTATTTACTGGCTGTCGAGTAAGTGAAGCGCTGGCACTCCAGACCACAGACATCAAGGGTGGAACTTTGACTTTTAGAAAGTCTACCACGAAGGGCAAGCTCCAAACCCGCGTTGTAGATATCCAGCCAGGTCTAGCCCAGTTGTTAGCAGAGTACAAACCATCGCCGGGGGCTTTGTTCCCAGGGATGCGGGGGAAGTCGCCAACCTTGACTCGGTTCATGGCTGACAAGATTCTTAAGGCTGCTTGCGATCGCGTTGGATTGGAAGGAGTTAGCACCCACAGCTTCCGGCGTACTGCCTTAACCATGATGTCTAGCGCTGGTATTCCCCTGCGGGTAATTCAGGAGATATCAGGGCATAACGATTTAGGGACATTGCAGCGCTACCTGGAAGTTAGCCCAGAGCAGAAGCGTAATGCTGTAGCGGCAATTGGTTTTTGATGGGTTTGAATCCGCGATCGCATCTAAAATACGTGCAGAAGCTTTTTGCGACTAAACCTATGACTCAACCAAACTCAGAAAACAACGTTTTAGAAAACTATCTCAAGGCTTGCGGCTTCGGTTTAAATTCGCCTGATAGGGCAGTGCGACCGCCAATAAAACTGACTGGCGATCCAGTGAGAGATTATATTGCGATCGCTGGCTTTGGACTTAAAAAGCCGTGAGCGGTGACTAACATCGCGCATGAATCACATAGCGACGGGACACGCGATCGCCATCTTTCTGTTCAATAATTTGACTACTTAAAAACGATAGCTCTTGGTTTGCAAAAGCTTCCTCATACCTCGATATCATCGCTTCAGCAATCACACATTCGGCTTGAAAATCACATTTCCAGCTTTCAATTAAGTAACTATATTCTGGTTTGAACGCGTTAAGAGAACTTGAGAATTTACCCAAGATGGTGCTAGGCCCCGTCGATTTAAGCCAAGGCTGATTTTTAAGCATCCATTGCCTAGCTGCCAATTTTTGCGATTCCGTTGCTTTTCTAAGTCCACCTTTGATTTGGGCGCTTTTGGGGAAAGTCATACTTACTACTTTATTTTTGATTGTCTGTTGGTACTAGAAACCCTCAGAAACTGAAAAAACTTTTGTATAGCCATACTTACTACTTTGTTCGCACCCGTAAAACTCAAAATATTAAGATGTAGTAAGAGCATGATTGCTAGTTTGTTCTTCGTATTATTAAGCTGCCTCAAGTGCGGTGATTTCTGCTTCCAGAGATGCGATCGCGCTATCAAATCCGCCAACATCCGCAGTTTTTAAACTTGCTAATCTATCAGTCCGTGCCGATTTAAAGTCTTTTAATTCCTGTTGTTTGGTAACTAATAGCGAAGCTCTGTACTCACGCTCAGTCCGCAACTTTTCCTCTAATTCTCGCTGCTTAATTTCTGCCGTTTCTCGTTCGTGATTCTCTCTGTATACCCGTGATCGCGCCGCTTGTTCCTCCTGCTTTGCTTTTTGCTCAGGCCCAAACAAATCAAAAACTCGGCTACTTAGAATAAATGACCCATCCTTCTCGTGAAGAACTGGAAGCCTCAAAAATTCAAAATGAATTAGTTGGTTCATTCCGTAAGCATAAGACCCCGGCTCTGCTGAACCCAGGGCTTTGAAGTCCGCGTTCGATTCTTGATAGATTGCTTTTAACAATAAAAATTCCGACTGAAGTAGCGAGGCAATATTATCAACTTTCTCGATATGTTGCCGAAGCTTTTGTTTAGCTTGCTCAACTCGCTTAAGTCGATCCTGCTGCTGCTGCTGCTTCTCTAACTCCTGAACCTGGATTTGTTTTTGGTTCAGGTGAGAAGTTAGTTCGGCGATCGCATCGCGCAGTCCTCTAATAACAGGCTGTGTTTCAATTAGTCGTATTGCTTCTGCGCGAATTGATAGCGAAATATTATTCGCAGATTCGCCCGATGCGAGTCGTAAACTAACACCGCCAGCCGCCGCTAATTCCGCCTGTAAGTTGGCAATTTCAGACTCGAAAGATTTAATTTCCAACTGCAAATCATCAATTTTCTGCATGAAAAAAACTCCTAAATGTTGATATTTTCTTTAACGTAATCGCCGTCGATTCGACTTGTATTCAGCCAACAACTTTAAATGATTTTTAGCTAAGTTCAGAAGCTTCAAGCACGAAGGTTTATAAGCGATCGCTACTATTAAACTGTGGCACTCAGAAACTAAATCGCCGCGTTCGGCTTCGGCTTTTAATATTACCTGCTCGTTTAAAGTCATATTTTTACCTCCGTTTTCAAAAGCTTCTGCGCCCGTCTAACTCGCTTTTCTTCAGCCGCCGCGATTTTTGCACTATCGCACTTTGATAAAGGGGCTTCTACCAATCGAAAAGGGGTAACTCGAATTTGCGTATCTGGTGATGTGTAGGACAGGTCTGGGCGGGCTTGGCAGTAGACACCTTTATGTCCTAGGTCTTCAGCAATTCGTAGTGCTTGGCTGGCACTGCCCACAACTTCCAGAGTCCCCCAGAACGGCTGATCGCCCCACCAGATAAAAAAGCCAATAGAAAACAAATTATCATCGCTACTCGCAACTATTGGCACAGACCCAGGAATAATAAGATGGACAGGCTTTGTCCCTAACTGCTGGGCGCAGGATTGACCGAAATCTTCCCAATATAAACTCACGCTATTACCTCCATTGCATTGCATAACGATCGCAGTTCTCCCGCGCTCAAGGTAAACATTAGGGCTTGGAGAATTTTTACTTGGGAATCGGCTGGCGACTTCGCCCAAATCTGTCGCCAGGCCGCCGCCCCGTGACTCTCAAAGACCTCAAACACCTCCTGAAGTAATTGATCGGTGGGCGATTCCGCAATAATTGGCAGGTATTCTCTACCCATCCACGTCACCTCACCAACGTCTGGCGGTGGCTCATCAAAATTATTACTTTTGCTATATATGTCATCTAATAGTAAAAGTAATAATTTTTTGAACCGGGATATATAGCCCTGAGTTACCCCGACAATTGACGCGATTGCACTC
>MWWG01000216.1_pt1 | contig 9793 bp, 6 predicted proteins | sample 1047331 | NCBI WGS metagenome assembly MWWG01 (sample SAMN06349968, study PRJNA376086) | soil metagenome | isolation source: MG6-4 sample Antarctic (ecotone) soil | place: Antarctica | collected 2015-01-13 | reverse complement strand
CTGCACGACTGAGCGGCAAGGCTTGGTTGAAGAAGTCGAGTGCTTTTTGTTTCTCGCCCAGTGAGGAGTAGGTAGCGCCGATGTTGTAGAGCGAATTGGCTTCACCACCGCGGTCTCTGACTGCACGTCTAAGCGGCAAGGCTTGGTTATCGTAATCGAGTGACTTTTGCTTCTCACCTAGTGTGTCGTAGACTCCGCCGATGTTGGAGAGTACGCTGGCTTCACCTCTGCGGTCGCCGTTTGCACGAAAAAGCGGCAATGCTTGGTTGTATGAGTCGAGCGCCTTCTGATTCTCGCCCAAGTCGTGGTAAAATAAGCCAATGTGGTTGAGCGTGGAGGCTTCACCGCTTTTGTCACCGATTGCACGTCTAAGCGGCAGTGCTTGATTATAGAAGTCAAGTGCCTTCTGATTCTCGCCCAGTGTGTAGTAGATCCTACCGATGTTGAAGACCGTGGAGGCTTCACTGCTTTTATCACCGATTGCACGCAAGAGCGGCAAGGCTTGGTTGAAGAAGTCGAGTGCTTTTTGTTTCTCGCCCAAGTACTTGTAGACCACGCCGATGTTTTGGAGCGTGGTGGCTTCACCGCTTTTATCACCGATTGCACGTCTGAGCGGCAGTGCTTGATTGTAGTAGTCGAGTGCTTTTTGTTTCTCGCCCAGTGAGGAATAGACCGAGCCGATGTTGAAGACTGTATAGGCTTCACTGCTTTTGTCGCCAATTGCACGCAAGAGCGGCAAGGCTTGGTTGAAGAAGTCGAGTGCCTTTTGCTTCTGTCTCAGCAAGTTGTAGACCGCGCCAATATGGAGGAGCGTGGAGGCTTCGCCTCTGCGGTCACCGACTGCACGTCTAAGCGGCAGTGCTTGATTATAGAAGTCGAGTGCCTTCTGTTTCTCGCCGAGTAAGTTGTATACTGCTCCAATGTTGTGGAGCGTGGTGGCTTCACCGCTGCGGTTGCCGACTGCCCGATAAAGCGGCAAGGCTTGGTTGTAGAAGTCGAGTGCCTTCTGTTTCTCGCCTAGTGAGTTATAGATCCCGCCAATGTTGGAGAGCGTGATAGCTTCTTTTGCAGGATCATTAACAGCGTGCCATAGCGGAAGGGCTTCTTGATATTTATCAATTGCTTTGCGAAGGGAAGCAGCACTTCCTTCTCTTCGTAATTTTTCTCCCTCCGTATATGCTTGTTGAGCGGTATGTTGAGCAGCGATTCGACTCTTGTCTTGCGTCTGTGCCACGCGCAACTCCTCAACCTTTATCTGATAGCGTCCGGCTTCCGCCTTTGCTTCGAACGAACGGACTTCCAATCGATAACTTCCCGCCGCTTCCGCCACAACCGAAATCGGCTCCGGTCCCTGCGTTCCGTTTGGACTGTCAATTTCCGCGATTTTTTTGCCGTCTGGCGCAAACAGCGCGACGACGACATCAATGCCGCGTTGCTCGACAACAACGTGCAGATATTGATTGGCAGCGAGGACAATTTTGTAGGAATGCGCTTCGTTTCCGGCTAGATTCCGCTCGATTGGTTTGCCCAATGTAAGTGCTGCATCTTCCTGTTGGCTTCGAAGTTCGTTAACATTATCTGCTTGTCGAATCTTTTCTCCGTCAACCGGTCGCTGTGCGGTGATCGCAAAAACGGTGAACAGATTGCTCGCTGCAAAAAGCAATGTAATGGATAAAGTCGTCCGGTAAAGTGCTTTTAGTGAATTCATTTTCATTGTCAGTCTCCTTAGATAAATAAAAATTAAGTCGATTCCCGGCATTTTTGTTCTCTACCTTATTACTTGGGGTTATTAACAGGATTAGAGAAAGTGAATTGTTATTTAATGCAAATTAAGACATATATTTTTCTTTGTCAATTACTTTTTAACCCATCCTTTGCCGCGATTACCGAAAATCCAAAAATTTCTTGAAAACCGGAACGCAGTTTCAGTGCGAAAAATCACCGAACAAAAACATTTTCGACTTCTTGAAAGAACATTAAACTTAAATAATTTCAATGTTGAGTTTAATACAGCCCGTATAAAACCAGGTTAATTTATTCAGTCTGAAAAATCAGCGGGATTTTACAACTTCAATTCTCGATAGAAGTTAACCTATCGTAAATCAGTATGATTAAGTGTGAAAAAATTCAGAATTAAATTATTTTCAAAAAAACTTGAAACACTTTTTTATTTTTGGTCATAGCAAAGTAGCGGGACAATTTGCTACTTCAGTTAATCAAATCGAAATTGCAGATTTGCCCTGTAAGCTAAAGGCTTAAAAAACAAAAAATAAAAAACTTGAGGAGAAAAAAAGATGAAAAACTTAAAAAATACTTTGGTGGCACTGGGTTTAGCAGCGGTTTTAGGAGTTGGAGCAGCAACGGCAAATGCGGGAATAATTACCAGCGACAGTTCGGTTAAAGAAACGAAAGGACAGTGCTCGGTTAAGAACGACGGTTTTTTCGGACAATTCGCAGACATTATCAATGGTTTGACCGGAATCAACATCAAGGGCTTAATTTTCAGCGAAGCGCCTTGCAACACGGAGAAAGAGAAGACGGGGAAAGGGATGGTTGCCCTCGGATATAGAAAGGCTTAAAAAACAAAAAATAAAAAAACTTGGAGGAGAAAAAAAATGAAAAACTTAAAAAATATGGTATCGGCAGCGTGTTTGATGGCGGTTATGGTTTTCGGAGCCGTTTCGGCAAATGCGGGATTGTTGAATAGCGACAGTATGGCGAACAAAACGAAAGGTCAATGCGCAGTCAAAAGCGGAAGCATTTTTCAAGACCTGGCAGGCATTTTTATGTTCGCGTTGACCGGAAGAATCATCATTGGCGCGCCGACACCGGTTTGCGCGGAAACAGGCGGAGAGATGACTCCCCTGAGAGCGAGATGGTCCTGAATTGACAAGCGGCAAAAAAGTTTTGTCCACACCCTAAGCGGACGAATAATCCCACAAAAAAATTCCGGTGAAAAATCATCGGAACTTTTTTATTTCTGCTTTTCACGGCTGTTGATGCGCCAGAGTTGGGAGAAGGAGCCTAATGTCTCAATGTTCCGGTTGTGGCGATAGTGCCCGTGCCGTCAATGCGGCAGGCAATGACTTGCAAAAGCCCGATACCTCGATTGAAGTCAGCCTACCGTAAATCAATACAGATTAATTGCCATAAAAATTGAGGATTTAATTATTTTTAAAGAAAGTTGAAACACTTTTTTGTTTTTGCTCATAGCAAAGTAGTGGGACAACTTGTTGCTTCAGGTAATTGAACGAAAATGCAAATTTGCCCTGTAAAAAGTTAATCAACCATAACTAGAAACTCATTCGTAAGTTATAAGGAAAAACAAATGAACAACAAAAATCGAATCGAAAATATTTATGAAAAAGCACTGATGTGCATTAACAAAATGCATTTTTTAATTGCCGTCATAACAATCAGCGGATTGTTCTTGTTGGCAATGCCCTCACCGATTGAAGCGGCGCCAGGCGACCTTGACCCGACGTTTGGCAGCGGCGGGAAGGTTATTACTCCGTTTGGCACTGACGGTGCCGCTTTGGCAGTAGCTGTTCAATCAGATGGAAAGATTGTTGCCGTCGGTCCCAGCAATAGCGGCACAACCAGCGCGCCAAACTATGACTTTGCGCTTGTACGCTACAACACGGATGGAAGTCTCGACTCGTCGTTCGGCACGGATGGGAAAGTTGCAACTGACCTTGGTGGAATACGAGAAGTAGCTTGGGGAGTTGCCCTTCAGCCGGACGGAAAGATTGTTGTTGCCGGTGAGAGCGGTAGTTCCACCACAATCAAAGATTTTGCCCTTGCTCGTTATAACACGAATGGGACTCTTGACTCGTCGTTCGGTACGGGTGGGAAGGTTATTACTCCGGTTAGTAGTTTAGCTGACGGTGCTGGTGCAGTAGCCATTCAATCAGATGGAAAGATTGTTGCTGCCGGCTACAGCAATAGCGGCACAGCCAGCGCGGTAAACCGTGACTTTACGCTTCTGCGCTACAACGCTAACGGAACTCTTGACAACTCTTTTGGCGTGGGCGGAAAAGTTATAACTGACTTTGGTAGTTCAATTGACGACCAAGCTAATGCAATGGCTATTCAATCAGACGGTAAGATTATTGCCGTCGGCAAATACGGTCTTGATTCTTCTGCAGGCACCGACTATGCGCTTGCTCGTTATAATATGGACGGCTCGCTTGATACATCTTTCGGCACGGGTGGAAAGGTTTTAACTTCGGTTGCTAATTATGACGAGGCTCTTGCAGTAGCCATTCAAGCGGATGGTAAGTTTGTTGTCGCCGGTATCAGTCATAATGGTGCAAACAACGACTTTTCGCTTGTTCGTTATAATACAAACGGCTCACTTGATAATTCCTTTGGTACAGGTGGAAAAGTCATAACCGCGATTGGTAGTGGGGACGACAAGGCTTTGGCAGTAGCCATTCAATCAAATGGAAAGATTGTTGTTGCCGGTGATAGCAATAGCGGTACAAGCACTGCGCCAAACTATGACTTTGCGGTTGTGCGCTACAACACAGACGGAACGCTTGACTCATCGTTCGGCGCGGGCGGGAAGGTTATTACCCCGATTAGTAATAGGAACGATTTTGTTTATGCAGCAACTATTCAAGCGGATGGAAAGATTATTGTCGCCGGTTCCAGTAGCACTGCCTTTGCGCTTGTTCGATACCTTGGTGACCCGGTCGCGGCGCGTAACACACTTTTCGATTTTGATGGCGACGGTAAAGCCGATGTCAGTGTCTTTCGTCCTGAAAACGGCACGTGGTATCTGAATCAATCTACAAACGGATTTGCTGGAATTCAGTTCGGTGCCTCAACCGATAAAATTGTTCCCGCCGATTATGATGGTGACGGCAAAACTGACGTTGCCGTTTATCGTGACGGCACGTGGTATCTGCAAAGAAGTCGAGACGGCATCATCGGCATCGCTTTCGGAGTAGCTACAGATATTCCCATGCCGGCAGATTTCAATGGTGACGGCAAGGCGGAAATCGCTGTTTTTCGTCCGTCAAACGGCGGATGGTATATCTATAATCTAACAAATAATCAAGTTACTTCTGTTCAATTTGGTCAAGCGGGCGATGTTCCGGTGGCAGCTGATTATGACGGTGACGGTAAATCTGATATTGCCGTTTACAGAAATGGAACGTGGTATTTGCAACGCTCTCAATTAGGGTTTACCGGCATTGCTTTTGGTGAAAGCACCGATAAGCCGGTGGCAGCTGATTATGACGGTGACGGAAAAGCTGACGTTGCCGTATTTAGACCATCAAACGGCACGTGGTATTTGCAAAGAAGCCAACTTGGATTTACGGGAATAGCATTTGGATTGGGAAGTGATTTGACTGTTCCTGCTGATTATGATGGCGACGGCAAAGCGGATGTCGCAGTATTTAGAAACGGAACGTGGTATATCCAGAGAAGTCAATCAGGCTTTACAGGTGTTGCTTTTGGTGCGCCTACCGACAAGCCTGCTCCGAATGCTTTTATTCCGTAAACAATTCAAACATAGAAACAAACATAGAAAAAAGAAAAGCCGTAAGCATTAACTTGCGGCTTTTTATGTTTTCAAGACATATCAGGCTTCTGTTAGATAATATTTGGCTGCAATAAGTCGGTAGCATTACGTAGGAATGGAGACGGTCAATGAACACTTTTATAAACTTGCTTCGTTTTTTGTTTAAAGCTGTCAGCTATGGACCAGTTTATGCCACAGCCCTGTCCCGCATTAGGAATCCTCAGCCGCTTGACCCTGAAGAGAATTGGGAATATTGGACTAAATCGAGAAATGCGCTCTTGATGAAGGCACTCGATAATTACCCGCCTGCTTACCTGAGAAAATATCTGGTCAACCGCAAACTCAAGCGAAGACACGAGGTTGGCATCAGTGCGCATTATGATGTCTCCAATGATTTCTACCAATTGTTTCTTGATGAGAAATATATGTTTTATAGCTGTGCTGATTTTTATCACAGTTGGGAAACTTTAGAGCAAGCGCAGCAGAACAAGGCAGACTTTATTCTGGATTTGATTAATCCGAAGCCAGGCGAAAAGATTCTCGAACTAGGATGCGGGTGGGGAGCAATGCTCCAGCGCATCTACGAAGCGACGGGTGATAAAGATAATTTGTTCGGCTTTACCCTATCTAAGGAGCAAATCGCTTACATCAAAGAGAATCATGGTTTTAATGTTACTTTCACCAATTTTATTACTTCGTCCTATCCGAAGGAGGCTTTCGATAAAATTTATTCCATCGGAGCGTGGGAACACGTCAGACCGCACGAGATTCCGGGCTTGTTGTCAAAATTGTATAATGCCTTAAAACCGGGCGGGAAATTGATTCAGCACTTCTTTTGTCTGTCAGATGAGGAGTTTCCCATAGTGATGCTGGTTGGACAAATCTTTTTTCCAGGCTCCGTTTTATCGTCCTACCAGTTTCAAAAGGAAGCGTGGCAGGATGTCGGTTTTCGGCTGACCCACGAATCAACGCACGATTATCGAGCCACACTCAAAGCCTGGTATGACAATCTGGTTGCCAATAGGGACAAAGCGATAGAGTTGGTTGGCGTGGAAACTTATAACAAATATCTGATTTTCTTTCCCATATCCTGGAGAATGTTCAATGAAGGGCAGACCAAGGTATATAGATTAGTATTAGAAAAGCATTAGAAACTTATCGGGATTGGGAATGGTCATGTGGATTAACGAAGGACAGCATAATAGGTTGTGATACAAACAACTCGAATCCAATGAGTGTTTTTTTTTGACACAAATTCTCCGCTTTTGTTGCGTTACGGGGTTGAGGGAGGGAAGGAACAGAAAGCGACGCTGCGCGTATAATACTTTTTATACGCCGAGTTTTTGAACATTTTTCATCAAATATAGGTAAAAAAGATCATTTATCCATCAAAAAACTGCTCGTATAATAAAATCTGCAAGAAATACTGATTTTAAAGAAGCCTTTCAAAAATAACTTTAAATCTAAGCAAAAGTTATGGTTATAGGAAATTTGAATATTTATTATGCGATCAGCGTCGCTTTCTGTTCCGGTAATCCCTGAACCCCTTTAAGGAGGTAATTTTCTTGAAATTTAGAAGTCTACCAAGCAAATTGGTTGTTCAATTCAGCCGTAAATTCGGCATCTCGCAAGGTTGAAATTCAGTTTTTGAATTCGGCAACAGTATCACTACTCTTTTTGGACATGCTGTATGACACTCCTTATAAGTCAATAAAGCATTGTGTTAAACAAAGTCGTTTTTCGAGAGGTTTTTGACACCCCTAAAATCATTAAATTTAACGATAAATTATGAAAGTCGGAATCTATGCACGAGCTTCGACAAGGGACAGAACAGAATTGTTGCGCCCTTACTTTCTTTTTATACACTAAGACCCTTAATTGATATTCACTGCTTTACATTTACTTGTTGTTCCCCGATATTGACCTGTCCACCGTTGTTTTGAATGATTACCGGTGCATATCTACGCAAATCTCTCAGTTGTCTTAATACGCGTAGAAATTGTCTGTTATAACTATCCGCTAACTTATAAGCCTGATCTATCGCGCCCGCCTCATGTTGATAAGGTGATTTCCAACCCTTATTCTCTTGACGATTCAATTCTTTTTCTTGATTGTTGTGAATTTCAATTGATCGCTGATGCGCAATTTCTGACCAGTACATTTGCAGAGAGAAAGCAATCGTCATCATATCAATCATCGCCGATTCTATTCCACCGTTCGGCTGCCATTGATCAGCGAACGAATCTCGAATCGCCAGATATTGAGCCAGAGCGTAAGGCTCTCTTTTGCTGCCGACTATCGCCGCTGCGCGTCTGCCGCTTTCGAGTTCATCATCCGCCGCTTCACGAAGGCGAACCCACAACGCTAAACTGTCATTAACATCTACTTCGGCAATTGCTGCTAAATGCCCCCAATCTACTTTTTCCGGCGGCAAGCCTTCGACATATTTGCGTCGCCATTCGTTCATTGAAAGCATTTCTTTGAACGCTTCATCGTGAGGTTTTGCTCCTCCCCAATCGGATTTATAAAACTCCATTGTGCTGGCAAAGGCACGCGCCATTTCCTGAACGATAGATAAACTTTCTGCACGTTCGGCGCTTATCTCGATAACTCTCTTATTCTCAATAGTGGTGCCGTCCTCTGCCGTTCGCCCATAAGTGCGTTCGACACGCCGCAATTTGTTCCGTCGCACTCGGCGTTTATCGGCATCAATGAAAAATAGCCGCCGTTTCTTTTTATTACTCATTTTGGAAGCCTCGCAAAAAGTTCCCGCGCGCGGACAAGCATTTGTTTATATTCGGCACGCCCAGCGCGTAATTGGACTTGAAATGTTCGGTTTGTCTGACAGGCTGTGCTGATCGCTTCTAACTGTGATTTCTTGATATAGCGTTGAAAACGTTTCCCGCCCTCGTGCCAAACGTGATAGTGAGCGATATGGGGCTCGCCTTTTGCACATTTGCAATTTAGTTTGCCGCATTTGATACGTCGCATTTGAACATGTCCGGGTAATAAATCGCTCATCTTAGTAGCCGGATTTGCACTTTTTGTTTTTGAGTCCGTAGGCACTTGCCTGAGCTAACATCTTTTTTTCGTGTGTCAATAGTTCTGATTCTCGTTAATTTTGTTGCTCATAAATCAGCAGAAATACACATATATTTTAACATTTTTCATCTAATAAACAAACAAAAAAAATTCTGCTAAACAGCTCATTCTTCAATAGTTTATTTGAATTCCAATTATCGATTTGCAGTCTTTGATTACAGTTATTTCTGGGATAAAAAAGAGGCTTTATTAGGACGTGTCCAGACATTTTCAATCAAACTTTCCATTTCTATCATGGAGAGAGGCGGTGAACAGTTGGTGTGATTACAATCGATTAATGTTGCTTCAATTTCATGAAAGTTTTTGTCTTTGCATTTAAGGCTTCTGCCGTAACGCCACAGCGTATCGTTTCTAGTTCCCTCTTCAATTACAGTCGGAAGCGTAAAATTCCCCGTTTGCTTTCGATTCTCAAACTCACGGTCCCGCCATGCTCTCCGAAACTCAATCGGCAAATTGTTTGGGAGTGAAATGGTTTCCCACCGGTAAGATTCATTAGATTGATTAATCGAAGGCGGCAGGACGACATAGTTTGACTTGCATCGAGTATCAATATCAGGCAACACTTTTGCGCTGGTCGTCACTATCGCATCATTACGAAAGTAAAAATGAAACCCCCGCGGAGTGGAAACCGTTAGCGTATTCCGAAAGTTCTCATGTTGAATCCAAGAGCTGCTTTTAGTATCTACGTCTACAACCATCGTTTGAGGAGATACAACCAAACCAACGTTCAAATGCGGATTATCAAAAAAGTAATCCAGTTTTGCCGCCAGAGGCAGGCGTTTCCAAGCGGTTGCTGAGAACCCTTCGACAGGTCGCTTGGCGCGTGGAGCGAAGGGCAAGATATTCCATCCCGTTCTTAGGTAGCATTCAATCATTTGATTGCGGTCCGAGTGCCACCAGTCACCGAAACAAAAACTTCTAGAGATATGCTTACAGATAGGGTTCCCGTTTCGTGGAGTCTTGATTAATTCATGACGCGGATTTGCTCGTTTCCCGTTTCGATGAAACAGGATTTTGATAAGTCCGGCGGCTTCTAATTCATCTTTAAGAATTTTAATTGTAGAGGCGCGGCAACCGAGTGCTTTAGCAAGAGTTTTCTTTGTCATCCATGATTTATCAGGAAGCAATCAAATAGTTTTTTAGCATTTGCAGAAAGAC
>MWWG01000215.1_pt1 | contig 9826 bp, 5 predicted proteins | sample 1047331 | NCBI WGS metagenome assembly MWWG01 (sample SAMN06349968, study PRJNA376086) | soil metagenome | isolation source: MG6-4 sample Antarctic (ecotone) soil | place: Antarctica | collected 2015-01-13 | reverse complement strand
AAAGCGAAATGCAGACGACGCCGATGTCCGAAGCCGAAAGCAACGCTTACCTCGGCGATTTGCTCTATCACACGAACCGCCACGACGATGCCGAAGCGTATCTGCAAAAAGCAATCCAGCTCAAACCGGATTTGAGTATGGCGAACACGAGTCTCGGAATGGTTAAAATCAGGCAGAGAAAATTTGACGAAGCGAAAAAGTATCTGGAAAAAGCTATTTCCGAAGACCAGAAAAATCATCTCGCCTTCTTCAATTACGCTCTTTTGCTGAGCCGCGAAGACCGGGATGAATTCGGTTATGTCAGGTCGTTTCCGCCGGAAAAAGCGGCAAAAATGCGCGAGCTGCTGAAGAAAGCGATTGCGATAAATCCGACTTTTACCGAAAGTTACGAGTTGTATGCGTTCGTCAATATGGTCAATAACGAGAATCTCGAGGAAGCGAATGCTTATCTGCGCAAAGCTCTGAATATTCAGCCCGGCAGCCAGCGCTATGCTTTGCGGCTTGCCGAGATTTATATGCGGCAGGAAAAATTTTCGGAAGCCTCGGCGATTGCCGACAAGATTGCAAAAACCGCCGACGACCCGGCAATCAAGTCGCAAGCCGAAGATTTGACCGGACAAATGAAGCAGCGGCAGGAAATCAACCGGCAAAACGAAGCCGCCCGCAAACAATACGAAGCGGCGGTTGCCGAAGCCGGTAAAAGCGGCGGTCAGCCGGTTTTGATTAGCCGTCGCGCAAATGAAAAAACACTGACGCCGGAAGAAGCTGCCAAAGCTGAAGAAGAAGACAAAATCCGCTCGGTCAATCAAGCGTTGAGAAAAGCGGCAATTGGTGAAAAACAAGTTCTCGGTCGTATTCAAAAAATAGACTGCAAAGGAAAACTTATTAATTATATTGTCAAAACCGCCGGCGAAACTTTCACGCTTTCAAGCAAAGATTTTGAAAGTTTGACTTTGATGGCATACGTTGCCGATGCCCAGGAAGCGCAGGTCGGCTGCGGCGCGAACATAGCCGATTTCAATGCGTTTTTGACTTATAAGCCGCAAGCCGACCAGAAAAATACTAATCGCGGCGAGTTAATCGCGGTCGATTTCGTGCCGAAAAATTTCCGTCTGATGGACGCGAGCGAGATGCAGAAGAAAACCGAAGAAATTTACGTCGCGGACGAATCGGTTGTTGAGTCGGCGCAACCGCCGCCGCCGATTAACAGCGCGGATTTCGACGCGCGGCGACGCCAGGCGATGATGCAGCAAATCAAAAACCAGATGCGCCAGCCGTCGGCAGGCGAACAGCGCGAACTCGGTTTGATTGAAAAAATCGAATGCACGAATAAGGGAATGTTTTTCCATCTGAAAACTCAGACACAAACATTCAAATTAGCGGCAGCCTCGCCGCAGTCAATCCAAATGCGGGCGTTCACGCCGGAAATCGCGCAGATTCAATTCGGCTGCAATCTCAAACAAGTCGACATTCCGGTCGTTTTTACTTATAAGCCAACCTCTGACCCGAAAGCTAAATCAAACGGTGAAATCATCGCATTGGAATTTATGCCGAAAAGTTTTACTTTAGAAAAGTAAAAACTGGAAAATAAAAGGAAGTTGGAATAATGAAACTCAAATCAATCTTGACAATCTGTCTGCTGTCGTCGAGTCTCGCGCCTGTCCAAGCGCAAACGGCGCGAGCGGGAAACGAAACTAACCCGAAGCACAATATGGAATCTGTAAAACAGTTTATGCCAGCCGAGGCGAGTTTGGCGGCAATCGAAAATCCGCTGCTCGAAAAGTGGAAAGGAGCGTTCGGCGGCACGCCGCTGTTTGACCGCATCAAAGTCGCCGACTTTAAACCGGCGCTCGAGACGGCGATGGCTGAAAAGCTGTCGGAAGTCGAGCAAATTGCGAAAAACGCCGCCGCCGCGAATTTTGAAAATACGATTGCGGCGATGGAACGCACCGGGCGCACGCTCGACCGCGTGCAAGCCGTCTACGGCGTCTGGAGTTCGGCGATGAACAACGCCGAGTTTCAAGCCGTCGAGCGCGAGATGAATCAAAAACTCGCTGCTTTCTCCGACCAGATTACTCAAAACGAAGCGCTTTTCCGGCGCATCGAAGCGGTTTATAATTCGCCTGATAAAACGAAACTGACACCGGAACAGCAGCGTTTGACGTGGCTCTACTATACAAATTTCGTGCGTGCCGGAGCCAGGCTCAAGCCCGACGCCAAGGCGCGCCTGTCGCAGTTAAATCAGCAGCTTGCCGGACTTTTCACGCGCTTCAGTCAGAACCAGCTTGCCGACGAAAGCGAGCGGTTTCTCGTTTTGAAAAGCGAAGCGGAACTCGCCGGTCTTCCGCAGTCTCTGCGTGACGCGGCGGCTCAGGAAGCGACGGCGAAGAAAATGTCTGGCGCGTGGATAGTCACTAACACGCGGTCGTCGGTCGAACCGTTTCTGACTTATTCCGACCGGCGCGAGCTTCGAGAAAAAGCGTGGCGCATGTTTGTCAATCGCGGCGACAACGGCGATGCTCACGACAACAACAAAATCATTACTGAAATTCTCCAGCTTCGCGCCGAGCGTGCGAAACTGCTCGGCTATCAAACGCACGCGCACTGGCGGCTCGACGACAAAATGGCGAAAACGCCGGAACGCACGATGGAATTAATGGAAGCCGTCTGGAAACCCGCCGTCGCCCGCGTCCGCGAAGAAGTCAAAGATATGCAGACGCTCGCCGACAAGGAAAAAGCGAACATCAAAATCGAGCCTTGGGATTACCGCTATTATGCCGAAAAGGTCAGGAAAGAACGCTACGATTTAGACCAGAATGAAGTGAAACCATATCTGCAATTGGAAAAATTGCGAGAAGGAATGTTCTGGGTTGCCGGCGAGCTTTTCAATTTTAACTTCTCTCCGGTGACGAATGTTCCGGTTTATCACCCGGACGTGCGAGTTTGGGAAGTAAAAGATAAAACGACCGGAAAACATATCGGACTGTGGTATTTTGATCCGTTTGCACGCGAAGGTAAAAGTTCCGGCGCGTGGATGAACGCTTACCGCAATCAGGAACGGGTGGACGGCAGCATCACGACGATTGTTTCCAATAATTCAAATTTTGTGAAAGGCAAGCCGGGCGAGCCGGTGTTGATTTCCTGGGACGACGCGACGACTTTGTTTCACGAATTCGGTCACGCGCTGCACGGTCTTTCCTCAAATGTTACATATCCTTCGCTATCGGGAACTTCGGTCGCAACCGATTACGTCGAGTTTCCTTCGCAGATTTTAGAACGCTGGATTTCCACGCCGGAAGTTCTGCAAAAATTCGCCGTTCACTATCAAACCGGAAAGCCGATTCCACAAAACTTGGTTGATCGAATTGAACGCGCTTCGGCTTTCAATCAAGGCTTTGCGACGGTCGAATATCTGGCGAGCGCGTTGGTTGATATGAAAATGCATCTTGCCGGTTCGCAGAAAATTGACCCGGACGCTTTCGAGCGGAAGACGCTCTCGGAACTCGGAATGCCCGGCGAAATCGTGATGCGCCATCGCACGCCGCAGTTCGGTCACGTCTTCTCGAGCGACGGATATTCAGCAGGTTACTACAGTTACATCTGGTCTGACGTCATATCTGCCGATGCTTACGATGCGTTTGTCGAGGCGGGCGGACCGTATAATAAAGCCGTCGCCGCGCGTCTTCGCAAATATGTCTTTTCGGTCGGCAACACGATTGACCCGGCTGACGCTTATCGCACCTTTCGCGGGCGCGACCCGAAAATCGAAGCCCTGATGCGCAAACGCGGCTTTCCGGTGAACGATTCAAAGAAAGGCAAGCTGACACCGGCAAAACCGAAAGCTAAGAGCCGTTAAATTAATTGAATGCGCATTTTGTTGATTATGTTGAAGAGGTAGGATGTTTGCCGCAACCTCTTCAACATTTTCTATGACCGAAAGTTACAGCTTCAAGTCAGTTTTGATTTGTATATTTATCTTTTGGAAAGCTCTGTCTCAGAAGTCAACTTTAACGACAATAAATGCGACATAGATTGTGAGACAGAGTTTTAAGACAGAATATGAGACATTGGGAAGTGATTTTGGAGAGTTGCCGAATTGTATCAAAAACGAGCGGATACTGTTGCCCAATTCAAAAGCGTCATTAAAAACTAAAAACAAGTCAGCAAATTCGAGCGATTTTGTTGAGTTAATTTCATCCAAATTGAATTGGGCAACAGTATCGGGTCTTTTCTGACACTGAACTTTAATATTAAAGCAGTAGTTAAAAAGACGGGCAAACAAACCGAAATAACAATTGCTTTCCAAACATCGAAATTTGTCTTATATTTATACTCAACATTTACGTTTATTGAGTATAATAGTTTGTAGATCGAGACCGGCACGCTCATTTTTTTAAATGTTGCCGGACTTTCAACCTTACAATAGAAAAACCGGAAGGGAAATCGAAATAAGTTATGACGAGAAATATCAGATTATTATACGATCACCTGATTGTTAAATGTATTAAAGAGGGCAATCAAGTGCGCGGTATTAACAAATCCATGTGGCGGCGTCTGTCAGTTTGTTGACGGCACATTTGTTGTTGACACGCTGGCATTCGTTCGCGAAACGGGACCGAGTACGGCTACCATTATTAGTTCCGACGGCGGCAGCACAGGCGTTACCGGGACGGTTAGAGTTTCGAGAGTTAGATCGTCAACCGGAATCCTCTCGTTAGCCGGTCCCGGCTCGTCAACCCCAACCCAAGCTGGACTTACCGGACCGGTCCGTTTACCGCTTCCGACTGGTTCTGCTGCGGCTAATGCCGCTGTCTTCCCAACAGGAGGAGGTTTCAACACCGGTAATACGACGGGAGTCTTAGTTCCCATCCGTAGAGGAGTCACCGAAGTTGAATTCGTCAATGTTGCTTTCAGCCCAGTGCCGCTGAAGATTTGTAAGATTGCCGGCACCGGAATTACTCCGAATACCACTTCGTTCACCTTTACCGTTACTCAAGATACGGCAGGTGGTTTACTTGCACCGTTCTCCAGCACGGTAACCGTCCTGGCGGGTCCTCGCGCAGTGAATCCGGGTGACCAGAATGGCAACTGCGACTTCGTGTCCGGTCCGTTCGTCAACCCGACGACCAACGCTTTAGGATCGTTCAACTTCAACTCGACTGTAACGATTACCGAAAACGCGACACCCGGTTTTGTGATTGCGCCAAACGGTATCAGTTCACCGACGGGCGGCATCATTGCCAACGTCAGTAACGGAACGGCGTTTATCTCGAGACTGGGCAACGGTGTCAACGAGGTGCAATTCATTAACCAGTCAGCAACCGCACCGACCATCAAACCGCGTAAACGAGCCAGATTCTTTTAACGGAAATGGTTGAATAGACGGCATCTGTTTCAAAACAAATGCCGCTTGTATCTAGTCTTGCTTTCGGGTGAGATTAAGAGGCGAGGCAGAAGAAATACAAAAGGCGAGATTAGCTTGGATAAGCTAATCTCGCCTTTCTGCTTATTTAACCCAAGTTGCCAGTTATTAAATAAAAGCCTTGTCAATTTGAAAGGCGAATAAAAACAAAGCTATTTTCAACAGAAAACCATTCAGATTAGTCGCATGAATCTTTTTCGGAAACAATTTAGAAATTTCACCAATTGTCGTTTCGATATATTTTCTAACGAGCGATTTGTGAATTTCCAGCCAAGGTTCTCTGGCGCGTTTAGAATTGGATTTGCGCGGAATCTGCAATCTCATTTGATTAGTTTCAAGCAAATAATCTTCCCACTCGTAGAAATTGTATCCGCCTCAGGCAAACAATTGCGACATTGGCGGCAAGTCCAGAGCCAACTCCGCCAAACCCTGCAAATCCGAACACGCGCCCGGCAGTATGCAGAACTCTACCGGGATACCGCTCAATGTTGCCATTATCTGAACACGAACGCCAAAGAAGTAACGGCGCTTGCTCGTCATTTTTCCTCGATACCGCTCATCGCGGACTATGCGACATCTTTTAATCCGAATGTTGTCGCAGACAGGTACAGGGAACGAATCAAGCAAATAGCCGAGGCTTCCAATGCAGCTCTTTAAGAACGCTGCCCAATTGGTGAAAAAGCCGACCAATCAAATCGCTCAGGCGCGCCTGCCCGGCGCGAAAATCTGGAACGCGAAAGCAGTCGTTTTATCAAACCGAGTTCGGTCAAAATAAGACGACTTTTTTCACGCGTTTCCGCCGAAATGGAGCATTGCGGTAATGGCAATGGTAATGACTTCCGAGTCGGTAACTTCTACTCGAATATCTTCCCGATGTCCGCTCGCCTTGAGAAAATCATCAATAAAACAGTATATTGCAAGAGTGCTGTCGCACATTTTAAGTCTTCTCCTTTGTTTTTGTCTGGTAAACAAAATTTTAGGAGGAGACTTTTCTGTTTTCAAATATCAAACCTATAACTGGCAACTTGGGTTATTTAGTCTGGGTCTGACAGCGAAGAAGGGAGCAATCGTCAGATTTTATGCGCCGGTATCAATGTTCACAATGTCCAACAACACTCAAATCTTCTGTGCTAATAATTCGCGGGCAAACGGCTTTTCGATAAAGTTTGTGCTTTGTCAGAAAGAAAACCAAGTGAGTTATATTCTCCAAGTTCAAAAATTTTCTTTTTAGATCACTTTTTTTGACCTTCGCAAGGCATACTTCTAAATTCTCTGAGTCGTTGCAAAATATTAGCACGTCAGAAATGCTTAAATGTGGAAGTTAACGTAGTTTTAACTGTCTTTGGTTAAAATTATCATTGATTTAATCAATTTGTTATGTTACAAGCATAAATTGCTATGACTAACAACTCTTTTACACCGTTTTCGATTTCACCTAATCCGAATAGTCTGTATTTAACCGATTCGTTACGGGCGGTCATCCATAAATCACGTTTTACCATTGATAAAAGGCAAGGTTTAACGTGCGTTTTGGGCGACATCGGACTCGGCAAATCGACGATTCTGCGTTTTTTATACGGCGAGTATTCGGCACGTGAGGATGCGGTGACGACTCTTATACCGACACCAAGTTTCCCTTCTCCGTTTGCAATGCTCAAAAGTATTGCGATGGATTTTAAACTCGAACCTGAACGCTCGTTTCAAAAACAGCAGGATGCTTTGCAATCTTTTCTGGTCGAAACTTACGCGGCGGATAAAAACGTCGTAATTTTTATTGACGAAGCGCAAAACGTCAATAACAAACAGTTGGAGCTTGTTCGCTCGCTTTTGAATTACGAAACCAACACGCAGAAGCTCGTGCAAATCGTTTTGTCCGGTCAAATCGAGTTGAAAGACCGTTTATCGAATGAACGAAACAGAGCCGTCGCCTCGCGTGTATCGACCTATTCTATTTTGTCGCCGCTCACCTTTGACGAAACCAGAGAAATGATTATCCACCGGTGTCGGTTTGAAAATATCGAAAATCCGTTCACGCCTGAAGCTATCGAAATGATTTATGAAGTTTCCGGCGGAGTTCCCCGCTCGGTGCTGAAGATTTGCGCCTTTTCATATCACATCAAGGAGATGGAAAATTTAGTCGAAATAACCCCTGAATTTATCGAAATGTCGCAGCCGGAAGTATTAATTCCTTTTGCCGCGCCGGTAAATGTTAAAAGCGCGAAAAAAGAAGCCGTACAAAGCCGAGGATAACCTATGAGCGCACGAGTATCATTTGCCGATTTGTTAAAAGCCGGAGCAGATAAGGACAAGCAGAGGCTTACCCTAAAACTTGCTACGCTAGCACCGCCTGCCCCAAAAGCTGCCGCACCTGAAAAGGATTTTACCCGAGTTGCAAATTCGATTGTCCGCGAAGCCGTCCCGGACGGTTTATTTATCGGTAAATCCAAGCAAATCTACGATTATCTCTACTCGATAACCAGAGGCGCGGTTCAGCCTGTAAGAAGCGTGCGGGTAACAAAAGCAGATTTGATGCGAAATGCCGACATCGGTGCGGAAAGAACATTGCGCAAAAATTTGGCGCATTTGCAATCGCTCGGATTAATCAAAATTACGGAGGTTGTCGGTCAGCGATATGGCAACGAATATGAGACTTTTTTGCCTGAAGAAATTGCTGCTGAGTTACCCCAGTCACTGCAGTCACTGCAGTCACTGCAGTCACTGCAGAAAGTGGTGGGACTACCCCCACCACTTTCTGCAGTGACTGCAGTGACTCAAACTATTGAAAATAAAGGTACTTGCGAGGACCCTAAGACTTTCTTTAAAGACTTTAAAGACAATGATGATGAGCCTGCGGCGCAAACCGCGACGCGAAACGCGCCGCCCGACGCGACCGCGGACACGGCTCAGGGAGCGGTGGAAAAAGTGCTGAACGCGCTTTCAAAAAAAACGACCGGAAAAAATTTGAAAGCCGACGACGAAAAATTAAAAGAGTTAGCCGAACTGTTGGCAATGGAATTTGAAATTGCCGCCGCCCGAACCGATTCGATTTCAAACGTTCCGGCATTTCTGACCGAACACCTTCGCCGTCGCCTTTTGAGAAAACCCGACGATCGAACATCGAATAAGACTTCCGGCACAAAAGAAATCAGCAAATCTTTGCAGGTTGGTAAAACTGACAATTTAATTCAAACTGACATCGAAACCTATCAAGCTGAACCGCTGACCGAACAGGGAAGAAAAACTGTTTTGAAAACAATGCGGGAATATCTCGAAAAGGGACAGCGCGAATTTGTGTTGAGTCTGCAGGATACTTACACGACAGAAGACTGGCAATGGCTGTCGGAGAAATTACCGAGTGTAAAAAACAAAAAGTGAGAAGGTGTAACGCCGCAGTTTCCAAAAATCTAGAAGCCGGTGAAACTTCAAAAACAAAAACCTCAAATAAACGCCTTTACGCCGGTTTTTTGAACTCAAGGTATATAGTTAGACCAAAAAGAAATAAAAAGCGGTTTAAGAGGCTTTTACACGCAAAATAGACGGTTACTAGTCAGACAATTTACCCTTAAAAAACAAAGTTTCTGCTCAAATGTCGAAATCGGATGGAAAAAAGCAACGAATTGAGTCATTAAATATAGGAATGGAAAATAAGAAATTTTTTGCTTAAAATATCAGTTCCGCGTCTGATAAGATGGGTTCGTTGGATTTTGATTTTGTTGGTTTTTTAGGGTAGATTTTTTGATTATCGGATGCGAGCCCAATGCAAGAATCTTGCTGAATAAGTTATGTCTTCCGGACAACCAAATTTCAAGCTCAAGTTTGAATCAGGCACGCTGATTTTGGAAGGTGTCGACGAGAATGATTCCGTTCCGAAGGCTTTTGTCTGGGATAAACGAATCAGGCATTTCCGTGCGCCCGCTTTCAAATATCGTGAAATCGTCAAGGATTTTATCCGCGCGAAAACGGTTTATGAAGATCTGGCTAAAAGGTATGACAAATTCGACTTTCGACAGAAATTTCAGTTAAAACCGCGCCCGTATCAAACCGCTTCAATTGAAGCGTGGCGGCAAAACGAACGATGCGGGGTGATTGTCCTGCCGACTGGCGCGGGCAAAACTCACGCGGCGACGATGGCAATCGAGATGTGCGGGCGGCAGACGCTGGTCGTCGTGCCGACACTCGATTTGATGAACCAGTGGTATGACCTCTTGCTTTCGACTTTTAACGCCGAAATCGGTTTAATCGGCGGCGGCTTTTACGAAATCGGCGCAATAACCGTAACGACTTACGCTTCGGCATATCGACATCAGGAACGCATCGGCAACCAATTCGGTTTAATAATTTTCGACGAATGTCATCACTTGCCGTCCGAAGGCTACAAATACGCGGCGGAGTTTGCGATTGCGC
>MWWG01000214.1_pt1 | contig 9826 bp, 11 predicted proteins | sample 1047331 | NCBI WGS metagenome assembly MWWG01 (sample SAMN06349968, study PRJNA376086) | soil metagenome | isolation source: MG6-4 sample Antarctic (ecotone) soil | place: Antarctica | collected 2015-01-13 | reverse complement strand
ATAACAACCCGTGAACAGCCACGAAACGAACCTATTCGGACAAGTGAAAAACTGCTCTTGAATTTGAAGGATTGCCAACTACTTACGGGACTCTCGCGCTTAACCTTGCGCGATGCCATTGATAGTGGAAAACTAAAAGCCAAAATCATTGGTCGAGGTTACAAAATCAAACGTCAGGAGTTAGACAAATTCATTGACCAACTTTAGCGAAAAAGAGGTAAATATGGCTGACAACAAAGAAACCAGTGAAAAACATACCTTCGACATTGAAAAGGCGTTTCCTAAGAAAACTAAAAAGCAGAACAATTCAGCCAGAAACATATTAATTGGATTTCCAACCCTACTAATCATTATCATAATGTTTTACTTCTTGTTCTCAAGCAAAACAGCACCAACAGGTGAATCCTCTCCGACACCACAAAAGACAGAAAAAGAGAAAAAAGAAGAAGAACAGCAGAAGGCAAAGCAAAAAACAACAGACGAGCGCGAAAATGCAATAAGCACATTTATCACCCAAAACTATAAAGGCTGGAATCTTGAGGGTATCCAAGGAGTTAATGGTGATTGTGATGAAGATAGCCCTGAAATACCTTGTGATTTACACCTGAAAAAGGATAACCAAAACAAAGTAGTAACAGTATTTATTAAGGAATTTACAAAGACAGACGGCACAACTTATTGGTTTGTATATGAAGCACGCCCACTAGACTTATCACGGCTAAAACTAGAAAAAATTAAAGAAGGAGCTGGTGAATCTGCAATTGAGAACTATAAAGAGGAAAATGAAAATTTTGCAGAAGAAAGCCAAGATAATGAACCTTATGACCCAGGAAACTGATAACCAAATAAAAAAACCTTCATTTATCTTACGCCGTCCGATTGTATCAGGAATCTTGATTAGTATTGTTATTTCAGCAATAGCAATAGGCATATTCTTTTTCGGTTTTACCAAAATAAACTCAACAACAGAAACCGACTCAACAACAGAAACCGACTTGAAAATCAAAGGCAATCGTAACAGCCGCATTTACCACTTAAAAGGATGTCCGAACTACGACGACATCGCCACACACAATATCGTTTGGTTTAAGACCGAAGAAGAAGCAAAGACACGAGGCTTTAGGATAGCGAAAAACTGCGGGTTTTAAGGGTTCTTTTTTTAGTTACGAACTTTCGCAACCTATCGTCTGTGCAACATAGATAATTACGCTTTTTTTAGGTGTCGCATTCTGTCCTATTCTCACAGCTTCATCACAGTTTTATCGTTGTTCCTACGTTGTTTTAGCGTCCATCACCCAGCAAAACGCGCTTCACATCCTCGACAAACTCCGCCGGGATGCGGTCATTGTTAATCATAATCGTTAAGACATCTTCGATTGAAATGTTGTTTTTCTCGGCAACTTTGCGGGCGATTGTGATGTAATGCTCAACCCGTGATTGTTGGGTTTGGACGATGCTGGTTGGCTGCCCGCGCAGCAGGAGCATTTTATCAACGGCAATTCCGGCAGTTAAAACGCTGTCTTTGCTTGAAGTTTTATCAATTTTGTTTTCGTCGGCGGCATTTGTTAAGTGAGTCCGGGCAATGTTTTCAAAAATATCAGCAAGTTCAGGTTTTTTTTCGGCGCGAAGTTTCGCGACGTGCGGGTGAATAGCTCCGTCATTCCAAGTTTTTATAGTTGAAAATGGAACTTTAGTTTGTTCTGCTGTGCGGGTTAAATTGTTATTGTTTGAGTCGAGAACCGCGAGAGTTTCGGCGCGTTGGACATCGGAGTATTTAGTTCTGGAGTGTTTTTTAGGTTGTTGGTTTGTGTCTGGAGCAGCCATATTTCGCGTTTGAAGGCATCTAGAATCGTTTTTGGGTTTATTATCCTGTGTAATTCTCTTGTGTGTCAACGTCTTTAACAGGGCTTACCGTTTCAACCTTGCTCAGATTCTTGAGTTTATGCGCTATCTTTTTCTTACCAATCATCACCGATGCCGAACCAAGCCACAATCGGACAAACACACCGCCGACGCGCCGAATGACTGCAACTTTCCCTTAACCGACACAAGCGAACCTTTCCGAATCTTCCGACTGATAATAGTTTCCGCGTCCGCTCGACAATCGGCAAAAACGACGAAGCCGGGAACATCGCCCGGCTCAATCACCAGTCGGCACAATCCTTCACGTTTCGCGCATTTTTGAACCTTTCCCGATACTTCCAACAGCGACCCGACAGCAAACGACAGCTTAAGCCGCGCCGACGGCAAATCCGAACCGATTAGAGCGTCAGCAATCGCCTGTAATGAGAACCTTTCAATCTTCGCTGACCTCATTCTCTTTTTTTCGTTGCGGATTTCCGCTACCAAAGCATAAATCCGTTTATAAAGGGTAAGATTTTCCATTATCGGACACTCAAGCATTCCTTCAAACAATCTTCGCCTGTTGGTTTTCACTTCCAAGACCACAAAAACTATCAAATAACTCCCAACTAGCCATTCGTTCTACCTGAGCCGGTCGCCCAGCCTTGTAAGACTGCGGACTATCATTCTGCCGTATAGGTGTTACACGCTCAGGATTACAAACATCAACCGGCACAGCATCTAAATATTGCGCCTGATACACCTTGAATCTGTAATAATTATCGCTTTCCGGGTCATAGCCCGGCTGTTTTTCCTTCTCCCTCTGCTTCAACTCTTTAACCGCTCTCCATCCGTAATATGATTTCCCGCTCAAATCCGTAAATACCGAGTTCGGAAATCGCTCAAGAAGCGCGTTACGGCGGTTCGCAATAATCAAATCCCGGTTAACCTCAAGGTATCGCAGCCAGGTATCGCGCAAGCCCTGTTCGCACAGTCTAGTTCCGTAAGTTTTTAACGGCTCGTTTTTGCCTCGCAACACATTATCAAACAAAGAGTTGTCCGAATTGTGCGGCGTTTTTTCACTCTGCTTTGTTGATTGTTTAACAAGGGGTTCAGACGGTTTCGACTTCCTTTGAACATATTTCCGAAATGCACCAAAGGGATTTATTATTCGTTTGTTTCTAAACAAATGTTCAGCTTCCAACAATAGTTCAGGGGGCAATTTCCTAAAACTTGTTCCCTTCGCCGTGTAACTCGCCGTCTTTGCAATTTCCCAAAATATGCCGTTGCGCGATTCTTCCAGATCAAAAGCCTTAATCTCATCAAGACCAACATTCTGAAACGTGAAACGGACGCGGCGCGAATTGGTCTTAACTTTTAAACGAGTTCCAAAGATTTCCAAATGCGCTTTTTTAAGACACTCAGTCCAAGCCGAAACGATCCTCAAACTATTCCTAACCGGTCTTTTGTCATCAGCTCCATATTTCGCGTTCTTGTTCATATGCGCCAATTTGTTTTCCAATTGGGAAGTTTCGCCTTCAGCAAACGGCTTGTAGTTAATACAAAGAACGTGAAAATGATAATTTATGCCGTCCAAATCTAAGTCAAACGCACGTCCGGTTCTGGCTCGCTCGCCTTTTCCGCCTTCAGTCCATTCGGTCTTTGAATAACCGCCGTAAAAAAAGTCACCGAACACTTTCATTTGCAAAAACATTTCCCAAGCCCTGGTCTGAAACTTATCGTTATCAGTAAAACCAACACCAAGCAAATTCGGAAAGGTCGGAGTAAGAAACGAAACACTAAGTCCGAATTCTTTTATGTCATCCAACCGCGACGCAAATGCGTTGTAAATAACCTTGCGATGCCGTCTGGCTGTTCTGATTTGGTAATTGGTATCAAGCAGGGTGTTCGCTGAAATTAACGACTGCGGACAAGTAAAGGCACGTCCCTTTTTATCAATCAAATTCGTCAACTCACCATTTGCCTTGTCATAAGCGGATAATTTGAGAAGGTCGGCAGTAACTTCGGCAGAAGCATCGTGGCAAGATTCGGCAATTGCGCCCAAGAGCTTTCCGGTTTCTAAATTCTGCCTTGCCCGTTTTCGTGATTTCTCAAGCGCAGAAACGCGCGGTTTCGATTCTGAAGGTGAAAAGCGGTGGTTTTTCATTTTTCACCTCTCAACCTGCGGATTAGTTGCGCGATGCGAGCTGATGCGAGCGCGTGAAGCACACAGAACCATCGGCGGCGATGAATGACTAAGGCTTGGGTGTTACAGTGCTTTGAACGGCATTTTAGTTGGTTTATAGGTGTTTTCATAAGCGAAAAAAAAGGCAATTCCCCACCTACAAGGAACTGCCGTTTTTCTGTCGAAACAAAAATAATTGCTTCACACAGCCAAAATCTCTTGAGTATCTCAAGAAAATCTGCTAAAAATAGTCAAAGGCACATACTTGTAGGTGGGTGCTTTTTTTGACTCGCTAAATGTCAATAAATTAAATTAGACTCGGTGTATCAGACCGGGTCTTTTTTTCTGTCTTGAGTTTAGCAAATAATTATTCAATCACAAAGCAAAAAAATGATTTTCCCCTGCATTTACAATGATTTAATTTCCACAGGCACGACACCATTTTTAAGCATTTTGGACGATTTCCTGTAATTTTCTTAAACACTGCCAAAAACAATCACTTTAACTATCTCGCTTTTCTATAAGCGTCCATTGAGTTTTAGCCGTTAAGCGAAGAACCTGAACCCTGTGGAAATTTCTATGAACAAAAAAATAATGCTTTTTTTGTTACGAACTTTCGTAACCTATCGTCTGGCAAGCATAGATAATTAGGCTTTTTTTATTGTCGTATTTCCGACAGATTCACCGCCCAACTATAAAGTTTTGTGAAGTTTCTCTTTTTCAGTTTTTCAAGTAAAGGTGTATTTTAAGTGAGTCTATGAACAAAAAAGCTGCTGCCAAACTTCTCAATGTATCGGAAAAAACAATCGAGCGTTATAAATCCGCCGGGAAGCTATCGGCGCGGCTGACACGCATCGTCGGCACAGATGGCAAAAGCAGACAAGTTTTAGACTTCAAAGAAACGGAACTCCAACAACTCAAACAAGAATTGTCGGGCGAAATCGTATTCCCAATAATTACGGATAGACACGGACAGACCAAGACACAGACAGACACGGACAGACAGACACAAATAGACAAGGTAAATACTGAAAACAGAGAGTCTTTGATACTTGGACAGACACAGACAGTCAGCGTCATCAACACTATTTTCGAGCGACTAGAAACGGTTTTTGACAAGCAAATGCAAGCGTCCGAGCGAGCGCAGAAGCTGATGTTGTCGATAGCCGAAGCATCCGTCATTTCGGGACTGCCAAAGTCATACATTCGCCAATCAATAAAAGACGGAAAACTAAAGGCAATAATCATCGGACGTAGTTATAAAATCAAACGACAGGGCTTAGACAAATTTGTTAATAGTTTATAGGTTGAACATAAGCAGAACTGGATTCTTGAACATTACGCCTCAAACCGTGAGAGCGTATATCAGGCAAGACAAACTAAAAGGGAAAAGGATAAGACAACCTGTATTGATTACTAATAAGGCTCTCCGTGATGTTTATCGGAGTGGAGACAAAAAGAGATAACCTATGCAAAAGAATAAAATCTTTACGATGCTTTTTTTATTTTTGGTATGTCTTGTTATACCAAACCAGTTTTTTTCTCAGCCAGCCACAAATCTAAAAGGCTTTGATACCTTGAGAGTTAAAGTTGAAAACTTACCTCCCGAATTAGATAAATTGGGATTAACAAAAGAACAAATACAGACAGATGTTGAAACAAAACTTCGTCAAGCGGGATTTACAATAAAAGATATCTTCGAACCGGCTTTGTACATTTCTGTGGAGGCTATTGAAGATAATTGCGGCGGATTTGCTGTTAATGTCAGAACTGACTTAATTCATTCAGTTATCCTTAAGAAAGATGAGTTTTTTCGACCTTCTGACTTCCGCCCTCTTTATTTCCTAGCTACTTGGAAATCAGCGAACATAATTGTTGTTAATAAAAGTAATTTACAACAGATTCGAGATGTAGTTTCCAATCAGGTTGATAAATTTATAAACGATTACCAAGAAGCTAACAATTTTGCAAAAAAACAAAATACTAGTATTCCCCCAACAAACACACCTTCGGTCTCATCAACTAAAAAAGATGATTCCCCTTTTACAGCCACCTACGTTGGCGGCAATAGTGCGCCAACCATCGAAGTTTTCAATGATTCAGACAGAACAATGTATTTCGACTTCGGACAGGGAAATATGACTCCCTACGTAATTGCTAGTGGAGGCAGAAAGAAAATAATTATTACTGAAGGGAGCTATAACTACAAAGCATCCGCTCCAAGAGTAAAAAGCGATGAAGGACAAGAAAACTTTAAGAACGGCTATATTTACACTTGGAGATTCTACATTGTTAAGGTTCTAAGATAGACAAATGTAAGAAGTAAAAAGGTGTCAGGTTTTGTAGAGTTTTTCTCTTCCTTTTTTTAGTTACGAACTTTCGCAACCTATCGTCTGTGCAACATAGATAATTACGCTTTTTTAGTGCCGTATTTTCGGCACACTCACCGCCCAAAAGTAAAGTTTTGTGAAGTTTCCCTTTTTTTAGTTACGCATTTACGAAACAGAGCGTCCGCACAAAGCGTAGAAAGTTTCTTTTTTAGCCATTTTGCCCAAATTCGTTAAAAAGAGCATCACAAAGCGTAGAAAGTTTGGTGATTTCAAAGGCTAAATTTAGACTTTGATGAGAGCGTCCGCCGCGTAAGTAGAAAGCTCGTTTTTTGCAATAGATTGCAATATTCGTTTTCTTTTTTAAGGTGTCGCATTCTGTCCTATTCTCACAGCTTCATCACAGCTTTATCATTGTTCTTTCATTGCTCTTGAGCCAAAACCCGTCCAGCCCAAACTTGATTTATTTTTCAAGTTTTCTCAAGTTTTCTCAAGTCCGACATTTTGTTGAGTTTCGTTAAGTTTTCCGCATCCGATAAGCAATCAGCAAAAACAACGAAGCCGAGAATGCCCGACAAAGCAACAGTAAAAACGCTCTATAATCCATTCAGGATAGATTGTTTGGCTGTTTTGTAATCTAATGCTAGTTGGGTTGCTTCGAGTGTTCACCGCAATGCAAAGTTTTAGCGATGATTGATTCACTGAAAACTCTTTGAAGCTGTGCGCCAAGCCGAATATCTTTTTCAAACCCTGCTCATCGCGCCTTTTGTGGTGAGTTATGAGATAAAAACTATGAAAACTATTCTAACTTTATTCTGTGTGTTTTTCCTGACATACTCGACTTCCGCCCAAACATCGGAAATTACCTACGAAGACGTTAAGTTAACGGACATCGGTTCTATTTCGATACCTTCAATTATGGAACTTCAGTCAGGCGTTTATAAAAGACTTTCTGATAATTTCTCGAAAGAGTTAGGTTCTGACGTTTCCGGTGTCATTATTTACCAGCAAGCCGGATTAAATGACATTTTCAAAACACTAAAAAAACCCGGCACTTACGCCAGACTTATGATTAAAGAAGAATCGGGAAAAGCCGGAGAATATCGCAGGCTTGATTCAAAGTTGGCAGTTACTCCAAGTGAACTTAAACTTTTAAATACACAATCAAAAAATGAATTAAAAAATCAATTTCAATCATCGGGAATCGATATGAAGTTGATTAGATGGGATGGATTGTCGGTTGATAAAATCAGCGGTTTTGACGTATTAAAAACTGCTTACCTTCGTCAACTAAATGATAATCCGGCTGTATATGTCGAGTTATATTACATCGAAAATTATGATCGGCAATATACGCTGACAATCTCTTATCGTGAAGAAGATTCCTCCATTTGGAAAGATGCTTTGAATAAAACTAAAAACAGTTTTAAGATTACAAATATTCGGAAACCGGCAACGAAAAGGAAGCGATAAGAGTTTAAAGTTAGAATGTGAAGTATTTGGGGGCATTACCGAATTTTCCAAATGGTTTCAGACGATACTATTTGAAAATGACTTTGTAATGAAGGGCGCAACCCAACAATTCAATGGACGTGAGGGCGAAACAGCGACTTTATTATTTGGCTTGTCCGTTAAATCTGGAATTGCGTGTCGGCGGTTTCGCCCCACGTCATCTCAGCCGTTGGGCGTTTCTTGATTATTCTAAACGTATGAATGTCGAAAGCACAAAATTTGTCGTCGAAGTTTCCAATTACAACAAAGTAAAAGATAAGTAATTTAGGGGAAAATATGCAAAATTTACCTGAAAGTGAATCAACAAAAAAACAGACTGACGAAGAAAAAGACGAAAAAACTCAGCAATGGACAAATTTTATCACTGCAATTATTATAACGGTTTTGATTATTTTTGCTACGGATAATAGGCTCATTCTTGAGGATTCTCGCTCGAACTCAAATTTCAGCCGATATATTTCAGGTGCTTTTGCTTTACAACTCTTTCCACTTTTCTTTGGTTGGATTGCTCGAAAGATTGACTCTTTGCAGCGATATTGGATAGCTGTGTATTGGCTAGTGCTGTTGTTAGTTTTAATTACAAGAGGAATTTTATTAGCTAACCTGACATCCCGTTAGTTGTATGTTTGCAACGACACGCTCAACAAGTTATTGAACGTGAGGGGCGAAACAGCTACTTTCATTTGGCGTTGTCTTTTTAACTCGGAGTTGCGCGGTAGCGGTTTCGCCCCACGTCAACTCCGCCGTCCGCAGTGCGTAGAAAGTTCGTTAGGAAAAGCACAGGAAAAGGACAGGAAAGCCCGGCATCCGCACGGGCGTATTAGTTAGTGTTTATCGGCATCAAACGACACCCGGACAAACACACCGCCGACGCGCCGAATGATTGCAGCTTTCCCCTGACCGACACAGGCGAACCTTTGCGAATTTTGCGTTTGATAACGGTTTCGGCATCGCTCAAACAATCGGCAAAAACAACGAAGCCGGGAACATCGCCCGGCTCAATCACCAATCGGCACAATCCTTCACGTTTGGCGCACTTTTGAACCTTCCCCGATACTTCCAACACCGAACCGACAGCAAACGACAGCCTAAGCCGCGCCGACGGCAAATCCGAACCGCTTAGAGCATCGGCAATCGCCTGTAATGAGAACTTTTCAATTTTCGGCAATATCATTCTCTTTTTTTCGCTACGGATTTCCGTGAGTTCAAAGCCTTAAATCCGTTTATAAAGGGTAAATTTTTCATTATCGGACACTCAAGCATTCCTTCAAACAATCCTCGCCTGCTGGTTTTCACTTCCAAGACCACAAAAACTATCAAATAACTCCCAACTAGCTATTCGTTCTAACTGAGCCGGTGGCGCAGTTTTGTAAGACTGCGGACTATCATTGTGCGGTATAGGTGTTACAAGCACAGGTTTACAGACATCAACCGGCACAGCATCTAAATATTGCGCCTGATATACCTTGAATCTGTGATAATTATCGCTTTCCGGGTCATAGCCCGGCTGTTTTTCCTTCTCCCTCTGCCTCAATTCTTTAACCGCCCTCCATCCGTAATATGATTTCCCGCTCAAATCCGTAAATACCGAGTTCGGAAATCGCTCAAGAAGCGCATCACGGCGTTTCGCAATGATCAAATCCCGGTTAACTTCAAGGTATCGCAGCCAAGTATCGCGCAATCCCTGCTCGCACAGTCTAGTTCCGTAAGTTTTTAACGGCTCGTTTTTGCCTCGCAACACATTATCAAACAAAGAGTTGTCTGAATTGTGTAGCGTTTTTTCACTCTGCTTTGTTGGTTGGTTAACAAGGGATTCTGACCGTTTCGATTTCTTTTGAACATATTTCCGAAATGCACCAAAGGGATTTATTATTCGTTTGTTTCTAAACAAATGTTCAGCTTCCAACAATAGTTCAGGGGGCAATTTCCTAAAACTTGTTCCCTTCGCCGTGTAACTCGC
>MWWG01000213.1_pt1 | contig 9826 bp, 11 predicted proteins | sample 1047331 | NCBI WGS metagenome assembly MWWG01 (sample SAMN06349968, study PRJNA376086) | soil metagenome | isolation source: MG6-4 sample Antarctic (ecotone) soil | place: Antarctica | collected 2015-01-13 | reverse complement strand
ATAGTGAGAAAGTCGAAAAACAGCCGATTGTTGGCTACGGAAACGACTAAATTGCCTGAAAATCTGCACAAAGTGCACAAAGTGCACAAAGTTTCATACAGCTATACCACATGGTTTTTTATATGGTGGTGGTATTAATCATCACCACCGGTAAAAAAAGACTTTCCACACGGCGTATGAAACTTTGTGCACTTTGTGCACTTTGTGCAGATTTTCAGGCAATTTAGTCGTTTCCGTAGCCAACAATCGGCTGTTTTTCGACTTTCTCACTATTTTCGTGGGCAATTGTTGATACCAACCGCCAACGGTTTACGCGACCGCGATTTTCTTCTTTGGTGATTTTAAAGCCGCCAATAACTGCATCACGGCGCTTTTGAAGCATTTTGCCAAAGTGTTTGGTCGGTGATTTATCGTCAAGCAACGCCTTCAATTCTTCGCCGCCTTCAGTTTTAAGAAGTTCGGCAACAGTTCTAAAGGCGTCCGCGTGTTCCTCGTGCCATGCTTCAATGAAGCTGCGCCATGCTTCGGTTTCGGGGTCGGAATTATCGCGGGCATCCTTGTGATTTTCGAGAAAACCGGAGACGCCGATGGTTTCAATGATGCCGCCGATAACGCGCTCCCACGCCGGGAAACGCGAGACTTTTTCTGCGCGCTCTGGCCGTCCAGTGTCAAGCCATGCGCGCACAATTGTTAAAATTGCGCCTTGAACCTGGGCGCGGTTTTCGGCGATAAATCGAATCGGATTGAAATTAAATTCGCGGTCTTCGGGATTTTCGCGGCTGGTATCCAATCGAATTAAAATCGAGCGTGAAATGGTATCGCTGTCAAGCTGCGCGTTATTGGAAGTCGCTACCCATGTGATATTGGCATCGACCGTATGGGTTTTGGTGGCACCCAAGACGCGCCCACGCATTTTTCCACTGGTAACAGCAGTAGCGATGTCGGGGCTGCTTAATGAACTGCGCACGTTGTCTATGAAGACATAAGATGCGCCTTCCACGAGCAACGCGAAAACTTCTTTGCCGCTTTCCTTTTCGTCTTTCTTATCGGAAGTTGGAACCGCTTCGCAGAATGGCGACAAGCAAACGGAAGCCGCATAAGTTTTGCCACTGGATTGCGTCGGGGCATCGAAAAGATGAATCGGCGTTTGCCCTTCGTTTTGCCCGTCAATGTAGGTGCGCATGAATGGCAAAATCATTAAGGCCAAAGCATTGGCGCGGGATGCGGCGTTTGCAAATGCGACTTCGCCAAGCAACTTATCGAGCAGGAGTACTTTGGCGGCTGCAATGTTTTCAGGCGTCGGCGATGTGTCAGGCAATTGGAAGCCGTCAGGCAGTGACAGCCAAATTTGTTCGGTTTCGTGGTAGCCAGGCGTCGCGCAGATATTCCCATCACGGTCAATAAACGGGGCGGTCAATATCCGTTTAATCGTTGGGATATTTTGCCAGACGGAAGACGAAACGATGAACTGCTTACAAAGGTCGGCGGGCGGCGCAATTTCACGCGGAAGCGATGCGTCGGCGGGCGTGACTGTCCAAGTTGCTTCCGCCGCCGCTATGACCTGTAAACGCTCCTTTCCAACTTCCTGAAGCATCGCCGCGCCGTCGGCATGGTAAGCGATTTCTCGCAAGCCGCCGGTGCCGTGGAAGACCGTCGGAGTACTCCCGTTGCGCCGTGCGATGGTATCCGACAAGTCGTTTAACACGGCGGTCAAAGGCCGGTCGTAAGTTTCGATAACCGGTTTTCCGATGGCTTGAAACTTTGCTTGCTTTTCGGCTTTGGCCGCTTCTTTCCGCTTGCGCTTCGATTCTTCGATCGGCTCCAGATCGCGCGCCAAACTAAACATTTCGGCAACCGAATGGCCGCACGCAAAATAATCATCAAGGCCGGTTTTTCCGCCATTTTCACCGTCGGGCAGATAAACGATTTTCACGACCGCGCCGCGCGATTGTAGAAACGCTTCCAAGCGCCGCATCGCGTGTTCGACTTGCGGTTTGGTGGCAACGTCGGAATCGTAAGCGATGTAAACCGCACGTCCGCGAAGTGGAATGTCTTCCCAGTCGGGCAACGCCGTCTGGCTGTCACGGAATCCATACACGCCGTTTAAGTTGATTGCACAAAGGCCGTGCGATGCGGCGCAATCGGCTTTTTTAGCGCCTTCGGTAATAACAAGCGGTTTCGATGTGTCGGCAAGCTGAGCGCGCGTCAGCGGCGCAATATCGAGCACCGGCGCGCTACCTTTCGGGGTTTCGTATTTAACGCGATTGCCGCGACTGGTTTTTCGCGCAATGTCGGGGCGCAAGACACGACCGGCGGGGTCGCCTTTCCAGTTGTAAAGCGGAATCACAAGCGCCGGTGGGTTGGCCTGGTATTTCTCAAAGCCAAGCAGAATAAGCGCCTGCCTATCGGTTTGGGTGAAATAGCCGCGCGCTGTGATTGCTTCGGAGCTGATCGCGCTTTCCGTTTCCAATTGCGCGCGATGCGTCGGGGAAAGTTCGCCGCTTGTGACTGCCGGCGTTTGTATGTCGGGGTAGCCGGTGGCCGTGCCGTTGCGGTGGCCGTTGGTCGCGGCGCTTCGATGAAACGGCGCGCCTTGCGCGATTGCCCCGCCGTTGTGTGGTAAAGTTTCTTTTGTCATTGGAATTCCGCTCCAATGATGCCCGCCGTTCCAACGCCCGCGATTGCTCGTCGCGGGTTTTGGCATTTGTGGGGCATCTATTTTTTATTTTTCCTGCAAAACGAAAAGCGCCGAACTGCATGAGGCCACATGCGGTTCGGCGCTTCAAATTTGAGAAAATAGCTTTACAGAATGTTGCAGTTAGCTATTTTCGTCAGGTATGCTAATTGTAGAACCCGCGCTGGCCTGCGCGGTTTTTTGAAAGCCCGCATTCCTCTTAAAAGAACTTTGGTGAGTTCGAGGAATGCGGGCTTTCGTCATTTCTGTACGTCGCTGCAAATTATATCGCAGCAATTGCGGCTAATGGGCGAACGCGCAAAAAACGCGCAGAATTTTTTCAAAGCCTGATTTAAGTTCGCTTTTTCCGTAGTTTTTGCGTGTTTCGGCACCAGTCAACAAAATTCTTTAGCTCTTCTTTGCCCCAATCATCGTTGGGAAAAATCCATCGAGTGGGCTTCTCCTCATTATTTGCGTGTTTCCGGTTGTGCCATTGACCAAGCCACGAAATCACGGTTCTCTTACTGGCGCGATACCCCAAAGCCTGGAACGTTTGACTGATAGTCTCCGGCGTGTGGTCGGCTTCAGGAAATTGGATAGTGCCGTCACGTTCGCCCAACGCCGCGCGCAGTTGAGAAACTTCGACCTTTAACCGCCTTTGCTCAAACTTCGCCGAAAATAATTCATGCTGCCCATATTCCATTTTTAAGAGGAGCATCTCTTTTTCGCGGATCAACTTATCGGTTTGCGGATTGTATCGCGTCCCGTCCAACAACTCCTGCATTTGAAATTGCAACTCGTTCGCAATGGCCTGCCAGTTGCTGCCACGCCTGAGTTTTCGGAGGCGCGCTTTATCTGCTTTGCGCCGCTCAGCCTCACGCACCTTTTTCTGCTCAAACTTTACAAGCTCCGGGCCAAGTGCGGCGCGCAATTGGTCAATACTTGGCATCGCTCATAATTTTCCGACGAACTTTTCCAAGTCGGCGCGCTTGATTTTCCATCCGCGCCCGATCAGCTTTGATTTCAAGTCGCCCGTGTCAATAGCCGCCCGGAGTACTCCCCGGCTCAATCCGGTCAAGGCTTGAGCTTCGGCCAAAGTCAAAAGCAATTTGGCCTCTGTCGGAACTGTCGGGGCTGCTTGTCGGGCGTTGTCGTTCGTCAGTTGCGCCAAAGTCTGCATGGCGCGCACAACCTCAATGTTAAAGCCGTTTGCAGCCCCGTCACGCCTCGCCAGAGCGGTGCCTGTCGGTTGTGTCGGTGCTTGGATTTGCGCGCGTTGTCGGTGGCTGTCGGGCGCATTGGGAGCGCGTTCCTGTGGCGTTTCCAGTTCATCTTTGAATCGCTGCAATTCCGATTCATCGAACGCGAGTACTTTGCCGGTTTTTCCGCGTTCGTAACGTGCCGCGATTTTGCCGGTGGACGAATAACGCTCGACAGCGCGCACGCTCACGCCCAAGAATTCGGCGGCTTCGGTTTTATTCATAATGCCCTATGCTGGTCCGGTGAATGATCTGATCAACCTCAGCGGCGGTAAGTCTCATACGATCCCGCAGCGCTGATGCAGTGGCTTGTATGGCTGCTCTTACATTCGGTTTATCAATGAGTTTTTTTGCTTTCAGGGAAAGACGGCGCAGATTCTTTTCTTGATCGCCATCTCCCCAAAGCGCCTGCGCTTGCTCTTTAGCCTTTATGAAATCTCCGTTTGAGAAGCTGGTAAAGTAGGCATCCATTCGCTTCCTGAGTATGCCCTGTGCTCGAAATCCGCCATACAAAACAATGATGGATTTCTCTGAGTTACAAAGCATGCCAGGCGGAAAATAGACGTGATTTGTTTTCCCATCCGCAACAACGTACTCGAATTCCAAGTCTTGCAACCGTGCCAAAACCGCATGCCCTGCTTCATGGAAAGTGATGTGCAAAAGCGTGCGTATGTAACTTTTATTCTTCATGGTTGCTTTTAGGTTCGTCATGCCCCGACAAGGTTTGTTCACAACATGACACTCAACCCTGTCGGGGCTTGCCGATTTTGGCTTTGCTTTACTTCCGCTCTTCCCACTCCTCGTTCCACAACTGTCTCATTTCGTCGCCATAGCGAAGCTGGAATTCTTCTTTCCAGTCTTTCCAATTGTCAGCGAAATCTTGGCTCCGGTCGTCTCGAAGCCCTGCCATTTCGTCAGGGTGTTCGGCCTCGTATTTTTCCTGATATTCCTGGGCGAATTGGGCGAAGCCTTCGTTGTAATCGTCTTCCTCTTCTTCTGTCACTTCGATGGGGTACATGTGATTGGTCTCCTGAAATATTTTGTTTGCCTTGCCGATTATTTAATGTTGCCGCTCCAAAGGAAATTCAAAAGGTCGCTTACTGTGACTTTGCTGTTTTTCAATTTCCATTCCAGGTTGCCTATGCACGGCGATTCTTTGATCCACGCTTTCATTTCGTCCCTGACTTCCCACTTTTGCAAACCTGTTTTGTGGGCCGGAACCAATTCGTTGCACAGCCGAAAGAACTTCCTTTGCGTTGCCAAATGGTTTTTGTAAAGGCTGTATGCCAGCTCAGCTTTAAGGAGTTTGCGCAACGCCATGGCTAAAGGTTCTTGGCCGTCCAGCAAGGGCAAGCTACCATCACTAAAGCCGTCTTCTTTGATTTTCTTCACTTCCCAACTGACCCAGTCGTGGTTGACGGATTCGCTCAGCGTTTCGTAATGAAGCCGGGCAACCTCGCATTTGCTATTGGCGCGATTCCAATTTCTCCGGCAGTAGGCCGAAAAGTCCACCAAATACCATTCGAGAGTTTCAATCCGATTGTCCTTCTCAGTTTTCTTCGGAAGAACTTTGATGACGCCGGCGACAACGGGGGGCACTTCTACAGCAGCTACACTTTGCTTCAGATTCATTTTTGCTCCTTTAAGCAATATGGATTTAGAAGAGCCTGGGCGTTGCAGCGCCCAGGCTCTTCGTTGTGACTTCAATAATTTCCGACGAACTTCACGAACGAAAGAGTACTCCTTGAAGCGTTGTAAAAGCGCTTGTCGGCTGTCCAAAAGTCACAGCGTCGCTTTTCAGCCAATGCCGCGTATGTGCAATCGTAAACACTGGGTTGCCCAAGTGTGGCTGCCAACACGCGGGCGCGTAGTCGAATCAAGCGCAATTCGTTTTCATCGAGCGTCACGGAAACGGGCAAAGCATCGAGCGCGCCATAGACGGCGGGCAAGGCGCTTTCCGGCAAGCCGCGCCGGTGAACCGCTTGCCGAACGGCGGTATCAATTTCGCCGGTAAAAGCCGGTGGCGCGATTAAGAGTACTCCCTCTGTGCCGCTTGCCTCAAGAAACGCGGTTGCCAAAGCGCGCCGGTCGGGATCGCCTAACAAAGCATCGAAAGTTAAGCTCGCATCTATCACGGCTTCGCGCGCTCCCAAAAGGGCTTTGCTGATTTCCTGATTCATAAGCCGCTAATGTGCCGATCTCGCTCTTCGCGGCCTTCTCGCACCATCGCCGCACCATCGCCGCCAGAAAAGCCGCCCGCTTCAATCACGGGGCGCAGTTCATCGGCCAGGCTGAGAAAGGCGCGCATCTTGGCTTCTTGCTCTTGTGTTGCCTGATTGCCATCAGCGGCGAATAAGTCACCACCGCCGCGACCGCTCCACCATGCGGAAATATCGCCGCGTGTAATCCGATAGCCGCTTTTGCCGCCGCCATTGGCCGCGCGCAGTTCTCCGGCTCGAATGGCGCGCAAGATTGTAATTGGTGCCAGGCGCACCAGCGCAGAGAGTTCTTCGACGGTAAAGATGTTGCCGCCTGCTACGATCTCATCAATGGGCACCGGGCGCGCCATGCGAACGCCGCGCTTCTTTCCCAGTTCCCGCGCCCGCTTCAAATGGGCTGTGCCACTCCGAACGCCTTCCATATCAATTACAGTGTCCATATTCGCTCCTATGCGGCTTTACGCGCCGCGAGAATGTTCTTGACTGTCTGAGGATGCCATTTGCCGCCGCCGCGCGATGTGTAGCCATGCGCGCCCAATTGCGCGGCAATCTTGCCCAACGACAAGCCCGCTTTGTGGAACTTCAGCACGGCGCGAATGATCTCTTGTTCTTCCGGGTTTTCTTCCATCGCTCCACCATCAGCGGCCAACTCAAAGCCGTAAGGGATGCTCCCGACACGTTGGCCTTGTGACTTCTTGAATTGGAGCGCTGTCTTTGTGCGCTCGCTGATAGCCTCGCGCTCCCATTGGCTTACGCTCATCAGGACGTTGAGCACCAACCGGCCCGCCGCTGTGCCGGTGTTCACCTGCTCGCCGACGCTTACGAGGTCAAAGCGTGATGCGAAGTACTTCTCAAGCAGAATCGAAAGGTCGGCAACGGAGCGGGTCAGGCGGTCGAGCTTGGAGACAATCAAGGCAGATGCCTCACCGTCATTCAAGCGGTCGAGCGCCTGGCGCAATCCCTCGCGCTCCAACGTCTTGGCGCTTTGCCCGGCGTCTTCGATGATGCGGACAAGCTCCATGTCGTACAGAGCGCAGTACTGCTCGATCTTCGCGCGCTGTGCCGCCAGGCTCACGCCGTCGCTTACCTGCTGATCGGTTGAAACTCGAACATATCCAATAACCTTAATCGGCGCTTTATCGTTCATGGTGAATCATTATAACGCATCGGTTTTATGGGTGTCAAGCATCCTTTTGTCAAGAGCCGTCCGGTAGTTGATGAAAAGCGCCTAACCTTTCCGGTTTTGCGGAGTTTCAAATGTTGAATTATTCAACATTTGGCCGCGCCGGTTCGGAGTACTCGCAGTGGGTTTCACGTCCTACAGTGTGGAGTTGAAAGGATTCTAAAGGTCTCGAATTCGAGACCTTTAGCGTTGTTTCACGTCCTACAGTGTGGAGTTGAAAGTTTTGTAGGTGCGCTCACTTATCTTAGAAATAGGTGAGTTTCACGTCCTACAGTGTGGCGGAGTCAGGTTCGTACTGTACGAACCTGAAACGACAAAAGAAAGGTTCTTGCCGTCGAGTCGTCAAGAATAAACATCGCAGTGAAGAGCGCCCGGCATGGGAGTACTCGTTTTAGAATACAACGCCCTCCCCTCTCTTGCGCTGAGAGGGGAGGGCATATCACGCGAGAAGAATTTGCAAAAGGTGGGGCAAAAAATTAAAAAGAGAATTCGCTGAGGAGGGGTTTTAGTTGGTTCGCTTGACGCGCGCGATTGTGTTGTCGGATACGCGCGCGACTTTGGCGATTTCTGCGCGGGTTTCGATGGCCGGTTCCGCAGATTTCTGCGGAACCGCTCCGCCTGATGCCTTTTGATTTTCCTTCGCTTTCGCCCGTATTATTTCTTCGAGCTTTTCGGCCAAATCCATCCGGTCAACCGCCGCCAAGTTGCGCCGCCCGAATTGGGTTTTGATAATCCATTCTTTGGCATCTGCGCGGTCGTCAAACTCTTGTTCTACTGTCTCAAATGGGACGGCAAGGCGCGTGCAGATTTCGTAGCGATTATGGCCGTCAATCAAAATCCATTCCGTGCGAATAGCTATAGCGTCGCAGTTTTCACATTGCCAATATGCAGCGTCTTCGCCCGGCTCGATTGTTTGCGGCGCATCTTTAATCGCCGCCATCGCCGCCGTCTCTTTGTCCGTTTGCTTTTTCTTGCGCTGTTTTTTGTGCGTGTCTTTCACCGTCGTTTTGCCCGCCACCAAGTCATCCACTAATTCCGGCGTTTCCTTTGCAACTGCGGCCATTTCCGCAACGGCGCTTTTCCCTACTTTTGTCGTTTCGGCGGCGCGAGATGATGACTTACTCGCTATAGGTTCGCCCGATTTCGGGCTAACCTTTACCTGTCCCCGGCCATGCACTTTCCCAGCAGCTTTTTGTCGTTCTTTGGCCTCCGCCGCCAGTATGGGCAATATTTTCAGTGCCAGTCCGACGCGCTGGTCGTAGGTCAAATGGCGGCGGTGCAGGTTCAGCGATTGGCTTTCAAGTTGTTTTCTCAATGTGTGAATATCCATAATTCCCTCGCCCGTCCAAATAAATCAAATATCAAGGCCGCTCACTGCGGAGTACTCCCTCAACGCAGTGAGCAGCCTTTGCTACACGCCGACGATTTCCAGGAGACAGCCATTATGAGAAGCTGCTTGCAGTACACCCAATACCGCAACAAAATCGTGAGCGCGCGGCCTATTAGCCAGGCTCCTCAGCATTGCGAGCATCCCGGCTGCGCTCATTTAAAATTCGCTGGACTTGATGCGCCAATGCCTGCCAGCCTTCACCCTCGAAAGGCCGAACGTCACAGCCGTGCGAAAAGTTGAGCGATGAACCGTTGACGGGAACTTTAGTAAGAGCCTCAGTTCCAATATTGCGATCTCGCAATTCTGTTAGAAAAGCTTCAGGCTCAGGTAAGAGGTTAAAGTCCCAGCGAGATTTCCAATGCTTTTCCTGCGCGTCGGCGACGGCCTGCGCCAGCGATTCAATACCAGCCAAACCAGCTTTCCAAGCCACCAAGTAGTCGTTCCAGGCTTTATCTGCTTCGTCGGCAAATCCGGCGGCCTGCGAAAAGAGCGCCGCGTGCGCCTCAGCCGATTTCTGCGCTTCCAAGTCGCCTTCAAGCCGCTGCCGATTCGCCTGCAACTCTTCAACGACGCTTCGCAAAGTGGCCGCCTTCAAATTTACTTCTGGAAGCGCAGAAATCGGCGCTTCACCCAGAGCCACTTGCCGCACAAGCTCAGACGCTTCGCTTTCCGCCGCGTCATGCTGCGTTTTAACATCGGCAAGCCGTGACAAAACTCCCTGCAACTCTTCATTTATTTCATCTGAAGTTCTCATAAAAGTGTTTTCCTGTATTGTAAATATTTCGATGCTATTTAACAGTTGCTTTTTGCACCGTTTTCAATCTCAAAATCGCCTGTTTTCCCCACACTGAAAAACTCTTGAAAAAGCTGTGACGCAAGCCACATTTTTATACTTTTGTGCCGATTGTGGCGTAAATCTGTCATCTGTCTATAATCCGAGGGCAAGGGGGTTGTGAAAAATATCACAGCCATACATGACATGATTATACACGCAAAGTGTTTATTTCTAAAGGGGAAACGGGCATTTCGAGGAAATTCTTTGAGATTTATTTTGAGCAGTGCACAAAGTGCACAAAGTGCACAAAGTGCACAAAGTTTCAT
>MWWG01000212.1_pt1 | contig 9865 bp, 12 predicted proteins | sample 1047331 | NCBI WGS metagenome assembly MWWG01 (sample SAMN06349968, study PRJNA376086) | soil metagenome | isolation source: MG6-4 sample Antarctic (ecotone) soil | place: Antarctica | collected 2015-01-13 | reverse complement strand
GAATATCAAGGCCGCTGGCGGTATTTGTCGGCTTTGCTAATTATTTGCGTTTCAAAACTCTAACCCTTGCTGCTGGCTATCGGCTTTGACGGCTCCGGCTTGGCGCACGCCTTCTAACATTGCGCTGCTGGGCACTTGGAACGGCTGCCCTGCTAAAAGCTGCTCGGCGGTGCGAATTTGTAAGCGTGGTATGGCGCGGTTGCCTAACGGTGTGGTGTAAAATCCAGCGGCGCCGGCTTCCTTTTCCATTGGGCCGGTCGGCGGGTCAAGCGTGATAAATAGGGCAAGCGTCGCCTTCTCTCGCTCCATCGTGCCGCGCAGATCGCGCACTAAAGCCGCGCCAACGTGCCCGCTTTTCACTTGAATAATGCACTTCTTGGCCTCGGCGCGTGGATCGTCGCGGAAATATAAAATGCCGTCTAACCCTCTGTCGGCGCCTTTTTTGTCTTGCGCTGGCCTCGCGCGTTCTACTAAGCCAATAGCCCATTTTTGAAACTCGTCGCGGTCTTGCAATGCAAGAGCCTGAGCCTCGGCGCTGGTGGTCGGCTCGCCAATTACGGCAAAGTCTTTTTTGTCTTTCAATCCGAAAGAATCGGATAAGCGATATTTAATAAGCGCAATGGCAAGGTGTGTAACGTCAATACCAATCCAACGCCGGCCTAACTTTTGGGCTGCTATGGTCGCTGTTCCACAACCGGCGAACGGGTCTAAAACCGTGTCGCCTGTGTTGCTGCTGGCCGCTATGATGCGCTCTAAAAGGGATAGCGGCTTTTGGGTAGGGTAGCCCAATCGCTCGCCAGCCTGTGAATTAAGCGGAAAAATGTCCGTCCAAACATTACCTAAAAGCGTGCCGGCCATTTCATCTAAATAACGCTTCAAGCGTGGCCGCTTCAATTTATCGGTGGGATACCAAATGCGCCCCTCGCTATCCAGCTTTGCCATTGTCTCTTTTGAATAGCGCCAACCGTTCGGCGGTGATGTGTGCCCCTGCCATTCATACATCATGTTCGGGCGTGGGTTCGGGCTTGTCATGTCGCTAAGGGTATAAAAACGCCCGTCGTTGTCTTGGGAGCGATATTTCGATTCTATATGCTGATCTGAGTGCGGCGCGTAAGGCGGATTCCAAGTAAAAGAATCGGACTTCGTATAAAAGAAAATCGTGTCACTAACGCGGCTCCATGTCTTGCTGTCACTGTGAACATTGGTTCGCTTCCAAATAATTTCATTCCTGAAATTCTTCGGGCTAAATAGCACGTCTAAGATTAGCTTCAAATAGTGCGATACAGTGGCGTCACAATGTAAATATAGGCTGCCAGTTGGCTTTAAAACGCGGTGCAATTCGGCAAGGCGTGGTGCCATCATCACAAGATAAGCCGTCGCGTCGTTTCGGCCTATCGTGTTGATGAATCCCTGCATTAGCTCTATAAGCTGGGGCCGCTCGCACTCGGTCACAAAGTCGTGATAAGCGGCTTCGCTCCATTTCCATGTGTCGGTGAACGCCTTCATTTGTGCTGGGCTACCTTCGCCGCTCTGCTCTTTAAACAGCACGTTATAATCGCGGTTGGAGTTAAAAGGCGGATCGAGATACACGAGATCAACCGTCTCGCCTGCGATGTGCTTGCGAAGAATGTGCAGATTATCACCGTAATAAAGCGCGTTATTTGGCATTGGATCGTTTTTCTTAGTCGGTTAGCTGGCTTCGGTGTTGCTTGGTGGGCGTTTCACGCAACTATAAACCGCCTCGGCGATAAGGTCTAATTTTGCCGTATTGATAGTGCCCAACTTTTCGACAAAGCGCACCGTATCGAGCGCCCGCGTTTGCGCGGCGTCGGCGGTGCTTTGCTTGCTCAAACCGTTGGCGTTGTCGGATGGTAGGGTAATGCACCAAAAATAGCCGGGGTGCTCTGGCTTCCACTGCATTAGCGGCGCACAAAGTCGAATCGTGGCGCGGCCTGTCGGTGGCTCCGATAACACCACGACGGGCCGCGTTTTGCCTTGTTCGGAGCCGCGCACCGGCTCAAGTTCTACGCGCCAAATTTCGCCGCGCTTTGGGTTGTTTGGTGGCGTCATACTGTGGCCGCTTCACGCTTGGCGCGAAACTGTGCCTCTTCCTCATCGGTATAGTAATCGCCTTCGTCGTCGTGGAACGGCTCGCCGTCCAGCGCCCGCCAATCGGCTAACTCGGCGTCACCTTCGGGCGTAGCATAATAGCGCGCTGCGGCTTCGCCACTGCGCTGCATAACAACAGCTTGCACGTTTTCGGGCGCCCGAAAAAGCGCGCGTAAAGCGGCATCGCGGCGCGCGTCGTCGCCGCTGTTCATCGCGGCCCAAATTTCGTCGGCTTGGGCAATTTCGGGCGCATGGCGTGGCGTCGGCTCATATAAAGCACTTTCAGGCACGCGCCACAATTTGCCGCGCTTCAAGCCTCGTAATGAGCCTTCGCGCAATTGCCGGCGCACACTCGCCGGGTGAATTTGTAGCCGCTTGGCTACTTGGTCAATGGTCAAAAGGCTTTCGGCCATAATATCACGCTCCGTGCGTAATGTTACACAAAATTATCAAGAGCGCCAAGTTTGGACGTTTCATCATCTTAAAATAGAAAGCCGCCTAATTCCGCCACAAAAGGTTGAGATATTCGCACTCAATACTGGCGGTTTTTGGCGGCTTTGCTAATTATTTGCGTTTAAGCGCGCTTGGGATAAGGAATAGTTAGCAGTTCGGCGGCTTTTAGCTTGGCCGCTTCGCCGCGCCGGTCATAGCGGGCCGTCGTGGTCACGTTGGCGTGGCCTGCCAACTTTTGAACGCTGACAATATCGGCACCGGCATCTAACAAATTGCTAATGAACGTGCGCCGTAAATCGTGCGGCGATAGGTGCGCTATACCGGCTTCGCGGCTGCGCTTTAGCAAAACATCCATCGCCGCTTGATCGTTGAGCCGGCGCGGTGGCATTTTGCCGGACTTCAAAACTGGTAGGAAAAGCGGGCCGGCTTCGGCGCCACGCGCTTTTAACCAATTATTCAAGGCGTCGCGGCTGCCGTTGGTGGCATAGCCGATGCGTGCCTTACGGCCTTTTCCTGAGCGCACGGTTAGCGCGCCTGTCTCGGTGTCGAAGTCGGATAAATCGAGCGCCACGGCTTCGGATCGGCGCAAGCCCGCGCCGTATAACACCGCCAAAAGCGCCGCGTCGCGGGCGCCCGCTGGGGTTGGATCATCGGCACATATACCAAATAGCGCCTGTAACTCGTTGCCGTTAAGTGCCCTGCCTTTGGGCAACGTCTCGCCGCGCACGGTAGCTACATTAGCGGCGCGGTGGTAATCCTCGCTGGGCATCTGTTCCAACTGCCACGCCGCTTTGAGCGCGCCGCGTAAAGCGGCAAGCATCTTGTTAGCGGTGGCCGGCGCGTAGTGCCCTGCCAACTTCGCGCGCACCGCCTGAGTGTGCTGGTATCTGAGCGCTGCCCATTGCAGCGTGAAAGCATCGCAACGCCCGCCGATTAGTTCGCCTGCGTCGTTCCAATCGGCGCCGGTCAATAACCGCGCTATGGTGTCCAGCGCGTCACGCATGGCGCGCTGTGAGCCTGCCGCCAATGAAGCAAGGTAAACGCGCGCCGGCTGCTCGTCGGCGCGGTGTGGTGTGTCGAGCGTGGTAACGGTGGTAACGTCGGGCAAAGTGGCAAGTGCGGTTTCGTTGTTCATGTTCGGTGTATTCCCTTTTAGAAGTATCATTCTCATAGATAATTATAACGGCCCCTTTGTAGGGCGTCAAGAGAATAAAAAGCGGGCACGCCTATGTAGGCGTGCCCGCTTTTTATTTGCCGGTGAACGGGTGCGAATGGTCGGCGTGTGCCTTCCAGTTGGCTACATACGATGCAGCCCGTTCGGGGCACTCTTTGAGGATAAGCAAGTTTTCGGCGTTGCTTTCTTCGGCGGCTTTGGTGAAGTTGAAAGAGCCGGTTAGCACCGTTGCGCCCGGCGTGTCGGTGTCTATCAAAATAATTTTGTTGTGAGCTATGGCGTGGCGGTCGTCAATGCCAACGGGCACGCCGGCATTGAATAGGAACGTCGCGCCGCTATATTTGCCGGTGACGTTGCTCTTATCGAGTAGAACGTAAACCGTCACGCCGCGCTCGTGGGCCTTCTTTAGCGCGTCGGCTATAGGCGCTGATGTGAAGCTGTAGGCTTGCACTAAGATTTGCTTTTGCGCCGCGCCTATGGCTTTGACTACGGCATCGGTGCAGCCGCCTTTAGGTGAAAATAGCACGGCTGCGCGGGCCGGTGTGTAGGCTGCTGTGGTGGTATCGGCTGCCGTGTCGCGCGCCGCGCTGGGCGTCGTCTTGGCTGCTGTCTGTGCCACAAAGGACACGCTCACCACGCCGCCTATAAGCAAAGCCACAAGCGCCCAATACCGCCGCGCCGTGTTGGTCGTTCTGTGTCGTTGCATGGCTTCCCCTTCGGGTGCTACCCCCCTACCCGCCAATTTTGAAAGGGGGCACCCCCCTCTTATGCTCCGGCGGGTGACTGGACGCAAAATTATTAAATTTTTCTCAAATGGCCTGTGGAAAATTTTCGCGCTGGCGTTTCTAATTTAAGTCGTCATCGTCTCCGTCGTCAGTATGGCTTTTGATAATCCGGTCAAGCATCCCGGCATCTTTTAAGTGACCTAACATAATGGGCAAAAATTCGTGAAGCGGTAGCCCCTGTGGTATTGAGATGTGACCGCCTGACGGCAATTTAAGAGTTTTATCGTCGGGTAAATTAGCTTCATGAGCGTAAGTTTGGGCAAGTTCGACCAAGATTGCGGCAATGAAAAGCGATAGAACATCATGGCTTAGATGATCCTTTTGCCAAGAGTGAATATCTGCCATTTCGATCAAAGTTACAACGGCTTTTGCGGTCAATTCGAGTTCTTCAAGTTTGTATTCTTCGTCGCTGTCTTGCTCAACGGTAATTGTTAGACCGTTGGCTTGAATTTTCATCATCATAGTTCACTCCGTTGGGTATCGGTGCCCTGTAGAAAATTATTAGCAATTTCTACACTTCAAAGCCCGAAAACTTCACGGTGTCTCAGAACTAAGGATTTTCTTTTTTTCGGCTTCAAATTCTTCATTTGTGAGAACGCCTTGCTCCTTGAGTTTGCCTAACCTTTCAAGCTGGCTCACACGGTCTTGGGGAGCTTGAGCAGTTGGCGGTATTCCCACAACAACCGGAGCCGGTGAAGGGTTAAAGCCGATTTTAGAAAACAAACGCCCCTTTTGGAAAATAGCTCTCATGCCTGAGCCGTTCGGATTGTGCCAAACATACGCCTCAGTCTTAATGTCGGGTATAAAAATTCCCGGTGTCTTGGTTTTGTAACTGAAAACTTTATCGCCGGGCACACCAATGAAATCTTCTAATTCCTTATAGGTAATGCCGGTTTTGATCTTTTCAAACATCTCTTGAGTTATCACCTTGCGCTGTGAAGTCGGGTCTAACTCTGTGATTCTCTGGCTAATCAATGTAGCCACCTCGCGCAATTCGCCAATAGAAAGCCTTCCTACTAAAGCCGTTATTTGCGTCTTTACATCAGGCGTGGGCGTGCCTGTCGCTGCGGGCTTTGGATCATTAGCCAAATCATCAGCTAACGTGCAAGCTGGGCAAAACCATACCATCAAAACCACCAATCCAACAAACCAAATTCTCATTTTTGTCTCCCTCTATGGCGCTTATTTGATTGTAGCACTTCGCCAGCGTTTGCCATTGCTCTTTTGATGCTGGTTTTTTGTCTTGATCTGCTTGGCCGGAGTGCCCTTCTTGCGGCGCCTTTGCTATGCCGACTATTTAGCCTGCATACACCAAAACTATTAGCTGAAACTGGCAACCATTAATCACTTTATAGCCCGATTTACCAGTCTACAGCGCGCGTTCTCAGCTAAAAAACAAGTTTTAGGGTAGTGGTAAAAAACATTAAACACCACCAAAAATCCCTTATACCATAAGGGATTTTGGGCAATCGGTGTTTAGTGTAGTCTGTCACACGAAAAACTTTTCTGCGTTTATTTCCAGCGGCGGCGAGAGGCTTTACTTTTTGCGATTACTCGCCGGTGCTGGCGTTGGCGCTCGGCTGCGTTGTCTCGTTTTTTAGCTATTTCCATCTGACGCGCCGCGAAAATCTTCTCGATCTCGGCGCGCTGTTCCGGTGTCGGCGGGATAAAACATCGTTCCGTCTCACTGCCATGCACGCCCGGCGCCACAGTGCACGGATCAAGAGCCTCTACAGGCGGATACAGCCTGTCGTGCCTGTCGAAATCGTAGGGCATTAGATAAAAGAATCGCCGCCAGTGGTGATAAGAGCCGTCTCCGATTTCTTTAGCTTCTGGGCCAATGATAGCTACGCCGACGAGCACACGCCCGTCTTGATGCCCGGCCCCTGTATCAATCTTGCTCGTGCGCCTTGCCACGGTTAAACCTTCGCGCACAAAGGGGAAAATTCCCGGCGGATAAAGCCATCTAATTTCAACCTCGCCGCGACAATCCGGTGCGAAGCGCTCTTCCCATCCATTCATCTGTTCATATGTCATGTGTGATTATCCTTCCGAATCAAACAAGGCTTTATTTTGCGTAGTGCCGTCGCTGCCATCACTGCCACCCTCTAAAGAGGGTGGCAGTGATTGGCAGTGACTTTAGGGCCTCACTGCCTCGCTGCCATTGGCAGCGATTGGCAGTGATTGGCAGTAATCAAAAGAAGGTGTGAATTTGGCGCCGCGCTCGCCTTCGTTGGGACATAAAACGGCTTGCATTTCGATGAGTCTTTTTCTGGCGCGGTAAAAATTTCGGTCGGAAATTCCGGCACCTTTGCAGACCTCACACCACTGCGCCGCCGTTGCGCCGGGTTGACCGAACGCATCTTTTAACTCGTTGAAAACCTTTTGCTCTACTTGGCTAAGTCGGAAACGAGAGCCACTAAAAGATTCCTGAATTTCAAAAACGAGTGAATGACCTTTGCCGCCGGTGTTGGGTATAGAAACTTCGATTTTTCCGAAAAGCAGTTCGGGCAACTCTTCAGAGTCTTTTTGTTTTTCGGTTTTCAGCGTCACAACGTCATCACGTCGTTCCATGCTCAGATGCGTGTCTACCGCCGCCGGCACTGCGCTGGAGCCGCGATACTCGCCGCTTTTGTTGTTGTGGTGCACTGTCAAAACGTGCGCGCCGCTTTCCTTCGCCAGTGTTCCCACAGCATCGGCAAAGTTGCCCATGTCGCCTGCGTTGTTTTCATCTAAACCAACCGCACACCGCGCCAAAGTGTCGAGCACGATCAACACTGGCCCGATCTCGGCAATCTCTTCGATAAAGGCACGCCGCGCCGCCGCGTCGGCGACTTGGAATGGAATATCTAAAATGATGAAGTTGCTCGGCATATCTTCGCCGTGGTGTGCAAGCCACGCCGCCGCGCGTTTCTTTAGCCCGCTGGCGCCTTCTGCTGCGATGTAAACCACGGCACCGCGCCGCACTTCGTAGCCGTGCCAAGGCCGCTTGGTCGCAACGCATAGCCCAATATCAAGCGCGAAGAAACTTTTGAAACTGGCGTGTTTTGCCGTCAAAAGCGAAGTGCCGCCAATTGTCAAAAGCCGATGCACCAAAAAATCAGGGTCGGGACGCCCCATCAATTCGGCCAGCGATATAAAACTGAATCGGTTTAGCTTCTCTGGCGCTGTTCTAATCGAATTAAGCAACAACTGTGCGATGTGCGCGGCGTTGCCGTTCGTAAGCTGCACCGGCAAATAGCCTGCGAGGTTGGCAAGTTCTTTTAAACACGTTGATGCCTGAGCGTTGCCGGTGTTAGCTCTGGCCGTCACTATGGCACGTATAGTGGTTTCGTCGGGTATATCGGTGTGAAGGTGAAAGTGTTCGGCTACGATCTGAAAAATCAGATTTTCCGCCGGATGCTTTTTCGCAAACTCGGCACTTAGAAGAGCTTGCTGCGTGTCATGATCGGCGTTTTGCCAAACATCTGCGCCGGTTTTATTTGTTAAAACCAAACCGGCGAAAATCGGGACGGCGTGGCCGCGTTGTATGATACTGGCGGCGATTTGGGCGGCGTTGGGTGTTGCGTGCCCGTTGGTTGTATTGTGTAGCGCGTTTGCTTGCGCGCCATCTGAGAGTGCGTCTAAACTGTTAATCACTTCATTCCTCCTGAACAGGTCTGAAGAGCGCCCCGCTGCCATATGCCTCAGAGTTTGCCGCTCTGGGGCTTTTTGGTTTTTTATAGAGGGTAGCTATTCGGTTTTGCGTCACGATTTCGCCGTGCGGCAACTACGGCGGCGGTCTGAAAAAACGAAAACGGGCGCCGCCTTTAGCGAATTTCTTCGCTTTCTGGCTGCGCCCGTTAGGTCTTTTAGTTATGCGATTGATCGACAGCGCGCCACGCTGGGCGCCCCTTGATAGAGCAAATTTTATCATCTTATTAAAAGCTCCGCATACTGGGAATAGAACGTAAATGGTTGCAGCAGAAAAATTTTAGCGGCTGCTTGTTGATTTGCTCCGCTGTAAATTCTTTTGGGTCTGTCCATGCTCGCGCCGCAAGCTGCTCTTTTTCCTCCATCGTCGGAGGCTTCACGCCGCATTGTGCTAATAATTTTCGCCGTGCCGTGTCGTCGGGCGTTTCCGGTAGCCATAGCTGTTCGCTGCGTTTTAGGCTGTCGAGTGTCCCGCGAATTATTTGCGCGTATTGACGGCAACACCGCGCCTGCACGTCGGGGCCGTTGGGTTCTTCGGCTTCCTCTGAATTGGCGTTTGTCTCTTGGGCTATGGCTTCCCATCGGCGCGCGTTTGCTTCGGTGCGGTCTATTTCGCTTTGCAACTTTGCTGCGTAATTTCGGCCTGCTTGCGTCCTGATCCAGCGCCGCGCCGCCTTCGGTTTTTGATAGGTGCCCTCTTGGTTGCGGAGAAAATCATTTGCCACTACTAAGCGGTTTTCTTTGGGCCATGTTTTCACGCGCGCCAACTCTGCACCGCAACTGGGACAACACCACGCCGCGCGCTCACGGTTGAATTTTGCTGGCGTTGGCTGAAAAGTTGAAAATTGATTCATGTTATACCTCGCCAAAGGCCGCCAACGCTTGCCGCTGTTTGTGGCGGCTTTTGGCGGCCTTAGTTTCACAGCTTCTTAATGTAGCCTTCCAAGTCGCCACGCTTCACGCGCCACGCACGCCCAATCTGGCGCGCTTTCAGTTCGCCGGCTTCGATTGCATCGCGCAACGTGGCACGGCTCAAACCTGTAAGCGCCTGTGCTTCGGCAAGCGTTAAAAGTAATTTGTCGGCCACGTCAACTGCTGGCCGCTCGGCCTGCGTGTCGGCTTGCGCTTCGGCTCTCGCCATTTGTAAAAGCACGCTGAAAAAATCAACTGCCCGTGCCGGTGCGCCTGAAAAGTCGCCAAACGTCGCCAACGCCTTGCTTCTGTTGCTGGCGGTATTTGTCGGCGCTCCTTGCTCGTCGGTTAGTTCTTCCGGTTGTGCTTCGGCGGGCCGGTGAACTTCTGCCTTTAGTTCTTCTTTGAAGCGTTCCAACTCGGTGCGCTCATAGTCGAGAATGGGCCGCGTTTTGCCGGGTTTAAGCGTATGCCCGACGCGCTTTTGTGCCGTATGACGCTCTAATGAGCGTTCGCTAATTTCTAAAAAGTCGGCAGCTTCTTTTTTGTTCATCGGTGCCCCTCGGCTGTGTTCTCGTTTTTCTCGCCAAAAGCCGCCATGATTGCGTGTCGGAATATCAAGGCCGCTGGCGGTATTTGTCGGCTTTGCTAATTATTTGCGTTTCAAAACTCTAACCCTTGCTGCTGGCTATCGGCTTTGACGGCTCCGGCTTGGCGCACGCCTTCTAACATTGCGCTG
>MWWG01000211.1_pt1 | contig 9884 bp, 12 predicted proteins | sample 1047331 | NCBI WGS metagenome assembly MWWG01 (sample SAMN06349968, study PRJNA376086) | soil metagenome | isolation source: MG6-4 sample Antarctic (ecotone) soil | place: Antarctica | collected 2015-01-13 | reverse complement strand
GTTGCGGTGTCTACTGCCAAGTACGCCCAGACCTATCCTACATATCACCGGAAACTCAAATTCGAGTTACCCCTTTTCGACTGGTAGAAGCCCCTTTATCAAAGAGCGATAGTGCAAAAATCGCGGCGGCTGAAGAAAAGCGGACTAGACGGGCGCAGAAGCTTTTGAAAACGGAGGTAAAAATATGAGCGAAAGTCACATCGCCGCCGAGTTAGAACGGCAGCAGTTAATCCGGCAGTGCCATAGTTTAGTTGCCGCGATCGCCAATAGACCAGGCTCGACAAAGCTACTCAAAGGCATTCTGCCGACATTAGAAGTATTTGCCGGATACAAAGCAAACTCTTTGAGGCAGCGATCACATTTGAGCGCTGCCTCAAAAAAGGATACTCGGCAAGCGCTATCTGATAAACAGCTAAACAAAAAAAGTGATTGATTTATGACAGGCAGGAAACCAAAATACAGCCCTGAGCTTGCCGATCTAATCATCAATGTGCTGAGTCGCACAGGTAGCGATAAAGCAGCGATCGCGGCGGCGGGGGTAAATCCAGCAACATACTACCGTTGGATAAACGAGAAAAGCGAATTTAACCAACGGGTAGCGATCGCCAAAGCAGAATTTGGGAGAACAGCCCCGGAAGCTTGTATTCGTCAAGCAAACCAAGCGTTACATAATTATTTATTTAATGGCAGCGTAGAAACCTGGACAGCGAGAGAAGTTCACAAGGATGCGGTCGGCAATATTATTAGAACTGTAGAGCGGATAAGTAAAGTTACTAAACCAACTCCATCTTGGGCGATTGAGCGCGTGTTAGGGAAGAATTTGCCTGTACTTGAGGCGATGCAAGTATTGCTGACTGAAGGTGTGGCAACATCAGACCAAGCTAGGATTATCACGCAAGGTATAAATCAGATAGAACGCGATCTGAAGAACCTAAATACACCCCAGAACTCATAGCAAAAATTATTAGCGTGTTTCGGCAGACGGGTAGCGATTAAGCTGCTTACTTTTCATTAGGTTGAAGCGCGCTCTAGCAGGCGCGATAATTACTTCGCACCCGTAGGAGGTTGCAATTGCAACCTCCACGTCCAGAGCGAGCGCAGATAAATGATTAAATGAAGAAGGTTTTTTGTAAAAATGGGAATCCTAAATAGAGTAACTAGCGACGGTCAAGCAACCGTAACTTAGAACCTAACCAATCCCTCGCTCCTTTCATGCCGTAAATGTGTAAAGAGGAGCAAAACCAGTAATGGTAAGAATCCCACAAGCAAAGCTAAATGTTCGAGCAAACCTTTAAAAATATTGATGACGTTCTCTGGAAAGAGTCGGGCTGTACTACAGAGTTAGATTACACCGAGCAAACCTCTTGGCTACTGTTTCTCAAATATCTAGATGATTTGGAGCAGGAACGAGCCATAGAAGCGGAGTTAGCAGGTAAACCCTACGAATTTATCATTGATGAAGCCCATCGGTGGTCGGCTTGGGCTACACCAAGGCAGGCTGATGGTAGCGTAGACCGCAATCGCGCGCTGATTGGTGACGATTTAATTGATTACGTCAACCGCCAACTATTTCCCTATTTACAAGGATTTAAGCAACGAGCTACCAGTCCAGACACCATCGAATACAAGATTGGGGAAATTTTTAGCGAAATCAAAAATAGATTTCAAAGCGGCTACAGTTTGCGGGATGCGCTGGAATATATCGATGAGCTACGGTTTAGATCCCAGCAGGAAAAGCATGAGCTATCGCATCTTTACGAAGCAAAGATTAAGAACATGGGGAATGCGGGGCGTAATGGCGGGGAATATTACACGCCGCGTCCATTGATTCGAGCGATGATTGCAGTAGTAAAACCGCAGATAGGCGATCGCATTTATGATGGGGCTTGCGGTTCGGCGGGGTTCTTATGCGAGAGTTACGACTATTTACGTCGGGGTAATCTGACGACCAAACAGCTTGAGCAACTTCAGACTAATACTTTTACGGGTAAGGAAAAGAAGAGTCTGGCGTATGTAATTGCGATCATGAATATGATTTTGCACGGCATTGATGCGCCGAATATTATTCATACCAATACTTTGACGGAAAATCTCAGCGATATTCAAGACAAAAATCGCTTTGATATTATCTTTGCTAATCCGCCGTTCGGAGGCAAGGAACGCAAGGAAGTACAGCAGAATTTCCCGATTAAGACTGGGGAAACGGCGTTTCTATTTTTGCAGCATTTCATCAAAATCCTGAAGATGGGCGGTAGGGCGGCGGTAGTAATTAAAAATACCTTCCTGTCTAATTCTGATAATGCTTCACGGGCATTGCGTCAAGAGCTAGTCAGTAGTTGCAATTTGTACGCGATTTTGGATTGTCCGAGTGGGACATTTATCGGGGCAGGGGTGAAGACAGTGGTGCTATTTTTTGAGAAAGGAAAGCCCTTAGACTCTGTTCAGGGAACGCCTTTATTTTCTCAGGGACAACCTTTAACTCAAGGAATGGCTACTCAGAAAATTTGGTACTACCAGCTTGCTCCAGGGCGGAATATGGGTAAAACCAATTCTCTGAATGATGAGGATTTGCGCGAGTTTGTGGAGTTACAGGCTACGTTTGCGGAAACAGAAAAATCTTGGCTGGTGGATATTGCTGATGTGGAGCGGGTGACGTTCGATCTATCGGTTAAGAATCCGAATAAGGCTGAGGATTCGCTGTTACGAGAACCGCAGGAAATTTTAGATGCGATCGCAGCTTTGGACGAGGAGAGCGCGGAAATTTTGGCGGGGATTGGGGGAATGTTTTGAAGTTGACAGTGGGATGGGAGATTAAAAAACTCGGTGAAGTTTGTCAGATTAAACCTCCTAAAGAGGAGGCAAGGCAGAAACTTTCTGATACAGATACAGTCTCATTTGTGCCTATGTGCGACCTTGGTATTCAATCCAAGACTATCAAGCTGAATGAGAATAAGCTTTTAAGCGAGGTAGTAGGCAGCTACACTTACTTTGCTGATAATGATGTGCTGCTTGCAAAAATAACCCCGTGTTTTGAGAATGGAAAACTTGGTATTGCTCGAAACCTAACTAATGGAGTTGGATTCGGTTCGAGCGAGTATATTGTTTTCCGTTCTAAAGGAACAATTGAACCTGAGTATCTTTTCTACTTCCTTTCACAAGATAGCTTTAAGATTTCTGGGGCTTGTGTTATGACTGGTGCAGTTGGACATAAGCGAGTCCCAAAAGATTTCATCGAAAATCACTTAATCCTTCTTCCACCAATTATTGAACAAAAGCGGATTGTGACAATTTTGGATGAGGCGTTTGAGGGGATCGATAGAGCGATCGCACTCGCCGAAAAAAACCTCGCCAACGCCCGCGAACTATTTGAAAGCTATCTAAACACCATCTTCACCCAGAAAGGCGACGGGTGGGTAGAGAAGAAGTTAGGGCAGGTTTGCACTCTTCAAAGGGGTTTCGATCTTCCAAAGCAACTTAGGCTAGAAGGTAGCTATCCGCTAGTCAGTTCTAGTGGTGTAATTGATAGTCATATCGAAGCAAAAGTAAAGGGTCCAGGGATTGCAACTGGTCGTAGTGGGAGTATTGGAAATGTTTTCTATATCGACCAAGATTTTTGGCCCTTAAATACCGTTTTATATGTAAAAGATTTTCACGGGAATGATGTTCAATTTATCTACCATCTATTAAAGCAATTTGATCTTCAAAAATATGCAGGTGGCACAGGCGTACCAACATTAAATAGAAATAATGTCCACGATGTTAAGGTTGGAATTCCAACCTTAATCAATAGCCAGAAAAAAATTGTTGTAGAGTTGAATAAACTAAAAGTAGAAACCCAACGCCTAGAAACCATCTACCGCCAAAAAATCGCCGCCCTCAAAGAACTCAAACAATCCATCCTGCAAAAAGCATTCACTGGCGAACTCACCGCAGCCACAGTTGAGAAAGCAGCATGACTGACAATTTAACTCAACCGAGCGAACAGCTATTTCAGGAAATAAAACAGCTTATTGACGCAGCAAAACAACGCGCCGCCGTCGCCGACTGCCATACTAAAAAAAACGAGCCATCCTAAACGCAGCCGAACTTATTGCTAATTGACCACTAATAAAGGCAGAACTTAACTTATGCTGATTGAGAAAATTGTCCAAGAATTGAGAGACATTCCCGAAGATAAATTAGCAGAAATTTATGACCTAATTCACTACTTTCGCTTGGGCTTAGAAAAAGAGTCATTAGCTGAAGAAACGCCTACTGAGATTGTAATTGAGGGCATTCAACAAGGCATACAAGAAGCATTGAGCGGAAAAACTATTCCCCTCTCGCAAATGTGGTCAGGCATCGATGCCGAGTGAACCATCACAAGTCCAAATCGCTCTTACACCTCGTTTCAAAAAAGACCTTCGAGAACTTGCTAAACGCTATCGTTCAATTCGTACCGATCTCCAACCCTTAATAGAGCAACTTCAAGCAGGTGAAATTCCTGGCGATAGAATTGCTGGCATCAAATATCAGATTTTTAAAGTCCGGCTCAAAAATAGCAACATTCAAAAAGGAAAAAGCGGCGGTTATCGAGTCATTTATTATCTAAAAACTGATGAAGGAATTATCCTAGCGACAATTTATGCCAAATCTGACATCTCAGATGTTAGTAATGAAACAATTCTTGAAGCGATCGCCCAGTACGAACAAGAAATTCCCTCTGAAGACGACAAAAAATAACATTACAAACAAGTTTAATTCCCCGAACCACCATCTCAATGAACGAAGCCGAAACCCGCGCCGAACTGATTGACCCCGCACTCAAAACCGCAGGCTGGGGCATCCTTGAAGGTAGTCGCATTCGCCGCGAAGTCATCGCCCCTGGTCGCTTAGTTGGCAACGGCAGACGCGCCCAATCAGACATCGCCGATTATGTATTGGTCTATCGTGGCGAAAAACTCGCCGTAATCGAAGCTAAAAAACGCGACTTGCCCGATACCGCAGGCTTAGGACAAGCAAAAAAGTACGCCGAAAAATTGCAGACGCGATTTGCCTACGCAACCAACGGCATCGGACTTTATCAAGTAGATATGCACACCGGGGTAGAAAACTACATCAATCAATACCCCACCCCCGCTCAACTATGGGATGCTACTTTTAGTACAGCAAACCAATGGCGCGAACTCTTTGCAGATATACCTTTTGAAGATCGCAGTGGCACGTGGGAAGCCCGTTATTATCAGCACAATGCCATCAAGCACGTTCTAGACGCGATCGCTCAAGGAAAAGACCGAATCTTGCTGACGATGGCAACGGGAACGGGTAAAACCTTTGTCGCTTTTCAACTAGCGTGGAAGCTGTTTCAAAGCCGTTGGAACCTAAGCCAAGCCCCCACACGCCGCCCTCGGATTCTATTTTTAGCAGATCGCAATATCCTCGCCAACCAAGCTTACAACGCCTTCTCCGCCTTCCCCGACGATGCCCTGGTGCGGATTGACCCTGAAACCATTAAAAGACGGGGCAGAGTTCCCAAAAACGGCAGCATCTTCTTCACCATTTTCCAGACCTTCATGACCGGGCGAGACGACGAAGGTAATCCCACCCCCAACTTCAGCGACTATCCCCCCGACTTTTTCGACTTCATTGTCATCGATGAATGTCATAGAGGAGGAGCCAGCGACGAAAGCAACTGGCGCGGCATCTTGGAATACTTCGCTCCCGCAGTCCAACTGGGGCTTACTGCCACCCCCAAACGCGCCAATAACGCCGATACCTACGCCTACTTCGGAGATCCCGTTTACACCTACGCTCTCAAGGACGGCATCAACGATGGGTTTCTCACGCCCTTTAAAGTCAAGCAAATCCATACCACTTTAGATCAATATATTTACAGCAGCGAAGATCAACTAATCGAAGGTGCTGTAGACGAAGATCGAACTTACACTGAAGCCGACTTCAACCGCATCATCGAAATTGCCGAGCGCGAACGTTACCGAGTGCAACTATTTATGGCAGCGATTGACCAAAATCAAAAAACTTTAGTATTCTGCGCCACCCAAGACCACGCTTTAGCAGTGCGAGATTTAATTAACCAAATGAAGATTAGCACCGCACCCAATTATTGCGTCCGCGTTACCGCCGATGATGGGAAGCTCGGCGAACAGCACCTCAGCACCTTTCAAGACAACGAAAAAACTATTCCTACTATTCTTACCACCTCTCAAAAGCTTTCTACAGGGGTTGATGCTCGAAACGTCCGCAACATCGTACTGATGCGTCCCATCAACTCAATGATTGAATTTAAGCAGATTATTGGTCGCGGGACTCGCCTATTTGAAGGGAAAGACTACTTTACTATCTATGACTTCGTTAAAGCTTACGAACACTTCAACGACCCACAATGGGATGGCGAACCAATAGAACCTGTACCTGTCACACCCCGACCACCGCGCACAGATACGTCGCCAGACCCCACAACAAATGATGACGAGGAAGGGGGTGAAAACACAGAAGTTCCCCGCTCCATAACAATCAAAATCATAGTTGGCGGCAAAGAACGCATCCTTCACCAGATAGCTACGTTCTTCTGGAGTCCAGACGGTAAACCCATGACTGCTACGGAATTTGTAGAACGTCTCTTTGGCGAAATTCCTGAACTATTTAAAAATGAAGACGAATTAAGAGCAATCTGGAGCCGTCCCGACACCCGCAAAACCCTATTAGCAGGACTAGCAGAGAAAGGCTACGGGGAGGAACAACTCACGGAGATTAGCCGCTTAATCGATGCTGAGAAAAGTGATTTATATGACGTGCTGGCTTACATCGCCTATGCCTCTGCACCCATGAGCCGCCGAGAGCGCGTCCTAGCTCATAAGTCATTAATCTTTTCGCAGTACATTGGCAAACAGCAAGAATTTCTCGACTTTGTACTGGAGCAGTACATCAAAGCCGGAGTGGGAGAACTCGATAGAGCTAAATTACCTCAACTATTAGAGTTAAAATATCATGCTGTTCGTGATGCTGTGACCGAACTAGGGAGCGTTGCAAACATCAGTGAAGTGTTCGTAGGGTTTCAGCAGTATTTGTATTCCCAGGACGTGGCAGCCTAGCGCGAGGCAAATCGCTGTAATAAAATGCTCAAACGCCTCTGCTCTAAATCTCAAAGAAGATACAGCAAGTTAAATTGTGCTGGATAACTATAAGAATGAGGTATTTCTTGAGCAATTACAGCCAATAAAAACAGGGTTCTTTACCCCCACAGCAATCAGGGGCTTCTCTACCCAATCTTGCCTGTTTTGCTTCTTCAAATTTATTAATCATCTCAAATTTCTGCAATAAAGTGAGATTTGATGCCTCACACACTAAAATTTGCATCAATTCTTCGTAACTAACTTTGTCAGGGATAACAGGCATATTTTTACTCCACACACTTGACCTTTCTCCCATACTGGCTTTAGCAATTGCAGATTAGGTGTAGAAACAATAAAGAATTGCATGAATAGTTGATAAATACCTACGCATTATAAATTGCTATTGAAGTGTAATTAAACAATTAAATTATCGAAATTATTAATAGACATTTAAGCGCTTAATACCTAAGTATTTGCTAACTCTTTATGCAATTGTTCATCATTTCTAAACCTAATATGTATTTACAAAAGTCAGGATAGAAAGGCAACCTTACCTGAAGTCGAAGAATCATGAAAAAGTCTACAGTTCTTAGAGTTTTGCGGCGCTCTACAGATGTGATTGATGGTCCAGGCTGGACAGATGTTGATGTAAATGGCGGCTACTACGACAGCGATGGAAAGTATATACCGTCTCAATCTAACAATCAGTAGCCAATGGCGCGGATATTTTGCAGCCCATCAAAACCCAATTACAGCAACAGCATTACGCTTCTGCTCTGGGGATACTTCTAGATAACGCTGTAAAGTGCCTAAATCGTTATGCCCCGATATCTCCTGAATCACCCGCAGGGGTATTCCAGCGCTACTCATCATAGTTAGGGCAGTGCGCCGGAAGCTGTGGGTACTTACTCCGAATAACCCAACGCGATCGCAAGCAGCCTTAAGAATCTTGTCCGCCATGAACCGAGTCAAGGTAATGCTTCGCCCTCGCATCCCTGGAAACAAAGCCCCAGGGGAAAATGTTGGGTACTCTGCTAACAGTTGGGCTAGACCAGGCTGAATATCCACAACGCGAGTCTTAAGCTTACCCTTCGTGGTAGACTTCCTAAAAGTCAAGGTTCCACCTTTGATATCTGTAGTCTGGAGTGCCAGTGCTTCAGACACACGACAGCCAGTAAATAAGCAGATGCCAAACAAAGCGCGATCGCGCTCCTTTGTAAATCCTTCAGTAAACAGTAACTTCAATTCTTCTGGGGTTAAGATTTTCCCTTGCCCGTTTCCTGCTACTTTCATTGGATAAATTTGTCTAATTTCACTAGATTACACGAAACGTTCATTTGGTGGAATAGATAGCTCAAAGTATTGATATCTCGTTGCCCCAGACGGTGATCGCCCAAGACTTATCTTTTTGCTTATCAATCAATTGCTACCCATTCCACGACATCATCAGGGTTGTAGCCATTTTAGATAGTTTCTGCTTATGATATCGCTGCTATCACCGTTTACAGCTATAATCAGCTACCCTTGAATCAACACTGATAGCAAAGTAGGCAGAGATGGCAGAGTCACCGATGGTCGGGGCGCGGGTTCCCCAAGACTGGCAGCAAAAAATAAGTGCGATTGCCCTGGCTGCTGGTCGCAAGGAAGCTGAGATAGTTAGGGATGCGATTGCCCAGTATTTAGGTCAAACTGACCCCAATAGCGTTAAGGGTGCGCTCGCTGATTTACAAGATAGGGTAGCTAATCTTGAGGGGAAGCTGGCGGGGTTGGGGCGGTTGGTTGGTTAGTACGGGTGTACTTAACTGGGCTTTTGATGTGGGATATCCGCTCCCATCCCAACGAACGGAGTTTTCCGCTTTCTTCCCAAATTCGGATCGCTTCGTGGCTGACATTGAATAGTTTGCCCAGTTCTTTGCGCGTATTCGTTTCCTTATCGAAGTCGGGTGCTGCGGTCACATCTGTAATTTCGCTATCCTGCGCCCCGTGAATGCGCGGCGGCTTTTGCCTGAGAGATTTCGCCTCGTCTCTCAGGCGCTCAATTCCCCCAATAACGGGGCTATCTCCTTCTGTATAACAGTTGCTATACGCAGTTCTATACATTGAGTTAACTGAGTAACCTGTTCTCTCAGGGGTGCTATACATTGTTCTATACGCTGCTCTATACGAGAGTCATCATTGACGGATTCAGACGATGGCAACCCCAAACTCTGCTCTAACAGGCGGATAGCTAACTCAGTTGAGGTGATACCCGAAGATTCTGCCTGGTCTTTTAGGGCGGCGATCAGGGTATTCGGCAGTCGAAAGTTTATTTGACTCTTACTCATTGCTATACAATTTATATACGTTACTTTATACAGTATAGCATTATGTATAACAACTTGTATACAGCATTGCTAAGACTAACTATTAACATACTGCTATACTGAGTAATATACAGTTATCCTATACATTTGCTATACGTCCATTTATTTGTATAGCAGTTAATGTTATACGTTTTAAAGGTGTGATCAAGCTTGCGAAAATGTCCACAGGCTGTGGACATTTAGATCGTCTGGTTTGTGTATCAAATGCCGAATTGGTACACATTTCTCATGCAGTGCGATCGCCCCACAGCGCAAAAAAGAAACCCCCATAGCAGCTTGGGGCAGATATAGCTTTGCTAGATTTACCTCAAATTACAGGTAGAAAGTTTTTGTTCAGAGTACTTGTTTTTAATAAGACTCCATTGTGTCCAAGGCTTTGAGATAGTAACATCTAATGGTGGAGCTAAGT
>MWWG01000210.1_pt1 | contig 9909 bp, 10 predicted proteins | sample 1047331 | NCBI WGS metagenome assembly MWWG01 (sample SAMN06349968, study PRJNA376086) | soil metagenome | isolation source: MG6-4 sample Antarctic (ecotone) soil | place: Antarctica | collected 2015-01-13 | reverse complement strand
CCTTGAAATGTTCTTTCCAGAACGCTCGCCGCTGAAGCTTCGTGAACGAATCGCGCAATCTTTTCAGTGACTCTTTGCGCGTTTCTTCCCGGTGCGTCTGTGTTAAGACGAGGTGGACCGGCGTTGATCGGTGCGACTGAACAAACGCCCGCATCGTCGGCAAATGCTTATTTATTAACTTTCTCGACCGCCGCCGCGCACAATCCGGGCAAAGTCGAAACTCACAGGTCGCATTGGGAATTATCCGGGCGACGTGCTTCCCGCAGGTCAATGTACTGACAAAGGCGTGGCATTGCTCGATCTTTTGAGCCAATTCTCCGGCTGTTAGCTCATTAGCAAGGGCGATAAGATGTCTTTTAGTCAACAAACGCTCTTGCGCCCCTTGGGAGCGCAGCCGCTTCTTTCCCTTCGGCTCACGATGCGACTTTATTACCCTATTATCAAGATAGGTGTGTTTTGACGGTTCGACCCTTGGCAAGGCGGGCAGGTGATTAACAGTTTGAAACCCGTTTATAAGGCGAGATTGATTCATTTCTCACCTCTCAGGCTTCGGAGTAGTTGTCGAATCTTAGCCGATCCGAGAGCGTGAAGGACACAGAAGTAACTACGACGGTGAATGATTAACGCTTGCTGGCTACAACGTCTTGAGGTGCATTTAATTTGATTTACAGGTGGTTTCATAAGCAAAAATGAAAAGGGTAATTCCCCACCTGTAAGGAACTACCCAATCGACTCGGAACAAATATTTCTGTTCCGAACATACGAAATGTCTTGAAACAATCAAGAATCTCTGCTAAAAATAGTCAAAGGCACTTTTACTTTTACAGGTGGGGTGCTTTTTGACTCGCCGTCAAATTATCAAAAGGTCGGGCGTTACGACTACCAATCTAAAACGCCCGGCTTTTTCTGTTTGAATAGTAACTTATTTTTATCCCACAATACAAGTATTAATATTTCAGTTTTCCCCTGTATTTATCGGTGTTTAACGAATGGTAACCATTTCCGTAACATATCACCTTTCTTTCTGTTCCAACACACCTCAGACTTGATATAAATTTCAAGGTTTCAAGTTTGAAAAAGATTGAATAATCAATTCTATGTGCGCGAGAATCTCAGGTTTTCTCAAGTTCCGCAAACTGATTAGTTTTTCAGTTTTTCAGTTTTTCAAATTGGCAAAAGTGAAATGTCTCCTATTTCTTTCCTGTTATTTTCATTTTTAGCGTTTCCTATTTTCCCAATTCTCTACGTCACTCTCTCGTCACTTTTCTTTTTTGTGTTCCAACTTGTTCCAACTTCGCTTATTATGCCGAAAGCAAATATGAATAAGAGAGAAGCTGCCGAATTTCTCGGCTTGTCAGAAAAGACCGTTGAACGCTACAAATCATCTGGAAAGCTTTCGGCTCGTCTAAAGCGTATTGTTGGCGAGGATGGGAAATCACGCAAAGTATTGGATTTCAACCAAGCCGATCTGGAGCGTCTGAAACGCGAATTATTGGGCAGTGTAATATTTCCCGAATTGACGGACGGACACACACAGACCAAGACACAGACAGACATAGACAGACAGACACAAGTAGACAGCGCAAACTTTGCTAATAATGAACTTTCAATAGTTGGACAGACACAGACAGCCAACCTATTTGGAATGATTTTTAAGAGTTTTGAGACAATTTCAGAGCGACAATTAGAAGCGTCAAACAGATTTCAAAAGCTAATGTTGACTGTTGATGAAGCCGCAGAAATTTCCGGGTTGCCAAAAGCGTATATTGACCGGGCAATTAAAAAAGCCGGGACGTTGAAAGCAACGAAAATCGGCGGTAGGTATCGAATCAAAAGGCAAGACCTAGACGATTTTATAAAAAAACTTTAACCTTGTCCCATAAAGGACCGTTTTTGAGACTTATTTGCGATTTTTTGCGCGTATCTGAGTTTTATGCCGCAGTTTGACGGTAGAATAACTATTCGGGGAATTTCCTTTTATGTTTGAACAAATCTCAAAATCACGATTAGTTTTTTTTGTTGCACTTGCTATCGGCGGCATCGGCGCGTGTGGTCAAGCGTATTTGCTTCATCACGAACTCGTTGATTGCTTACCTTACAAAGTAATATATGCTGGATTCTACTCAAACATTGCTAAAATCGGTGTTTATTTTGCGCCTTTTATCGCCATTGCAAGCGGTTTCTTGTTCGGGCGGAAAAGATTCTGGCTGGCGACAATAATTCCTGTGCTTTCGTGTCCTTTACTGTTTGCAGTCGTTTTCAAAGCAACTTCGGTTATACGGGAATGGAGTGTTGGAGTGGAATTAGACTCAGGCTTTGGTGATTTCACCTCAGCAGTCGCAGCGCAAAAGTTTTATTCTTACGTGGTTTCGCTGACAATTACAGGATTGATAATCGGCGTGGTTTGTAGTTTTCTGTTGTTGTGGCTATCGAAGGAAAGAAAATTCGTTTAAGGATAATGCAATACCCAACAAATCAATGAACGTGAGAGCAAAACAGCCACTTTCTTAACATCTCAAAAACGCCCATTTCTGATGTATCATTAACCACCATTTTGAAACAATATTAAATAAAAGATGAAATGGTGTTGTGTAGGATTCAAGTCAAGTTATGAGACTGCTGGTCAAAGAGGAACAGCTTATTTGATTGGTCGTAATTCTTTAGGCAAACCAGATTTTACTTTGCAATTTCGCGCAGTTGATATTGATAAAGAATTTCCGTTAATCAATTCGGAGATTCCAATCTCTACGGTAATTGATATAGGAATCGTGTTTTGTCCTTCATGTGGAGTTAACCTCGAAAGGTTTTATGGCAAATATGTAGATTCTTTATATCGAAAGGGATTGAGGGTTTTTGAAATGTAGTTAAAGCCGTTTTATAAACCACCCTTTTTGAGACGGTTTATAAATTAGGGTGCAAATTATGTTTATCGCAATCGCTATATTACTTTCGTACTCAATTGCTCTGGTAGTGGCTGGACATGGCGCGCTTCCCATGGCAATTGTCCTTGTTTTTGGCATTGGCAGCTCTAACTATTGGATTATCTCGGGAACAGTTGCTGGATGGATAGGAATCGTTGGCTTAGTCTTCGCCACATTTCTGCTTTTCTTAAATCCTTTAAGGCGGCTCAATTATCAGTTTCTTGCTTCTACCATCCTCTATCTTTCGTGGTTGGTGATTGCAATTAGTGGAAATGACGAGAGCGGCTCTTTATTTAGTAGTTTCGTCTTATCTGCGCCTTTTCAGATTACGTTCTTTTTTGTTGCTTATCGATTCTTCATTCAACGCCAGCAGGCGAGTGAGGACTTAGATAACGTACTCTAACAATTTGGTCAAGTCGAATCTGCTGCTTAGCTTAGGTTAACTTAGGTGTTAAATCAAAATAACAATCTCGAAAATGACCCTTTTTGAGACACTTTTTTGAGATTTATAAATGACAGCAAATGGCAAGATGGTTCAAATATAAGATTCGACCTCAATTACTAACGCTTCTGTTAGTTTTGACAGGTTTATCATGTGATCCTGGATATTATTACGTTCCGAAAGATTGGACTCGAACTGATGGGAAGCATTTTTCGAAAAACTTCGATTCGTTTGATATTACAATCTCAGACCTCGGGGGATTGGTCGGTACAACCTATCTTATGCCGGAAGTAATCATTGAAAACCGAACAAAATCGCCCTTCGTCTTGACGGATGGACTGCTAAAAGCTAATGGCAGGGTTTATACTGCTAAATGGACAGAACAAAACTATAAAAATGGATGGGATCCTATTCCGGGGGGCGAAAAGCGGAATTTGGAGCTTTCTTTTGATTTGAACAAACCTGTCAATGAGGTCTTGAAAGGCGAAGTCGAATTAGTTTTAAGCGTTCGTGTTGAAAACGAAGTGAAGGAAATTAATATTCCGTTCGTTGAAGAAAGTAGATAAGTTTGTAATTGGTTCGGTTGTCCCATAAAGGACCCTTTTTGAGACGGTATTGGAAATAAGACGGAAATATGAAAACTAAATACTTTTTAATTTTAGCCTCATTATTTTTAGGTTTCATTTCAGTCAATGGACAAGACAAGACATCGAAAGTTGACGAACAACCCAAAGTTTTAAAAGCTGTTGCTCCTACATTTTTTCCTTTTGTTATGGAGCAAACAGGAGTAAATGAAGCTTTAGTCCGAGTTACAATAAATAATGAAGGCAAAGTAACTGCTGCTAAAATGATCAATGTCACAGTAGGTTGGGATGCAACTTTTGAAATTGCTGCAAAGAAATGGCTTTTTGAAAGTAGTCCCAACAAAGAAGAGCGAACAGCAGAAATAAAATTCATCCTTCGTCTTATGCCTAAAGGAACTGATGAGTCTGATCTTGCGGCTATCTACACCTATCCAGCACAAATTGAAATTAGAAGAGAGGTTTATGGTCCGTTATTTCAACCACATCCTGGACCAAAATACCCGCCCATTCAGACTAAAAAGCCGTCTCAAACCCGCTCTAAAAAGAAAAGGAATTAGTGGACATCGGATATTTTAACCCTGTTTCAAAATCGCCCCTTTTCGGGAAGCTCAAAACAGAGTAATATTTGTCCCATAAAGGACCCTTTTTGAGACTAATCATTCCAAAATGAAACTAATAAGTTTAATTGAGTCGCTAAAAGATTCAGCTAAATTAAAACAAGTAATTGTCAGTCAAAATCTGAATGTTGATTCTGAGGCTTTGTTAATTTATATAAAAGAAACTTTGGATATTGATTCTGAAATTAGATTCTTTGAAATAGAAGAAACGAAAGATAACCTTGTTTTTGAAAAAGACGGAACTAGGTATGTACAATTATTCTCCCTAGATTTTGCAGAGGAACTTGTTAATTCGGATTTTAATTTAACAAAGGGATTAAGCAATCTAGAAATAGCTGAAAGACTTTTAGATTACAGGAAAAAAGATGCTTGATTTCTTTCTAGGTTGTCCCATAAAAGACCCTTTTTGACATTATTTTTATAAAAATGAGTGAATCAAGAATAAAAGCAATTTTGGACTGGTTGAGGTCAGAATTAGAGCGCAACTTTGTTCCAAAGGATTCTTTTATCAAATTATTTTTTTTGCAGATATTGATTTTTTCGTTTGGCTGCACTAATGCTATTAAGAACCAAAATACCACGCCCCCCTCTCCAGAGCGTTCCATTTTAGAGAGCCATGAAATGAAAAAGGAGCTGACAAGTGACATCAATGAAAGAATTAAAGTCACGGAAGAGACTCTGAAAAAAAATTCAAAAATTTTTGGTATAGAAAATCTCAAACAAAAAAAAATATCCGACTTTGAAATCAGAATTTGGTCAGATGACGTAACTTTCCTTCATTGTTTATTGATTTCCAATAAAGATGGGGAATGGAAAGCGTCGATGTTGACAGGCGATATGATGCTTAATCGTCGGACTGGCTATCTTTATCTAAAGAAAACTAAATCTTTAAAGAATTTATCTCCAAAGTCAGGTTGGAAAGAAATAAGTGATATTTTTTTTAGCAAAGGTATAAGATTTCCTTTTTTGTATAAAATTGATGAGGTTAATAAGCCACCAGAACCAGACGAAGGTCTCGTCATCTTGGAATTTAGATCAGAAAAGCAATATGGTTTAGTTTTCTATCAAAAATTAAGCGACTCCGATGATGCAAAAAAGATAATTGAACTTTGTAAGCGATTACAAGATGAGTTTAATGTTGACTTGGGATGTTAATGGATCGAAAACTGTTTCAAAAACGCCCCTTTTCGAGACAAGCAAAAACAAGCAAAAAGTGTCTCAAAAGTCATACGTTTTTGAGACACCTTATTTGTTGATTCCTTTATTCTTAACTACTAAAACCGCACTGTGTCCTTTTTACCCTTTTGTCTCATAAACCGTCTCATTATCAGAATCCCAAAACTCACCAACATTTTCGACTTATGAGACACTTTTGATTTAAGTCCAAATCAACTTTCCTTATTCAACCTTTTGCGCCTTTTTTTAAGGTGTCCGATTTGTCCAGTTTTCTTCGTCACTTCTACGTCACTTTTGTTTTTTAGAGTGTTAAATTTGTCGAATGTTTCTTTGTTCTTTCTCTGTTATTGAGCCAAAACCCGACCAGCCAAAACTTGGCTAGTTTTTCAAAATATCAAATTTTCTCAAGTCCGATGTTTCGCTGCCTTTTCACTGCGTTTCACATTTATTTCCTATCAATAATGTTAAGTTTTGACAGGTTTTGATAGGTTTTGATAGGTTTTCCGTTTTCTTTTTTAGTCCTAACTTCGTCCGAACTTTGTCCGGCGGCTGATAATCAGCGCGAGAAGTTTTCTTTTTTTAGTGTTCCAACTTGTTGCAAGTTTGAGCCGCCTTTCGGTTCGCGTCCGATGCCGTTCCCAACCTTTTGGCGTGAAAGTGCCACAAATACCACAGAAACGACAAACAAGCGCATTTGGTCGGCAATCGCCGAGCGATGTCTTTTTGGGTAGCCATAACCTAGCCATACCTAGACGTTTTCGACAAACAAGCGCATTTCGCCGGCAATCGCCCTTAGTGAAAACTTCTCAATGCTTCCCTGTTTCATCTCTTCCCCTTCTCACTTTGTATTCGTCCAGGCTAAAGACAACCTTTGGCGGTCGCTTCGCTACTCCGAACCAACGATGACCGTCGAGCGTTTGAAATTCGGCGTGCGGATATTTGAAGGCAAGCTGCTGTTGCCGAAATTCGCGCCGTCTTTCCATTTCAAGGTGGAGAATCCGCAACCATTCCCGGCTTTTGCCCTCTTCGATTAACTTGATTCCCCTTTGGAGAAGAGACGGCTGGCGTTTCGTTTCCAACTTCACTTCGCCGTCAGTTGTGCATTTAGTATCAAGGGAAGATTGCTCGCCGGGGTGATTAGTCGGTGATTTGCCTCGCTGATTATTAAAACAGCCGTAATCTTTAATCATTTTGCGCTTGTGTAATGCGCGTTCAATTTCGACAATCTCACGAACGGGAACTTTTTCGTAATCGCTGCCCTTCGTCGTATATTTGCAGAGTTCCTGAGTCGCCTCGTCCATCGTGATCGCTTTGCCGTGAGCATAAGCGCGAACAGCGCGAACATCAGTCACCAAACGATTGCTTTCAAGATTCCGCATCAGAAATTCCACGCCGAACATCGCGCACGCCTTCTCTACGCAATCCGTCCAAACATCCGCGAGTTTCCATTTGTCAATATATTTCCCGAGCATCAAAACGTGAACGTGAACGTGATAGTGAGTGAAGCGAATCGTCGAGCTGTCGCCAATGGTCATCTCTTCACCAAAGAACGCCCCGCCAACATTCGCCGTCCAGAGTTTTCGCTTTTTAAATAATTCCGTCGCCTTCGCTTCAATCTTGAGAACCGTCGCAACATCCGTTTGCAGATAAGGCAGGGTTAGGGTCAGAAATCGCCAATCTTGACCAACAAGCTGTTTTGTAGCAGAAACCTTCGCCGTAATACGTTTCCGCTGTCGGCGTGCGGATGCGGTCAAATACGCCTTACTCATCCGGGTGGCAACGCCGTGTTGCAACGCGCCGTAACCGTCGAAAACTTCCCCGGTGCGAAAGTTAATTAAATCCTTCGCCGTGTAAATATTATTCAGTTGATAGGTTTCTCTCAGGCAATCAGAAATTGCAGTTGCTCTGGGATCGTTGGCGAGATAAGCAGACTTCTCGAACAGATGCGCCATTTTCAAACCGTCCTGCATTAGATAAACGGCTTTATCGGACGGAGTATAAATCTTCCCCTTCGCTGTCGAGTGGTCAAAGTTATTTAAATCCGTGGCGAAGGTGGGTTGCTTCAACTCGCACACCTCACTCTTCGAATTAGCTGGCGAATCTTAGCGGATGAAAGCGCGTGAAGAACGCAGTAATAACCGCGCCGATGAATAATTAACGCGTCCTGTCGGCAGCGTCTTGAGGTGCATTTTAATTGGTTTCTAGCGAGTGTTTTCATAGTCATTAAAGAGAAAGGCGATTAACTCCACTCGCTGAGTTAACCGCCTCGCCTCTCATCAATACCTAACTTTTTTTTGCTAGGGTATTGATTCTGAAACCAATTTCTGCGTAAAATGAAAGTCCATTAGCAGAAATGCGAGTGGGTTTGATGGGTAATCAAATATCAAAGGCGGACGTTTAACTTGGCGGTTGGCGTCCGTTTTTTACTGCCTACATTTTAACAGTAAAGCCTGTATTATCAAAGGGAAATAGTAAGTTTACCTTTCCCGAAAATTAATCAATATCCATAAACGAAAAAAGCCCTTTCCAAATAATGCGCCATACGCATTACGACTTTGTGGAAAAGGCATGATGATTATAAAAAAAAACTTTTTGTTTTACAATTAATTTTTGAAAAAGATTGAATAATCAATTTTACCTGCGCGAAAATCTCAGGTTTTCTCAAGTTCTTGCCCTTTTAGGTGTCCAATTCGTCCAATTCTCTTTTTAGGAAACACTCAACTCTGGAACTTGATTAGTTTTTCAAGATTTCAAATTGGCAAAGGTCGAATGTTTCCTATCTCTTTCCTATCATTTCCTTTTTAGCGTTTCCAATTTTCCCAATTCTCTCGCGTCACTCTCTCGTCACTTTTTCTTTTTTGTGTTCCAACTTGTTCCAACTTCGCTTATTATGCCGAAAGCAAATATGAATAAGAGAGAAGCTGCCGAATTTCTCGGCTTGTCAGAAAAGACCGTTGAACGCTACAAATCATCTGGAAAGCTTTCGGCTCGTCTAAAGCGTATTGTTGGCGAGGATGGGAAATCACGCAAAGTATTGGATTTCAACCAAGCCGATCTGGAGCGTCTGAAACGCGAATTATTGGGCAGTGTAATATTTCCCGAATTGACGGACGGACACACACAGACCAAGACACAGACAGACATAGACAGACAGACACAAGTAGACAGCGCAAACTTTGCTAATAATGAACTTTCAATAGTTGGACAGACACAGACAGCCAACCTATTTGGAATGATTTTTAAGAGTTTTGAGACAATTTCAGAGCGACAATTAGAAGCGTCAAACAGATTTCAAAAGCTAATGTTGACTGTTCATGAAGCCGCAGAAATTTCCGGGTTGCCAAAAGCGTATATTGACCGGGCAATTAAAAAAGCCGGGACGTTGAAAGCAACGAAAATCGGCGGTAGGTATTGAATCAAAAGGCAAGACCTAGACGATTTTATAAAAAAACTTTAACCTTGTCCCATAAAGGACCCTTTTTGAGACGGAATCAATTTTTTCTGTTTTATAGATTATGACGTTAAAAAGACTTTGGAAATCAGCCTTATTTTTGTTGATTGGAAGTTTAACGTGTGGGTATTTAGGAATCTTTAATATCATACCAGACCAATTCAATCCTCCAACGTTTTTTTTGTTCTGGATACTTTGCACAAGTTTGTTTTGTATTAGTAGTTTGCTAACAATACAGTTTTTCGGTTGGGATAAACTTATTGACAAAGTTCTGCTGATTTCTTTTCTAACTTTTATCGGATTCTTTAGTTCGAGCCCGATTGGTCTAATGACGGTGTGCGGACTTCCAGTTTTAGCCCCATTTTTTGTTTTATTTATCCTGTTGCTTATTGGTTCAAGTAAAAAGGCTGCTGAAAGTTAAAACATAAAGTTTCAACTTTTCTGTCCCATTAACGCCCCTTTATGAAACAAGCAAAAACAAGCAAAAAGTGTCTCATAAGTCATACGTTTTTGGGACACTCTAATTGTTGTAAAAATTATAGTTAATCCTGATTTTAACCAGCTGTCACTTTTACCCTTTTGTGTCATAAGTCGTCTCATAACTAAAATCCTAAAACTCACCAACATTTTCGACTTATGAGACACTTTTGATTTAAGTCCAAATCAACTTTCCTTGTTCAACCTTTTGCGTCTCTTTTAGGGGGTCCGATTCGTCCAG
>MWWG01000209.1_pt1 | contig 9983 bp, 9 predicted proteins | sample 1047331 | NCBI WGS metagenome assembly MWWG01 (sample SAMN06349968, study PRJNA376086) | soil metagenome | isolation source: MG6-4 sample Antarctic (ecotone) soil | place: Antarctica | collected 2015-01-13 | reverse complement strand
ACATCCTGCGTCATACGCGGCTCGGAAACATAAGCATTTACCGCATAAGCACCGAACAAAACTGCATCATCACGACCTTGCAAAAACTCCAACACCGCACCGTGAATTTTCGATAATGGCAATGTTTCGTGCGTCATAAATTCCTGAAATGTCAAAACATCAGCATTTATCATTGCTTAACTTCTTTCGTAAAATTTGAGAAATTCATTTCTCGCAATTCCAGCCTGTGTGCAAATAGTTCGTAAAGTCGAACATTTGATTTTCTTATGATTCGGCATAGTCAAAGGAGTTTTCGTTCCATCATCATTTTCCCGAATCATTGTAATATGCTCACGTTCCCGAACTATTTCAAAACCTAAAGATTCCAAAGTTTCCATAACACGCTTTTTTTGGTGCATCTACGGGAAATTTCATTTTATGCCGCCAAATTTGTTTCCGCTACAAATGCTTCTAAAACAGGCAATTCATTTTCAAAAACATCTTCCCCGAAAGTTTCAATATGAAAAAGTATTGCTGATTTTACATTTACGAAAACTTCTTCATAAGTATCGCCTTCGCTGACGACTACGCCTTTTAATCCGAGTGGATAAGCAACAAAACCGTCTTCGTGTTTTTCAATTATGATTTTAAAATCGTTCATAATTCTAATTCTTCAAAATATTCGCATCATCAACATCAATTGATTCGCGGTTACGGAAAAATGTGATGATAATTCCCAATCCGACCGCTGCTTCGGCTGCCGCTACGCTCATTACGACGAAAACGAAAAGCTGTCCGGTTACGTCGCCGTAATGTTTTGAAAAGGCAACGAAAGTGAGATTTACCGCGTTGAGCATCAACTCAATACACATAAACATCCCGATTGCGTTGCGTTTGTAGATTACACCGACGGCTCCGATGGTAAAAAGTATTCCCGAAAGGGCTAAATAAGTTTCTAAACTTGGTTCCATTTTTTTCTATATAGTAATTGTTTAGTTAAAAACAATTTACGTTCTAATCTTTTTCGTTATTTACAACTGATTCTAAATTGGAAGGCTGTAAACGTCTCGACATAATCATTGCCCCGACGATTGCCATCAGAAGTAAAACTCCGACAACCTCGACCGGCAAAAGATATTCCGTGTACATTGCCGCCCCGATATTCAGGGTTTGACCGACCGTATTATCAACGGCAGATTCCGTTGCGGGTGTTTGTTTGACGACGTAGAAAATAAAAAATGTCTGAGCAAGTAACACCAAACCCATTATTCCGCCGACACCGTATAGATAACGAAGACGGTTCAGAGGATTTTCCTCGTCCAGATTTAAAAGCATTATGACGAATATAACCAGAACCATAATTGCTCCGGCATAAACTAAAATCTGCACTGCGGCGATAAATGGAGCTGACAGAGTTATATAAATACAAGCTAATGAAATCAAAACGCCGACCAGCGAAACCGCACTGTAAAGCGGATTCTTGTGATAAACGCAGGACAACGCACAAGCAATCGCCAAACCTGCAAATATGAAAAATATTGCTGTAACCATCTTTTAATAAGTGAGAAGTGATAGGTGAGAAGTGATAAGTCAGAATAAATCTCACCTATCACTTCTTACCTCTCACTTAAACATTATCTGTTCATTAAAAATACGATAATAACGGTAAAAATCACATTTGCCAAAGCTAAAGGCAAAAGGAATTTCCAGCCGAAATTCATTAATTGGTCGAATCTGAAACGCGGCAAAGTTCCGCGAACCCAGATGTATAAAAATAAAAATGCAAAAATCTTGAATAAAAACGCCAAGTGGCTGATGAGTGCGTAGGGAATCGAGCCGTAATCGAAAAGGTAACTCAAATAAGGCACATACCAACCGCCTAAAAACAAAGTTACGCACATCATCGAAACGGTGAACATATTGACGTATTCTGCCATAAAGAAAAGTGCGAATTTTAAGGCTGAATACTCGGTGTGAAATCCCGCGACAAGTTCGGTTTCCGCTTCGGGCAGATCGAACGGAACACGGTTCGTCTCGGCAAATGCCGCGATCAAAAAAACTATAAATCCGATAAACTGCGGGATGATATACCACTTGAAAGGTGAAGTTATTTGAGCTTCGATAATTCCGGTCAAACTAATCGTTCCGGCAAGCATTACCACACCGATGACCGACGCACCCATTGCCAGTTCGTAAGAGATCATCTGAGCCGATGAACGCAAACCGCCCATCAGAGAATATTTCGAGTTAGACGACCAGCCCGCCAGAGCAATTCCGTAAACACCGACCGAAGTTATCGCCAGAACATACAAAACACCGATGTCAATTCGTGCGATGGTCATCGGAATTTGTTTGATTCCTTCGCCCAAACCATAGGGCAGAAAACTCAAGTCAACGTTTATCGGCGGTCCGAACGGATAAACAACAATCGGCAATAAAGCAGCGGTCAAAGCAATTAACGGTGCAAGATAGAAAATAAATTTTGTTGATTTATCGGGAGCGATGTCTTCTTTAAATATAAATTTAAAAAGGTCTGCGAAAGGCTGCAAAAGTCCCCACGGTCCGACACGGTTCGGTCCGATCCTTCCTTGAATCCAACCGAGAATCTTTCGTTCCATCAAAACCGTATAAGCGACGATCATTAAAACGCCCTGAAATGCAAGGAGAACGCCGATGCTTATGACAATAAAAGGAAATGCTGTTTTTACAAGAGATTCCATATTTACTTATGTAGTTTTGCGATTAAAATGCAGCATATTTGATAAAATCCCGAAAATTCTGTTCGGATTTTCAATTGCATAATCAAACGCATCAACAACTACCGTCTTTTCTTCCAAATAGAGGAAATTCCAAATACTTCCGGTTGTAACAACTCCAAAAACCCTTTCAATCGGATTTTTCTCAATATAATTAAAAATCTTTGCCGCTTCCATTTCGGCAATACATTGTGCCAAACCCGATTTTAAATTATCATTTTTAGCTTCGACCAAAGCAATAATCGGTGCATCAACTTTTAATTGCTGCGGCGATTGCGAAACCAAAAAATCGCAAACGCCGTTTAAACCTTTATCAAAATCTACGTTAAATTCAATACCCGAAAACAGACTGATATTTTTATTTTGTTCTTTTCTCAACTCAACCAAAAAAGGCATAACAATCAATTCTGAACGAGCCTTTTCAGTGCTGATAGAAAGAGCAAGCGGAATATTTTCGTGTAAAATTTCGGCTAACAATTCTGGAATTTCCTTTGATTCAATCGAACTGAAAACACCCGATTCTACCTTCACGGTAATTCCAAGTTTATCCTCAACATCATCCAAAGTGAAACTCGAATAAGCCATTTATTAAACCTAGTTATCTATACTCAAATTCACTCGATCAATCAGTTTTACATCATCAGCATCCATATTTGCCGCTTCTGCGGGGTTTATTCCAACACCTGTCTGATCTTCGTCGCCGTTGCCATCTGAGTGAATCGGCGTGCCGTCCAAATTAAATTGGACAAGCGGCGAAACGAGTAAATTTTTCGGTTTCGGATTCCCGTTTGCAAGCAAGTGAAATTGCTTTGTTTTATCTGTTAAAGTTGTGATTCTGAATAATTTATGACCGACCTTCGGAGTAAACATAATTTTTTCAGCTTCATCCGGCATAGCTTCGACACGTTTTTTCAAACTTTCATTTTCCGCAGACAACTCACTATTTTCAGAAATCGCGTGTTTAACCTGCACAGGTCTTGATTCATCTTTCAGATCGGGATAACGTATGCCTTCATAAGCACTTACATTTTCGGCGATACTTCTAAAAACTGCTGATGCGGAAAGATTATAACCGAAATCCGTTCCCAGTTCACGAGCCAAAAATGAAGTAATTATCCAGTCCGGTTTTGCCTGATGAACGGGATCAATAGCTTTACGAACTCTTTGGACAAATCCGGTGTTGTTGGTATAAGTTCCGTCAACTTCCGCAAAACTCGCGGCTGGCAAAATAACATCTGCAAGGTCAGTTGTGGCAGTTTCAAAAAGTTCCTGAACAACAACGAAATCTTTATTTTTCAACCCCGAATTATCCTGCAAACTTCCGCCAATGAGTAATGATTTTGAGTTTTGAACAACTTCATCAACAGATATTTTGCCTGACATCATATCATTTGCACCGACCGAATTGTTGTAAAGCGGCAGCGGATGCAATAAAACTTTACGATTTTCCGAACCGAATTTAGCGGCGGCGTTTGCTACCGACGCTTGAGCTTCGGCGGATAAATCTCTGCCGAACATTATTATAAAATCGCCTTCCGTTTCACCGATGGTTTTCAGCAGCAGCTCGATTTCATCATTTTCAATGCCGAGTTTTTTCAAGTTGTTTTTATCAGCTGAATCACTGAAAATAAATGCGAATGCATCAAGCGAATGCGGATTAATATGAATAAACTGTGTTGCCGATTGAGTTAAGCGAATCGGAACTTCATTGACGATGATTAAATTCGCCCCGCCGTTTTTTACCGCCTGACGAATTTGTTTGCCGGTAAACGTCTGTTCTTCTTCGGGTTCGCCGCCGATTAATAAAATTGTTTTGGCATAACGAATTTCTTTGTGCGTGCAGAGCGGAACGCTTAAATTATCGAAAAACGGCGATAAATCATAAGCATCCGAAACCGCATAATTTTCCGTTCCGACTGCTTCCGTCGCAAATCTCTTTAACGCAAAAACCGCCTCATTCGTCAGACGCGAACTGGCAATGACTCCGACCTTATCGCCCGCTTCCTTGAATTTTTCGGCAATAAAATGAATCGCGTCATCCCAAGTTGAAGGGATTAGTTTTCCGCCTTTTTTGTAGCGGATCATCGGTATTTTAATTCTGTCGGGGTGATTAATAAATTCGTGTGCAAAACGAGCTTTGACATCGAGAAATTCACCGTTCAACCCATCAACATATCTGTCGCGGGCGACGACCCTGTGAACAAGTCCGCTCCGCGAACCGATGGAAAGCTGCATTCCGTCGGAACTGTATGTGTCGGTCGTGATCGTCTGGTCTAATTCCCATGGACGCGTTTCGTGGCGGTAAACTCCGTCTAAAAGTGTTCCCGTCGGGCAGACTTCGACGCAGTTTCCGCACTCCGAACAATCCAGCCAGCCGCCGTATGTTCCGATAACGGTATTTGCTCCGCGATTTCCGGCTTCGATGGCATCTTCGCCCATCCATTCGGAGCAAACGCGTGTGCAGCGTTTACATAAAATACAGCGTTGCTGATCGTTAGCCACCATCGGCGACAGAAATTTTTCCGGGTGTGCGGTTTTCGGTTCGATAAATCTTTCTTCAACGTCGCCCCAATCGAAAATAATTTCCTGCAATTCGCATTCGCCGCCGCGGTCGCAAACCGGACAATCGAGCGGATGATTCGCAAGCAGAAATTCGCCCATTGCCCGTTGTGCCTTTTCGATCTTCCGGTAAAATGATCGGCACGTTGACATTCGGATCAACTAAATTTGCTAATAATAAAATATTCATCTTAAAAAATAATCAGCCGCGAATAACGCAAATATCACAAATAAATTCTTAATAACTGAATTTTACAAAAATCTTAAAATTTCTCTTTCATTCTCATTTCTAAATCTGCCTGTTCGATACTCCCGCCTTTTGTTTCGCCGATAACGCGTTTCTGAATTTCCACCACGGCATTTTTTGATGAGTCTAAAATCGGTTTCGGATAAACTCCCATAAAGACCATCAGGAATAGAAGCGGAACCATCAAACCGATTTCGCGTGTGTTTAAGTCGTGCAATCCTTTGTTTTTCGTATTTGTAACCTTGCCGAAGAAAACTCTCTGCACCATCCAGAGCAGATAAACCGCCGCGAAAATTACGCCCGTTCCGGCAAACATTGCCGCGATCTCGTTCCAACTTCCTGAAAGAATCGTCGAACTCCACATTCCGATCATTATAAGGAATTCGCCGACGAATCCATTCAAAAAGGGAAGTCCGATGGAAGCCATGGTCGTAATCACAAAAAATGTTGCATAGATCGGCATCACGCTCGATAGTCCGCCGTATTCTGTAATTAAACGAGTATGTCGGCGGTCGTAAATAAATCCGACGAGCAGGAACAAAGCTCCGGTCGTTACGCCGTGAGCCAGCATTGTATATAACGCTCCCTGCATCCCCATTTCGGTAAACGAGAATATTCCCAAGATCACGAAACCCATATGAGCGATTGATGAATATGCAACGAGCCGTTTAATATCGGGCTGAACCATTGCGACCAACGCACCGTAAATTATTCCGATGATCGCCAGAATTATAAATATCCAAGCCATTTCGCGGGCGGCTTCGGGGAAAAGCGTCAAACAAAAACGCATCAAACCGTAAGTTCCCATTTTCAAAAGCACCGCCGCCAGAATTACCGAACCCGCCGTCGGAGCTTCGGTGTGTGCGTCGGGAAGCCAAGTGTGAAACGGAAAAAGCGGAACTTTGATCGAAAACGCGAGTGCAAATGCTAAAAATAAAAGCAGTCCCGTATTTCCGGCAAAAACTAAATTACCGAGTTTAAGCGAATTAAGCAGCGTTACATAATCAAATGTGCCGACTCCGGTCGCGTTGAAATGCAGATAATAAAGAGAAATTATTGCCACGAGCATCAGCAAACTGCCAAGTGCCGTGAAAATAAAAAACTTAACCGCCGCATAAATTCTATTTGAACCGCCCCAAATTCCGATAAGAAAAAACATCGGCACAAGCGAGGCTTCAAAGAACAGATAAAACACGAGCAGATCGAGCGACACGAAAACGCCGAGCATCGCACTTTCGAGCAAAAGCAAAAATGCGTAAAAAGCCGTGTGTCTTTTCTCAACCGCATCCCACGTCGAAAGCACGGCAATCGGCATTATAAATGTCGTCAATATAACGAGCCACAAACTCAGACCGTCAATCCCGATATGATAATTCGTGTTTATTGCCTCGATCCACGGAACATTTTGCTCAAAATAAAAGCCGTTTGTCGAAAGTGTTTTCTCACCAAGCAGCAAAAGTGAAATCAGAAAAATAACAAGAGTTATACCAAATGTTATCCATTTTAGATTTTTGGTTTCATCCCAAAAAATAGAATGCCCAATCACGGCAACCGCTCCGAGAACGGGAAGCAAGATTAAAATTGTTAAAAGATTTTGCGTTATAAAATCCATATTTTTAATAGTCAGTTGTCAGTAGTTAGTGGTCAGTTATTTTCTGATTGCTGAAAGCTAACTAATAAGTCTAATTCCGTAATAAATAAAGTATCCGATTACAACCAATGCACCGAACAAAATAAATGCCGCATATGAACGCACAAATCCGACTTGAATTCTTCTCGCCGCCGAGCCTAGTTCGGTTACGAAACTTCCAATTCCATTGACCGTTCCGTCAATAAATCCGACATCAAAACCCTGCCACAAGCCTTTGCGTGAAATTCTTGTCAGCGGATCAACGATGTAACCGTTATAAAATTCGTCGAGATACCATTTATTAGCAAAAAGTTTCGGCATCCGTTTGAGCGGTTCTTTTTGGAATACAAACCAACCGAATGCAATGCCTAAAATTGCTAACAGAAATGATAATCCTGCTAACAGTCTTTCATTACGAATTTCTTCGGGCGAATGTGCGGCGTGTGATTCTTCGCCTCCACCTTCGGCTAAATCTTTGACTTCTTCCGAGTGTGAAGTGTCACCAACTTTCGCAATGACAGGCTCAAGCGTATGTTCAAAAACATTCACATCGCCTGCTCCAACGGCAGAACTCAAAGCATAAGGAATTCCGACTAATCCGCCAACAACTGATAGAAAAGCTAAAACAACCAATGGAACTGTCATTGTCCAGGGCGATTCGTGCGGTTTGAAATCGTGCGGAATGTGATGATGTTCTTCATCGTCGTCGTCGTGTTCGTCTTCCATTCGAGCCGCTAAAGCGTGTGCGTCGTGTCCGGGTTTGACAGCGTCGTGTGCGTCACCCATTGCAAAAGCATTTTCTTCCGCTCTCGAAGGTTCGTCCAAATTCTGAACGGTCGGCAAATCTTCTTCCATCTCATCGTGAAATCTTTCTTCGCCCCAGAAAGTCATCACCATCATCCGCGTCATATAAATTGCGGTCAAAATTGCGGTGATAACTCCGATTATCCATAAAACATAGGTGTAAGTTCCAAGTGCGGAATTTGCAAATGTTTTATATAAAATTTCGTCCTTTGAGAAAAATCCGGCAAACGGAAAAATCCCTGCAATCGCTAACCAACCCGCACCCATTGTGTAAAATGTGATCGGCATATACTTTTTCAAATTACCCATTTTCCGCATATCCTGTTCGTGGTGCATTCCGTGAATCACCGAACCCGAACCGAGAAATAGCAAGGCTTTGAAAAATGCGTGCGTCATTACGTGAAAGATCGCCGCACCGAATGCACCGACTCCGCACGCAAGGAACATATAACCGAGTTGCGAAACGGTTGAATATGCGAGAACTTTTTTAATATCGTTTTGAGCAATCGCAATCGTCGCCGCAAAAATCGCCGTTGCCGCACCAATTGTCGCCACGATTGCCATCGCCGTCGGAGCGTTTTGGAAAATGATATTTGAACGAACAACTAAATAAACGCCCGCCGTAACCATCGTCGCCGCGTGAATAAGTGCCGAAACCGGAGTCGGACCAGCCATCGCATCGGGAAGCCAGGTTAATAATGGAATCTGTGCAGATTTACCCGTCGCACCGATAAAGAAAAACAATGCAATCGAAGTCATTCCGCCGCCGAAAATTATCCAGAATGTGAACGGATCGGCAGTTGTAATATTCGCTGAAACCCAACTAAATACGCTCTGAACTTGTTGCCCGTCAACCGTTTTATTAAAGAACGAAAGCGAACCCGTCATCGTAAATGTCAGAAACATTCCCATCAAAACGCCCCAATCTCCGATGCGGTTCATTACAAATGCTTTCTTCGCCGCTTTTCGTGCTTCATCGCGTTTGATGTAATAACCGATAAGCAGATAAGAACAAAGCCCGACGCCTTCCCAACCGACAAACATCAACAGATAATTGTCCGCCAAAATAAGCGTCAGCATTGCGAACATAAACAGGTTCAGATAAGCAAAAAAGCGATAAAAACTCTTATCGCCGTGCATATAACCCGTCGCAAAAATATGAATCAGCAAAGCAACAAACGTAACAAAACAAGCATAAATCCCCGAAAGCCTGTCCATTCCAAGTGCAAAATCCGCCCGAAAATCTCCAACCTGAATCCAAGTCCAGATTTGGTCAAGTATAGGTTTTTCAGCAAACAAAGCTCCTTCGTGCGATGTGCCGATACCGAATGCAATCATAAAAGCAACCACGCACGAAATCCCGACGGATGTGCAAGCGATAACTCCGCTAACAGTTTCGTTTCTCTGCTTCAACCAACCGCCGTAAATCCAGTTGGCTAACGCACCGAATAATGGTGCAAAAATTATTAGACTTAAGAAATTATTTTCAGTCATTATTTAGAATCTTTTTAAAAAATTAAATCCTCATCTTCATCTTCAATTTGCAAATCTTGCTCAACAATCTCACGCCAATAATTCAAAACATTTTCACTAACTTGCCGTTTCTGCAAAATATCGAAAACTTCACCCTTTCCCGTTTTTAATTCTGAAAATTTCAAAAGCAAAAAAGCTAAATCCCGCCAATCCGTTCCTGCTTTCGGTTGTCCTTTGTGTGATTGATACGAAACAATTTTGCTCGCAATCAGTTCAGGGGGCGATAAAATCGAAATGTTTTCAATAATTTCCGTTGTTGGAAATTCCGCAACCAATCGAATATCAACTAAATGTCGGTTTCCTTCTCTGCGTTTTTGATAAATCCTAAAACCTTTTCCGTTCGCAACTTCACAAACACAGACGGCAATTTCAAATTTATCGTTCAAATATTCCCGTAATTCTTCCGCCAAATCTTCCGCATTTGTCGAAAGCAAATCAACATCCTGCGTCATACGCGGCTCGGAAACATAAGCTT
>MWWG01000208.1_pt1 | contig 10044 bp, 9 predicted proteins | sample 1047331 | NCBI WGS metagenome assembly MWWG01 (sample SAMN06349968, study PRJNA376086) | soil metagenome | isolation source: MG6-4 sample Antarctic (ecotone) soil | place: Antarctica | collected 2015-01-13 | reverse complement strand
AATTCGCCTTCGTTTGCCTGGCTCAAGTTTACCCGGTCGAAGCCGTTGCCGATGGCTCCCCCCGCCTGGCGGTGGTTGGTCAGTGGTGATAACGAGGTCGTGCGCTCTGGCCGGCACTCCGGGCCCTCCTGCTGACGTTCTTTAAACCGGCTAACGAGTACGTGAATATGGGTTTGGTCGCCTTCCTTCGGCTGGCCCTTCTGGGCGGCTCCCTCCTGCACCGCTTTATCATCGTGGGCATGGTGGCGGCTATACTCGATCTTGGCGTACCAAACCAGCTCACGGCTTTCAATTCCCTTTCCAAAATTGGCCGCGTAGTTCTCCATCACGGCCCGCGTGTAGTCGCGCAATTTATCGGGGTCGCCCCCGATATGGGCCAACTCGTTTTGGCTGGGGTCGATGGTGAACGTATAAAACCGATCCTGACCGCTTTTAAGGCCCTGTGCGGCCCCGTTCTGGTCAATTCCGGCTACTACCTCGATTTGGCTTACTTTATCGCTCTGAGACGAGAAAAACGCTTCCTGCTGGCCAGGTGGTAGCTGGTTGTTCTCCTTCTCTAAATAACCGGCTAACCGCTGGCAGCTCCCGCCGTTGGCTCCCTTGATCGGACTGGAAAAATTAGTAACCATCTGCCTATACCGTTACGCCTATCTTCTCGGCGATCTGCCGCAGCCGTTCGTTCATCTTCCGCAGGTGTTCCACCTTACCCACGCCGTTCGCGGGGTCGTCCATCTCGTAGAGTTTGCGGCTGATTAGAATCAACTCGTCTTTGATGGGCCGTAGCTGCTCCTTCTCCTGCTGCTTGATAAAGCTGATTAGTCGCCGGTCGAGTGCCTTAATAGCGTCGGTGGGATTGTCGGCTTTAGGGTCGCGGGGGTCGGCCTTCGTCGCTTTGAAATACTGCACCATTGCCGCCAATAGCCCTTTTTGGGTTAGTTCGTACTGCTGGGCCAACTTCTCAAAGTCGGCGAACGTCGCCGGGGACGCCGTGACGTGGTGGGCCTTCGGGGGGTCGCTGGTTAACTGATTCATTAACAATTTGCTGTTGATTATCAAAGGGTTATAAAAATAGTTAACTGAATAGTTAATGTAAAAAGAAGCCAGTTTCAGTTAGTTAACTGAGCGTCAGACCCTTACGAAGTAAGGCAAGTCGTTGAATGCTGCGTAGCGGCATTCCGGCTTGCTCTTTAAAAAGACCGCTCCGCGCTCACGATCCCGGATGGTAAACCGTCGCCTTCGTGCGCAGCCAGTAAAGAGCCTCAACCATGCCGGCACGGTTCAGGCTCTTTACTGGCTGCGCTTACCGTCTGGCCCGCTGCTGGTGGTAAAGGATGTTGTTGCGGGCGTGAATGATATAACTCTCATTCCATTGTACCGACCGCTCTAACCGGTTAATCTCGTCGTTCTCGCTTTGGTCGAACCAGTACCGCGCTCCTTCACTTAACTCCGTACGCTTCTGGGCAGCTAAGGCCTTTCGCTCAGCAATCCAGGCGGCGGTGTGTTGCTTGTCATCCTCGTGCCAATCAATTGTAATCTGTTCTCCGGCTATCGCTCGGCTTAGTTCGTCGGTCTGGTTCTTCCTGGAAGCCTGACCAAACCAGTTAAAAAAACGCATATGGGTAAATCTGTTTCCGGTTAAGAATAGATAACGTAGTACGTGTTTGAAAAACAGGCAAGGCTGTACCAACAGGACGTAACTGGGGACTAACGGGACAAAACTGTGGACAAACTCGTTTTTTTGCGGGAACTCTACCCATTAGAAGTTTAGTGAGTCGCATTTGTGTGCGTCGGCTTGGTTCATTCCCGAACCCATACCCAACCAGGTAAAGAAACGCATGTGTAAAAGGGGATAAAGGGTTAACGGTTTCGGCTCGTATGATCGTCCGAAATCATGCTACTAAAATACTACTTCCATCAGATAAAAGGGAGATGAAAAGCTAATAAAACATATGTATCTAAATTTAGTAAATAGTATATAAACTAAAAACATAGTTGACGGGCTTCTTTCCCTTTTCTACTAACGCGCGGTCTTGTTTGTTTTTTGTTTTTCTCGGTTCCTCCCGCTGGCGTCAGCTTTAGTTTTTTCACCTTATCCACATTTTTTAGCAACGCGCGGCCACAGAACTATTATAGTAGGAAATTTTACTATTATAGTTAAATACTATATAAGGAGTCGATACGAATAAAAGGAGATATACCCCCACTCAGTGGCCTGAATAAAAGGAGATATACCCCTACTCCGATACTGAATAAAAGGAGATATACCCCTGAATTTTAAGAGTTAATAAATACAACTCCTTTTATTATCTTGCAGGCGTTTTCAATCAAACACCTGCACCGATGGACGGACAAGATAAGCGCAGCACTCAGTTGGTACTACCTCTCGGCCTGACCTATGAACCACAACATAAGGACATCATCAAACAGCATTGGAATGTAACGTTTGCCCGACAGGGCCGTATGAGTGTAGGTGCTAAACGCATTATGGCCCGAGTCATTGACCAGATAAGGGACGACGAGTTTAAGCTACGGCCGTACTATCAGTTCCGTATCGTGGACATCATCACCGATGCCAGGATAACTAAAGAAACGGCCTATAAGGAGGTTCAGGGGGCTTTACGTGAATTGACTGCGGCAACGTGGGAATTTGAGAGTTTAGACGGATCGGAATGGTATATCCGGCACCTGCTGGACACGACAAATTATCAGCGGCCTGTGGGGTACAAAGACGGAATTATTACGGTGCTGCTAAACCCTGCGTTAGAACCGTATTTTTTACAGATCGCCCACTACACCAAGTATCAGCTAAACAACTACATGAGTCTAAAAAGCTGGTATTCAATGCGTTTCTTTGAAATATTATCAGCCTTCCGCGATACGGGGGTATGGTGTCCAACGGTCGAGCAGTACCGGCAACTTATGGACTGTTGGCACGAGAAAGATAAACGGGGAAAGGTTAAAAAGGGGAAAGACGGAACCCCTAAAATGAAGTACCCCCTAACTAAAGACCTCATTAAATATACTATTGCCGAACCGTCAGAAGAGTTAGCCGGTACAAACCTGGCTTTTGCCTATGAGCCGGTTTATGAGACTGACCGACTGACGCGGGGCCGTAAGAAGATAACTGGCTTTAAATTCACGCTCCAACGAAAGCAGGACGGAAAGATACCGGAGTACTGGCTGCAAAATACCGTCGTCGCTAAGGTGGTGGCCAACCTGCGGGCCTGGATGGTGACAGATAGGAACATTGCCCTATACTTGGAAGATATAGGCACCGAAGCGGCTAACAAGCTGGTGTACGACTGGCAACTAAAGGAGAACACCGACGACCGGATTAATGATCGGATAAAGTACTGCAACGCGGTATTTGTCAGAATGGGCAAAGCCGCTCAGGAACGGTTAAAACAGGAAATTCAAGCGGCTTTAGGATAGTTGGGCAATCTTTAACTAATCTTTAATGAAGAATGAAAAGTTTAATGAAGAATGTAAAAGATAATTTATCAGTTGTGGCTATTGTGCCTTTAATATTGGGTGGTCTGTGGCAAGTTTTAGAATTGGCAACAATTTCTTCATCGTACATAAGGTTTTTTTCAGTTACCCAGCAAATAGCCGATGGATTATTAATACTTTTTATATCGATACTTCTTTACATAACTTTTTTGTTTTTGAAAAGTATAATATTTAAAGATAACACCAACGCTATTGCATCATACGCACAGAATAGCAGTTGGAATATAATACTAAGAATGTTAGGTATGATAGCCATACTTGCGATAATGGTATTATTTTTCATAGATATTTTTAATATGCTACCTGAGGTAAAAAATGATTTTTTAAAGGGGAACATTAATTTACCGAAGATTATATTTATATTTCTTGTTATCGGCGCGGTTAGCCTTCCAGTTTCTAATTTCTTTCTCTTTTCAATAGTACTAATAAAGAAAAAAACTAATTTTAATATAAACGCAAAATCAGAAAATTCCAAGACAATCAACACATTCACATTATCAATATCTATTATAATTGGAATAAGACTTTTGATGGAGATAATACCTGCATTTCACTCCGCGTACATGATACCTAAAAACCTAATAAACACACGATACGTAATAGATAAATATTGTAAAGCAAATAAGGTATCAAATAAAAAAACGGTAGAAATTATTTACATTAATGACAAATACATTTTTATCAAAGATAGTTTGAGTGTGGAGGTTGTTAAATTTGATTATATGTTCAAAGATGAAAAATAAACGCTGAAGGTTATCACATGGTAGTTTTGCCGAGTTTTTTCTCTGCTACACCCGGTTAGACAATTAAAATGATGAAAAATGTACGATTCGGCAGAGGTACTTGAATGGGTAAAGCCGCTCAGGAACGGTTAAAACAGGAAATTCAAGCGGTATTAAGTGGTGTTCTAAACAACTGATTACAACTTGATTAAAGTGATTCTTACAAGAATATGTCGGACCCAACTTAGCCAGTGTATTTCTTCACTACATCAAGAAAGGAAGTTCTGATTCTGTCAGGAAATTCGTAGGTTATACCAAAAAGATTTAAAGTATTGTACAAAGAAGGAATGAATCTTCTATCTCTAAAATTTAGCTCTAAAATGTTCCATATATCAGATGGCTTATTTAATAAATGTCTCTCCATTCGCTCCATTTCATTAATATGAATAAGAGTCAATGGCCTTACTCTAACCTTTCTAACATTTACGCTTTGTAGTAATTCTTGAAATCTTTTGTTAAATATATCCGCCATTAAAACAGTCTGTAAGGCTTTATCACTAACAACTATCACCGGGTATAGTATATACGAATGGCCTTTAGGAAAACCAGTGTCTAATCTCCCCATTAAATTTTCTATGCACTCTATAGACTCAATTAACTGATTTACGCCAAAATTGTCGTAAAAATTTTCTCTACTTCCTCTATATAAAGAAGTCAAATCACCACCAAACTTTTGATCATCATATATAGATGAGGATTTAACTTGACCCAATAATATCCTATTCCCATATCTTAAATATATATCTGCAATTTCTATTTGATTCGTTGTAACTTTTATTTTTAGATCGTCAAATAACAACAGTTTTGAATATTTGTAATTTCTAAAACTCTCCCTAAATATGGTAGCTACATAACTCTCAAAGAAATAACCAATCATACTTTTATAATTGCTGATTGGATACCGAGCATTTTTATTTTCATCTTTAACAGCTTTAATCCAGTCAAACCAAAAATCATTAATAAGCTGAGAATAAGCCTTTTCTAATAAAAAGCTCACGTCAGATATTAAGAACATCTCTTCACTAAACTTAATAAAAGGGGATTTTCTAATGCTTATCAATTTATAAATTTCTACGTTGGGATGTCTTACGCTTAACTTATTAAATAAAGAATTTTCAGCTTCCAGTACATAATAAAAAAACTCAAACTCACTACCTTGAGTAACTATATAGATGTGAACCAACTTAAATATGAATTCTTCTGGTGACATACTATAGTTATAATTAATGTAATCGTTTAGTTCTGTTCCATAGTGTTGCTGTTGTAATATAAACTCTACCAACTTCATTCCTCTGTATGGTGTGTAAACCGCACTTACTTCAACAGCAGACTCATTCAAAGAAATAAGTTTTGAATTAATGGATTCTAATAAATCTTCCTGTTCATCAGTATTTTTATATTTTGTTATTTCATCATTTATTGATATTAGATATTTTAGAATGCCTAACCAAACGTCAACGTCAGCCATTATAAAATCTTCATCAGCTTCTACAAATTCTTTTGAATTTAACACCTCTTCAAGTGCGTACAAACATCCCTCTCTCGTAAATAGCAATGGGTAAATTTCTCTGATTCTGGAAGGCTTATTAATAACATGTCTTAAGTATAAAGACTTGTAATATTTTTTATGTTTATATGAAATAGCAGTAAAATACTCCAGCTCTCTTATCTGAGTTTCCATCGACGAATCTACATTCATCTCCTTAGCTGGCTTTAATCTATAATTAAGGGCTAATATTTCTGTGAGAAGATTTCTTTTAGGAATACTTTTAATCAGAGCAATCCTATCATCAATAGGTTTTACACCGAAAAATTCTTCGTAACTAAGAATTAGTTGTGCCTTTGGATAACTCATATAGTAGAAGTTGTAAAAAGAAGAATACTTTCACTAATTATTTAATTAAAGAAATTATTTAAGAAAGTACACTTACATAATGATATGCAGTTCATCATGATTTATTTTGAATAGTGGTGTCCTGCTAAAGCTCAGTAACTCAGCCAACCGTCTAACTGGCACTTTGCCTAATTCTGACGGCTCTATCTTCTCTAATCCTCCCCCGTATGTTCTGCCCTCGGTGATTAAATCGTCGGTCGTAATCTCTGAAAGCACTTCCCACACTTCACGCATTAAGTCCGGGTTCTGGGCTGCTTGCTGCCGCCAAAAGGGTTTCGGGTATAACATCAGATACGAATTTGTCGCTACGGCTTTAGACTGATTGAGAACAAACCGAAACGGTTGGTTACTGCCCTTTACTCCCCTGCCCATGTACGTACATAATATTGGGGCTGGCTGTCTGATTTCTTGTAAATACCACAGTTTACGACTGTTACAAAGGTATTTCTGGCTAACCGTCCCAATACCTTTTTGTAGATACTGCCACGTCTCCGGGTGGTCTATAGCTAACATTTCCGGCGTCTGACGACAGTTCAGTAAAAAAAGCCGGTCTGTATTAACGGGTACGCCCTGGGAGTCGCTCTCAATGATGTTGCTTTTTAGGTAACGGGGGCTGGGTAATACGGGTGTTAGTGTGTTCTGTGCAATGCCGTACTTGTTAGCCTGTTGCTCCGAAAGCACAAAAAAACTGTTGTCCCCCGTAGCTAATCCGCGTTTTACCTCGAAAAAATCCTTTAACATAAACCGCTCCTGGTCGCCAACGGGGGCGGGGTCTGCTGTCGCTCCCTTTCGTATCAACCGGGTCCACTTAGCAGCCGGGTCTAACGTAGACAGTGCAACCGTCCGGCTGTGGGCCGGGGTGGTCAGCGATCCCCCATAACTAAGCTCTATTTCGTTGTCTGCGGCTGGTTTTCCCTTTCGATACCATACGACTGCTGACGATACTAAAGCGTCCTCGAACTGCACGTCTGCACTCTCGTACAGATGGATTCGGGACAACCGGACATTTTTGAGCAAAAACGATTTGACAGTAACGCCGTAGTTCACGTCTAAAAACTCACTTGGCACCAAAAACGCGGCAATTCCCCCGTTGCTTAACCAAGCCTCTCCGTTCATCATAAAGTAATTATAAAGTCCGGTTAAACCGCTCGGCTTCATATTGTAGCGGGTGGCCATGTCTTCAGATAGCGCCACCTTCTTAGCGGCTGTCATGTGGTGGTGACGCACGTAAGGCGGGTTACAAAGAATAATATCAAACAGATCCGGTTTGGCTTCGGTGAAGTCCTCTAACCGTAAATCCAGCAACGTAGATGCATACAGTTCTCTAATCGGGTCGGCATAGTGCGTATCTACTTCGTAGCCCCGCGCTTCGGTTAATCGTTGCTGGCCGTCGACGGCGTCGACCTCGTGAAGTAGGCTATTAAAAAACGCACCCGTACCGAAACCCGGCTCCAAATACCGTATGTCCTGCTTCTGCACGTGGTTTAGTGCATAAGCTACTATTTCCCTGGCCACACGTGGGGGCGTGGCAAACTGGCCTAACTTATTCCGCTCCGGGCGGGTTTTGGCCGCGTCTAAGCTGGTTAATAGGCTTAACCGTTGCTCTTGTAATTCGCTCATAAACTCATTTTTGCAAAGTCCTCTATTCGATGTTCCCAAACCCAGTCTATGCCCTCGGCGGCACTATATCCCAAATAAGGAGCATCAAAATAACCGCACAGGAACAAGACAAAATTTACCTCTGGGCCGTAGGTCTGTTTAAGCATGGTGTATTTCTGGGCTTCCTCTTTCCGTCGTTTGTTCGTATTGGCAAAGTCGCCCGCTGACTTGGCTTCGATCAGTAACGGCAAATCGTCCGGGGCTGCTGTCAGTGGCTTAATCACGGCATCAATCGGGATATTGATACTCTTACTACCTTGGCTTACGGGTACGTTCATCCGAAACGAAAACGTACCGGCTGGCATGGTTTTCATGGTAGCCCCTTTGACATGGTTGATCTTGGTATAGCCTCGTGCCGTCAGCCATTTTGCTATGTATTCTAATTGCCGTGCTTCCTGGGCATTTCGGACAATCGGATTCGTTAAGGCTCCGCAATAACGATCTGCAACGATGGTAGCCGCTCGGTGAGCTTCGTTTACTGGGGGCGTAACGGACGTTCCTAACCAGGGGAAAATATCACGATCTAACAGCCGGTCGATAATGTCTATTATTTGGCTTAAATAAACGTCGGTGGTGTTCCGGGCCAACCGGTTGCTCTTCTCGATGGACTTTATAACGCCCATTGGTGCGCCAGATAAGCCAACTAAGCGATCAACGGCCAACGGCGGGCAGGTGCTCATACGCAGTACAGGCAACATACCAGGATTAGCCCGTAAGCTGACGAGTGTAATATCTCGCAAATAGTCGGTGTCTTTAAACGCCTTCTCAACAAGATTGGTAGACTCTATACGACTGTCCCGGAAGGCTTGCGGGGCAAACCTCATAAACCAATCATTATAAAGGTCAACAGATGCGTAAGTGTCTGCTTTCCAATTCTGCGGCTGATTACCGTTAACCATAGTTCTTTTACCCGAATAACCTTTGAAAAAATCCCCGCTTCTCCTGCGCTGGTAAGCGGTCGGCAAGTTGAGTAATCATCCCTTTTATATCGTCTAACTCGGTGCGTATGTCTTCCTGACGTATGGGCGGCTGACTACCCTTCTTCAGCTGGTCTTGTGCGTACTGGCGTAAATCTTCATTTACAAACTGGCCGATAGTCTTACCGCTACGCTGTGCAGCCTTCTCGATGGCCGTACGGGTTTCTAAGTCAACCCCTCGGACTGTCCACAAACCCACGTCCGGGGCGCGTCGGGGCCTGCCCCCTTTGGCTTTCTTGTCTTCTATTTCCGGTTCTGCTGCGGTCGTTTCGACCATTACAGAACTTAACTCTGGTTTTGTTTTGTCGTCCTGAGTAGCCATAGGAGTAAAGTACGACGTTTTGTTATGGCAGCAAACTACAACAAATTCCGCGTTTGTCGTGATCGACAACAAAACCCCGGTTTTGTTATGAACCTTACACGAGTGCTATACTTAAGGCTCATTCAGTCAAATTTACTCAAATGGATAACAGAGCCACTATCTACGTTAAAGACAACCTGTTAAAGCTGATAATCATTATTTTACTGTTGGTCGTCCTTTATAGGCAGTCGGCAACGGCCGACGACCTGAGAAGTGTAAAAGCAGATTGCGCGGTTATGAGCGTAGATTTTAGCTTAATCAAATCACGGCTTACAACAGCCCTCACAGATAGCGAACCTATGTAAAACGACAGCGACAACAAAACCCCTGTTCTGTTGTCGCTCCTAATCGCGTTGTATTTTTCGGGGTTTAGGGGTAGTCTGTCAAAGTGTCCGATATATGACAATTTTCACATAACATAACATCACTTATACAACAATCCCGAAAAAGTACAACGCCCGGCTATCTTCTCGCGAAGGGTCGGGCGTTGTACTTTTTTGCGTTAGTCGCCTTTAATTGCTCACGTTTTGCAACTCGTTAATTGCTGCCAGAACTGCGGGCCAATCGTCGTTTAGAATATGAGCAGGCATATTAAAAGCAATCTCCTTCCATGCTGTACTCCAATCAGCCGATTTTCCATACTGAATTAACACAGCGATAGCAGGCAACATACCTCCAGGAGACTTGGCCCAATTAACAGTACCTTTAAAAACTCTGTAATAGGTGTTGGGTCCGTGGCCACTCTTTACTAATCTGTGGTGCCACTCCTCATAAACAGGACTGTTCATGTGATTCGATTTTACGTGGGCGAAGTTGCCGACTTGCCTAATAGCGTTGTACTCTCCTTGTTCAGCCCTTAGC
>MWWG01000207.1_pt1 | contig 10065 bp, 11 predicted proteins | sample 1047331 | NCBI WGS metagenome assembly MWWG01 (sample SAMN06349968, study PRJNA376086) | soil metagenome | isolation source: MG6-4 sample Antarctic (ecotone) soil | place: Antarctica | collected 2015-01-13 | reverse complement strand
TCGGAGCGTCTTTTCAGACAATCCGCACTTTTTAGCAGCTTCGGTTATCGTTGCCGATTCGAGCAGCGCGGCTAATGATTTTTCTTTGTTTGCCGTTTTCATCGGACTTTTTCGGACATCTTCGGACATATTCGTTTATTTTCCTTTCTTTAGTAAGACGTTCCATTTTCGCGTGATAGATTTTACGGCTTCAAACGGCAATCGCTCAAACAAACCGCCGACGCGCCGAAAGTCAGCAATTTCCCTTTCACCCGGACCGACGAACCTTTCCGAATTTTCCGACTGATAACGGCTTTTTCGTCGGTTAGACAATCCGCAAAAACGATGAAGCCGGGAACACTCGCGCCCGGCTCAATCACTAACTTGCATTGTCCGTCCCGTTTGACGAGCTTTTGAACCTTTCCCGAAACATCCACAACCGCGCCGACGGCAAACGCTAACGATTTTCGCGCCGTATCAACGTCTGTATTAGTCAAAACTGTCTGTATTGCCGCTAATCCGAATTTTTCTAATTTTGGTTTTTTCATCTTCCCCTTATTCATCCGTTTGCCGCTATCGACAACTGAAGATTCTGTATGTCTGACACTAGCAAAGCCAATCTGCGCGCTCCCTGTTCATCCTCTTCATTTAGGCGAGGGATTACAGTTTCAATTCGCGCCGCCAACCGCAAACGCTCACTTTCTGGGAAGCGTTCAAGTTTTTCATCGCAGATGTCCCAGAATCTCATAACGCCCATCGGATACTTGAACAATTCCGACGGAAGCGAACTTAGATAAGCAAGCGTCCGATGTCTTACTTTACCGTTCTCACGAAAACTCTCGATAACCGAGAATTGAAATATATGACAGTGGCGTAACATACTAAATCGTCTGTTTACTTTGATATACATAGCTTTAATCTGTTGTAGTGATGCTAAATTCGTAATGTTGAAATTCTGCGTTTGATAACGATTTCCGCATATTAAAAAACTTCGCCGTCTAATGTCTGAAATGTCGCAAAACTATACTTTCGCTGAAGCTGAATCCTTCGGAATCTCTGAACTTCTTCGATTTCGTCGGCTAATTCCATCCGGTATTGCCACAAAGGAATCTGCTTTACCCGGATTCGCCAACTCACCCGACGCACTCGCTTCCGTTTATCCAATAATTCGTTTGGTTGTCTGTTAATTAGTTCCTTTGTATCAAGATATGCGTCATCATTGAGGTTTGCGCTTCCGTTGACGTTCTCGAATTCGGCGTTTTCAGACGCTTGGACTGTCTTTTCGTTCATCTTCCGCGCCGTTTGTCGGCACACGCCGAAACTCTCAAACATTCGCCAGAAACGCGGCACGGCAACGATAGTTTCGAGTTGTTCAATCGGAATCTCGCGCCAGGATTCATTTTTAGTGACGTATTTGCAAAGCTCGTTAATCGTCTTTTCCCGGTTTCTTGCGTTGAATTTCCTTTTCTCAACATAGACATTCGCCAAACCGTCTTTGGAATTTATCTTTAATTCAATGCCGAATTTATCAAACGCGAAAGTTATCGCCTTCGTCCATTGCCGACGAATCTCGATAAAATTATCGCGTCCGATTCTGGATTTTGCGACAAGCAAAGTGTGCAGGTGATAGTTATAAACATCGTTCTTTGTGTAAGTGAATTCGCAGTTTTTGAAACCGCCGCGAATCGTCTTTTGAAACCAAGTCGGCTTTTTATCCTTCCGGGTTTCCAAAGCAGAAAACCGTTTCCACGCGGCTTGCATAATTTCTCCGATAAGCGGCAATTCGACATCTTTCAAATTCAGATTCGGCAAAGTGAAATTGACGGCATACCAATTTTCACCGACAAGCAATTTTTGGTTTTCAATAACATAGCGGATTATTCGGCGGTTTCGCTTCGACAATTTGCCGACACAGTTCGGACAAAGGCGAGAATTACACGCCCACAAACTGCCTTTGCCTTCAAACAATTCGCCGTCGAAAGTGTGAAAATCTTCACCGACGAACAAATTATCATCGGAGCAACATCGCTTGATTCGTTCGGCTTGCGCCCGCATCAACGGATTATCAGACGAGCGAAGCGCGGCTATGACATCACGCGCCAAACTTTGCTTATATTTAAGTTTCTCTTTTTCCTTTGGACAAATTTCCGCTTTCGGTTTTGGTGTCGAATAATCGCCGGAATTAAACCCGTTGGCTGGGGTAAAGGCTTTTTCGTCTGGGAGTCCAGACTTTGAATTTCGTTGTTCGCTGGCAAGCATAAAATTTTGAAAATTGGGAAAGGTATCAACTTGCTTGCCTAAGTTGATACCTTTTCGTTAATCCGACGCGGCGCATCAGGATATAAAAAACTCTTTATCCTTTATTTACCACAAGTTAGAAGAAATTTTGCCCGAAATGGCTTGATTTTGCATTTAACTTGTGTGAAAATCAGGAACGCAGTGGTAGCTGGCAAGCAAAACTGCGAATTGATTACTAAAATCAAATAACGAAGAGGCGAGTTACTTTTGTACGGCAGCTCGCCTTTTTCTATGTTTAACGTAACCGAATTTTAATTGAAAAGCAACGAAAAACCCAACAATGACAAATGATTGACAAATAATTTTTGCTTAAAATTCGCGTAAAACATTAATAAAAAATAAGTTAAAACATCAAAGAAAAAGATAAGTAAATATTTAAAAACCTTACATTCGCTAGAGTTTTTTACTCTGACGATACCAGGCTTCAAACTGCAAATAATTCGCTTCACTAAAAAAACGCGCCGTTCGGTTGCCGCTCTGCTCTGACTTCAATTCTCCCGATTTTACGTAATCCAGGATTCGCCTATTACTCAAAACCTTTCCGGCAATCGGCTCTAGTCGCCGCGCAACATCTTCCGTTGTCATTCTTTTATCAGATGCCGTTGTTTTGAGCGTTTGAGGCGGTTTGGCTGGCTTTCCCGCGTCCGGCTCTAGTAGCTGCGGTTTGACTGTCTGCGGCGCGTTATAGCCAAAAATATCATCCGGCGAACATTTGAGCGCATCACACAAGGCTTTCAGAGTTTGCGGCGTGAATTGCTTTATATCATTGGCAAACGCTCTGTAAGCCGTCGGCATATTTAATTTTGTCCGCTTGGCTAGTTCGTAAGCAGATTTAATTCCTTGTGCCTCGCAAATCTCTTTTATTTGTAGTTTCATATTCTATTCTTACCACTTCGATAATATCATAATTACCAATTCGATAACAAGTTTTTCTTCACTTACCAAGTCAGTAATAATTATTATCATTTTGGTAAGTTTTACCTTGACTTGTTATTACCATTCTGATAACATTCTTCTTGTCAGTCAGTAAAACAAAGGAAGGTAAAAAACAAATGTTCATATTGAAAGGAATTGACCAACTAACAAATGCAATCGCAAAAGCAAAAAAAGTTCGTCCGCGTGTCGAGTTTGACCGCTTCGGACGTTACCGGGTTTCCGGCTCGAAAGGCTACTACACGGTTATTTGCCGCAAAGACGAACGCGGCTATAAAACGGTTTCTTGCACCTGCAAAGGCGCGGAAAGAGGTTTGGCTTGCTATCACGCCGCAGCCGCTTTAAGTCTGCACATCGGACTTGCCAGACAGCAACCTTCGACATAGGCACGAAAGGCTTAGGAAAATCTTGGCGGACTTCCTAAGCCTCTCATTTAATCCCTTTTGGGAAAGGAACTAATTACAATGAAAAATAATAACACGGAAAACAACATTATGAATTACAAAGACGCGCTGGAAGCAGCCGACGAACGAGCGGAAATAGGCAAAAAACATATTACCGATATTGCTATGACTTGCAGTAATGATTACACGGTAATTGATAGCTTAATGTGCATTTTAGAGTTATTCGCGGTTAAAGATGCCGATTCGAGCGTCCGCGATTTAGCCGACGAATTACAGGATTATTTATTTCGCTGGACAAAGGAATATGGCAATTCCGTTGACGCTTGGAAAGATTCTGTTTTGTATGGCACAAAATACAAAGCCGCGCCCGGCGAATCTCTCAAACCAAGCGACACGGCAAAGCAAGTATCTGATTTACTCAATAACCCGGATTTGCCCGAACTAATCAAAGACGGATTACAAGACGGTTTGCTTGACCTTTTCAACTCGCGTATTAACCAAAGCGAATTTCACGATTACGAAAAATCGCCCGAATATGTCGAAAAGATTCTGCGCGGGTATGCGGCAAGGCATCCTGGCGAATAAATCAAAGTGCAAATTTGCAGAGTTAAAGCCGCGAGCGTTAGAACTCGCGGCTTTTTCTTTGTCTGCAATTATTCGCAAAAACATATCACGAGTCCGCGAGCGTTAAAACTCGCGGCTTCTTTATTTCGGCGAGTAGAATCGGCAATCTGATTCTTTCGTTAGCGCGTCTAAAAACATCTTAGACGTTGTGAGAATTTCCCAATAAGACATTATTTGAGACACGGTTTCGGAGCGTGTCGGAGAGTATAGTATTTGAGACGCTGCCGTTGAATCCCTCTTTAATGAGGGATTTTCAATCTCCGTCGTAATGTCCGTGAACTTCGCGGCTAATACGCATGTATGCTACGCCATCAGCAGTAATTGGCATTTCAAGACAAAGGTATGCCGCATCGCGGAGTAAAATTGCTTCGTCGGCAAATCTCCCAAGCTCACTAAGAAGTGTCTTTTTCATTCGCTTTTTACCGTCTGCAATTCCAATTAAGAAACCGTATTTCTCAAGCCCATCTTCGGCTAATATTTCCAAAGCGCGGCACATAAAAAAGTTATTTCTCATTGTTCGGCGATGCACAAACTCTTCACCACCTTGCCAAAAAAGCTGTTCCTGTTCGGTTGTTAGTTTTGTTGGTCTAGCCATATTTTGATAGTATAGCATAGTTATGGAAAAGTTTTCCATAACTACAAACACCAACCCGCACATAGGCTCGACGTGTTCCAACAAGTGCGGATTCCGCATCCGTTCCATTCAACCAACCCGCGCATAGGCTCGACGGAACACTTAAGTGTTCCGCGTATGTCCGCCGAGTGATTGCCTGTAAGCGTGTTCTGTATGGAAAGGCTTGGGTTGGTATGGCTTGGAAAGGAAAAAGCCGCAAGTTTTACGCTCGCGGCTTTCTGCTTTGCGGCAAAATGATGGGAAGTTTTTTAAGGTGTGTCGGTTTCGGGTTTTTTCGGCTGGAAGCGGAAAGTCGGCAAGTTATTTATCGGTCGCGCAAGTTCCTCCAGTCGCCGTAAAATATCGCAGATTTCAAAATCCTTACTTTGGTTAGCTTTGGCGGGCGGGCGTGTCGAAGCCGCGCCCGTCAAAGTCGGCGGTAGGTGAGCCGGAGACGCGCCCCGTGCCGCCGATTTTAATACCTGCCGGACGACATTTGCCGCGCTTTTTCGGCTTGGCGTTCGGCTATTTCCTCTTTTTCCATTTCTTTTTCAATCACTTGGCAAGCCGCCTGAAAGCTCAAACCGAATCGAATCGGCGGAAAATTTAGGTGATTTTTTTCGAGCAGCAAGACAACATCGTCTGAAAGTCCGGGCGTTTGATTCGGCTCAAATTGCCCGCGCAGTTTCACATAGGCTTTACGCTTTTCGTGAAACTCGAACAACTTGTCACAGAACTTTTCGGCAAGTTCGCCGATTGCGTCATCAAGCTCGCGCCGGAGTTCGAGTGCTTCATCAAAAAGAGTTTCGGCTTGCTGTGCGGTTGTCCGTGCCGATTCAATCAAGTTTTGTCGAGATTCGGATAAACTCGCCATTTGAAAAGCGGTGTGCAGTTCATCTTGTTTTGCTTCTAAAGCCGTTATCGAACTATTTAGAGTGTTGAGCCGTGCTTGTTCGGCTTGAACTTCATCAAGCGATGTTTTGCCATTAACAAAGCCGTCCTGGAGCGTTTGCAAATTGGTGCTGATACCGCCTCGCATCGTAATTAATTCAGACAACCTTTCGTTTGTTAGGTCGAGTTCGGTTTTTATAGTTGATATTTTCATTGTTTTATTTCCCCTTTAAATTTTTTAATAAAATCGGTTTCGGGACGGTTAAATTCAGATTCAAGCCGCCGATTTGTTTGGCTGAGTTTTTCCGCGTTTTCAGCCTCTTTTTGTTTGCGGATTTTGTCATAATACTCTTCGTTTTTTTCTGTTTTTGGCATATATTTTCTCCCGTTTTTATTTTATATATTCGAGAATTATCACGCGCTTGTTTATCGGTTTCCGGCACGTTTGGCAATTCTCTACGGTCGGCGGTTCGGCTTCCGATTCAAGCCCAAGTTCTTTGGCGGTTTCCGAGTCTTGATACGGCACGTATTCGCCTGTTGAGTAAGCATCGTATTCGACAGTGCGCTTCTGTATCTCGAACTTCTGCGCCGTCCCGTTGCAAGCGCAAAATTCAGAATCGCCAATTACTTCACTTTCGAGTTTTTTTAGCCTGTTCAAAATATTCATTTAGTTCCTCCGATTGTTTTTACATTAAAAGTGGCTTGCATCGGTTCGCCGTGCGGTTTGAGGCACGCCGCACAGATGGCGGTTGAATCTTCAACATCATCTTCCGGCGTTTCGATAATTCTAAAAGTGGTTTGCTTCTGACACGCGCAAAATTCAGAATCGTTTTCGGTTATTTGGTTTTCGATTTTCTTCAATCTATTTAAAATGTTCATTTTCGAGTTGCTCCAATCGTTGCAGAATGTCTAGGGTTTCAAAATCCTTGCGGTTTCCTTCAATAATAATTTGCGCGGCGCGAACTTCAACCGAAGGATTTTCACAATTTAAGTTACGTTCGAGCGCGGCAACAGCTCCGGCGTGAAGCGATTGCAGACGGACAATGTTTTGCTCGAATATGACACGCCGCGCCGCTCGAAACTCTTTTTGGAATTCGGCATCGTCTAAATATCGTCGGAGCGTCTTTTCAGACAATCCGCACTTTTTAGCAGCTTCGGTTATCGTTGCCGATTCGAGCAGCGCGGCTAATGATTTTTCTTTGTTTGCCGTTTTCATCGGACTTTTTCGGACATCTTCGGACATATTCGTTTATTTTCCTTTCTTTAGTAAGACGTTCCATTTTCGCGTGATAGATTTTACGGCTTCAAACGGCAATCGCTCAAACAAACCGCCGACGCGCCGAAAGTCAGCAATTTCCCTTTCACCCGGACCGACGAACCTTTCCGAATTTTCCGACTGATAACGGCTTTTTCGTCGGTTAGACAATCCGCAAAAACGATGAAGCCGGGAACACTCGCGCCCGGCTCAATCACTAACTTGCATTGTCCGTCCCGTTTGACGAGCTTTTGAACCTTTCCCGAAACATCCACAACCGCGCCGACGGCAAACGCTAACGATTTTCGCGCCGTATCAACGTCTGTATTAGTCAAAACTGTCTGTATTGCCGCTAATCCGAATTTTTCTAATTTTGGTTTTTTCATCTTCCCCTTATTCATCCGTTTGCCGCTATCGACAACTGAAGATTCTGTATGTCTGACACTAGCAAAGCCAATCTGCGCGCTCCCTGTTCATCCTCTTCATTTAGGCGAGGGATTACAGTTTCAATTCGCGCCGCCAACCGCAAACGCTCACTTTCTGGGAAGCGTTCAAGTTTTTCATCGCAGATGTCCCAGAATCTCATAACGCCCATCGGATACTTGAACAATTCCGACGGAAGCGAACTTAGATAAGCAAGCGTCCGATGTCTTACTTTACCGTTCTCACGAAAACTCTCGATAACCGAGAATTGAAATATATGACAGTGGCGTAACATACTAAATCGTCTGTTTACTTTGATATACATAGCTTTAATCTGTTGTAGTGATGCTAAATTCGTAATGTTGAAATTCTGCGTTTGATAACGATTTCCGCATATTAAAAAACTTCGCCGTCTAATGTCTGAAATGTCGCAAAACTATACTTTCGCTGAAGCTGAATCCTTCGGAATCTCTGAACTTCTTCGATTTCGTCGGCTAATTCCATCCGGTATTGCCACAAAGGAATCTGCTTTACCCGGATTCGCCAACTCACCCGACGCACTCGCTTCCGTTTATCCAATAATTCGTTTGGTTGTCTGTTAATTAGTTCCTTTGTATCAAGATATGCGTCATCATTGAGGTTTGCGCTTCCGTTGACGTTCTCGAATTCGGCGTTTTCAGACGCTTGGACTGTCTTTTCGTTCATCTTCCGCGCCGTTTGTCGGCACACGCCGAAACTCTCAAACATTCGCCAGAAACGCGGCACGGCAACGATAGTTTCGAGTTGTTCAATCGGAATCTCGCGCCAGGATTCATTTTTAGTGACGTATTTGCAAAGCTCGTTAATCGTCTTTTCCCGGTTTCTTGCGTTGAATTTCCTTTTCTCAACATAGACATTCGCCAAACCGTCTTTGGAATTTATCTTTAATTCAATGCCGAATTTATCAAACGCGAAAGTTATCGCCTTCGTCCATTGCCGACGAATCTCGATAAAATTATCGCGTCCGATTCTGGATTTTGCGACAAGCAAAGTGTGCAGGTGATAGTTATAAACATCGTTCTTTGTGTAAGTGAATTCGCAGTTTTTGAAACCGCCGCGAATCGTCTTTTGAAACCAAGTCGGCTTTTTATCCTTCCGGGTTTCCAAAGCAGAAAACCGTTTCCACGCGGCTTGCATAATTTCTCCGATAAGCGGCAATTCGACATCTTTCAAATTCAGATTCGGCAAAGTGAAATTGACGGCATACCAATTTTCACCGACAAGCAATTTTTGGTTTTCAATAACATAGCGGATTATTCGGCGGTTTCGCTTCGACAATTTGCCGACACAGTTCGGACAAAGGCGAGAATTACACGCCCACAAACTGCCTTTGCCTTCAAACAATTCGCCGTCGAAAGTGTGAAAATCTTCACCGACGAACAAATTATCATCGGAGCAACATCGCTTGATTCGTTCGGCTTGCGCCCGCATCAACGGATTATCAGACGAGCGAAGCGCGGCTATGACATCACGCGCCAAACTTTGCTTATATTTAAGTTTCTCTTTTTCCTTTGGACAAATTTCCGCTTTCGGTTTTGGTGTCGAATAATCGCCGGAATTAAACCCGTTGGCTGGGGTAAAGGCTTTTTCGTCTGGGAGTCCAGACTTTGAATTTCGTTGTTCGCTGGCAAGCATAAAATTTTGAAAATTGGGAAAGGTATCAACTTGCTTGCCTAAGTTGATACCTTTTCGTTAATCCGACGCGGCGCATCAGGATATAAAAAACTCTTTATCCTTTATTTACCACAAGTTAGAAGAAATTTTGCCCGAAATGGCTTGATTTTGCATTTAACTTGTGTGAAAATCAGGAACGCAGTGGTAGCTGGCAAGCAAAACTGCGAATTGATTACTAAAATCAAATAACGAAGAGGCGAGTTACTTTTGTACGGCAGCTCGCCTTTTTCTATGTTTAACGTAACCGAATTTTAATTGAAAAGCAACGAAAAACCCAACAATGACAAATGATTGACAAATAATTTTTGCTTAAAATTCGCGTAAAACATTAATAAAAAATAAGTTAAAACATCAAAGAAAAAGATAAGTAAATATTTAAAAACCTTACATTCGCTAGAGTTTTTTACTCTGACGATACCAGGCTTCAAACTGCAAATAATTCGCTTCACTAAAAAAACGCGCCGTTCGGTTGCCGCTCTGCTCTGACTTCAATTCTCCCGATTTTACGTAATCCAGGATTCGCCTATTACTCAAAACCTTTCCGGCAATCGGCTCTAGTCGCCGCGCAACATCTTCCGTTGTCATTCTTTTATCAGATGCCGTTGTTTTGAGCGTTTGAGGCGGTTTGGCTGGCTTTCCCGCGTCCGGCTCTAGTAGCTGCGGTTTGACTGTCTGCGGCGCGTTATAGCCAAAAATATCATCCGGCGAACATTTGAGCGCATCACACAAGGCTTTCAGAGTTTGCGGCGTGAATTGCTTTATATCATTGGCAAACGCTCTGTAAGCCGTCGGCATATTTAATTTTGTCCGCTTGGCTAGTTCGTAAGCAGATTTAATTCCTTGTGCCTCGCAAATCTCTTTTATTTGTAGTTTCATATTCTATTCTTACCACTTCGATAATATCATAATTACCAATTCGATAACAAGTTTTT
>MWWG01000206.1_pt1 | contig 10103 bp, 15 predicted proteins | sample 1047331 | NCBI WGS metagenome assembly MWWG01 (sample SAMN06349968, study PRJNA376086) | soil metagenome | isolation source: MG6-4 sample Antarctic (ecotone) soil | place: Antarctica | collected 2015-01-13 | reverse complement strand
GCCGACGCTTTATTGGCGGCGCGGCGCTCTTGCTTACTCAGGGCGCGGCCAGGCGCGGCGCGGGTGTGACGGCGCTCGCAAGTGTGGATAGGTGGGTTGAAGGTGTCGCAGTGTGAGAGTGGCACATAAGTGTCCGAGGTCGCGCCGGAGACGAGGGTTTGTTGAAGGTGTCGCAGTGTGAGAGTGGCACGTGGTTGGGACTCTGCAGGCTGAACAGGTTGCCGCGTTGAAGGTGTCGCAGTGTGAGAGTGGCACGCGGACTCGCCTCGACGGGCGCCGTCGCAACATCGGGGTTGAAGGTGTCGCAGTGTGAGAGTGGCACCGATGCTTTGTCGCTCGCTATCGCGCCATACGCGAGTTTCGGGTGTCGCAGTGTGAGAGTGGCACCGGCATTTTATCAATTACGCACGCCGCGTCGCTGCATCGTTTCGGGTGTCGCAGTGTGAGAGTGGCACGGCTGTCGCGCGCGCGCTTCAACGGTGCCGCCGGAAGTTTCGGGTGTCGCAGTGTGAGAGTGGCACCGGCATTTTATCAATTACGCACGCCGCGTCGCTGCATCGTTTCGGGTGTCGCAGTGTGAGAGTGGCACAATTGCCAAATTATCAAATTTTTATAATTTGGACGTAGTTTCGGGTGTCGCAGTGTGAGAGTGGCACGGAAAAGTTGCACGGGAACTATCGCATTGCCAAGCGTTTCGGGTGTCGCAGTGTGAGAGTGGCACACTTCGGCCACCATGCCAGAGAGCCTCACGAACTCAGTTTCGGGTGTCGCAGTGTGAGAGTGGCACTACCCAAAGGAGCCATGATGAACACAGAAAACGGAGTTTCGGGTGTCGCAGTGTGAGAGTGGCACACCTGCGTTCTTAGTGGCTTTCGCCGGTTGCGCCAGTGTTTCGGGTGTCGCAGTGTGAGAGTGGCACCCGCCGTCAACGTGTTTCATTGAATACGGCGGGTCTGTGTTTCGGGTGTCGCAGTGTGAGAGTGGCACGCACATCTATCAGCTCAGGCTCTGCTTTCATTTCAAGTTTCGGGTGTCGCAGTGTGAGAGTGGCACCACCTTGAGGCTGAGGCAAAGGAACGGCAACGCGCGGCGGGCGGTGATAGGAAATCTGAGGAATATCAAGAGGAACAAAAATCGGTTCCGGAAATATTTCCGGAACCGATAAAGAAAGAAACACCAGAAACGCCATCTGAAAAGTCCCGTGAGCAAGCCGCGAGCGCAACCGGGTTTCGGGTGTCGCAGTGTGAGAGTGGCACCCATAAAATCATTGCCGGTTACAGCGCTACAGCATCGTTTCGGGTGTCGCAGTGTGAGAGTGGCATTATTTTTAAAGGTGGCATTAGTGCCACCTTTTTCTAAGTTGAAGGTGTCGCAGTGTGAGTGTTGCACTATCGCTGCAACGGTGGCGCGTGGTGACGTGCAGGGCGCGGCTTTATGTGATGGTTATGTGATTGTGCCATCTCGCATTATCGGCGCTGTAAGGGCAGCAAACGCAAAGTTTCAAACTCTACCTGAGCGAAGGGTAAAACCCGTAGGCGCGCGGGCAGCGGAGGGCGCGCCGGAAGCGGAGCCGGGCGCGGGACGTAAAACCCGTAGGCGCGCGGGCAGCGGGGCGATCACGTATGGCAAGAACAAAGGGCGCAAGTAAAACCCGTAGGCGCGCGGGCAGCGGGTTGGAAGTCCTACAGTGTGGCGCGAGTACTCACGGCGATTCATCAAACGCGATATTGAGAATCTTTTCAATATCGCGCGAATTGTCGCCAGACATGGCCAGCCGCACACGTTGCCGCACGTCGCGTTCTAAGGCGCTCATGGTGGCATCGGGCGGCGGGCTATCGGCGGGCACTTCGTTTAGCACCATCAAATACATCTCGCGGATTTCCGCTTTTGTCGGTTCTGTCGGTTCATTCATGGTCTTAAACTCGCGGCATCGGGTTCAGGGCATCTGCCCAGCACCAATTAGAAATAGCGCGCTCATGGTCGGCTTCTGTCATCGGCAAGGCACGGTCATCGGCGGGCGGGGCGCATTGCTCTTTCACGCGGCCAAAGGCGCGGTCAAGTAAGTACTTCGCCGCTGCCACGTCGCCACACCTCGCAGAATCAACCAGGCTATCTATCGCCGCCGGTAGCGCGCTCATTATCTTTTCTTCGGCTTGCGCCAGCTCCGACGCGTAGCGCAAGGCTTTCGGCTTGCGCCCAGCGCCAGACCGCGCGCCGCCGTGAGTACTCGCGTCGGCTTTCACTGCTCTTAATTCTGCCATTGAAATATCGCTCCCAATTCAAGTTTTCAAGTTTTCGCGCTCAGGAAATTCCGGCGCTCGAAAGTCGCGCAAACGGGACGGGATGTTCATCGGCGTATTCGGCAACCTTGCCAGCGGGCACGTCGGAAGTCACGTACGTCGTACCCGCGAGCCAGTCGTTTAATTGAGCCAGGATTTTCCGTACGTCCCCGCAAGGCTGTTTGTACTCAAGCGCCGATGGCTTGTGGCGCGGGCGTTCACCGGCGCGGTATTGTGCGTTCTCGGCGGCATTTACGCCGGTGTGTGCATCCTGCATCTCTTGAAGCGCGGCGGCGTTCGTAGCGAGAAACTCGCGCAAAAGCCGGTCGCTTTTGATAGTCGCTTTTTGATAGGCCGCCAAAGCTAATTTGACATTTTCGGCGCGTTCGGTTTTATCCGTCGCTTCCTGTGCGATTTCAAGCTGAGCCTCATGCGCTTCAATCTTCGCCGTGATTGCCTCATGCGCTTCGCTGAGCGCGTCCCGATTGGCGCGGGCGGCGCTCATGCCTGCAACATTGCCGGTGCCGCTGATAACGGCATCGGACGCCACGCGCGCGGCACTATCGGCGGTGGCAAGACCGACGGCGATTTCATCACGGCGCTTTTGCATTGTTGCGAGTTCGGTTCTCAAATTTTCAAGTGGCTTACTGCCGGCGGCGGTTTTGGGTGTGGTGCGTGGTGTGGATTGGGTTGCTGTTGACATGGTTTCTTTTTCCTTTTTTCGGCTGAATTTCACGACTAAATCACGGCTCAACTTCACACAATAGTAGTTGTATGAACTTGGATTTTGCGGGCCGGGCCGGAGTACTCCGGGCGCCGCTTTTTACTTTCGCTCTTACTTCCGATAATGTAGATTTTCGGATGTATGAGTAGGGCGCAAGTGTCAAGTTCTAAACACTGCAATATGGCCAGCGCGGGGGTGAACCGTCATTGGTTTCGCCGTCGAGATACTCTTGCACGGCTGCGGGCCGGATGCGCCAGAGTGAGCCGACTTTGCACGCTTCGAGCTTCTTTTGCCAGATGAGCCGGAGTACTGTGATCTGGTTCACTTGCAAGCGGAGTGCAACTTGCTCAACGGTTAAAAGCTGCTCCGGCGCTGTCGTTTCGTTTGTTGTTGCCGCTGTCATGGCTTCACTTCCCTTTACTCTTAATGGCCTTAGTTTACTGCAATGCTATCTAAAAGGTAGGTAACTATCAAAAATAAAGTATCAGAGTGAAAAAAATAGCGCCCGGCTCACAGTGCCTCGATTGCTTCCCGCTCATGGGGTTCCTTTAGGACGCGCCAGGCCAGCCAATCGGCAAGAGCATCGGCGCCAATGGCTTGGAGTACTTCGTTCCAATCCTTGCCATTATCGGGGCGCAGGCGCTCACAGCGGGCGCCGTAGGGTTCCAGCCGGTCAATGAGTGCCGCCGCCGCATTATCGCCCGCAGAATCGCCGTCAAAGGCCAACAGGACGCGCCGCAAGCCGCAAGCAATATGCAGCCATCCGGGGCCGCTGGTGCCGCATAGGGCAATGGCCGGATAACCGGCGGCGCAAAGGCTCAGGGCATCTATCGGGGCTTCTGTAATTATCACAGCCGGCGCCGATGCTTCGAGCGGGGCAAAGGTGCGGGCGCTGTCCTCTGAGCGCCAGGACGCCATAAATACGCCGTTGCTCTTGGGACCGGCGGTGCGCGCTTTGGGGTCGGTGCGCGCATCGGTGTAGCGGCCTTGCGCCGCAACCAGAGTACTCCGGTGATTGCGGATCGGCCACACCACAGCGGGGCGCCCGTACCAGTTGGGAGAGAAACGCGCGCCGTTGCGCCGGGCCGTTTCCATCGGAATGCCGCGCCCGCTTAGATAAGTTTCGCCGGGCGTGCCGGCCAATGGCTTGAGACCTTTTAAGAGTTGCTGCCACTCTTGCGCGGTTTCGTCTGTCGCTGCGTAATCGGTAACAAGCGGCGACGGTGCGCGCCGTGCCTTGCGAGTACGAAACGAGCCGCCCGGTTTTTCGCCAGGCGGCGCAGTCCAAAAGTCAATAAGTTTGCCGCGCGCGTCGCAGCGGTTGCAGTGCCAGGCGCCGTGCTCAGTGCTGGCCGATAGGGAGCGGTGGGCGCGGTCGTGGGGCTTGCCGTCGCCACATAGCGGGCAAAGAAACCGGCGCTCACGGTTGCCAGCCGGGGCTTGCGGGTCATAGGCTTCGAGATCGGCCAGGCTCAGTACATCGGGCGCGGTGACTGCTGCCATTATTTCGCCTCGCTAAACCGTTGCAGCGCGCCGTTGAAACTCAGGCGAATCGGTTTGTTAGCGGTGCCGTGCCGGTTCTTTGCCAGCTTTAGCAGTACTTCGACTTCACCGGCTCCATCTTCTTTCGCATCGGGCTTGCGCTCCAGGTCAATGATGGTTTCGGCGGAGTACTCTATTTTGCGCGTGCCGGCGCCCGCGTTGATGCCGCCGCTTTTCATGCTGTCGCGGTTGCGCTCAGAGATTATCAGCACCGGGCATTTAAGAGCCGATGCCAACCGCTGTAGATCGGCTATGCCGCTGTTGAGGGCTTCGTACTCAGGTTGGACGGGGTGCGCGCTTTCAGTCCAGGAGTGCAACGAATCTATCACTATCAGAATGTGATCGGCGTCACGCTTCACAATCAAGGCGCTGTCGTGTAGAAATTGCAGCGCCGCCGGGCCTTGCGTGGCATCCACAAAGGCCAGAGCGAGCGCCGCTTCGATGGCACGCCGCGCCAGGCTTTCGGCTTCCTCGCCGCGCATCTCGCCGCTTTTCAAGCGTCCCAGGTAAGTACCCGTCACGCGCGCGGTGTGGCGCCGGAGCAATTCAACGGGTGACATCTCGCAAGTGACAAACATCGCCGGGAAAGCGCACGTCGCCGCCGTTTGAAGTCCAAAGGCGGTTTTACCCGTGCCGGCGTTGCCGTGCATAAAATGGATACCGGGCGCCAGAGCGCCGCTCAGTTCGCGGTCAATCGAAGTAAGGCCGGTTATCGGGCCGCGCGGGATGCCGGAGACGCGGGCTTGATTGGCGGCGTCGGCATCGGCTCGAAAGTCGGATAGCAGAGCGCCCAGCGGGTAGAGTTTGGCTTTTCGGGTTGGGGTGCCATTTTCCGGGATACCGTTTTCCGGGGCTTCGCCTGTCGGTTGGCTCATAAGATGAATACCTCTTGGGTTTCATCTTATAAACCGTGCGCGCGGCCCGTTAGGGACAGCGTGACACGGGTTTTATTATTTATTATTAGGCAAGGTTTTGAGAGTGATTTCCCAAAGTTTTGTGCAGGATTCCCACAGTTCTGTGCAGGATTCCCACAGTTCTGTGCAAGGTTTTGAGAATGATTTCGGACAGTTTTGTGCAAAAGCCTTATGCCGTTTTGCGGCCACGTTTCCGGGCAGCAGTAGCAGAGGCGTTAATCTTTATCGCGTCTTTGCGATTGTCGCCCGTCGGTCGAATGTCTAAGGGTTGGTCGAGCCATTCCTCTTGCCATCCATAGCCAGCAGTTTTGAGCGGTTCTATCTCGTGATAGAAGCCGATGATGCCGGCCTTTTGCAATATCTTGACGGCCTGTTCCCAATACTTCTTTGCAAACTGCGGATTCTTGCCCTCCAAGATGCTCATCACATCTTCATCGCTGCGCCACATCTTCAAAAGAAGATCGCGTCGGGTAAATGGCTTGAACTTCTGAGTAAGTGCTTTTTTCTCTCCGGCGCCTACTCGTTTGGTGGCAGTTTTAGCTGCTTGTTCTCTCCAACGCTGGTGCAAGACAAGGCCGGTACACGCCGCCCACGCGCCCGAAGGTTTGCCGCGCGGTATCGCAGCAATGGTGCGAAGGTTGCCAAACTCTGAGAGTATTTCACGGTTGCCGCGCCATTGATCGAGCCAGGGGCCGGCTACAAAAGAAACCTCTTCGGGCACGGCGCTATTATCAAGTGTTTGCTGTCCGGTGGCGCGATAGCCAGTGATTTTAATTAGGGCATCTCTGGACTGGAGTTGAGCCGGGTCCATCTTCTCCCTCTTTTCGCCATTATAGCGAGGCTCGCGCCAGGTGCCGGGGCGCATACCAATGACAGCCATCGAATCAAAGAAAAGTAGCCATCGCCACACCTTTTGTCGCCACATTGCGCGGGCTTCTTTAGTGCGTCGTGCGTCGGTATCGTGGCCAATGGCAGCAATAATGTTGTCTATTGAAGTGTGAACGTGGCCGGCTTCTAAGGCCGCTGCAATGGCTACAAAATAGGTTATAAGAGCATCGAATTCCAACTGTTTTAGTTCGGTTTCGAGATCGGCCATTTCTGCCGTGCCGTTCTTTTTGCCCCACCATCCTAACAGCGGTGCGCCCGGCTCGAATTTTGTTTGCAGGCTACTGCTGCGGTCGCGCTTATCCTTCACCGTATGCAGCATGGCCAGGGCGCCCTCGATAGGCTCCCAGTTATTCAAGTCGCGCCCGTCAGTGATAGCCGTGCCAGAAATGCGAGCTTCGAGAAATGTGTAGTGTGGTAGGCGCTGAGGGAGTGCCGGCAATCGGCGCGCAGGGCTTTTATGAGCGGGCGCTTCGAGCGCGAAGGCTTCCGCGAGTACTTCGGGCGCGGTGCCTATTCCCAATCGCTGGTTATTTGTGGTGAGCCATTCGCGCACACGCCAAAAATACGAATCGACTTCGCCCAATTCAAGTGCGATGAGGGTGCCGGCAATAACGCATCCTAAAGTATCTTCTACTGGCTCGAAAACGACGGGGACTTTGAATTCAAGACTTTTCCAGGTCTGAGATACCGGCGCCTTGCCTTCGCCTTTTACGCCAACATGAACTTTTAGATCGGGGCCGGTTTTGAGTACCAATAAATCAGGGCGCAAGACTTCGCCTTTGGTGTGTTCGGGCAGTGTTTTGATTAAGTCATTCCAAAAGTCCGAATCATCTACCGTCATGGTGATCGTTATGCGATGGTGACTTTTCTCAGGCGTCCAGTCGGCCAGAGCGTCCATTTCGGCCTGCTGTAGTTCGGTTAATTCTTCGCTCATAATCTCACCGTATCCCTAAAAGTCGCGCGCCGATGCGTTGCCACGCCGTCAGTTTTGGCCGTTTCGCGCCACGCTGCGCGCTTTGTTTTGTCGCTGCGTCGGGTGTTTGGTCGTTTGGCGCGATTATCGGCGCTTGCGGGCCATTCTCGCGCGTTGTGTTTCCCCGTGCCGGAGTACTCCCATCGGGCAAGGCTTTGGGCATCGCGTCAAGCGCCTTTCGGAGCGCGAGCGCGGTTTCGCTTGCGGTTCGGTTTGCGGCTTCGGCTTGCAAGCGCCAGGCGTCAACTTGCGCGCGCAGGTCGGCAATACGCGCGTCCTTTTCGGCTATAAGTTCGCGGGTGTTCGCGTCCTGTTCGCGTCCTATGGTTCGCGGGTTCGCGTCCAAGTTCGCGTCCTGTTCGCGGGTCGGTTCGCATGGTTTTGAGTTCAAACCGTCGTTTGGTTCGCGTCCAAGTTCGCGGGGTTCGCGTCCTATTGGTTCGTCGGTTCGCGTCCTGGACGCGTCCAAGTTCGCGGGTAGGTTCGCGGCCTCAACTTCCCAGCGGTCGCCAGCCGGAGTACTCACGCGCCGCGCCGCCAGCGTGCCATTGGCGCAACGCTTTTGCACGGCGCGCGCAGATATTCCCAGTCGCGCCGCCGCTTGTGACGTGGTGAGCCACGCCGGAGTACTCCGGCTCATCGGTAAACCTCACCGCGATGTCCAACCGTCACCACGACCACGACTAAAACCGCGTCGTGAATCTCATACACGATGCGATAATCGCCGGAGCGCACGCGGTAGAGATCGGAGCCGGTTAGCTTGCTCACACCATGCGGGCGCGGTTCATCGGCCAGCGCCCGAACAACGGGCCGGATTTGGTCTTGGGCCGCGATTGGCAGCTTGCGTATCTGTCGCCGCGCCGCCGGTCGCACTTCGACCTGGTAAGCCATTTAAGCGGCTGCCTTGCGCCCGGCGCGGTCGGCGTCTAACTCGGCTTCGACTTGCGCCCAGGGAATGCTATCCCCATCTTCGGCCAAACTCCGGCGCGCTTCCTCGATGTCCTGCAAGTCCTCGATCAGTTCCGAAAACAAGCGCGCGGCCATCGCTTCAGGCGCTTGCCCGGTGGCCGCTGCCTGAGCTTGTAGCCATGCCTCAGTTTCGGGCGCGACTTCGATTTGTAGCGTCATGGTGTCACCGCCTCAATGCCGGCAACGCGCTTTAATTCGGTGCCGGTGACACGATAGGAGCGGCCTACTTTATTCGCTCTCAGTGTGCCGCTGTAAATCCAATTCTTGATGGTGTTGTAGTGGACACCTAACGCTTCGGCAGCTTCGGCCAAAGTGTAGAGCCGTTCGCCTTCTATGATTGATGGCATGGTATGAAAACCTCCAAAGGTTATTATACAGCCTTGTATCCCGATATACAAATATGGCTTGACTTGTATGCCGATTCATTGTATATTAAGACACAACAGCGACTAAGAGCGCATAAAATTAGGGGAGGGTGATAGCGGTATGGAAAATTTTAGAAGGTGTTGTGCGTGCAACGTAGAAAAACCGCTTGATGAATTCATTGCGAATAGGACAAAAAAACTCGGCAGGAGCTACACATGCAAGACGTGCTATTCGATCCGACAAAAAGAGTATCGGGCTGCGAACAGAGAGTCAGTGCGATTGTGGCGAAGGGCTGAGTACGACCGGCTGAAAGAGGCTGCTTTTAGGACATATGGCGGCTACCAGTGCGCTTGGTGTGGGTGTCAGGATGAGTCACTTTTACAGATAGACCACATTAACAATGATGGCGGGCACCACCGGCGCTCTGACCCAGGAGCAAAGTATTTGTATCGGTGGCTAAGAACGCATAGCTACCCAAGTGGCTTCCAAGTGCTCTGCAACCGTTGCAATGTTCACAAGCACTGTCTGTTTGCCCAATATGCGGCGGAGGCAGGAACTACAGAATGGCATACGGCAATAAAGATGTTTGCCGCGAGAATGGGTGGTGCTGAGGCTGTTATATCGGCGCTTCAAGAGATGGGATCGCAGTAAGAAAAACGCTGCTCCCTTCGGTCTATTCCAGCTTGGGAGAGCGCCATAACCCGAAAAGGATTTGATAGAGCATGGATATTTCAGCACAAGAGACGACGGGCAGCAACGAAGTATTGACGGGCGCCGAAGCCATTGCAGACCTGCGCGCGCGCAAGTTCACCACAACGTGCCGCCGGTGCGGTTGGCAAACTGTCGCCGAAGTCGCGCGCCCGGAAGATGCGGGTAGCGCGGTCAACGTCTGCCAGCGGTGCCAGGACTTGCCGCCGGATGCGATCACGGGCCAGGAATGGGAAGCAGCGGGCCGGCCAGAGGGTTACGAATTGTTTTCAATGACTCACATTAAAGCGCGCCGGCCAGTGCAAAAGTAGGGCAAGTAGGCGCCGGAGTGTTGGAGTACTCCGGCGCCCGCTCAGACGGTGGCCGCTGGTGCGCGGCAATCACGCTTATATCGTGGTGAAGTGGGTTCGATTCCCACACCGTCTATCAAAGTTTCCACCATGCTGGAAAGCGCCGCCCCGCCATTTTGCCCACAGTGCGCCCACGCTTGCCCACAGCCGCCGATAATACCATCATCGCCGGATTATGCGCGCCGGGGTTCTCGTGTCTCAAAAGGGCAGCAAACGGCAAAGTTAAAAGCGTCGGGTGGCGATAGCGCGGTCGCAAGGTGGGAGCCGACGCTTTATTGGCGGCGCGGCGCTCTTGCTTACTCAGGGCGCGGCCAGGCGCGGCGCGGGTGTGACGGCGCTCGCAAGTGTGGATAGGTGGGTTGAAGGTGTCGCAGTGTGAGAGTGGCACAT
>MWWG01000205.1_pt1 | contig 10124 bp, 14 predicted proteins | sample 1047331 | NCBI WGS metagenome assembly MWWG01 (sample SAMN06349968, study PRJNA376086) | soil metagenome | isolation source: MG6-4 sample Antarctic (ecotone) soil | place: Antarctica | collected 2015-01-13 | reverse complement strand
TTATGAAAGAACATACAGAAGAAATAACTTTGGCGGAAATGTTCGGCGTATCGCGTGAGAATCTTTTATGCTTTCCTGCTCTCAATAATTCAATAGTTGGCGAAGATTTTCGAGAAAGCGATATACTTTTTGCCGATAGTTCCCTGCAGCCGAAACAAGGTGATGTTGTTTTAGCTGAAATTAACGGCGAAATAACAGCCTTGAGAATAGAAAGGTATCCGAATCTAAGACTTGTTTCCCGCAACGCTAAAACCGACTACAAACCGATTGAGTCGCAATTTAATTTTCAAGTTGCCGGTGTAGTTATCGGCTCGTTTCGTTTCCGCGAATGAGTTTATTCAGTTCAAAAAAAGAGAAGCCGTGAGGGTCAAACCTTGCGGCTTTTGGTACAATTAAACAAAGGAACAAAGCAATGAAAAAAGATAATGAGCAAAGCGCAAATTTGCACACCCTCCGTGTCTCTAGAAGTCGCGCCCGTGCGAGTGTAGGTTAAATGACTCAACTTTTGCGAACTTAAATTCGCAAAATGTCGCGCCCGTGCGAGTGTAGCTTTCGCTTGAAGCTGAATAATGCGGCTTGCTGTGTCGGTAGAAGTCTTTAATTCATCGGCTAAGGTTTGTGTAGTATTGACGGGTGTGAGCAGCTTTTCAGAATTCTGAAAAGCTGCTCCAGCTAGATTATTTTGCGTGGCAAGTATATTTTCTTTAGCCTGTTCTTTGAGTTGTGAGAATTTAGCCCGTGCTATTAGCAGTTCGCCCCGCTCATAAAGTGTCAGGTCGCGCAGTCTGAGTTGAGTATCAATTATCCAAATGCAAGCCGACTCTTCGTGAGTGTAGCTTTAGCGCGGAAATGGTCAAGACAGTTCACAGTGTGAATTATCGCGCCCGTGTGAGTGTAGGTTAAACGGTAGATGCGCCAATTGGCGCGTCTATTTCACAATCGCGCCTACGTGGTGCGGAACAAGTGGTCAGCGACCTAGTTCAATTGAGCTAGGTGTTATCGCGCCTACGTGGTGTGGAAAGAAAGCCGCAAGCGTTAAACTCACGGCTATTTAGCGGAAAGTGGCGGGCGGATAGCGGGTATGCTATTGGTTGGAGAGTGTCAATTTCTCGGGTTTGAAGATTCGCGCCCGGCAAATTATTTTCTGGTTTGGTTATACCGTCGCGCCTCTCACTACTGCATCCGCCTTTCTCGTTTGCACTTCTCTGACAGCATTATCAAGCGATTCCGGCAATAAAGCGGGCAATCCATTATCAATTCGGAATTGAATAACACGTTGCCGCTCCGCTTCAAACTCACGCGCTGAAATTGCTTTTTCTTCGTCTCGTTTAGCTTTTTGAGCGGCTTGTGTCTCTGCACGTTCCGCCGCGAACGCCGCTTGCTCTGTCGCTTGCTGTCGTCGCTGTATTTCTTGACCGACAAGCCTTTCGGCTAAAGCTACGCACTCGCCAAACTTACACGGCGAAAGGTGAATAAATTCAGTAGTAGCAGAATTGTAGGATTTTCCGGGAAGACCGAGCCGTGAGAGTTCACCGGCAATGTTAAAGCCCGGTTCTTTCGCTTCGATTTGATTGCCCGCAGCGCGAAACTCTTTCTGTTTACCGTAAAACTCTGCGCTTTTGCCGGTTATTTTTTCGACGGCTGCGGCGATGGTTTCACCGAGTTTGACCCGTAAGTCATCGTATTCGGTAAACGCTGCATCCGATTGCTCTGCGATGGTTTTCAGATTACCGAGCAATGTTCTGACGGTTTCGGCATCTTGAGCGTATTTGAGAGCCGTTTGGAGTTCACTTTGTTTTAATTCTAAAACCTCTAATGAAGCGTCTAAGGCTGCCAGCTTGCTTTGTTCGGCTTGAACTTCATCGAGCGGCGTTTTGCCATCAATAAAGCCTTGCTGCACGCCTTCAAAGCTCGCCGTTTGCTCAATAGACTGCGTTTCTAATTCTGCAATTCTTGCTTGAGTGTTTGAAAGTTCGGATTCAATTTCATTTGCTTTTTTCATTTGCTTTTTTCTCCTTTTTGCTCTGCGTTCTGCGTTTTAATCCACTCGTGAATGTTGCCGGCTGGCTGGCTGCGCTGCTCACGAATCCACTCGTGAAGGTCGGTTGGTTTATCCAGCTCCGACAACGCCTCTTGAACTGTTTTTATTTTTGTATTTTCATTTGTCATTTTTTTAGTCTCCTGTTTTGTTTTTTTTAGTCGTAGTAAAATGATTTTGTCCGGTGAATGGGAATCTCAAAAACGGGTCTGCCCGCTAAATTGACCGCTAACGCCAAAGCGCAAACCGTGTCATCGTGCATACCACTTGGAGCGGAGTATCTAACGCCCGTCCGCGTGTATTCGTATTCAAATGCTTCTAACTCGTTTGTGATAATGCCTTCGGGGAAACTAATTTCGTTTTTTTGAATGGCAACGGCTAAACCTTCCATCAGCTGCTGTTTTGAGCTTTGAGAGAATTTGAAGCCTTCAAAGTTGCGCCTTCCGTCCTTTTGCAGAGATTCAAGCACCGCATCGCCAACGCCGGTTGAATCAACTAACGCCTTTGTGTTTCCGACAATCCGGCGAACGGTTTCAATCGTGTCATTCCATGGCTTTTGAAACCGTTCAAATACGCAGACACGCCTTTTGCTGTCCAGTCCGATTAAACAAGTCCAGTCAACTGATTTAGCTAAGTCCACACCAAAGCAAACCGGCTCGTCGGTTGACATCGGAGCAATGCAATCACGAATGGCAATCATTCCGAACGGATTGCCTTCATCATCGCTTGGTTCGGCTAAATAAAGTTCTCGAAAAACATTATCAGGCAATTGCCTACGCGCATCTTCAATTTCTTCTTCGTCTAAAATTCCGGCATCTATTGCATCGTAAGCGGTTATTTTTGCGTAACTCATTCCGAGTTCGCCGCTTTCAGCTTTTCTCGCTAACTTATAAGCCCAGTTTTTGCGCCCTTTGACATTGCCGATGACGCGAACTTTGCCGCGTGTCGCCGTTAGTGTGGAGCGGAGCGCGTGCCACGCTTCTTCACGGGAGCGTGAGGCTTCGTCAAAGACAGCCGCAAAGACATCTTCACCGTAAAGATTGTCCGGCTTTTCCGCCGATTTGCAGACTATCCGAGAGCCGTTTATTAGTGTCAAAGTTAAGTCGGATTCGTTCGCCGTGTATGATTCACGCGGCAACCCGGCTTTCAGACGGCGAAACGCGATTTTGCATTGTCCATACACGGGAGCAACCCAATAAAAATCCTGTCCTTTTTTGCCCTGCAAAGCCTGTTCAATTATCCAAACTAAGCACGCCGCTGTTTTTCCGGCTTTGGTTGACGCTTCGACAATTCCATAACGCGCATCATTAAAAAGCGCGTCGAGTTGATAATTAGCGAGCGGCGGTCGGTTATAGCGAATTGTAACTGTATCGCTGTTAGTCTTAATCATTGGTAAGCCTCACCTGGTTATTAAAATTAAAGGAAATGACAATCTGTTTTTCGGTTTGCGGTTTGGAGTTTTCCGAATTGCCGAAAACATTATCGAGTATCAGTTGCGCCGCTCTGATTTCAGCTTGCGGGTTATCGCAGGTTAAGTTCCGTCTTAGGGTTTCAACTGCTTCGCCGCTGGCTTGCTGTAATTGCGTAATCGAGTTTTCGACAACTTGCCGACGGGCTGCTGCGTATTCGTCTGAAAAGTCCTTTTCTTCTAAATAGCGTCGGAGCGTCTTTTCAGACAATTCACATTTGCTTGCGGCTTCAGTTATTGAAGCTGATTCGATCAATGCTGTTAATACTTTTTCTTTGTTAGTTTCTTTCGGCATAATCTTTTTAATTCTGGACAAAAGCGGACAAAAGCGGACATTTTCTATATTTTCGCTCTCGTTTTAAGCGTCTTTTATTTGTTAGGCTTGGCACTGGTTTTTAGCCAATGCGCGTTGCCATAAGCTCACGAAACACAACCAACGCTTCGTCGTTTTCTCTTTTCTTTACAGCTTTATATGCTGCGTTGACTGATAATTCGCGGTTATTAACCTTTTCTTTAATATCCGCGTAGTTGCTTTCGTATATTTGATTAATTCTTGAAAGTGTATCTGTGCTTATGCCAGTCAGTTTGGCGACGACGTCAATTGGTCTGTTTTTTTTTGCCTTGTTCAGATTCTGAACAACCGTCGGATTTTGCTCATTCATATATTTATTTCTCCTTATTTTGTCTGTTTTCTTGTTTTTGCCTTGCTCTGTGAGCGTCTTTTATTGTCGAAGCCTATGCTTGCCATTCCTTATAAATCAAAGAATTTTCTTAAAGTGCAAAAGTGCAATTTGTATAGTGTTTTGCATTTCTGCACTTTGGCTTTTATCGCCTTGACTTGAAAGTGCAACGGCTTTTTTAAGTTTGGCATTAGAAATTCCATATCTTGTTGTAAATACTCAAGTTATCTGAAAGTGCAATAATGCAATCCCTTAAGGATTTGCACTTTTGCACTTTCAGTCCTTTTGAGTGCTTTTCCAGTCCATAACTTTTTGGTAAATACCGTGTCTGACTTTTTCCAGGTCTTTATTTTCGACGGCTTTATTCAGATAAGATTTGGTGTTTCTAACCGACATCACGCCGTTAAATTCGTCAACAACTTCTTTTGTTGAATACTCTCTGCCATCTGCAAACATTTCCATTAAAAGTGAATAATTCGTAACTTCCCGGCATTCGCCTTGTGATTCAAACCAGCGCGTTTCGGTGTTTAGTTTGAGTTTCAAATCGGTAAATCTCGCGCCTTTGACTTTCGCGCAAATTAAAGTAACGGTCTCGTCAACACTGTCTTTTTCCAAATTCAAAACCAGCCGCGCCATATCAGCAAAACTTGACGCGCCACGCCCTCTAAAACTCGCTTCCTTTGTTTGCCCTTCTTCGGTTTTCGGTTTGCCGATGTGATGCGTGGCAATGACAGCCGCGCCGACATCTTTGGCTAACTGCTTCAAAGGTCGCATTATGAAGCGTCTAACTTCGGCGTTATTATTTTCATCTCGAATCTGAAAACCACTTGAAATTGTGTCAACAATAATTAAATCCGGCGCGAATTTGATAAGGTTTTCCGTCAACACGGCAAGATGCTGGAGTTTGGACAAACTCAAATCTTCGCCTTGCCCGTCCGTGTATTCGCAGATGAGCAAAGCATTATCATTGAAACGTGATTTTTCTAAATCGGAAAAGTTAGCAAGCATCACGCTTAAATCTTTACGCAGAAAGGAAAGCGTATCTTCAAAGTCCAGAAAAGCAACGCGTTTCGGTAATGAGAAATTGCCAAACGGCGGGAATGGTTTTCCGATACCGAGACTTATCATCAAATTTCTTAATACTGTGGTTTTACCGGCATTATTAACGGCATTAAACAATCCAACTTCGCCTCTCCCCAGTCCGAAGGTAATTTCTTCGCGTGGCGGCAAATCAAGTTCGATAAGTTCGCCGTAAGTAAATCCGATTTTAGGCAGGTCGGCGGCTTCCGCATCTTCGGAAATTTCGGCGTGCGCTTTGCTGTTATCTTCAACTTGCTGGTAGAAAGCAGAACTTGCCATTTTATTTTTCCACCCCCAAATCATAATTTCGCCCTCGCAGAATAAAGGGACGTTCATCTTTGGGGTAACGGAAAACGCGCAAACCCGTTATCAATCCGCCGATAATAACCGGCGTTATAAAACCCCGTCGGACGTGGCATTCGTCAACGTCAAGGCGAATACAGCCTTCGCGCAGAATAAACGCGCCTGACGCCAGAATTTGCGCCCTGCTGAATGTTTTTTCGAGTGCTTCGCACAGCAGAGCGTTTAACGTGAGCGTGGGAACAGCGACAGCCCGCGCGGCTTCGATTAAATCAGTTTCGCCGGATTGTTTCAGGTCGAAGAATAAACCGCTCGGCGCATCGCGGACGGTTTCAAAGTCGAGCATACTTTCGACATCTCGAAGAATACTCGCCTCGATAGCTGTAACTTCGTCAATCGAAATGCCCTGCGATTTGTGTAACTCGCCTTTTACTTTGTTGTGCAGAACAAACGGCAAAATTTGCGCCGTCTCCACAACCCGGACGCGCTTGTTTTCAAGCATTGCAAAGAGATCGCGGAAGATTTTGTGTTTTATAATTTTTGCTGTATTATTATCTGTGGTTATTCCGCTGGTTAATTTTTTATTCGAGGGCATCGTTAGCGCGATGCCTTTTTCACTTTTCACTTTTGTTTTCTCCTTTTAAGTAGTTTTCCCAGTCCTCATTCAAAATAATTACACGCGAACCTAGCCGCGTTGCTTTTAGTTTTTCCTCTCTCACGACTTTGCGAATAAACGCAACCGATACGGAATACTGCTCCGCCAGAGTTTTCAAATCATATCCGCGTTTTGTCCCTGTTATTTGACTTTGCCCTAAGTGCTGTTGTGTGGCTAAATTCATTACATTTCGTCTCCTCTTATTCTTTTTAATTGCCTTTGATGCAACGCTGTGATATTAATGGATATAGCTGAATAAATCAAGCTGTTTTTATATGGCAAAGTATAATTCATACTGTTAAATCTTATCTTCAATATAAGCAAAATAAAGGGGACATTAAAAATACCTTTTAAGGCTTACTAGAGGCAAATAATAGGGGACAAATGAGAGAAAGTAAGAAGCATTATAAAAATGAGAAGGAATTGTCATCAAAACGTAAATGCCCTGACAAATTAAATGATTTAATTTGTCGTCTCCGAATAATCCCGGAAAAAGCTGTTTTACCAGATTATGGAGAGCTCCGGTGGGATATTGCTTCAAGTGTACGAGATTATTTACGAGAATTTGGAGACATTTCTAGCCCTTCAATAGAAGAACGTCGTAGATTTGACTTGAGCGAAAGTAGGCGAATATTTAATCAATGTTTTCTTGATTTTAGTGAAGAATTCAAAGAAAATCTTCTAAAAACCTGCAAGGATCGGGCACTGGAAGTTTATCCTAACTACGACAAATGGCGTTTAGAGATGATGGCGTTTGGTGAAGCCGGTTACTATCACCAATCTCTTTACGACCTTAACGTTGATTTTAGGGCGATTGCTAATTTCTTCTCCCACCTTCGCAAAGGTAGCTATAAATTTGCCAACGAAACTGAGTTAGTAACGAGCAACGGTGAAAGCATCAGACTGCCTTTATTTACAATCCAGCTAAAGAGAGAAGGCACAATAGGAAAAGTTAAATCAGAAATATCAGACGCTTTCCACAATGTTGATTTAGATAGAATCCGCGCTTGTGAAATTTGCGATCGCATCTTTTGGGCAAAACGAACCGAATCTTCAACTTGCTCGCCAAAGCACTACGAAGCCCTTAAAAAACGTCGCGCCCGTGCTTTAACAGATGAAGAGAAAGCGGAGAGAAAAACAAAACGCCAAGAAAACAAAAGATATAAACAAAACCAACAAAAAGGAAATAAATAAAAATGGCACTTTACAAACGCCCGAACAGTAAATTTTGGTGGATGAAGTTCACCTTCGACGGTCAAATTGTCCGGCAATCGTGCCAGGTCGCAAATAAACGTGATGCCGCAACAATCGAAAGCGCATACAGAACACAGCTTGCGCTTGGCAAGGTTGGCATCAAACCGAAAGTAAAAGCGCCCGTATTCAAACAGGCTGTTGAGGATTTTCTCAGGATGTCGAAACTCGAACACGCCGCAAAACCAAATTCTTTTGCTCGTATCGAACATACCTGTAAGCCGCTAAAGAAGTTTTTCGGAGAAACAAAGGTTGACCGCATCGAGCCGAAAGATGTTGAAAAGTTTATTCAATGGCGTTCAAAGCAAACTTCTAAAAAGACCGGTAAATTAATAACCGGCGATTCAATTAATCACGAATTGATTGTATTGAAAACAATCTTCAAGCGGCTTGTTTCGGCAAATGTTTTAAGCCAAAGCCCGGCGAGAGATATTAAGCATCTTTCAAAGAATGAAAGAACTTTTCACGTTTTGACCGATGACGAAGAAAAGATTTATTTAATGGCAGCACCGCAGCCGCTCCGGGATGTCGCCGCGCTGATGATTGAAACCGGGATGCGCCCGTCAGAAATTTACGGATTAAAACGGCAAAATGTAAATATTGAAAAAGGCTTTCTTCAGGTTACAGGGAGCAAAACAAAATCTTCTAATCGAAAGATTTGGCTATCGGATAAGGCGCGAAACCTGCTGCAAAACAGATCGGATAAATTCAAAGGCGTGTATCTGTTCCCGAAAGGCGAAACGGACGGCGCGACGGCAACTAATCACTTAAACGATCAGCACACTGCCGCATTAAAAAGAATCGGATTAAAATTTCGGCTGTATGACCTGAGACATACGTTCGCTACACGAATTTTAGAAAATGATATTGACCTGCTGACATTGGCTTCGATGCTTGGTCATTCGAGCCTTAATCACGTTATGAGATACGCGCATCCGTCGGACGCTCGAAAAAGAGACGCGGCAAACCAAATGCAAAAAAGAAACGCAAAAGCAGTCTAAAACATTATTTTGACGACGGAAAGGCACATATTCAGGCACATCTCCTTATTCAGACATCAAATAAAGCCTGGCAAATTACTGTGAATAAAAGAGATAATGAATTATTAAAAACATAATTTAATGTAGAAGATAAACATTATCCGTTTTATTTACCTGTATTTACCTTGTGTTATAGAGTATTACCGATTGAATAACTAACAGTATTTTATCACTCTGTATCACTCCAAACTAACAAGTAACAGGCACATATTCAGGCACAGCAGCTTGCGAGTTATCAAAATAGTTTGATAGACTGCTCTTGCTAAAAACTTATTCAGTTGTCAAAGAACTGAAAGATACGGTTTGAGATTGGACGCTCAAGCCGTTTTTCTTTGCTCAAAATTGCATAAAAATGGCATACACGGCGCAAAGAATAGCCACAATACCAGCGTATAGCCTTATTAAAGCGCGGCAGGCTGTATTCTTTTCTCGAATCGCTTCAATCTTCAATAGACGCTCAAAAGATACGTCAAAGCGTTCTAAATGATTCTCAATGTCTTTAAGCCTTCTCACTTTTAATCTTTGTCGGTCTGCCGGGCTTGCCGTGAATCGTAACTTCCTTTAAAGCAATTTCGTTAATAACGTATTGACTACCGATTTTTTGAGCAGGTAGTTTCTTTTCGTCAATCAACTGATTTACACGCCGCGCCGATACACCTAGCCTTTCCGCCGCCTCTTTTATTGAAAGTAAATTCATACTGGAAACAATCATAATTTATTTTTCTAAAAACTTCAAATGTTCGTAGTTTAGACTTGCATTAAACTACGAAGGCTGGTAGAATAATTACAGATTGAAACATTCAATCAAATTCAAAATTAAGGACGGTATAAGCAAATGACAATCAGAGTGAGAATCGAACGGCTAGAAAAAGAAATTGAACGAACCGCAAAAGAAATCCAGCGCCTTCGGGAGCGGCTTGAAGCGGACAACGCGCCGTATCTTCGCAACACGAAAGAGCCGATCAGAGTTGAGCGTTACGGATCGGTGAGACTTCCGGTCTACAAATAAAGGCGAAAGGCTTACATAAGTTCACGCTTATGTAAGCCTCTCTTTCACCTAAAAAATAATTCAGGAGAAGTTAATGAGAAATAAAGATAACACGAAAGCAAACACGCCGCAAATAATAATTATGATTCTAACAATTTCGGCTGTGTCATTCGCCGCCGGTTACTTTTTGGCATCGGCGCAAATTGCGGCATTGATAAGCACTCAACTAAACTAAGCAAACAGGAGACACAATACAATGAACACAAATGCTACAAAAAGCCGCTCTGAATTAGAACGGCAAACAAGAACAAAAATTGAAAATTGGTATTTAGAATTTGCCGAAATGTCGCCGGACCAACAGCAAGAAGAAATGAAGTGGTTTGATGTTGCCGACGAAACATTTGCGGCGAATCCAAGAGTTAGAAAATTCTTTCAAAATCTTAGAAACGCTTTTCTAACCGCAAAGCCAAATAATTAAAAACAATGGAGAATAAACATTATGAAAGAACATACAGAAGAAATAACTTTGGCGGAAATGTTCGGCGTATCGCGTGAGAATCTTTTATGCTTTCCTGCTCTCAATAATTCAATAGTTGGCGAAGATTTTCGAGAAAGCGATATACT
>MWWG01000204.1_pt1 | contig 10159 bp, 8 predicted proteins | sample 1047331 | NCBI WGS metagenome assembly MWWG01 (sample SAMN06349968, study PRJNA376086) | soil metagenome | isolation source: MG6-4 sample Antarctic (ecotone) soil | place: Antarctica | collected 2015-01-13 | reverse complement strand
GTCGGTCAGGTTATCAAAATCAATATCAAATTGCGTAATCACTCCATTGAGTACCTCTGCCGATTACTCTCTCCAGTAGCTCATGATTACTCCCAATATCTGTACTCACCAACGATCACTCTCAAGTAGCGAATCATCCAAGTCTTTGTGGCTCGGTTAATCAATTTGTAGTGAGAGCAATGTCTCTCATCACGCCGCCTTGTGTGCCAAGGATTTTTCTAGTGCCTTCCAGACAGCCTCTATTTGAGGCGTGGTAAGGTCTGGCTGCACCTTGCTCATTACCTCAAATAATTGTTTGGCAGTGAGCTTGAGAAGCGCGATCGCTATCTCAGTTACCAACACATCATCAGTGCTGTTAAGGCTGATGATTGAAGCTGGTAGTTGCTGGTGGTGGGAGTGTCCCTCATTGCGATCGCTCTCTTTAAATAATTGACTTCGCGTCCCAAACCCCATCTCTTTCTGTTTGGCGGCTGTTTCTTGGGTAACTGATGTAAATGTTTTCGCCTCGACTATTGGCTCCAGACACCGGAAGGGGATGTTCTCGCGCTTCTCATCGGGCATACCATCAATATGTGCCATCACCTCAAAGGTGAGGACGATTGTCACTGTGGCTAATTTTCCCTTGTGTGGGCCATCAATGATTTTTACCCGCTCGAATGGTCGAGGTATCCACTTCTGCTTAAACTTATCGGGTGGTGGTGGATTGATGCGAAATGCGCCACGGGGAGAATCCCCGTGGTCACTTTCGCCGCGAAATGCGCCACGGGGATACTCCCCGGTGGACACTTTCGCCAGTTTATAAGCTGCATCAACACCACGAGGGCGCGAGAGTATTTGTTTGAGTTCTTGATGCTTTTTATGTTCTTGTGATCCTGCTGGAGCAGATGCAGTTTCATCAAGCACCGAAACAGCCTTGGATGCGTGTTCGTAGTTTTTCCCACTCCCAAGTCCTACTTTTTGAGCAACTGCGTCAGTAGTCCTACCCTGGGGAAAATTTTCCCTAGGGTCATTCTTGCCTGCTAGCATCCGTGCTTTTGCTTCCTCCCTTTCAATCTTCTCCCACAGCCAGCCTTCACGGACTTTCTGCTCAATAGATTTCTCACGCCCCACGTTTCCAGCCAGCAGCGCTCTAATCTCGTCAAATTCATTGTCGAAATGGACTACTTCTACCTGGACTTCCTTGTACCCCAACGCGCGTGCTACCTTCAGGCAACTATTGCCACAAATAGCTGTGTAGCATCCATTTTTGGGAGTCACCAAAATCGGTTTTATTCGCCCAGTTATCTCAATTGCTTTCTTTAGTTGAGATAAATCCTCGTTCTCGCCGTAAAGTGAGGTATTTAGTGGATGAGTATCAATTAAATCGATATTTAATTTAGTGAACGCTGTAGCAAGCTTGGAAGTGCTACGTGATGCAACTACCACCATTACCATCTGTTGCTCAAGCCTTTTCGCTGCTTCTAAGGCTTCGATCCCTTCGATTAATTCCCCATCCTCAGTAACAGTAATGTCGGGAATAATGCCATCAGTTTGAAAGCTTGATATAACTTTTGAGACATCATTTTCGTCAATCGTTAAGTGTGTTGGAATCCTTACATCATAAGGGTTCCGCGCAACGAGTTTTTGTGTCATAATTTAGACTTAATTGAGACTTAATTGAATTTAGTATTTTTTAACCGCGCGGTTCTGTCAAAACTACGCGGTTTTTTTGCGGTCATTGAGCTTTGCCGAAATGCCCTGACGTTTTTCAGGTGGCAAGGATAATCGAGCAACACAATTTTCGATGTGAAACTGATACCTGGGGACTTGCGAATAGGGACTTCGCAAGTCTCGCACCTCATAGTCAACATTTGCTGTTTTCTTGAGCCTGAGAATGCCATTTCTGACCATTTCTCGAAGCTGATCGGCTGATTTTAATCCCAATAAAGGATAGGCTTCTTCTGTGTCGTGCCACTGATTTTGAATTTTGGCAGGGGCGGATACTCCTAGCATTTCTGCCAGTTTTTCCCTGACAAGGCGATCGACGATCGCCTCAAGTTCGCTTTCTCTTATCAGGCGTTCTGTGGTTCTGTAAATCCCTAATTGCTCCATAAAGTTTTAAGTGTGCGTAGATGCAAGTTATGCCGTTACCAAAGAGCGCGTTCGCTCCTTGGCTTCATGCTGCTCTTTTTGTTGACACTCCCCGCTTTAAAAAGACGGGGATTCTTTAATCAATGAGCCAACTTGCTCTGACAGAATTACTTCAGATAGAGTAGAGGTCGATTCTCCTAAAGCGTTGCTCATGTCTAGCATGAAGGTTCCGGTATGCCCTACCGTACCCAATCCCTGACTCAGGATATTTTTAGCGGCGTTCCAATCCCTGTCAAGAACGCACCCACATCTACAAATATGGGTGCGAGTAGACAGACTTTTCTTAACAATCGTTCCGCAACTAGAGCATTCTTGACTTGTGTAGGCAGGATTAACGGCAACAGTTACTTTTTTAAAGACCTTGCCAAAATACTCAATCCAGCACCTAAACAAATACCAAGAAGCGTCATTAATAGACTTCGCAAGAGTGTGATTCTTCACCATATTTTTAATCCTCAAATCTTCGTAAGCTATCAAGTCGTTTGACTGCACTACGCACCGCGCCAATTTCACGGCGTGGTCTTTACGTTGCCTACTTATTTTGAGGTGGCGTTTACCTAAAACTTGCCTAGCCTTACCTCTATTGTTTGAACCTTTGACTTTCCTTGAAACTCGACGCTGAGAACACTTGAGAACTTTTTCTCCCTTACGAAGAAATCTAGGATTTTTAGCTGTCTCACCGTTAGAGTCTGTGTAAAAATCATTTAGCCCAACATCTAAACCGATGGTTTTACCTGTTGGCGAGATTGTTTCTGTGCGCTCAACAGACACAGAAAATTGCACATAACAGCCATCCGCACGTTTGACCAACCTGACTCTTTTAATCTGGTCAATCTGGTAGAAGTGGAAGTCACGAGTCCCTTTCAGCTTGAGTTTGCCAATCCGGTTCTTGTCAGTAAAGGTGATTGATTTTCGGTTGTCTGCTAACTTCCAACCTGAGACTTTATACTCAACCGAGCGGCAGTCCTTCTGAAACTTAGGAAAACCTTTTTTACCCTTACCTCCTTTTTTACAATTCTCATAGAACTTAGAGATAGAAGACCAAGCTCGTTCGGCGCTGGCTTGCCTAGCTGAGGAGTTGAGTTTATCTGCAAACGGAAAGTTCTTCGCTAAGGTTGCGCTGTATTTGCTGAGTTCGTATTTTCCAGTACCTTTGATATCCATCCAAAGCCGAATACAGCTATTGCGTATGAACTTGGCTGTACGAATTGCCTCGTCTATAGCGTTGAACTGAGCAGCTTTTCCGTATGCTTTAAACTCTAAAACTATCATACTTACCTCCTTAATTTTATTTTACAGGAGATAGCGTAAAATAGATGTTAATGATTGAATATTTTAATGCCGCATAAATCCGGCTATCCGCTTATATCCCCCGGATAAATCACGGGGGCTTTACGCATCACTACTCGTAAACTACTCACCGCTAAATCGGAGTACCGATTGTAGCGGGAGTCTCCTGGAGGTTTTAGATGAGCGATCAATTTGGAGAACGATTTCGTGAAATTGTGAAACGCGCTATGGGCGATCGCTCCCAAACCGCATTTGCTCGTGAATTGGGTGTTAGCTGCTTCCCCGCGAGAAATTCGCAAAACCCAGCGAATCGCTTTTTGTTCTTCGGCATCAATCATGTTTTTCTCCTGTTATTACTCTGCTTGCTACGCGGGTGGTGATTTCAGTTGATGAAAAATTTTAAGGGCAAGTGGTTAGACGCGATCGCTTTTTGGGCTTTCTAAGAGAAGTCGCAGTGTAGTATCATGACGAATCCTCAAAAAAGACCTGTACAACCTATTCCACCCAAGCAGACAAACCCAGCAGTTGATGAGCTTATCGCTTTGCGTCAAGAATTGAGCGAGTTTAGAAAGGACTTTGCTGAGTTCAGCAAAGAATTGTCCCTCAAGGTCGCTTTTGGCGTTATCGGTTCGGTTCTTTTGTGCTATTTCACGGTTGGGTTTTTCTCCTTATTCTTTAGCCTTATGCCACGGTAGCGTCACTCAAAAACTATGAAAATTAAATTTTTTGGGCAACGCTACGCTTGGTTTATCGTTGGTTTTCCAGTGGTGCTTATTATTTTGTTTGCGATCGCCCGAAGTGTGGGGACTAATGCTAGTAAGTCCCAAAAAATACTTCCTGTACCTTTTAGTGGGCGATCGCAAAACAAAAACAGTCGAACTAATTAGTTTTAGATCGACTGTTTTTAGTATATACATACATCTAGGCAAATATCAAGACACTGCACAGGAATTATATAGGCAATTAAAAGCCCTGCTTTTCTGTTGAAGCAGGGCTTTGTTTTTTGGGATCTAAATTAAGAACTTGTTGCCGCCAACGCCTGAGAGATTCGTTTTCCTCTCTCAGGCGTTGTATTCCCCCAATGCTGTCTGAACCCTAGCAAGCACCTCTTTCTCGAAACTGGTTAATCTCTCTTCTAGTTTTTCTTCTAACCTCGGTAGCCACTCTTCTTCGCTACTCCTGGGCTGCTTTCCTAAGTATTGTTTCATGTACGTAACCAGCAGTTCTGTTGCGCTTGTACCATCTGCTTTAGCTTTTTGGATGAATTCTTTTTTTATCTCTTCTTCAACGCGGATATTTAGCTGATTGCTGTCACGAGCTGCCATCGCCAACCATACTCCTTCTATTTATCTCTATGTATATACATTAGCCTATCCTAGCCCCTCTGCCTAGACAATGCTATTTTGCCTATGCACTGTCTTGACGTTTGCCTGGCTATTGCATATACTATTGCATAGACACCAAAAAGGCGATCGCCCCTCCGACCAAGAAGTTAGCGATCGCCTTGTTTGGAACCTTAATAACAACATCATCAGGTAAAGAATATGGTACAGCCAATTTATTCCAAAGAACAACTTGAAAAATTTTCCATAAGCGAGTTACGGGGACAGTGCGATCGCCTTTCAATCCCACGCCGCCGTTCAAAAGCAGAGTGCATTGCCGATATCTTGGCGACACAACCACAATTAATTGCTCAAGCTGAATTAGAACAGCATATTGAAGATCAAGCAGAGGAAATAGCGCCTGAGCAGCAGCGCTTGGAAATGAATCAGAAGGGCTATCGGGATGCTGTTGAGGGTTTGATATCTCAGTCATCAGATCCTTGCTATCAAGTGGGATATGAGCGGGGGATTCGGGATATAACGCCTAACAAGAAAGAGGATTTGGGGAGTCAAGCGATCGCATTTGATAAAATCGGCTCCACTATTTATGGTGGCGTGTGGGAGGCGATCGTGAATGATGTCAAAATCCGAATTGTGTCAATCGCTGGTGGTTACAAGACTAATTTAACTGGTGACGCAATGCTCGTTGACTTTGGTATTGCGATTAAAGAAAGTTTGCTAGCTGTAGCCAGACTCCAGGCGCAACCCGAAAAGCCTGCGCTGGAAGTTTTTGCAACCAACCGCCCCAACGTCTACGGGGTTTACAGTCACAAGGCTGGACTTGAATCAAAACGCTACGAAGTTGATTTAACATCCAATTCTTGCACTTGCCTCCACTACCAACATCGACACGGACAGGAAGGCTTCAAAGATAAGCATATTGAGGCGGTGCGGGAAGAAGAACAGATTCATACAAAAGTGCCGATGGAGCCAATAGGATATGCGATAGATGTTCAAAAAGGCGATAAACCCTACCGCTTTGAATGGCTGCGATCGCTGGAAGAGGTTTATGCAAATTTAGCACTTGATTTTACACCCACAGAAGTAGGGCGTGCGGTAATCACGCCGCTATGCCCAGAGGGTGTAGAGCGCCTCAATGCGGAGCATGAAAGAGCTTGGGATAATTACTCTTGTCACAAGTCGAAGTTTTGAAGTGCGTTGGGTTTTGCCCCGCAACAAAAGCGATCGCTCTGCCGGGAAGCTACGGCGATCGCCTCCATGTCCACGCCAACACAAAAGGAATGAACACCATGAAGTATACAGTACAGATTTTGTTAGTGACAATGATGATTTTGGTTTCTACGATGCCAAGCTACGCGGATCAGAGATGTGATCATCGAGGGGCTGGGCGGCGAGAGTGTCAGACTAACATCAATTCATAAGTAGTTTATTGGAGGGGGAAAGCCCCCTTTTTCGCATTATGATTACATCAGAAATTAGAGACGAATTACGCCGCATTCAAGCCGAACTTAAAAAGCCATTTCCGGCATCTCTCCACGAATTTAGAGAGTTACCTGGAGGTGGTAAAAAATGGGTATTTCTGAAATGGCAAACTATCCGCGAACGATTAGATGAAGTTGCCCCAGAATGGATATCTGATTATTCAGAAATTCAATATTTGGGGAATGATGCTATTTGTCGATGTGGCATCACAATACTGGGAGTAAGGAAAGAAGCGATCGCCAGCGTCCCCATTAGTATCACTAGTAGCAGTGGTAAAGAAATGAGTCGGGGGAGTGCATCTGATAGACTCGCGGCGGAATCCTTGAAAAACACGGCCGAGGCATGGGGCGTTGGTCGATATTTAGACGATCAAGTTTTTATCATCCGCTATCTCTGGGAGCGAATGACTGAGCTTGATGACGGGGCGTGTGGCGAAGTTCGGCGATTATCCGAGCAGTATAAAATTCAGATGAGGGCTGCACAACTGCGAAGCTCGTCACCGGGGAGTATCCCCGTGGCGCATTTCGCGCGTAGTCCAAAAAAATCCCCGTCTGATATTCTTGAGTCACCTAAAAAACAAGTCGCACCTCTGTCTCCTCCCTCAATAGATCGCAATTTGCTCAATGCTGAAATCGAGTCGCTTCTAAAGCGTAAAAATATTTCGATTGAGCAAGCAAAAAATGTGCTATCTGAGTTGTTTGGCGGGGTGCGATCAAGGCAACACCTAAGCGATGCACAACTCGCACAGTTCTTGGATTATTTAAATGCTTGATCCTTTAACTCTTCAAACACCTTGGCGTGTTCCACAGACTTGACACTCCCCGCTTTAAAAAGACGGGGATTCTTTAATCAATGAGCCAACTTGCTCTGACAGAATTACTTCAGATAGAGTAGAGGTCGATTCTCCTAAAGCGTTGCTCATGTCTAGCATGAAGGTTCCGGTATGCCCTACCGTACCCAATCCCTGACTCAGGATATTTTTAGCGGCGTTCCAATCCCTGTCAAGAACGCACCCACATCTACAAATATGGGTGCGAGTAGACAGACTTTTCTTAACAATCGTTCCGCAACTAGAGCATTCTTGACTTGTGTAGGCAGGATTAACGGCAACAGTTACTTTTTTAAAGACCTTGCCAAAATACTCAATCCAGCACCTAAACAAATACCAAGAAGCGTCATTAATAGACTTCGCAAGAGTGTGATTCTTCACCATATTTTTAATCCTCAAATCTTCGTAAGCTATCAAGTCGTTTGACTGCACTACGCACCGCGCCAATTTCACGGCGTGGTCTTTACGTTGCCTACTTATTTTGAGGTGGCGTTTACCTAAAACTTGCCTAGCCTTACCTCTATTGTTTGAACCTTTGACTTTCCTTGAAACTCGACGCTGAGAACACTTGAGAACTTTTTCTCCCTTACGAAGAAATCTAGGATTTTTAGCTGTCTCACCGTTAGAGTCTGTGTAAAAATCATTTAGCCCAACATCTAAACCGATGGTTTTACCTGTTGGCGAGATTGTTTCTGTGCGCTCAACAGACACAGAAAATTGCACATAACAGCCATCCGCACGTTTGACCAACCTGACTCTTTTAATCTGGTCAATCTGGTAGAAGTGGAAGTCACGAGTCCCTTTCAGCTTGAGTTTGCCAATCCGGTTCTTGTCAGTAAAGGTGATTGATTTTCGGTTGTCTGCTAACTTCCAACCTGAGACTTTATACTCAACCGAGCGGCAGTCCTTCTGAAACTTAGGAAAACCTTTTTTACCCTTACCTCCTTTTTTACAATTCTCATAGAACTTAGAGATAGAAGACCAAGCTCGTTCGGCGCTGGCTTGCCTAGCTGAGGAGTTGAGTTTATCTGCAAACGGAAAGTTCTTCGCTAAGGTTGCGCTGTATTTGCTGAGTTCGTATTTTCCAGTACCTTTGATATCCATCCAAAGCCGAATACAGCTATTGCGTATGAACTTGGCTGTACGAATTGCCTCGTCTATAGCGTTGAACTGAGCAGCTTTTCCGTATGCTTTAAACTCTAAAACTATCATACTTACCTCCTTAATTTTATTTTACAGGAGATAGCGTAAAATAGATGTTAATGATTGAATATTTTAATGCCGCATAAATCCGGCTATCCGCTTATATCCCCCGGATAAATCACGGGGGCTTTACGCATCACTACTCGTAAATCACGGTGGCAAGGTTATGCTTCCAATCAAAAAGCCGCCAGATGGCGGCTTTTTGGACTATGGGCAGTACCAGACTCGAACTGATGACATCCTGCTTGTAAGGCAGTAGTGTTAGAAGCCAAAAGCCTTATAAAGCAAGAAGTTTGATGCATATTAAAAAAGTTTGAGCTAATTTTGTGCTAAGTAAACTACTCACCGCTAAATCGGAGTACCGATTGTAGCGGGAGTCTCCTGGAGGTTTTAGATGAGTTAATCAGCTTTAAACCTAACCTTCCCAGGAGTTAAGTCAACTTCCCCATAGCCCTGCTCTTGCAAACTGAGGACGCAATTAATCACGTCCTCAGTATTTTTGTTTTTAAGCACGGCATAGCCCTTGCGAATAATGTCACGCACCCTCACCCAATCACCTTGTTCTTTGGCGTACTTCCAGATAGTACGTGAGGGTTCAGGTAGTGCATCAGTTGCAGTCAATTCAGCTTTGGGGTGAATGGGTGAATTGACCGCAACATCAAACTTTGGAACCAATCCCACATAATACTCCCCAACAAAAGCAAACATAACTGGTTGAAGGTTGGTGCGTGACTCTTCTTTGAAGTGGGCATACTGCGATCGCACTTTCTCTTTATCAGCAGCATGAGCAACTACCTGCCCTCCGGCTATAGCTTGCTCAATAATCCCATAAGCATCAATCTCCCTACCATCTTTAGAGTAGCGGTTCCCAAGGATTAACAGCTTGAGAATCTTTCGAGAATTGCTGTCGATTTCTTTAATGCCAATTGCTGCAAGGTTGAGCGAGTGCAGATTGACAAAGAATTTCATATTATACTCGCGCCCAATGGTGAGTATGTTGAAAAGTATCAGCCCAAAGTCAAAGGTAATTTGGGTTTTGTTAAGCGTGGCAACTATGGCCAGCCAGTCATCCAAAATAATTACGAATGGTTTTAATGAGGAGCGATCGCCCTCAAGTAGTTCCAGCCGCCGTCGGTATTCTTCATCAACTGCATTGAAAAATACCCCAGCAATTTCAATCGCATTTTCACCAATAAAGCGGGATACCCTGCCCTGATTTCGCAATCCACAGAAATCGTCATTCTTTATTGCCAGCACTTGAATTTCCGCGCCAGGGCAATTGGACTGTACTTGGTGGATGTATTCATCTGTAATTGTACTCTTGCCAGTGCCAGGGTCGCCACAAAGGGCGCTGCTACCATCCTCACGGGCAACTCGTTTCAGTACTTCTGCTATGTCAGTGTTAAATGGGTGTTGAGTGTTGAGTGCTGAGTTAGGAGTTAGGAGTGAGGGGTAGGGGGCAGGGGACAAGGTATTAGGCATTGGGTGTTGGGCATTGGGCATTGGGCATTGCTCCCGCAGTGCAGTCGCTTCCCTTGGGGAGACGCTTTCGCGCATGGGGTTTCCCCAAGTAGAGCAACTGCCGTCATGGGGTAAAACAGACGGTGACTTTTCTCGTTTATCATGCACACCAAATTTAGCCATTGCCAATCCTACCATCGCACCCATAACAAGCGCAGTCTCCCATCCTGTGTAATTAGGTTGAGAGACTTTAGGCTTTTGAATTGTTAATAGTAGTGACAGCAATAAGCTCATCTGAATTGCCGAAACTTACATTGCATTCCAAATACAGCGTCATTTGTAAAGTTTGTTGCAGCTACTAGCGTGTTACGGATTGGGGTGGGAACGAGGGAGTTTACCACTATTCCCCAAAGTAGCGGGC
>MWWG01000203.1_pt1 | contig 10172 bp, 13 predicted proteins | sample 1047331 | NCBI WGS metagenome assembly MWWG01 (sample SAMN06349968, study PRJNA376086) | soil metagenome | isolation source: MG6-4 sample Antarctic (ecotone) soil | place: Antarctica | collected 2015-01-13 | reverse complement strand
TCGCCACCATTAACCCGACAGGCCACGCGGCGGCGCCAGAACCACCACCACCACCAGAACCGCGACACTTCGAGCCTTGCGAGTTAAAAGCCGTTGAAACCGCTTACGACGCTTATCTCGAAATGCCTGATAAGGACGCGCTGCACGTCGTCCTGGCAACGATGGCCGCTAACTACTTAGTGCAAAAGGTTGGCGGCGATCCGGTATGGCTTGCCGTCGTTGCGCCCCCCAGTTCTTCCAAGTCTGAACACGTTTCCGCTTGCCGCCATTGCCCCGACGTTTACGACGTGGCCGAACTGAGTCCGGCGGCGTTATTGTCTGGCACCGGCAAAAAAGACCGCACGGCAGAATCCAGCGGCGGCTTACTCAAGCAAGCGGGCGAGTTTGGTATTTTCGCCATGAAAGACTTCACGAGTATTCTTTCAATGAAACACGAAACTCGCGCCGTCGTGCTGGCCGCGTTGCGTGAAATCTACGATGGCGACTGGCGGCGCAATTTGGGCACGGATGGCGGCGTTACGCTCGAATGGCGCGGCAAGATCGGACTGCTTGCTGCTTGCACCGAAGCGATAGACACGCATCATGCCGTTATTGCCGAAATGGGACAGCGGCTCATTTTCTTTCGGATGAAAGAGCCTAACTCAATCCTAAAGAATAAGCAGAGTAAAAAAGCCCTTGCGAATATCTGGCAAAAAGACAGCGCCCGCGAATCGCTGGCCGTCGCCGTCGCCGGGTTTATCGCTGGCCTAAAGCCGAACCTGACCTCGTGGCCGGAATTGCCGGAACACGTCACGCTTGGACTGCAAAACCTTTCGCGTCTGGTAGCAACCGCGCGCAGCGCGATAACCCGCGACGGCAAGCAGGAAATTATCAGCGTGCCCTACCCTGAGCACCCGGCGCGCATCATCCAACAGCTTTTTCAGATTTACGCCGGGTTACGTTTTATAGGACTTTCTGAAAATGAGTGCTGGCGGGTGACTCAGCAGATCGGGCTTGATTGCTTGCCTAAAATGCGACGCCGGGCGTTTTTGCTCTTGGTCGAAATGGACGGCCCTGCTAACACGGCGGCGATTGCGACCGCTTTAGATTCGCCGACAACCACAGCAGATAGGGCGCTTGAAGATTTAAACGCTCTTGGCATCCTGACCCGCGTAAAGTCCCAAAACGTAAATCAGTGGGAAGTTTTGCCCGATTGGAAAGCTGCTTACGCCGCCACAAATCTTTATTCGAGCGAAAGGGAGGCGTTTTAGTCCTTTCGGAGAGGAAAAATAACCACCTATAAACTCCCCACCTACACACATTTATTTAAAAAGTTTAAAAGTTGAGAAGTTGCAAATCTGAGAAAAACAAACTTTTTAACTTTTTTAAATAAAAAGAAAACAAGATAGTTAAGGGAGTTTATAGGTGGTTCTCTCTAAGGCGTGAAAAATGAACACGACCTCGCTTTTAGAATCCCTCGCAACGCGCGGCATATTGCTTTCAACCGAAGGCGCCACGCTTTACGCGGAGCCGGCGCGAATCTTAACCGACAGCGACCGCGCCGCCATTCGCGCCAATAAAGCCGAAATCATCGCGCTTGTGAAATTACGTGACTTAAAATCAGGTTCGGCAAATGCCGAAGGTGATTTACCCGAACGCACCCGTCACATTTACCTAAACCGGCGCCTTGCGTTGCTCGAAGTCAAGCTGGGCGGCGATATAGCGTTGGGCAAAGAGTTTCGGGACGTGAGTTATGAGTTGAGCGACGCCCGCGACTTTTTAGAAATCGCTCTGGCCAGCGGGCCGCGCGAATCGAAAGAACTCGAAGCCGAAGCTAAACAGCAGGGCATTGGTAGAAACGCACTTTTCAACGCTAAGAAAATGCTGAATATTCGGGCGCAAAAAGAAGCGGCAAGCGCGGGCCGTTGGTTTTGGATTGCACCGGAAAATGTCACCGTCACGGATGGCATGGAAGAAGGTGAAGCGTGAAAATCCGCGAAAAGCCGTTAAACGCTTTAAATTCGGAAGCCGACGCCTCGCACGGGCGCGCGCGCAGGAACACAAAAACTTTAAACTCTTTAAACTCTTTAAATCCTTTAACACCTAAAACAGAGGAAAAGCCGCTTTTAGGCTGTGAACCGTTTAAAGAGTTAGGGCTTACGCAGCGCATTGATAGAAACTTGGTTTATGCGCTTTAGCAAATTGGAGTATTGCCAATTTCTGTTGTCGAGTCCCGTGAATCATACGTTGACGTATCTGGCTGACCATGCTCCACAATGGAGCCATGACCGTATCAACCGCTATTTGCGGGAAGAAGAGTTGACGCCGCGCTTGTTGTGGGGGAATGTGCGCGAGGTGATAACAGCCGGGAGCGGTGGTTATCTTCTGTTTGACGACACCGTTTTGGACAAGCAATTTGGGCCGCAGATTGAGATGCGCCGCCGCCAATGGAGTGGCAACGAAAAAGCCGTGATTGGGGGTATTGGTTTGGTGTCTTGTGTTTATGTGAATGAAGAAACAGGACAGTTTTGGGTAACCGACTATCGTCTCTATGACCCAGATAACGACGGTAAAACCAAACTTGACCATGTTCAAGAGATGATAGAAAGCGCGCGCAGACGCTTGTTGCCGACCGGGGAAACTTTGCCCTTTCACACCGTTTTGATGGACTCGTGGTATGCCACTAAGGACATGATGCTCTTCATTGACGATCGGGAAAAACCCGATGCTGATGCCGGTGCCGGTGCCGATGCTGGTGCCGATGCTGATGCTGGTGCCGGTGCCGATGCTGGTGCCGGTGCTGGTCAGATTTTCTACTGTCCTTTGAAGAGTAATCGCAAAGTAGATGACAGTGGAGCCAGGCGACCTTATCGGGCAGTAAGTGACTTGGAATGGAATGCCGAGGAGTTAAAGACGGGCAAACTCATCAAAATTCATGGTTTCCCCAAAGATTACAAAGTGAGACTTTTCCGAGTGGTGCTGTCTTCCCAGCGCACGGAATACGTCGTGAGCAACGACATGACTCAAAATTTGACGGACGAGGCACAAAAGGTGTGCGCCGTGCGCTGGAAAATTGAGGAGTATCACCGCGAGATTAAACAACTGACGGGCATTCAAAACTGCCAGTGCCGTAAACGCCGTATCCAGAGAAATCACATCGCTTGTGCCCTATTGGTATGGACACGACTCAAAGACCACGCTTATCAAACTCGACAAACCATTTACTTCATCAAAGAATCCTTCCTGAGGGATTACATGATTCAACAACTCAAGAGGCCCGCGCTCAAAATGATTCTTGCGTAAGCCCTAAGAGTTTAAAGAGTTGAAGAGTTTAGGGGCACATGAGCTGATCGCGAAAGTTGAAGCCGCCGGCTTCGTGTTTACCGTTGACGGCGACTCGCTAAAATGGCGCGGGCCGGCGGGCAACTTAGACGACAGCGACCGCGCGGCTATTCGAGCCAGTAAACCGCAGATCATCGCGCTTGTGGCGCTCAGGACGGCAGCGCACGACCGCGCAACCGAAAGCGGGCATATCGCAGTTGACCGCGAAATTTCCCGACTCTGGCGTGAAGCTATTGAAGTGTGCGCGCCGGACGTGGTGACAATCACCGGCGACGTGATACCGCGCGAAATGGACGCGGGCGCTGCTTACGACCGGGACGCCGCCAAAGCAGAAGCCGAGAGGCGCTACACGACGGGCGAAATCACACTGGAGCAGCGCAATGGCTTGTTAGCTTTTGCCGAGCAAACCGAACTTAAATTGACCCGCTATGATTCGTCATCGCAGCAAAAACAAGCGGCATGATGATGCTGCTTTAAAAATATCATTTAAGAGTTTCGCCGGGCGCCGGGCGTGATTGGGCGCAAAAAGGAAAGGATCATGGCAGACGAAATGGCTACTCATTTATGGGTGGATGAACAAGTAAAGGCGCTCCCGGTTGACTACCGCAGCGCCGTGCCGAGCATGGAAGCCGCCGATAGCGATAGCCGCGCGGCGGCATTGCGGGCGATTCTACCGCAGGCACAGCGGGCAATAGCGCAACGTGCCGAGCGCGCCGGAGCCGAGCGTGTGCGGCAAATGCGCGATGCCTTGCCCGTCATGGCATCGCGCGGGCGGATTCTGCACGAAATGGAGCGGGCCGAGCGCGGCGAGCGCGGGCCGGTTGTAGAGACTTTGCCGCCGATGCCGCCGGGCGTAAAAGACGACGCGACTTTCGCCCGCGACAACCCGCCGGTAGACCTTGAACCGCTGAAAGCTGCAAAGCTTTCAGCGGCGGATTATTCGCCGTTTTGAGCGTTCTCACAAACGACCGTTTACAAGAAACGTGGCGACGGCATTTCTCTTGACCGTCGCCACGTTTGGGAGCAATTCTCATAAACCGTTCTCATAACCTTTTTATCAATACAAGCGGTTTAAACGGGTTTTGAGAAAGCAAAGGAAAAGGTGGAAAACATGGCGACAAAAGCCGACACAAACGGACACAAAAACGAAACCGGCGCGGCGAATAAAGACGCGCTGACCGTCGCACAACACAATGCGATTGATTTACTAATTCACGGCAAGACAGACGGCGACACGGCTTTAGCGGTTGGTGTCACGCGCCAGACGGTCAACGAATGGCGCAACCATAACCCGGTCTTCATTGCCGAGTTGAACGCGCGCCGGCAAGAGATTTACGGCGCTTGCGGTGAACGCTTGCGCGCCCTTGTGCCCAAAACCATTGACGCGCTCGAAAAGACTTTCGAGTATGGTGATCCAAAAGAGCGCATCACGGCAGCGGTGCATATTCTCAAAGCCGCCGGGCTATATGGCACCCTGAGCGCGCCAGACGGCCCAACGGATGCCGCCGAAGTCGAAGTCGAACGCAAACTTATCGAAGCCGAAACGAACCACAAAAACATAACGCGGCGCGGCGGCGGCTTTAAGAGTCAGCTCGACAGACTGTTGGCAGAGAGTGAATTTAGCGAATAAACAGGCCGTCACGCCTTCAACCGAACCCAACGTCCCCCGGCGCATTTGCGGCCCGTAGCGTGGTACACAGACGCGGGAATCGGGCTTTTGAGCGGAGTTGCGCGCCGTGCGGGGCATCCTGAGCGCACCGTGCGGGCCGCCGTGTCGGCGCTCAACCGCCTTGTCAGAATTCTGCAAAAGCGATTAGTCTGGCCCACGCGCGCGAGGCTGCTACGAAACTGCGCGCTTAAGCGCGCAGTTTTTCGACGTCTGGCCCACGCGCGCAAGGCTGCTACTCTAAAAATGAATTCCCATGTGGGAATTCATTTGTCTGGCCCACGCGCGCGTGGGCCAAACGGGTCAGGTGTTACCCTCGGTAACACCTGCGTTTTCCAATTCTGCAAATTTGCAGAATAGTCTGGCCCACGCGCGCGAGGGCAAAACACTTTTTGCCAAATTTGGCAAAAAGTTCCGAGCGTCTGGCCCACGCGCGCGAGGGCAAAACGAAACATTCTGCAAATTTGCAGAATGTTGAATGGTCTGGCCCACGCGCGCGTGGGCCAGACACAGAAAAGCCGCGTATCTAAAGCAGATACGCGGCGTTTGCCTGTTATGAATTGTTAAGGTTTGGGCCGGTTAAAACGTGCCGACGGCCTGAAATTCGGCGCACCGCTGGGCGGCATATTCGGCATCGCCTTTAAGCACTTCGCGCGCTTCCTCTTCGATAGCGTCCAACGCGGCGCGACAGACGCGCAACGCGGCGCGCATGGCAGACACGGCGGCTGATACATCCTCGCCAAACGAATCATGCACCGGGCTGTTTTCCGTCGTGCCTGCGGCCAGTGACACAAGCTGCAACGCGGCAAGGCGCAAGTCCTGCGGGGCGGCGTTGGACGTGCTGCACGTCTCCAGATCAGCTTGATACTGTTCTTCTGTGTAGATCGGGCGCGGCGTGCGGCTGCGGGCGGCGGCGGTTTGCGTTTTTGTCGTTTTCATGTTCGTTTATCCTTTTGCCCTTGCGGGCCGTCGTGAGCGCCGCGCACCGGGTTAGAGTGCGCGGCGCTTGTGCGGTTTAGCTCTCGAAATGAGCAACCCAGTCGAAAGCGGCGGGCGCTTCGATATTGCCGTCGGCGATGTTCAAAACGTCGGCAAAGATCAAAGGCTTTTCGTCGGCGATATAGCCCCATTCGCGGCCCGATTCGGCGGCTTTGCGAATGTGCTTGCAATCGCGGTGATTGTAGATTGTGGGCGCCACGCCGTCGCGCTGGGCACGCACGGCGACAGCGGATTGAAAGCCGGGGCAAAAGCACGTCACGGCGCCGGATTCGAGATTGATGGTTTGGCGATATTGAACCGGGAAACCATCGGGGCCGGTTTGGGCGCGACCGCTTTGCGTGTTGGTGACAAGCAAGGTGCCAGCGGCGGTTGGGAGCAATTCGACCATATAGATCGGCTCGCTATGCGTTGTGCGGTTCGTCTGTTTTACTGACATTGAAATTCTCCTACAGGTGGTTTTCACATCGAAGCGCGCTTTATTTCTTTGCGGGAAGGGCGCGCTTCTTTGTGCTTCTGATTAAATTATAACGTATGCGTTAAGGTTGTGCGGACTTTTAGAAGAAAATATAAATATATTTTTCTAACCTTTGCGTTAGGTTATACTGGGAAGCGATGACAACGAAACAAGCGGCGGAATTTTTAGGCGTGAACCCGTCACGGTGCCGACAGCTTATCCTTGCCGGTGAATTGAAAGCCGAGAAGATCGGGCGCGATTGGCACATAAAGGAACGCGACGCGGCGACCTTTAAAAAGACCCTGCGGCCCGTTGGCAGGCCAGCGAAACCGGCGGTAAAGAAACGCGGCTTAAAGGCCAGCAGCGGCGCGACAGCAGGCAACTAACCAATGAGCGACACCAAAGGCATCTCTCGGCCCCTGTGCCCCAAATGCAGCGCCGGTGAAATGCGGGCCAGCAAAAAGCGCCGCCGATGGGACTGGTTTTTCCGCTTATTGGGCCTGCGGTCTTACACCTGTAGCCGCTGTGAATTTCGCACTTATCGAAAATGAGCCAGAGATGAACTTATGACTTTAACTCTTGAAATCGCGCCGGAAACCGAAGCGCAGATCGCGGCGGGCGCTCAGGCCAGCGGGCGCTCGGTTGCCGATTACGCGGCTGAATTGTTGGCGCAAGCCGCCGAAGATGCCGCCGACGTTGTTGATGCCGAGCAGCGCACGGCCAGCAGCCGCGCCGAAGATTGGCACGACTGGGAAACGGTGAAAGCGGAACTCAGCTTATGAGCGATGCACGCCGCTACACGGTGAAGGTCAACAGCGCAGCGCGTCGGGAACTTGGCAAGCTGCCCCGGCACGCTCAGGCGCCCGTCGCGGCGTTGATTGACGCTTTGGCGACTGACCCGCGACCGCCGGGAATGATTGCGCTTAAAGGCCAGTGGCGCGGCTTTTACCGTGTGCGCGCCGGTGATTATCGCGTCGTTTATGACATTGAAGATGATGTTTTGCGCGTGCTTGTGGTGAAGGTTGCCGACCGCAAAGAAGTGTATTGACCGGCCCTTGAGTGTGGCGACCGTAAGGCGGCGACCCTTGGCGGCGACCCTTTGAAAGTGATGAGCGAATGAACAAAAACGACGCGGCGACTTTTCTCGAAATCGGTATTCGCTCACTTGAGCGATACACCGGCGCGGGCAAGGTGCAGGCGCAAAAGCTAAAGGTGAAAACCGGCTTCGCGCTCGACTATGACCCGGCGGAATTGGAGCGGTTTAAAGCCGTCTTGGAAGCCGAGCGGCAAGAGGCCGGGCAAGGCTCGCCAGTATCGCCAACGGCTTTAGCAGTCCGGCAGCCGCGCACTTCTCACGGCACGCTCGCCAATGTCGCCGCCAGTGTCGCCAACGGGCACGGCGACGCTTTTACCGCTGCTATGGTGACTCAGGCAATCGCGGTCAAGCTGCTTTTAAATCTTGCCGAGTGCCAAGCGTTGACCGGACTTTCGCGGGCAACTTTGCGCGATGCCATTGAATCCGGCGACCTGAAAGCGAAGATGATCGGCAAGGCGTGGCGGGTTAAGCGCAGCGACTTGGAAGCGTGGATAAATGCGCTCTGAACCGCCGGGCGACGGTGCCGAGTTGGGACAAGTTGGGACACTATCGGGCGTGGTAGAAGGCGCTCAGGATGGCTCAGGCGGCGCGCAATTATCGCCGACGGGTGCAACGTCGCCAACGGTGCAAAGCGAAGCGCCAAAGCCGGTAGAGCGGCGCAGTTGGTGGGCGCGGACATTCTTAAAAGGCGGGTGAAGATATGAATGAATTTTCAACGCGCGCCGCATTGCCAGCGGTTTTCAAGATCATCAAAGGTCAGCGTGTCTGGCAGTGTGGAGTCGGAGGATGCTGTGGGCGTTTAGCGACGGTTTTCGATTCCCTTGGCAACGGGCCTAAACCGGGCCAACCCGACTATGAGGGGCCATATTTAACACTGCCCAGCAATTTTGATCAGCGGCGCGACGGCTTCTTTGCCAAAACACAGCGGAGCGCAGCAAGTTCTGCCGACGTGCGCCTCCTGAGGAACGCTCAGAAAGGATGGCGTCGCTATCGGGGGTGGTCAGAAGAGCAGATAAACCAACACTTGAACCAACAGGTTCAAACTAAGTTCGGCGTTCAAGGCCAAGAAGCGAGTGAAGAATCGCTTGCCGCAATAAGACGATTAAGAAGTGACCCAGTAAGTCAACTTCGATTGCGGGACTGGGATCGAACCTCTCCACTTCGCCAAGAACATTTAAAAAACAATGGCCCGCTTCGAGTATGTTGCCCCGGATGTGGCCGGGTGAATATAATTACTTGTGTAACGGGAAGTAACCCGTGAATGTGAAAATTAGACAAAGCGCGCTGCCGCAGGGCATTTTGATGCCAATAGCTGCACCCCAGACGGGGCAGACCGCGCGGCCTTCGATTCGGGCGATGAAATTTCAATCGCCAGAGTTTTTGAATCGAAGCCGTAAGGTCAAGGATTCCTCGTCACCGGAATATGCGGCGCGCTTTGCTGAAATAACCCGTTCGGTTAAAACAGCGCCGGTATTGTCCAGTTTTTCGATGAGGAATCGAAAGGCCGGGGAATACCGGCGCTGTTTGTTGTTGGCCAGTAGGCCACCGCCATAGCCGACGGGAAATTCGCAGAGCAACGCAGTAACCGGCAAGTGCCGACGCTTTAAAAAAACCAAAACCACACAGAGCGGCTAACTCTGGCGGTTTCATGGCAAGCGCGGCGGGCACTTTTCGGAACCTAATGAAGGTAGGTTCATAATGAATTTTGACGAATCCACGCACACAGCGCAACACGCGCACAACTCGAACGGCGTCGTTGACGCCACAGCACACGCCAACGGCCATTTAAACGGCCATAGCACAGCGGCCAGCGGCTACCCCGACGTAACTACCCCACTACAATCCGGCGGGACATTTTCCGAAAAACAAGTCGTGAAACTGGCGATGCTGTTGCCGGAAGTTATCGAGGAGCGCGGCTATAAATCAATCCCCGACACCGGCGGCAAAGCGTTGGACGACTTAGGCTTCCCGTCTGGTTGCGCGCCTGCCCTACTCATACCGCTTCACGACGTTCACGGCACACCGCGCGGCTATCAAGTGCGCTTAGATGTGCCGATGGAGCGATATAAAAAACCGGCGCGCTATCTCTTTCCAAGAGGCCAGCGGAATTTTATATCTGTGCCACCGCGTTGCCAGAAGAATTTGAGCAATCCAAAGAAACCGCTTTGGATAACTGAAGGCTCAATAAAAGCCGATGCGTTAGCATCCAAAGGCGTTTCAGCTATCGGACTGGCGGGCGTCGCCGGATGGCAAGGAACTAACGACGAAGGCGGAAAAACCGCGCTTGCTTGCTGGAAATCCATCGCGCTAAATGACCGTGCGGTTTACCTTGCCCTCGACTCAGACGCGCTTACTAATCTGACTGTGCGTAAACAGCGCAGCGATCTCAAGCGTTATCTTGAGGGACGCAGCGCCAGAGTGTTCTTAGTCGAAGTGCCCAGCGCGCCGAATGGCAGCAAGCAAGGCGTTGACGACTTTTTCGCCAACGGCGGCACCATTGAAGAATTGCTCGCCACCATTAACCCGACAGGCCACGCGGCGGCGCCAGAACCACCACCACCACCAGAACCGCGACACTTCGAGCCTTGCGAGTTAAAAGCCGTTGAAACCGCTTACGACGCTTATCTCGAAATGCC
>MWWG01000202.1_pt1 | contig 10176 bp, 17 predicted proteins | sample 1047331 | NCBI WGS metagenome assembly MWWG01 (sample SAMN06349968, study PRJNA376086) | soil metagenome | isolation source: MG6-4 sample Antarctic (ecotone) soil | place: Antarctica | collected 2015-01-13 | reverse complement strand
ACGGCGGCGCGCTCGAAGCGATACCATCGGCCAACACGCGCGCCAGCAAGTTCGCCGCGCTCGGCAAGTCGCCGGATTGTCGGCACGGAGACGCCGGTCAGCTTTGCCACATGGGTTGTCGTTAATTTGCGTTCCTTAGAGTTTTCGGACATAGAGAAATGCCTCCACACAGCGGGACGTATAGTCACTCGCTGCGCATACAATTTATTGTGCTTTTTTGGTTTGGCTGGAAGGGCGGGAAAAACTAGGGCTTTACACAGAAAAGGTTTTCTGCATACAATCGCCGAAGCTTTACGCCTTTCCAGAGGCCAAAGCACTTGTCAAAGTTGTCAAAGTCAAACTAGGCAAACACAAAAGCTGAAGGGTCGCGTAAATCTTGGCAGGTTGGCGCGGCCTTTGCTTTTTATATTGTTCCTACGTTTCAAACATAAGCATACCTTACAACTTTTCTCTTATTTACCCAATAGATGTAAGTGCATACAGAATAAATATTTGTAACATAAATACAGATCAATTATGTTACTTTTTCATTGCCCGCCAACTAAGTCCATGTCGTTTTAGCAGCATCTTCAATGATGCCTCTGTTAATGGTTGTCGCTTGCTAATTTCTAAGGCTAATTCTTTCAGCGTTGGCGCTCGATACTTCCTTTTCTTGAAAGCTGATCTTGCTCTTATAACTGCCTGCTCTATTTTACTTTTATCCCATGTAGCTGGCCGCCCCTTGCTGGTGGGCAAATGCACGTGGTCGAGACTGCTTAGTGCGTTTACGAAGTATTCATCGGCCTTCTTTTCCTTTGCAATTTTTTTTTTGAGATTAGTCCAACTTTCTCGAAGGTCAATCTTTGCTGTGAGATGCTCGTTGTTGCTCACAGCCCGCGACATTGTTCTAGCTGCCGCATAAATAATTGCTTTTTTGAATACCTTGTTTATAGCCGCTTCAACTTCCACCTTTAATCCCATGATCATGTAAACCGTAGCATATTGAACCAAGGTGGACAGGACAGTTTCACGATCGTTTTTTTGATCCAAATCAAAACGAGACCTCGCCCCATCTGTGCGTTCAAGATAAATCGAGTCAAGGCAACCTTCAAACTCTTTGAAGAAATCGGCAACTGATGCTTTTAAGTGATACGTGAGTGAAGCCTTGCCATGTTCGGTTTCAATATCGGGTATTACTACTGTATGTGATTTCCCCTCATTAGTTGACTGTGTTTGCCCTTGTGCTCTCGCGGGAAAATTAAGAATTTGGTCGCATATCTCGGCTATCAAAGCCTCTCTATCTTCAGCATTTTCAATGTCTGTCTTGTTCTTAGACATGGACTTTCCCTGTAAGCCTTCTCTGTTTTGTATTCGGCTCGCCAATCGTTCAGAGTAACGATCTGTCCTTACGCAGGCCAGCGTAAGTAAGACGAGCCGAAATTGTTAGCAATTCACCTATGACATGACGACAGCGTGTCACGTCACGCTGTCATAGCTTCTTTATGTAAGCCTCTAAATCCTCGCGTTTCACGCGCCAACCTCTGCCGATGATCCGCGCCTTCAGTTTCTTCTCTGCAATCGCTTTTCGTAAGTATCCGCGCGATAGCCCGGAGAGCACGGCCGCCTCGACGAGTGAGAGCGTCAGTTTGTGCGCCACCGGCGGCGCGGCCAGCGCCTCAAACGCCCGGAGCATCCGATCCTGCATTGCCAGTGCGTCAACTGTGCCACCTGTGCCAAGTGCGACAGCAGTAGTAGTCCGACGTGTCATAGCTCCGGCGGGGCGCGCAGGTGTTTGTTTTTCAAGCGGCGCGACAACACCGCTTACGATGCCAGCCGCTTCGTCTTTCAACTGACGCGCGTAGCGGTCAATCTCGCCAACATCGAAGATCGTCTCGTCGGTCGGTCGGCGCTTCGGCATGTGCGCCAGCTTTCCTTGATCCACCAGCCGGAGCAGGGTACGCACGCTCACCTCGAGATACTCGGCGGTTTCCTGTTTATTCTTGGTCTGTGCCATGCGTGCCATCTATGACAGGGGCGTGGTCACACCTTGTCACACTCGTTTTCATTGCCCGTTCCCGTTTGACCGTCGCCGCTCGTCGTCGCGTTCAATCAATTTCTTGAGCGCATCTTCGGTGCGAATCTGCGCGTCGGCTAAAGCGGCAATGCGCGCATCGGCGTTTGATTCAGCCGCGCGCAACTCGGCGATCTCGGTGGCGTGTTCGTCTAATCGCTCGTCGTGACGCTGGATCATGGCAGTTAAAATGCGCGTGTACTCGCGCACGTCCGATGCGAATTCTTCAAGTTTCAATAATCGTTCTTCGACGCTCATTTCTTGCCTTTCTTCTTCGCAGACGTGCCATTGCGCGCAGTTCCCGCGCCTGTGGCTGCTTTTTGGGCGGTGGAGGTCTTGCCGGGCGGTCTGCCCGTCTTCTTCGGTGGCTCAAATCCCTTTAGAGCGCCTTCAGGAATCATCCACACCGATCCGCGCGACTCTTGCACTTCATAAGCGCCGCGCAGCAATCCACGCTTAATCCAAAAACGAACGGCGTGCACGCTCACATTCATGCGCTCCGCAATTTGCGACGTTGTTAGGTCTGACTTGTTCATAGAAAGAAATACTAACCCGTGAGGGTAAAGAAAGTAAAGTAAATAATTTTACCCACGCCCGAAGATTTCTATTGACAAATGTATTTACCCGTGCTAGAATTCTTTTCGTCGGCAACATTAAACGAATCGGAGAAGAGAAGCCATGAAACAGAATCTAACGAACGCCATCAACAAAGCACGTCAAGCAAAAGTCCACGTCGCACGCTTCAATGAAGGTGCTTACGTCATCACCACCGCAGAGAATCATCGCTACACGGTTCGCTTCGAGCGTCGTGAGGGCGTTCGATACGGTCGCTGCAACTGCGCGGCGGGTGTGCGCTTCATTCCGTGCCGCCACTTAGTAAAAGCGGCACTTTTAGATAATGGTATTCAGAGCATGAGGAGCGCGCGGTGAAGGGGAGGAAAGTAATGAGAGCGGCATTTCCGTAGCTACTTCTTAGTGCTTTCCTTGCGTGCCTTCTTTGATGGTCTGCCTATCGGCTTGGGCTGGTAGCCCTCCACTTCGCGGCGTTTAAGAAACCTCCGTCCTCCTATCTCAATAGAAGGAAGCTTGTCACGCCGGATAAGATTTTGAATCGCGGCATGTGTCACGCCACGCAGCCGTGCCGCCTCAGCAATAGAAATCAGGTCTGCAAAACTATTTTCGTCTTTTTTCGTCATAGTGTGAAATAATAGTTGCAATCCGCTACTATATATGTATAATGGTTGCAGTTCGCAACTAAGGATAACAGAAACGGAGAGGGAAGACAATGAAGAACAAAGAGCTTGAGCAAATCAAAAACGAACTTAACTTCATCGCGCGCACGCTGAGCAACGGCTACTTGGATTTCGATACGATTGACGAACTTTGCAAGTCAATCAGAGACGCACATGTAGCGTTGGAAGTCCACGAATTGAGCCTTGCATCTGAAAACACCGAAGGTGAATTACTCGCCGCGTAGGTATTAAGCCGGGTCGCGCATGGTACACGCGAATAAAACAAACGATGGGCACTGTTTTGATTTATGGACTTTACGACCCGCGCACAGATGCGTTGCGGTACATCGGTAAGACGAAGTCAGCGCGATGCAAAGTTAGGCTGATGGAGCATTGCAGCAGTAAGACAATAAAGCAACGCCACCATCGTAGCGTGTGGATTCAATCGCTGCTGAAGTTAGGGCTGAAACCGGAGATGCGTGTGATTGAAGAAACTACAGAGCAGTGCTGGCAAGAGCGTGAGCGTTTCTGGGTTGAGTATTTCCGGCATCGTGGGGCAGACCTTACGAATACCACCGATGGTGGCGATGGTGGCGCAACAATGCGTGGCAAGACGTTCTCCGATGACCACCGCAAAGCTATCTCAGCAGCACTCATCGGGCATCCTGTTTCTGACTTCTGCCGACAGCGTTTCTATGAAATGCGAAAGTCACCGAAGTGGCAATCACCTAACTTCAGGGAAATTCCAGAGGAAGAGTTGCGGGAAATGTATTTAGCGCGACATCTGACCTCATATCAAATCGCTGAAACGAGAGGCATGAGTCCGGCCGCAATTCAGTACAAACTTCGCAAGTTAGGCATCGCTAGAAGTAATTCAGAGGCACACAAAGGAAAAGTAGATACGGTGAAAACCCGTATGAAAAGATCGTCACTGAGAATTGAAGATGTGGAAGCGATAAAACGAGAGTTACAAACCGACCGCTCGCAAGTTGAAATCGCCCACAAGTTTGGTGTCAGTAAGCAAACCATCACGAACATTAAGCAGGGTAAACGATGGGAATTTCTTGATAATCGTCACCTCGTTAAAGCGGCCTTCGTTGATTCGGCACTAACGGGCTATCCAATGGAAGCCTAAAACGAAAAAGGACTCCTGAACGCTCGAACGTCCGGGAGTCCTCAACCTTCAACCCTTCAACAAAGAAAGGCATCAAGTTATGCACAATCAGAATACCACGCGGCGGTTTCAACTCGTCACACGGCGCGCATCAATCACACCAGCGCTCACGCGCCGCTATCGTCCCGGCGATAAGGTTTTAATCTTCGACGGACTCATCTCGCAAAACGTCTGGATCGTCGTTGACGAAATACTCATAACCAACGGGCGCACAAAGATTCGCTCGGGCAACATGGATTTCTTCTTTGACGCCTCACTGGTTATATCTCATCGCAAAGGAGGGCGCAGCTAATGGCAACGAAGAAACCAAGCACCAAACCAAAAGTAAGCACGCAACCGATTAGCAAAGATGCCTTAGCCGAAGAGTTGCGCGTCAAAATACCGCAGCTTGAAGGTCTCAAAACTCACAATAAGGAGATCATGTTGCTCGTCGGTCGCATCCTGAATCCGAGTAACGTAGAGGATGCCGCGTGCTCACTCATACTCCTATCGGATTCTCTGTACAACGCTAAGGAAATAGGCGATAGGGCTGAACTCTGTCTCTACGTCGAATTTTACGCGCTACTGTTTACCGATGACTGGGACAAGTATCTCAGGAAAATCATTAAAGAGACAAAGTTTGGACGAGACCACTTCGTTTAATCTCGGAACGTGCGGGGCACGGTTGCTGGAAGGTTCGGAGAGACTCTCATCTTACAGCCGTGCCCTTCAACTGCTAGTCAAAGGATATGAACAATGAACGATGGTGTCCTTAAAGCAAAACTTGACGAAATACTTGCTGAAGTGCGGAGCCTCCGTGCTTTGATTGAACAGCCGCCCATCCGTGAGCGTGTTGACGATCTCGTTGATGCTCATTACGTCGCGGCGCGGTTCGGGTGCAGCGTGCGCGGCGTGCAGTCGGGCGCATTCGGCACAAAAGCTTTGCCGCGCATCTCGCGTCGCCCTTTGCGTTTTCGCCGCGCGGACGTGGACAAACTGTTGCGCGAACTGGCAAGGAAAAACGAAGCGCCAAAGCAGCGCGCGCTCAAATTGCTGGATCGGAAAGAGCCGCGCCGGAAGCGTGTCGCTTGAAGTCGAAGAAAAACTGCGCTTATCCCGCAAACCATTTAACTTTTGCCTGCATTTTTGCGAGACGGGGACTATGAAATTCCACGAAGTAGCAAGCATTTTTCCGATGATGAGCGACGTTGAATTTAACGCGCTCGTTGATGACATACGCGAACACGGATTGCGTGAGGCAATCTGGACGCACAAGGGCAAGATCGTTGACGGGCGCAACCGCTTCAATGCGTGTAAGGCGTTAGGTGTAGAGCCGACGTATCGAGAGTGGGACGGTAAGGGGTCGCTAGCTTCGTTCGTTGTGTCGCTCAATATCCTCAGGCGGCATTTGAACGAAAGCCAGCGCGCAATGGTTGCAGCGAAGTTGGCGAATCTCGATCATGGCGTAAGGGCAGATGCATCAATTGATGCATCTGTTACCCAACCGCAAGCCGCCGAACTTCTAAACGTCTCGCGTCCTTCGGTTCAGCGCGCAAAGCAAGTCCTAAAAAAAGCAACGCCGGAAACAATCGCCGCAGTTGAATCCGGCAAGCAAACCGCGTTCCCATTATCAAAACTTACGTTCTCGGATGCAGATGTGTTTTTTCACAGACGTTGTAAATTTTCACAATCGAAGCACTCACCCAAAAGCACAAAATCTTGTGTCCGCATCTCTGGTGCATCATGCAACTGAAAACGCCCGCCGTGACAATTGGCGGGCGTTCTTCACGAAAGCGTCAACGCAACATCTTGCGGTCACTTAATCAATCGGATGCTGGCGAGTAGGAGCACGCCGCGCGGCCTGCAGCTTGGCGATTTGGTCTAATTCGTCCGCCGTCCACTGGCGCACGAGCGGACGCCGCGCCGTTTCCTGCTCTGCCTGCGCTTCACGCGCATGGCGCGAGGCTTCGCGCCATGCGCGTTTCGAGTGCGAAGCGTCGGCGTGCGCTGCGTGCAGCTTCGCGGCGAACTATCCCCAGCGGGCAATTCTCAGAATATAGCCCGTGCTTGTAGTTCGGATGCGCGATGCCGTGAAGCGATTTTCCCCCGTGCATCCGGCAGCGAGCACGTCCGCGCATAGGTTGGTTGGAGCATGTGCCGCCCGTGTGCGCGCCGCACAGCCGCACGCCCTCACGAACTTTGCCAAACTGCCGTGCCGCCTTCATTGGTATGCCCTTCCGCTTTTGCATGGGGTTCCTCGCGCGCCATGTCAAATAAGCTTCGATTCTGCTACCACCTGACTGAACCATCGCTGTTCAGCGCGCCCGCAACCGGATCGGTTTCCGTCGCCTTTTTCATCGTTTCGGCAAGGATCAACCGGCGACGCAGTTGCGGGTAGGTTTCCTCAAAGTCTGCTTCATCGCCGCCGGCCTCAAGGAAGGCACGGCGAATATGCCCTTTGCGTAGCTCTTCGGTGCGCGCCTCCTGCTCTGCCTGCTCGCGCGCACGCTGTTCGGCGAAGTAAGTTTGGCGCTCAACATTATCCATTTCGTCCAGTGATTTCGTCGGGCTATACGGTGCAGGAGTGCCGGGTTTCCCCTGAGGATTAATGTTTTCTTCATTCTGACTCATAGTTTTTCTCTCTTTCTACGCGGACTCGTGCGCCGCTTGGTTTAGTTGGTTTAGTTCGTGCTGCCGTCGCTGCTTTTCATACTCGGCGAGCGCGAGTTTTGTTGGAATAGAAAAGCTATCGAACGTTTTGCGATCCGTGCCGCGCATGGCGATGAGTCGCTCGTAAAAGCTATTAGGCTCGAAGCGTTGCGCGCTTGTTGGTGCTGTTTGTATTTTCACGCGGCAAACTCCTTTGCTTCATGGCGCACGCTGACAATTTCCAGACCTCCGATAGCTTGCGCCACTGAGCGCACAAGCAGATCAACCTTTGCGATTGCTCCTAACTTGTAACCAACTCCATCGGCGACGGTAACAAGCGGTTTATTTGCCTTTATGAAGGCGCGCCCGTTGGCGGATAGTTGCCCTTCTGCTTCGATTGCAATTCGTTCCTCACGCTCATAAACAAGCTCTATCAAGTCGCTTTTGTGCTCGTGCAAAAGTTCGGTTAATTCCGGCGTGAGCGTGCCGCGCGGCGCGTCCAAAGAAAGCTCCGATGATGAAGCGCCAAGCGAGACGAAGACGCCAAGCTCTGCAAGGTGATAAAGCAAAACATCTGCCGTCATATCGCCATGCGCTCCCTTCCCTGTTGCACGGGCTGAGAGGCAAGCCAGCTTTCAGCCGCGCGGACTGTGCGCTCCGCATAATCATGCCGCCGCGCGGCTTTATCTCTGACACTTTGCAGCCTTGATATAACGGAATAAGATGGATGCCCGAGAGACAGGCAGCGAACTGCAAAGCTCTCATCAGCGCGTGAGAGGTTCGGCTGCCCGTCTTCCTTCAACGGCGCACGGCTAACGAAATAGTGGTAGTCCGGCCACTCCGTAGGCAGCTTTGAATTGCTATAACGCGAAGACTCAACGAGCGTCAGAGCGGGAACCGCAGGAGCATCAGCAAGAAACCCCTCCGCTTCTAATTCTTCGGGTGTCACGATGCGCCCCATCGCTACATGCGTGAGGCGAATTAACGGGAACGACGGCTGATATTTTTCTTTGATATTGAGCGTTCCCGGTAATCTTGTGCTGCCGTATGCGCCGCCGTTGGCAAACTCGCCGCGTTCTTCAAATTTCTTCAGCAAACGCTTACGGATCGCTTTGCCTTCTTCGTTGATTTTCCCATCAGCGCCGGCAAACGATTTCGACAGGGCAAGCCATACTTGATAGTTGCCGGGCGAAGTCTCTTTAATCAGGAAAGCGAACGGTTTAAGGCGCTCCATAATCTGAACGGTGCAATCATCAACTTGAATAATCGCCCCCCACGCACGCAAAGCCACGTTATGGTTTTGCTCTTGATTGCGCTTGATGTAATGAGGCAAACGCAACTTGATCTGCGTGCCGGTTATGCTTTCGCCGTTCTGTTTTGGTTCGCTGCCGAGCTTTTCGGCCTCGCCATTGAGCGGATAGATGCCGACAAAAACCGTTTTGAACTTATCGCAGCCAACACTCTCAAAAGCTTCGACGGCGAGCGTCGCCTGCTCCGTTGGAGTCAAAAAGTTGGTGGCATGAACTTTTTCGACGGTTTGCGAATTTGCTGAATGATTTTGCGTTTCTTCGTGATTTAGATAGGACACTGGTGTCCGGTTTTTGGCGGTCGCCGGAGTCGCCTTTTGAGGCGTGTCCGTATTCACTATCACAGCAGACGGAGTATCTAGGGGCGCACGGTTCGTTTTCGGCTTCGGGGTATCCGGCGGGCGCGATGTCCAAAGCGTTTCAATTTCTTGCTGAACTGCTAAACGATAATCGGCTTCTTCGTCTTCGCTCATTCTTTGCTCGCGCACGACGCGCAAAGCTGCCTCTACCAATTCGCGCGCAGCCTTCTTGACTGTCTTTTGTGGATCGTCTGCTTTCTTCGGCGCGGCGGGTGCTGTTTCGGGTTTCGTCTCTTCTGTCCGGTAATCTTCGAGTGCCCACTCCGGCGCGTAAGACGCAACGTTTTCGCGGAAATGCGCGAGCGCTTCATCGGCGGCTTTGTTGTAGCGGCTGATCGGTTCGCCGCGCATCTTGGCGGCGCGCCTCGCTGTGTCAGCCACTACGTCTGTTAGATTGTCGATGTAGTCAGGCGTAATGAGCTTTGCGCTTGACGCTTCGCCTTTCTCGCAAACGAGAAAGGGCAAGTGCGTAAAACATTGCGCGAGGTGGAGACGTTTGAACCGTCGTCGCCAATTTCGGCCGCGCGAGTCAATCCACTTTTTTTTGTCTTCCTCGGCAAGCTCGAGCGGGATGTTGACGCGCTTATGAAACATCTCCATACGGTAGGCCGCGCATTTGAAGCGGCGAAGTCTGGAGCAAGGGCGGTTCTCTGCTTCGGCGAGATACTCAGCGCGCTGTCCCGCGTCCATCCCTGTGAGCAGAAGGGCTTTGATTTCGTTCAGGTCAAGATTAAGCGTGCGACAGGCTTCGGGGATGCCGGAGCGCCGAAACACAGCGGAGAAGGACGCAACAAGCGCGCTGCTACGTTTTCGCGTCTCAACCGTCTTCGGATCGGCAGCAAGCTCTTCTTGCCAAGTTTTTTCGTGAACGCCGTCGGCTTCGGTAAAGCCGAAAGGGATGTCGGAAGCCGGAGATATCTGTGCGCTCATGCTGCCCTCCTCAATCCGCCGTCATTCGGAACTTGAACAGAAATTTGAGCGCACGCCCGGCAAACGCGAAAGCGAACCGTTCGCCCCTCTACGCAATGAAGCGTGAAAATGCGCCCTGTTTTTATGAATCGCGCGCCGCATCGGAAACACGGATCGAGCGTTCGGTCAAGTATGGAATGAAGCGGTCGCGGGCGAGTCCGATAATTATTGGGCTTGAATTCGGAGTAGGTTTTGGTATAGGATTCCATCAGTCCGGTTCCTTTCAATCAATCAAAAGAAAAAGAAGGCTTCAAGGTGCGACAAACACCTGGAGCCTTCGTGTGTCTTCATGCGGCGAGCGGCCTTTCAGACCGGGCCAGAAAATCATCGACGGCGGCGCGCTCGAAGCGATACCATCGGCCAACACGCGCGCCAGCAAGTTCGCCGCGCTCGGCAAGTCGCCGGATTGTCGGCACGGAGACGCCGGTCAGCTTTGCCACATGGGTTGTCGTTAATT
>MWWG01000200.1_pt1 | contig 10240 bp, 19 predicted proteins | sample 1047331 | NCBI WGS metagenome assembly MWWG01 (sample SAMN06349968, study PRJNA376086) | soil metagenome | isolation source: MG6-4 sample Antarctic (ecotone) soil | place: Antarctica | collected 2015-01-13 | reverse complement strand
GTTCGTTAACTTCTGTTACTCCTGTCGGTTGGTAGCTAAAGATTACATGCTTTGAGGCGTCGCGGGCGCACCCTTCCCACTGACAAAAGCATTCGTTTGCCTGAGCACCGCTCATCTTCCGAGTCTCCACTGGTCGCTGGCATGCACCGCTAGTGTGATTTCCGCAAGTTTGTCGTGGAGCATTTTGCGCAGCTCGAAGGCTCTGCCCATACAGGCGGGGTCTGACAGACACGCGGCGTACTCGTCGAGAATTTCCGCACACTCCCGCGCCGACACCGCCGCTTTTCGGGCTTCCGAGCCGGCACTTTGCAATGCTTCCTTCTCGGTCACTTCTTGCCGCCCTTTTTCTTGCCGCTGCGCCCGGTGGGCGTCACTTTCGCCAAGTTTGCGCGGGCTTTAATTTCCGCCATCTCAACGTCGGCAGCGGCCTGCGCTTCGGCGGCTTGAAGCTTGGTTTTGGCTTTGGCGATCTTGGCCTCAGTCTTCGCCCTCGCCGCTTCGAGGTCGTCCTCAGCATCGTCTTTGACCTTTTCGAGTTTCGCTTTGGTTTTGGCTGGATTTACCATCGGTGTTTTCTCCTTAGTCTCTTGGTGTGCGATCCGCTCACCTCTTACCGCCCTTCTTCTTGCGTGTAGATATGCCATTGCTGCGCTGTATGTGACCTGTGGCGCGTTGGTCGGGGGTGTCTGGTCCGTTTCGTCACCTTCCGGGATGTACCAGACGCGCGACGCCGCGCGTCTGGTCCTTCGCGCTTTAGTCCGGTTCCTTAAAGTGCGCGCGAAATTCTTTGAAGTCGGCGCGTAGCGTCAACATCTCGGCGCGCGTCTGGTTCGTCATGCTCTCGATGCGATCAAGCCGGACTTCGACGTACTCGCGAAAGTCGCGCTGCTCGGCGCGCGTCGCACGCACCTCTTCAAGAATGGTTTCCAGCGTTGGCTTCGTCTCATAGCGCGGTGATACATCTTGCGTCTTATCTTCGCTCACTTCTTACCGCCTTTTTCTACGCTGTTCTGTGTAAAAAACGCTTCTTCGTGAACGTAAGCGAAACCCTGCGCCGCGTCGGCTAACCCTAGTAGCATCGCCAGCGGTCGCGCATGCGTCAGCCCGCATGGGCGGCAAACTAAAGCGTGCGTATGTGCCAGCATTAAATCAATGCCGTGTGGCTCTGCTCTAGCGCCGCATAAAGCGCACCCGTCGTCGCTCAGCTTGTTATTCACTCCGATAACAATTTGGGCGTGCTTGTCGGGCTTGGTGTCCCTGCTACTCTCGTCTCTCCGCAATTCGTGTATATCCTCTTGGCTCATTTCTTCCCGCCTTTCTTAGAGGCGAGTCCTTTCCTCTCGGAAGCGTTGGACTTGCGCACAAGTACTGCACCGTCAGACCGACGCTCAAAAGCCAGCACGTCGCCATCCTTCGCCCGCAGCGCCTTAACTACAGACGTGGGTATCTTGCCGCGCACAGAGGTTCCGTCCTGATAAACTGTGGCGAGAGCGATTACCGCTTCTTCTCTAGTCTCTTTACTCATCAACACTCCTTACCCCTGATGTAATCATTTGTTACTACCCCTCTTCGCCGCGCGCTTCATAGCCTGCCCGTTCGTTATGGCGGGTGTCTTTGGCTTCGGCGGTCTGCCCATTGGCTTTTCTTCAATGTTCGCTAGATCGCCCCGCCGGATCATGTAAACGTTGGCGAATTTCTCAGCCTTCAAGCGCCCATCTTGAATCAGTTGCAATACACGTTGGCGCGTCACCCCAAGCTCGCCCGCCGCTTCATTCGTGGTGATGTGGTCGTTCGTCTTCATCATGATGCGAGATTATACATAAAACTACTTTACAGCAAAGAAATATTTTTAACAGGGAAAGCGCTTTTTTGTTGACAAGGACTTATAGATGTATATAATAGTGCTTGTCAGCGAGCAAGTAATTTGCAGCAAAAGAGAGGGCAAAGACAATGATTCAACTTCAATCGGCGGAGCAACTCAAGCGGGCGAGGGCAGGGAAGTTGTTCGTGCAAGCTACGGCAATGTTCCGCCAGTACAGAGTGACGAACAGAGAGAGCGGCAACGCTTACGTCGTTGACTTCTTCGTGCGCGACGGCAAGCGGTTCGGTCACTGCACATGCAAAGCAGGCGTGAACAACCAAGCCTGCAAACATCTCTCGGCGGCGGCTGCGCTGCACATGATGCTTGCCGCAGCAGCGAATCAAACAAACACTGTGCATTAAAGCAGAAGGGCTAGGAAAGTGTTTCAGCACTCCCTAGCCCCGTTCATCAACCCCAAACGATGAAGAAAGGAATTGATATGTCTGATGATACTAAACAAAAGTCAGCCGCGAAAGTTTCAAAAAAGAAGCCGCGCGGCACAGCAGAGAAACCCGAAACGGTTGAGAAGTTCCGCGCGCGTCTCGAATCGATATTTAAGCGCCTGACGGAAGCGCGGGAGTTGGAGGCGCGCCGACTGGCGACTTCGACGATTACGGCTTTAGTCGGCGCATACCGTGTGGGCGGGTACGCGGAAGTCTGGCGCGTGCTGGATGAAATAAACGAGAGTCTCCGCGGCGGCAAAAGGGAGAGGAGGGCGAAAGCGTGATGAACAAGAAGAACATACAGACGCGCGCCTTGCCGACCATCGACTACGACCCTTTGCTCCATGCTATCGCTCATGAAATCTCCGGGCGCAATGCTATGGAACACGACCAGCCGGAGCGCGAAGCCCTCCGCCGCGCCGGGCACATCACATCACAACGCGAGAAGTTCGAGGCTTGGGCTGCGCTCGGCGACCATTACGCGGAAACGCTTGATTCGCCTGACACGCCCGCCGACGTGCATAACGCCCTCGCCGAGGAGTTGATTGATTTGGCGCACAAAGCCAATCTCAGCATTGACTCGCCGGACGTCGTGCGCCTGCTGTACCCGCTGCTGCGTGAGCGCGCGGCGCGCATGGGGAGGGGCGCGGGTGGCTCAGTCGCGGCGTTCGAGCCGGAGCCGGACGCGGAAGTTTCGGCGCGCCGAGCACCCGACCTGAAACAAGTTGAAACACTAAAAAAGAATGAGTCTGCCGGTGCGAGTGACCCGGCGGAAGAGATAGCGTGCGAGCCGCCGCCGCTCACGCCGGAACTTGCGGTGGAAGTGATGGACACGATACTTCCACGCCTCGCCGATGAAGACGAGGCGTTGCGCGCGCTCATCGTGCTCGTGCGTGCGCTCACTTACGAGCGTGATGTGCTGAAGCGTGAAACGACATGTCTCGTTGTCACCAGTCACGCTTTCAGTAAATCGAGGGCGTGCGCCTTTGCCGCAACTCCGGCTAAACCGGTGCCGAGTAGAATCATCGTGGCTGGTTCGGGAACGGCAGCTACTGTATTCAAAGTAAGGTTGTCAATGAGAAAGCGAGTGGGAATCCCACCGATAGGAGTCCCACCGATATTAGTGAACGCTGACAGTTGAAACGTAGTGAACGGGGCAAGACTGCTGAAAGAAAGTATGCCCCCTTCAGCGAATCCTCCCGCCGGGGCGCTGAGTTGGCTCGTGCTTCCGACCGGGCTTGTTAGTGCCAACCTGCCGGAGAACTCCAAGGCGAAGTTAACTTGTACTTGATTAACCGGCAGGTTGAAACTGATTGTAAGTACATCGGCTGGCTGCCCTTGTCCTTGAAGGGACTGACCCACAATGAAGGTGTTGAAGCTTCCGCTACCAATGACCGCAAATCCGTTAGCGTTCGGCGAAGACGTAAAACTTGCTTGGAAGGTAAGCAATCCGATGTTTGGAGGTCTATTTAATAGAGGCGTCGTTTGACCAATAACGAACTGGGGAGACTCGAAGGTGTAGGTAACCGTGTCAGCGTTTACAGAAGCAGCGAGGCAAAGAGTTGTCACGAGAGTAAATAGCGCGAGGCGAAAGAATTTCATTTTGACTTGCTCCCTAGTTGTAACTGACCAAAAAAGTTTCCACACTGTAGCAGTTTCCTTGAAGTGCGCGCATCGTACAATCCGCCCATTTCGTATGGCACAAACGTGCCATTCCTAGACCACAATATCTGGTAGAACACACTCCCGAAAAGAAGAGCGATCAGTTGTCACGGCACCACTCGTGAAGAACTTTACTTTGCAAAGCATCTCTACACCATCTTGTGCTTGAAGTCTTATTTCGAGAGCCTAAATTTGCATCAACAAACTTCCAACATAAAACGCATCCGATAACGTCCATTACGTTCAGTTATAACGAGTCATGCCGGCTTGCTCGATAAATTTTATTGTAGAGGTTGAGCGTGCATAGCAACGTTAAAATTAAAGTCATACTAAAAATACTTTCGGCGCGGGAGAAGCATTACACTTAATCGCACGGCATTATGATTACTAATGCGGGGGTATCGTATTTCTGCTCCACGCACTCGAGGCGACCCTATTGCTTTGTAACTAAAATCGAATATCAATAAGTTTTCAGTTCTCCCTGAGCGCATCTTTCGGTCAAAGTAATAACTCACCTATCATACTGACCCGTCACAATGCTAAAGCGTCAACTTCCTGCTCACCAAACAAGTTGAATAATCAATCTAACTTCCAATCTCCACCCCGTCCCAGTGCACGGCACAGTTCTTGATAAGAGAGTGGAGTGTGCGACCGAAGAAGCACGCGCTTCACGAACTCACCGCACTGAGTTTGAAAGTCGCACAAAATACTTCCTTCAGTCTTTGCCTCGACGGCCTCAAGGAAGCTCTCGGCGACGCTAAAGCTTGGAGCATATCCTTGAGCATCACGGTCAGCGAATCCTCAGAGGAATCTTCATCACACAAGAAGATAAGGAACCAAATGGAATTGTCTGAAATTCAAATCATCGAGAGCACTCTCTTATCTGCGGAGGAGGCGTGGATCATCTGTAACCGTGACGCGCCGCAGGTACCGCAAACTTTGAGAGACACATTGCCGGTGCCGTGCATCCTGACCGGGGATGCCGAGCGCGCGCGGCACACGCTTAATCTGCTGCGAGCCGCCAGTTTGCGCCGAGGTAAATCTACTTTGAGGAAGACGCTTCCGAAGAAGGTCAGCCGTTAAAGCTTTCTACAAAGGTATAGTTGAGGAGGATTCAATTCATGTTGAAACTGTCGGTAGTTTTAGAAGCGACCTTAGAATTCATCGAAGTGAGGGCTGCTGAAAGAAAGCGCCGCAAGGGGTTGCGAAGCGACGCCCAATCATCGCCTCCGAAGGGCAGAAGGAGATCGGCGCCTCCTTCGAGTCAGTAGTGCTTGCCGGCGCAGAAACTGGCGTCGTTAACGGACAAACAAAGAGGGCTGGTGGAGACGAAAGCTATTGCTCCACCAGCCCTCTTCGCAATGCGCAGGCGAAAGAGCGTGTGCCCCCTCCGTTCCGCCCGCGCCATCAAACCTTTGAGCAACCCTGATGCTTGTAAGTAAAAGTTGAATGCCGCGAGCGTTTCAGCTTTTCCGTCCCTACCCCTTCGGATGCGTGCCTGCTTACATTCTTCCAAATGTGACCGGCGGCGTGGCGGTTGGGTTGGGTGATGCTTGTGGCTGCGCTACCGGGGTCGGTGATGTTTGTGGCATGGCAACCGGACTAGGTGAGGCTTGTGGTTGCGCTGTTGGGTTGGGTGAGGCTTGCGGCTGAGCAGTCGATGGTGGCGCGATGCGCGTGCCTTGGCTGTAAACGACTTGCCACCTCCCACCCTTCCTGACGAACACGTGCATAGATCTAACTTGGAAGGTGACGGGCTGACTGTTCTCTTGCGTATTGACGGTTGTGCGGTGCGTCAGCACGGCCGCATCCCCATACACCTGCACCGTGTAGTCATCATAGCTTACCGTGTCCTGATTTTGCCCACCGGCATTAGCCCTAGCATCTGCCAGCGTCTCCGCTCTCGTGACACTGCGTCCGGTGGCGCCGCTTGTACTCACGTAATCAGTAGCTAAGATGCGTTCAAGCGCCGCGATGTCGCCGCGCCGCCCGGCCTCGCTCCAATCCTTGTCCAACTGTATCAACTGCTGCTCGACGCCGCCCTTTTGCTGTCCGGCGGCGCTGCGGTTCGTGTTCGTCTGCCCCTGTCCCGTCTGCTGACCTGAGGTCTGCGCGAGGGCGAGAGAGACAACTGCGACGACCAGCAGCAGTAGTGTTGAGGTAAGTACTCTGTTCATGGTGAGACTCCTTAAGTTTAGGTTGGTGAAATGATCGTGCTGCTTCTATACCCGATGCGTGGACAAGTCAAGAGCAGTTTCGCGGCTTGGTGTTCGCCGCAAAACGAAGAGAGGTCAGACGGACGCCCTCGTGCAGAAGGCGTTTGGTGTCTGCCATTGAAGTGTCAATGCCGTGTTTGGGTATAACAAGTCATTACATCAGACATATCAAACATTATCGAACTCTGATAATGCTGATCGGCAACAACACTTTCGGGCGTAACTTTCCGTATGCTCAAGCTACAGCCAATGATTTCAGGCTGCTTCGTAGTTAACGGATTAACGACTAAACGCTCTTGGTGGTGTCTAGTACATACTCGAATGTAACGGTCGGGTCGAGTTCGGTGATGCGCTTGGCGAGTGTCGCGGTGCGCGAGATGTGGCCGATACCGCCTTCTACCGACGGGATGAGAATGACATGCATAATCGAATGCTCCTAGACTTCTATGAAAGCGGGCTCTCGACTCATAATGCCCCCCTGTGACGATTGATTGCACAAAAGGGGTATACGTGAAATGAGCAGAATGGTTACACTTCTAGCCTAAACGTGTAACCAAGAGATTCTGCATGGTTTCACTATTCACCCTATAGCGTAACCATATTACTGAGAGAATCAGCAAAATTCCCGGCGTTCTCAGTTTAGAAGTAAATTGTCCGCAGACAACGATAAGCCTCAAAATTATTGTTTTCGGCGGCCATACAAATCTTGGGCACTACATTTTTCCGTCTCTCCACGCCTCAAATCTTTGACTCATTTTCGACCATTCCGCCGGAGACGGACGAGGAACTGTCAGAGCTATTTTCTGCTCGATAAGCGGGCGCTTGCTTGTCTCAAGTCTGAGCGCGTCGAGCGTGCGATCCACCGTCGCCCAGAAACGCAGACGGTGCGCTGTGCTGCTGATGTCTCGCTCTTTGATGTGACCGAGATAGCAGACGACTTTCTGACGTGGCTTCCCTTCTATGCGCACGCATTTGACCAGCACGGCGTAGCGCACATGACCGGGCTTGCTGCTGCCGTCGAGCGGAAGCCGTGCTAATGCCCTGCGCTTCCATCTGACGAACATAATTCGCTAGCGCTTATTACGAGCGACACGGTTGCGCGAGAACGGAGACGACCAAAGCGGCAATTATATTTCTCATGAGGGACGCCTTTTTGAGTGGTTGGTTGGCGCGTACTTGGTTGACCGAGACGTAGGTCCGACTGCTCTGCTCGCTCACCGCCCTCCGTTCACGCGCGCAGCCGTTCGTGCGTACACCGCTTCGTCTCCGGCTTACTGGGGTCTGGGAAGTAGTAGCCCTTCCCTTCACAGTCCGGGCACTTGCTGATGTCTAGTGTTGGCGTTGGGTTGATAAACTTCTCAATAAGTGAGTCGGCTTCCCCGCTCCGGTAAATCTTCGTCGCATATCCGCCGGGATTAGTGATTCCCTGCCCTGTCTTGTTCAAGTGCTCCGCATATCTTTTGCACTCTTCTAAACTGAATTTAGAACCCACACGCACACCCGCCAGAGGCTGTTCCTGTTTGTGTGTGTTTTCTTTATATGTATTTACTTTATTGGGTTCGTCACGCGAACCCCCTTCGTCTTGCGAACCCGGTTCACGAGACGCACCCCCCTCGCGTCGCGCAGGGGGCAGGCGCGGCAGTAAAACCTCAAAAGTAATTCCCCGCGCGTCCGGGTTTTTGTGCGCAATGTCGATGCTCACGCGGCGTATGTAGCCGTCGCGCTCCAACTCGCGCAGACACGCGCGTAATTTCGTTTCGCCGATTTTGCAGTGTGAAACGAGCTTTCCGATGCTCACATGACAGGTGTTCGAGTCGAAACCGGCGGCCAGACGATAGAGGCGCAGAAGCACGACACGCGGCAACGGATTGACCTTACCGAAGGTGGCGTCGAGCACTTCATAGGGAAAGCGGAAATGAGCCGCTTTCGGCGAGAGCACGCGCGCAGCCGGTTCGTCGCGCGCAGGGGGTTCGTGTCGCGCACCCGGTTCGTTGTGAAGGGGGTCAGGTGCGATTTGTGAACCGGGTTCGTGGGACGCAGGGGGTTCGCGTCGCGCAGGGGGTATGTCTTGCACGACAGATTTCTTCTCAGGCGGCGCATACTCGTTAAGCAGTCCGTCTAAGTGAGACGCGCGTTTCGGGCGCGGCGGGTCAAGCACCTTCTTCAGGTTACTGTTTATTGCTTCGCGTGACTTCTTGCTCATCCATCAAGCCCTCGTCGATCAACACCTGTTGAGCTTCCGATACCAACTTACGAAACGCGAACGTTGCCGGTGAATCCGGCTGTGCTTCGACGACCGCTTGCATCTGCGCGGTCGCTTCGCCGACCGCTACAAGGCGGGGAATCGTCGTATTGAAAACAAAGTCGCTCCCGAAGCGCGCCATCACCTGTTCGCGCACATCGCGGTCGAGCTTCTGCCGGGCGTTGTGCAGAGTTGAGAGCGCCATCACGAGCTGGTGCGGCGCGTGGATGCGGCGAACTTGAGCGATGGTGCGGAGCAACTGCGAAATGCCGTGCAGGGCGAAGATGGATGTCTCAATCGGGATGACGACGAGATCGGCCATGGCGAGCGCGTTTAAGGTCGGCGTTTGCAGGGAAGGGGGCGTATCCATCACGCAGAAGTCATAGACGCGCTGCGCGGGCGCGAGCTTCTGCTTCAGTAGGAGTTCACCGGCGACTCTCTGGCTTAAGAGCATTGACTCGGCGTCCGAGTCTAAACACGCCGGAAGCAAATCGAGGCGCGGTCGCACGTTCTGGGTGTACGCGGAGTAATCTCCCCGGTCGTCGAGCATCAGACGGTGCGATGTGAGACGCGACTCTTCCAGAGCTTGCAGGTCGGCTCCGAGCGAAAGCGAGAGGTTGCCCTGCGGGTCGAGGTCGCAGGAGAGCACTTGCGAGCCTTGGAGCGCGAGCAGCACGGCGACGTTGAGAGCCGTCGTGGTTTTAGCGACCCCGCCCTTGTGGTTAGCGATGACGATTGTTTTCATGCTTCTCCCCGGCAGTCGGTTATTCGCCTACTCGATTGATTGAATAATCAATGAACATTCGGGTTGTCCGTAACCAGCCCTTCTGCTGCTCCCGCGTCGAGTAGATCGTCGTCCGCGGTGATGAAAATAAGCGCGGGCGCGCCCCGCGCATGGCGGCGTTGTTGAGTTTGAATCGCCGCCGCCAACTGCACCGCGTCGTAGCCCCGCAAGGAGTGCGTATCAGCCAGTGACATCGCCGAACCGATGAGCGCGGCGGCCACTTCGACGATCAGGAATTCGTTTTCGTAGTCATGCCGGAAGCGCGTCATGGCAGTGGCGGCGTCGTTCGTCGAAAGGTGTTGCCCGCGCCGCTTGCGCGCGAGCGCGGCGATTACTTCGGCGCCGGTGATCGCGGCCACGTACACGCGGTTGCCGGCGGCAGGGTCTGTGATGCCAGTCAGCCAAGCGGTGCCTTGCTCGGCGACGTACCGTTTGACGATGGCGCTACTGTCGCAGAAGTGCACTGCCACGGTTAGCGGCGCTCCTCGATGATCATCTCCGAGATGGGTTGACCGCTCACCTCAACCGGCTTGTAATCCCGGTATGGCGAGAAGTCTGTGATCCGCGGCTTGGCTTCGCTGATGAAACCTTCCGCTGCCAGTTCTCGCTCGAAGGCGTCTTCAAGTTCAGCCTCCGAAGGTTGTGAGGGAACAATGGCGTTTAGTTTCTCGCGCAGTTGGCGCTGTTCATCCGGCGCCAGTTGCCGGACTTCTTCAATGATTCTGTCGAGTGTGACGCTCATTTCTCACCGTCCTATTCTTCTGTTGCTCGATTTTAGCAATGGCAGTTATAAGGGCATTGACCTAACTCTTTAACATCAACGTCGGCAGAACGCTTTTGTAACTCAGCTATATGAAACTCACACAGATTAGCGTGGCGAACCGTCACACCGAATGCGGCACCTTGTTCGTTAACTTCTGTTACTCCTGTCGGTTGGTAGCTAAAGATTACATGCTTTGAGGCGTCGCGGGCGCACCCTTCCCACTGACAAAAGCATTCGTTTGCCTGAGCACCGCTCATCTTCCGAGTCTC
>MWWG01000198.1_pt1 | contig 10281 bp, 5 predicted proteins | sample 1047331 | NCBI WGS metagenome assembly MWWG01 (sample SAMN06349968, study PRJNA376086) | soil metagenome | isolation source: MG6-4 sample Antarctic (ecotone) soil | place: Antarctica | collected 2015-01-13 | reverse complement strand
TGCAGTAATGACAAACTCACCACAAAGCGTTACCCAGATGCTGGTTGCCTGGAGCGACGGCGACCGTGATGCTTTAGATAAACTGATACCGGTTGTCTATGACCAGCTGCGTCGTCAGGCGGCAAGCTATCTGCGCAGAGAGCGAGTCGATCACACGCTCCAAGCCTCGGCACTAATCAATGAAGCGTATATGCGGCTGATTGAACAGCACAGCATGAATTGGCAGAACCGCGGACAATTCTTTGCCATTGCCGCGCAGATGATGCGCCGCATTCTGGTTGATCATGCCAAAGGAAAGCATCGCGAGAAGCGCGGTGGCTCGATGATCAAAGTCACCTTGGGTCACGCGATGGAGGTTGAAGCCGGAAGCGGTCGCGGAATGGATTTAATAGCGCTCGATCAAGCTCTTGACCGGCTGGCTGCTATTGATGAGCAGCAGAGCCGGATTGTCGAGCTGCGCTACTTCAGCGGGCTTTCAATCGAACAAACGGCAAAAGTGCTGGGCATCTCGACAGCAACCGTCAAACGTGATTGGCGGATTGCCAAAGCAATGCTGCGCCGTGAGATTAGCGGTGGTAGTAACGAGGGTAATGGAAGTGAAGCGGAGGAGCTATGACGCCTGAACGCTGGCAGCGTGCCAAAGAATTGTTCGACTCGGCTTTGGAACTCGAAGCCGAAGAGCGTCGGGTATTTCTAGAACAAGAGTGCGCCGGAGATGATGAGCTGCGCAGAGAAGTAGAATCGCTCCTCGCATCAGATGACGACAGCGATAGCTTTATGGAATCCCCTGCAGTTGAAGACGCGGCTGATACTCTTGCCGGTGATGACGCAAGGCTGCAGGCTGGGCAGAAGATTAGTCGCTATAAGATTGTCAGTCTAATCGGTCAAGGAGGAATGGGAGAAGTTTATCTAGCTCATGACTCACGTCTTGGACGAAAAGTAGCGCTGAAACTTCTTCCAACTTATCTGAGCAATGATAAAGGCAGACTCCGGCGTTTTGAGCAGGAAGCCAGATCGGCTTCAGCGCTAAATCATCCGAACGTCTGCACCATTTATGAAGTCGGAGAAACAGAAGAGACGCGTCCATTCATTGCAATGGAGCAAATTGAGGGCATAACTCTTCGGCAGCGTTTGGAACAAGGACAGATTAAACTCTCAGAAGCGCTCGACATAGCAGTTCAAATTGCTTCAGCTCTAACGGCAGCGCACGAAGCAGGAATCGTTCACCGCGACATCAAGCCAGAAAACATCATGCTCAGGCGCGATGGCTATGTGAAAGTCTTGGACTTTGGATTAGCAAAGCTTGCGCAACAGCAACGTCAGACATCGCGCGTTATCAAGAAATCGCTAACTAAATCAGGTGTTAAAACCGAACCCGGAATAGTGCTCGGAACCCCTCAATATATGTCACCAGAGCAGGCGCGGGGTAAACCTGTTGATGCTCGAACAGATATCTGGGCTCTCGGTGCGGTGCTGTACGAGATGGTTTCGGGACGCCCGGCGTTCGAAGGAGAGACGACCGGCGACATTATCGCCGGTGTACTCGAAAGAGAGCCTGTTCCTTTGGCACGCTTCGCACCGAAACTTCCCGAAAATGTCGAATGGATCGTCAGTAAAGTTCTCAGGAAAGATAAAGAAGAGCGCTACCAGACATCAAAGGAATTGCTCACAGACTTGCGAAGTGTGAAACAGCGGCTGGAGTTTGAGACAGAGCTTGAACGATCAACTCCGCCGAATAAAGCGAGCGGTGCAATAATGGCAACGTTAAGCAATGCGCAGACGCTTCGTTACTCCGCTGCATCGACGAGCGAAGTGGGCGGTTCACGTTGGACATCGAGCGCCGAATACATTATCGGTGGGATCAAGCAACATAAGCTGGGAACCGGACTTGCGCTGACGGTTTTACTCGCGGCAGTCGTCGGTCTCAGCTACTTCTTCTACTTTGCGCCGAGCACAAAGGCGGCGATCAGCTCAGTAGCTGTCTTGCCGTTTGAAAACGGAAGTGGTGATGCGAGTCTTGATTATCTGTCAGACGGATTGAGCGAAAGTCTGATTGATAAATTTTCACAACTGCCGCAGCTAAAAGTCATCGCCCGCAGTTCAAGTTTCAAATACAGAGACCCGAACATTGACGTTCAAGACGTAGCGAATAAACTTGGAGTGCAGGCGATTGTGATGGGAAGAGTCGTGCGAACTGGCGATAACTTAAATGTGCGTGTGGAAATGATTGATGCAAGTGAAAATCGCCAATTATGGAGTGAACAATACAATCGTAAAGCCTCAGACCTGCTTTCGATTCAGCAGGAAATCGCGCATACGGCATCAGAAAAACTTCGTTTGCGTTTATCAGGAGCACAGGAACAGCAACTCGAAAAACGTGCGACGGTAAACCCACAGGCATATGAATTAGTGCTTAAAGGTAACTTTTTCTTTAACAAGCAAGACGGAGAAGACTACAAGAAAGCCATTGAGTATTATCAACAAGCGATAGCTGTTTATCCAAATTATGCTCTTGCTTATGCCCAGTTGTCTTTCAGTTACTATTTTCTTGCGAATTACAGCACTGTTGACCCGAAGGAGATTGAGCAAAAAGCAGAAGAGGCTGCACGTAAGGCGTTGGAATTAGATGAAAATCTTCCCAATGCCCACTTTTTGCTGGCAAATCTTCATGTGGTGAGGTGGGAATGGAAGGCTGCCGAAGCAAAGTACAAACGCGCCATTGAATTGAATCCAAATCTTGGCGAAGCGCACAGTCAGTACTCAAGTTATCTCAGTCCAATGGGACGACATGACGAAGCCATTTCTGAAGCGAAGCGTGCCAGAGAATTTGACCCGCTTAATATCCTTGCTAACATTAATGTCGGCTATACACTTTACTTGGCACGCCGGTATGATGAGGCAATTGAAGTCTTGCAGAAAACGCTCGAATTCAACCCTAATTCCGATTTTATTTACGTTACTCTCGGGTATGCTTACGCCGGAAAGGGAATGCATCGAGAAGCCATTGCTGCCTACGAAAATGCAGTCCGACTTAGTGGTGAAAATTCAAGCCTGCAAATTTATCTTGGCGCTTCATTGGCTCACGCGGGTGAACGCGGGAAAGCGCAGGAAATTCTTAATAAGTTAAAAACCAGCAAGGATTACGTTTCACCCGGCGAGTTAGCGATTCTTCACGTCGCACTCGGAGACAAAGAAGCGGCACTCGCCTCGCTTGAAAAAGCCTATGCCGCACATGACTCGCAACTGATGTATCTAAAAGTTGAACCTGAGTTTGATCCTTTGCGCTCAGACCCACGTTTTCAAGATCTAATGCGGCGAATGAACTTCCCGCCGTAAGTATATTGATAAGTAGTCCGACAGCAGTTTCATTGAATGGAATATAACCACTCATAGGTGTCAAAAAACTAAAGTGATACTGTTGCCGAATTCAAAAACTGAATTTCAACCTTGCGAGGTGCCGAATTTACGGCTGAATTGAACAACCAATTTGCTTGTTAGACCTCTAAATTTCAAGAAAATTACCTCCTTAAACGAATTCGGCAACAGTATCACTAAAGTTTTCTGACACCTTGAAACTGAAACTAAAAACCGCCGGAAAATAAGTGTTTTATGAAAACTGTTTTTGCAGGGTTTTTGGACATCCCAATTGTTCCAATTTTGCCATGTCCAAAAACCTAGTAAATTTCCAGACGGAAAACGTCTAAATAAATTGATTTTGTAGAACAATTAATTTGCCTGTCCGAAAACAGTTTTGAAATTCTAGAATCTTTTCGTGAGTACAGAGACAGTAGGCAAAACACCTCATCTACTAGCCCTATATGTGTCCTCAGGCTGCTGTAGAGAGGTTTTTAATCTGGAATACCTACCCTGATATAGTCATTTACCTCATCATAGGCTAAGTCTATTTATCACAACGTTTAGAGGGATTATTATATTTTATATTTATAAAAATTAAAAATTGTATAAAGTATCCTTGTTTAACCGATTATTTCAGCCAAATAGTGCTATATCAGATGCTTACCTCAAACCTTAAGTCTTAAAAGGTGAGTTTGCAATTAGCAAAAAATTGAGATGATGATATGGGGCTAGTGCTCTCACACCTTTATCTACCTTATGTGACCCCGGTACGTACTGTATTTTTTTGAAAAAGGAGGTAACAATACCTCTTCTATTGCGGCAAGATTTCCCCAATAAAAAAAGCCTTCCATAATTGAAAGGCACTTTCTTATTGTTGTGTATTCGCTTTTAAAATCGGAATTGTAATTCCTCTTCTTTGTTCTGTGACGACTGTGACGACTGTGACAAGCCATTTCTTTTTATAGAAATCATTCTATTGCCCGTTCCTGCTTCTCTATATTTTTTAATCTCAATTCCTTCAATTTCCAAATTCGGTGTAAGTCTCGATAGAGCGTTTGAAAAGCTCTGTGCGCTTTTTGGAAAAGCAGGATTTCTTCTGGTCATCTCATCTGCTTCACCATACATTTGAGAAAAAAGGCTTGTCGCTGTTCCTTCTAATTCGTCTCTTTTATTTACCAGTTCAATAAGAACGTTGGCTACCGGGTTGTTCTCGAATGCAATTTTGTTTGAGTCTTTATAATTCTGATTGCATAGTGTAACGAACTCACCATCGGCTAGACCTAATACCTTTTCTACTGCAACTCCGACTTTTGCAAAGTCCATCATTCTAATATCACAGCCAGTCAGATTAACGTTCTCGAAGTTCCGCAACACTTCACAAACGGCACCCAGCAGCGCTCCCAAGATTCTCGGTTTAGCTTCTTCAAAGTCTGTCCAGAATTTTGCTTCATCCGCTTTTTCTTTTAACGTTGGAAGATTAATGACAATGCTTCGGTCTAACAAATCGCTTCTGGTTGTTAAGTCTCCGATGCCGTTTAACAGAATTGGGTTTTTAGCCTTCAGGATAATTTCATTGGAATCGGAATGAAGTTTTCTTTTAACGTAAGCTCCGCCCGTTGAGATTCTGCACAAAGCATCGGAGAAGTTTTCATCAATAAATGAAACGTTATCGAATGCGACCATCAAGCGATTAGACACCGAGACGAACAAATCCTCTTCGCTTTTCGGTTTTCCAACTAATGCTGCTACGTTCGGATCAATCAGCTCGCACAGAACCTTCGCTGATGTTGATTTTCCGCTTTTCTGCTGGCTGGAAAAGACAAGAATTGGATATGGAATACCCGTTTGTAACGTAGTCAGAAGCCACGCTTTAGATAGAATAAGGTCGTTTCCGTGAATGTTAAGGAATTTGTCTAACTCGGCTATTGAGCCTCCGGTAACAGGAGTGGGAAGAGGCTTCATCGCTGCCGTTCTGCGGAACTTTACAGGACAGTCTGATGCGACGTTCCAACCGTTTTTTGTGATCCGTACAACTTCCCAGGAGTCATTGCATAAGTCCAAATACAAATCACCGTTATAATCTGCTCTTCTTAAAAAAACGTCATGTTTTTTACCTTCGTATTTAGCAATTCCCGACAAGCTGGAAAGAGCGTCTTTCAATGCGTATTCCCCGACAACGCTTCCATACGTTGTGTAGAACTTTCTACCCAACCATTCCTTAAAGTTTACGGAATCGAGTGCCCAGTTTTCTTTATGATCTTTAACCGAGATAGTGGCGTACGGCTCATTATCCTGAGAAACAAAAAGCTCAATCTCACTGGCAAGATTGACTAGCATTGTAGCCTGAGATCGTCGTTGCTCTTTCTCGTCTGCTGCTGGTTTTTCCGGAAGCCCGAATGCTTTTAGTATCTGGGAGTGAGGACACTCACCCATACATTTCGTAGCTTTAGTTTCAGGGTCGAAGAAAAGGACGGTTTCACTTTCTCCATTGTGGACAGGACATCTCATCTCGTATTTGCCGCTCGAGTTTCTAACTCCTTGCTGCATAATCCTGATGCCGAGTTCAAGATTTAACTCGCTCCAGGATTCATAACTTTTTAAATTAATATCACTTGTCACACCTGTCACACTTGTCACAGTGTCACAATTATTTTTTGCTTGAGTATGAGCTTTAGTAGTTTGAACTTCTGTTGTCGTTTGTGTCATGGGTAAAGGAAAGGCTTCTTTCATTTCTTCAACTGTAAACCTTCTTTCAGGCTCAAAGGCTGCTATTTCCACTTTTTTGTATCCATATTTACCAGTTTCTTTATCGAAAGATACGTGATCAAAGAAAGGCAGTCTCATGCAGCGAGATGGATTCTTATTGCTTTTATCGCAGTCGAAATAAGCTATCAGCCTGGCTTGTATATCTCTCCATTCTTCTTCTGAGCATTCGCCGTTGATTAACCAGTAAGCGTGCACGCTTTTCTTCGTTTCAACTCTGCTGCTAGTTTTGATTGGTGCGTTATCCAGAGCCTTATGCTGTTCCTCTATGGATAACTCGTCGTTCTCCATAAAGAATGCATTGTACCGATGTATTTCAGCATCTTTATTCCCGCCCGAATTAACAACAAAGTAGATTCCGCTATTTTTGTTTTCGTTGTTGAGGTTGTTGTTCGGGAATCCATCTTTCGATAGGTTGTTAAGTGTTGTGGCATAGGTTTTTGCCCAAATACCAGAAGTTCCTTTTGCCGGGAACGTTCTTATATTTATTGTTTCATTTTCATCAGGAATAATTGCTGATAAAAACTTATTTACTGTAATTTCGGTTTTCATATTAGTTCTTTTTCTTGCTCTTTTTCATCAGAGCTTTCCCCCTTATTTCTTTAACGCACAGTACTAAACTAAATGTTGTTTTTAAGCATTTTAACCTCGCTCAATTATAAAATTCTGCCTGGTTTGCAAGTAGATAAACATTTTCAAGCTTGTAATGTTTTGGTGGCTGTCTGACATTGCATCTTGGATCGGAGCAAAAGGAATTACAGATTTCCGTGTACTCAATCTCCTCTTCCTCATTTTCTACTAGATAAAGGCAATCAGTTCTCCGACCTAGAGCAAAAACTGGATTGTCTATATATCGGTAAGGCGCATCATCCGAAAAGCTATCGCTTATATACTTGACAACGTAGCCGTCAATTGCTGGTTCACCATATATGATTAATAGTTTGTTTTGCCGTGCAAACTTATATTCCTTTTCAAGTTCGGCGGTTTCTTTTTTTTGAGCGTGTATATCAACGAAAATATCATATTTATGAAGATAGAATTTAGGTACGTAAACTTTTCCATTTAGTACGTTTCTTCGGGATTCGTAATCATATTTAATATTTAAGTTATCAAAGAATACTGCCCACTTTGCTTCAAGTTTTGTTGTGTAATAACAATCCTTATAAGTTATTCCTTGGTCTGTTGATGTTTCTAACATATGCATATTGTTCTCCTTTTTAAGTAATCAGAAATTCCAAAATCTTAGACAGGTTTTTTGCCTATCTTTATTGAATTCTATAATCTATTATAACATTTTAAAGGTGTGATATTGAAGGGTAATTATATATCGCTATCTATCTTATATATCGCTATCTATCGCAATTTAAGAAAAGAAAACATGTTAAAAAAGTTTGCGGATCAAATTCTAAATCAAAGAGAAAATAAATATATTCATGACAAACTACTAGTTCCTCAAAATATTGAACTTAGTGGCGACACATTAAAGTGGGATTTAGAAGGAAAAGTCATTGAAACAGATCCTTCTCGTAATTTAATATTAGAATTTGCAGATTTAATTAACTCTGGCTCAAAGCAAGTTCTAGCATTTGCTAAAAAGTTTGGTGTGTTAGGTTTGTGTAAGCACCAACTACCAGCTAGTCACTCCAAAACTTCTATTCTTACAAAAAATAAGACAAATTCTATTTGCCAGCCATTAGGTGAAGAATCAATTAAGTTGTGGTTTGAATTTGCTCGAAATGCACAAGCAATATTAAGAATTTCAGCAGATTTACGTCGACACAGAAGCACACGGCAGGAAGACTGGTTAGTACTTCTTGCTAATCAAGAAAAGGAATTACCAACAAGAGTAAGAAGCGAGAGACAACTTATTGAAAATTGCATTAACTTATGGCTTGATCTTGCTGGAATAAAACCGCAATTTAACTTGGAAGATGAGACTTTGTATTTAGCTTATCCAGACTCAAACAGTTTATTTGCAGAGCTGGCAAATCAATTGATAAGGAAAACTGGGAAAATTGAAGGAATAGTAACTTGTTCGGAGTGTAATAGAAGTGGTCCTTTGAATGAACTAGCACTCTTCAGATCTCGTAAACCTAGAAGCGGAACAAGATTTTATTGTGATGATTGTCGTGAAGAGGGTGCACCACAAAAACATGCACACATCATGTATCAAGAAAGACGAAAACAAAAAGCGAAGACATCTAAGTGACGTACTAACAGGTAAAATTCTAATCAATAAAAGAGATGAACTTTAACAATAGATTCTACTTATTATTGTCGTCTGATTCGGTCAGAAATAGCTCTAGAATCGTCATAAATTTTGGTAAGAGGCAACTACTGAGGTGGTTGATGTTAAAAACAAGTGCTTTGGCAGCTTTCACCGCTTATGTCTTCTCATATAACACAGGAAAAATTTACCTATAAAAAGAAAATTTAGACAGTAGTTTAGTTTTGACAATGAAAAAATGTCTATCTTATGGATAAATTGCAATCTATTTTTGAGAATTAAGCTTAATTATGTTCTGTATGATGACAAATAGCTTTGAATTTGAATAAATATCTGTTATAAATTTTGGCATAATGGAAAATAACCAACTCGCGCCATTCACAATTATTCCTAATCCAAACAGATTATATTTGACCGAATCATTAAAAGCGGTTGTCCAGAAATCACGATTTACAATCAACAAACGGCAAGGGTTGAGCTGTATCCTAGGAGACGTGGGATTAGGAAAATCTTCTATTCTGCGCTATCTGTGGGGTGAATATTCATCAATGGACGATTATCGAACTGTGATGATTCCAACCGCTGACTTCTCGTCAAAATATGGAATGATTAAAGAGATTTGCGCTGAGTTCGGTATTGAGCCAATGCGTTCGTCGTCAGCACAGACCCGCAAGTTCCAGGAGTTTTTATTTGATCAATACGCCGCCGGAAAAAATGTTGTTTTATTTATTGACGAAGCTCAGAATTTAACAAATCAGCAATTAGAAGTTTTGCGCACCATGCTTAACTTTGAAAACAATGAGGTTAAAACTATTCAAATCGTACTTGCTGGTCAGATCGAACTTAAAGCAAAACTCGACCACAAAAAAAACAAGTATTTGAAAAGTCGTATCGTAATGTATTCGACTTTGAATCCGCTTACAGTAAATGAAACTAAGGCAATGCTCCAAAAAAGATGTGAGGATGCCGATATTGACAACCCATTTACAGATGATGTGATTGAGAAAATTTACGTCAACAGTCAGGGCGTTCCTCGCTCCATCCTCAAAATATGCTCCTATCTGCACGAGCTAAAAAATGATTATAATTTAGATTCAATTCCAGCCGAATATGTTGATACGGCAACTATTGAGGTGGCATTGTGAGCAATCCCGTTTCCCTCTTTGAGCGATTAAATAAAGAAAAACCGAAGTACAAAGATATGCTACCAAAGGAAACGGAGGTTCTACAACCCGACCCAACTAGAGATAACCCAACCCAACCCAACCCCATACACACGGCAATCTCACCTGCCAGAAACTTCACAAAAGTACCTAATTCAATAACGAAAAAAGCAATTCCGGAAAAACTGTTTAAAGGTTTGAGCAAACACACTTATGACATTCTTTATCGACAAACTCGAGGCGCTGTAAATCCGTCCAGAAAAATTCAATTAACAAAAATTGAGATTATGAAGAAGACAGGTTTGTCATTTAACACTATTCAAACACACATTAGATATTTAAAAGAAGCTGGATTGCTCAGAGTCGAAATGATTATCGGAAAACATGAAGGCTCAATTTATGAGATTTTGATTCCTGAAGAAATTAAAAAAATCACCAAAGACAACCCGACTCAAGATAACCCAACCCAACCCAACCCGACACTAAAAACCCAACCCGACACAATACAAGTTTTGGGTCATCTTGGGTTAAGTAATTCTATTGAAAACAAAGACACTTACAGCTCTGCTAATACTTCTTTTAAAGACATTGAGAAAAATGATGATGAGGCTTTCGCCCCGATGCTCAAAGTATTGATTGACGGACGCGAAAAGGTAGCTGGCAAAAATCCTAGTAAAAGCCAAAAAGGGAACTGGAAAGAACTTGCTGAACTTCTCGTCATGGAACTGGAAATCGCCGCAGCAAGAACAAAATCAGTTTCAAATGTCCCAG
>MWWG01000197.1_pt1 | contig 10290 bp, 9 predicted proteins | sample 1047331 | NCBI WGS metagenome assembly MWWG01 (sample SAMN06349968, study PRJNA376086) | soil metagenome | isolation source: MG6-4 sample Antarctic (ecotone) soil | place: Antarctica | collected 2015-01-13 | reverse complement strand
TCGTACTCATTGTGCGCGAGGCCTGCCAGCGTTTCGACTTCGCGGCTTTCATAGCGGCGCGCGGCTTTACGATCCCACGCCGTGCCGTCAGCGTTGAGGATGAAGCCGTCTTTTTCGGATCCGGCTTCCCACGGGTTGGCGCCGTGATATTCCGGCGTGCCGTTTACGACTTGGAGTTTCAGCAGGCTGAGGCGTTGCGCCAGTTCTTCGGGCGTCACGGTGCGCGAGTACTCGCGGGCGCCGTTGTTGTTGCCGTTGTGCTGCGCGACGGGTGTCGCGACTTTTGATAGACTGTCGTTTAACATCGAATCACCTTTCGATGTGCCCCGCCGCTTTAATCAGCAGCCGCTAAACCTCAGATTGCCCGTCTGGGGTTTTTGCGTTTGTGTCGGGACACGTCCTCTATTGAATTTTTGCGTCTGCGTCTGTGATTTTTCTTTAACTGCGTTTTTTCATGGGGGCGGCATTCCCCACGCGGGGAAGTGCCTTAAAAACAGAAAAGGCACTACCCTTACCGCTTGCGTTTTGTTTCCAAAACAAGGGCGGGTTAGATAATGCCAATTGGTACGCCGGTAGGCTCCGGCTATTATTGATTGTGTCATGGACGCGGTAAAAGGGCGTCGGTTATCAAGTTTACACGTTTGCAGCGCGGACACACAACCGGCACCGGCAAGACGTAATCAGAAAGCCTCGTTTGCTTTGTGCCCCAAAACGACGCCGGTTTTTCAGTGAACTTGAACGTCTTTCCCCCTATTCGAGCAAAGGCATTTTCGCCGCGCCATCCTGGACGCTTTGTTTTTCGCCAAACGCCGTTCTTTTGACTTGCGACGCCGCCAGGCAAAACGATTAAGGTTTCTTCGATGTGCTCATCTTGATAGTCTGCGCTGCAAACCCCAACTTCCCCTAAAACGCCGCTGCATTGATTGCGCTTATCGCACAAAATCCGCTTCCCGTCGCTAGCGATTCGAGCGACGCCAGTTACTGATAAATCTGCGCTGGTATAAGTGCTCATCGTTTCACCTCAGCCCCAGAATCACTTTCCACAACGCGCGCGGTTCGCGTTTCCCGCCCGTTTTCGCCGCGCCCGTCACTTTGGCCGCCGTCGCGCTTTTCGCCGCCTCAGCGTCATTCTGCGCGCCCGCGTTTCCCGTTCCAACTTGTTCCAACTTCGCGCCGTCGCGTTGCGAGTACTCGCGCGCTTCTATCGCTTTCGGCATCGCGCGCAAGGCTTCCCGCAAGGCGGCGCGCATTTCGGCGGCGTCGCGGTTTGCGGCTTCGACTTGCGCCCGCCACTGGTCGCCGGTTTCCCGTTCGCGCGCCGTCGCTTCGCGTTCGCGTTGCAAGGCGTCGCGCAGCATTTCGTTTTCGGCTGCGAGTACTCGCGCTTCGCTGTCCGCGCGGTCATTTGGCCGCGCGGTCATTTGTGGCCGCACGCTGTCCGCACGCTTTGGCCGCACGCCGCTTTCACTCTCAGAATGTGGCCGCACGTCCGCGCGGCCATCTGTCCGCACGCTGTCCGCACGGTCGCTGCTTTTGGCCGCACGCTCTGAAATGGCCGCACGGTCAACGCGCCAGACGCGCCCGCCACTTTCGCCGGTTGCCATCTGCGCCGCCAGTTCGCTGCGTTCGCAACGCCGCCGCACCGTGCGCTCTGAGACGCCGAGCGCCGCCGCCGCTTCGCTGATCGAAAGTGTTTCGCCGTCGCGAGTACTCGCAGCGTTTTCGCTTTTCATAATTCAATCAAGCGGCAGATCGCGCATTTCGCGATAACGGATTGCCCGCCACTTCGCGCACGTTCCGCGATGATCGGCGCGCACCTTACTTTCGCCGCCGCCACAAGTGCAGAGAATCTCCGCAAGCGGTTTTCGCGGCCATCGCGTCGCGGCACCGTTGGCGCGAGACGCCGCCGCTTTCTTCGCGCTGGTTCGTGCGCCAATGATCGCCATCACTTCGCTGATTTTCTTCGCTTCGCTGTCCATACCCTCTATTATAACGCAATCGGGTAGCCGCTGCAAAATATATTTTCAGGATACCGTGTTTACCCCTTGACAACGCTAGCAGGTAGCCTTATAATTTCAGTAACAAAAGAACGGCGCTGCTCTCTGTGGAAAGTTCGCAGCGCCGTTCTAAAACCTTTGGGGGTTTCGATGAACGATTTTAGCAGCATCAGCCGCAACGAGTTGGAAAGTGAACTGCGCGAGTATGTGGAGTTGCTGACGCGCGCCATCAAGAACGCGCAGGAAGGCGATTGCCCGAAAATCGAGGCATATTTCCGCGCTGAGCGCGCAGCGGCTTCCGGCTTCCTGGCGTATCTGCGCGTGCGCTATGAGCCGGAAACGTGCGAAGCGGTCAACGTGTCCGCCGTCGCGCAAAACGTCGCGCAAGCCGCCAAAGCGCCGCGTTGCGCGCACTTCAAGGCAATCAAGCGCGCGTATGCGATTGCCGCGAAAGCGGGTTTGAACGTAAAAGCCGATGAAGCGATGCGCGCCGCATTTTCGCGCTTCCTCTGCAAGCCGGTCGCGTCGCGCGAAACGCTGAGCGGTTCGGATTGGAGCGCGTGCGCCGACGCTGTGAAGTGCGGTTATTTGACGTGGTAAAGAAGCCGCGAGTACTCGCAAGCCGCAACGCTTGCGAGTACTCGCAGAGGAAAAACGAAACGATGAACGCAATCGAAATCGCAGACGGCGCCGCAACTTTCCACCAAGTCCGGAAGTTGGAGAATATCGCCGACGGCACCGTGCGGCAGATCAGCATTTCGCAGCTCAAACCGTCGCCGGAAAACGATGCGCTTTATCGGCCATACGATGCCAGTGATCGGCAAAATCAAAAGCTGACCAACGATATAAAAGCGGACGGCGTGAAATGCCCGCTTCTTCTCACGCGCGATTATTTCATCATCAGCGGCCACCGCCGCTATTTCAGCGCGCGGCGTGCCGGCGTTCAAAAAGTGCCGTGTCTTTTCGATACCCACTTTCGCAGCGAAATGACGCCCAGCGAGTACATCGCGCTTTTGCGAAGCCACAACCTAAACCGCGAAAAAAGCATTTCTGAGCAGATGCGCGAAGCGATTGTAGATACCGACAAAGCGACGGCGCAACGCGCTTTAATCGAAGCGCGCCAGGAAAAAGCGCGCGCAGGTCAAGGCGCCGATTTCATCGTGATCGAAGGCAAAATCAAGCGTTCTAAAATCACGGCGGTAAAAGAAGAAATGGTCGCGGCGATTTTGGCCGCTGTCGATGAACGGCGCGACTTTTGGCCGCTGTCGGTGCGTTCGGTTCACTACGCGCTTTTGAACGCGCCGCCGCTGCGAAACTGCGGAAAGAACGCGACGCTTCGCACGCGCTACGAAAACAACGAGAAAAGCTACAAAGATTTATGCGATCTGTGCGCGCGTCTCCGTTTGGCCGGTCGCCTGAGTTGGAACGCCATCAATGACGAAACGCGGCCTTTTGATTTATCGACGATGGACGCGACGCCCGCGACGTATTTTGAGCGGGAACTGCATTGGTTTTTGCGCGGCTATCGGCGCGACTTACTGCAAAGCCAGCCGCATCACATCGAAATTATCGGCGAAAAGAATACCGTGCGAAGTACGCTGAAGCCGGTCGCCGATGAGTTTTGTATGCCGCTGACGACGGCGCGCGGCTTTTCCTCAATGACGCCGCGCCTCGATGCTTTCAAACGCTACAAAAGCAGCGGCAAAGATGAACTGATTATTTTGGCGCTCACGGATTATGATCCGTGCGGCAAAGAAATCGCGCAGTCTTTTGCGCGTTCGCTGCGCGATGACTTCGGCGTGCCAAACGGAAAAGTCCGACTGGTTCAGGTCGCGCTCAATGAAGAACAAGTAGAACGTTTCAATCTGCCGCCAGGCGCGAAAGCCAAGAAAAGCGACAAGAAAAGCGCGAAGTTTTCAGAAAAACACGGCGCTTTTGTGTGGGAATTGGAAGCGTTGCCGCTGCCGGTTTTGCAAAGCGAGCTGCGCGCCGCCATTGATAGCGTTTTAGACATCGCCGCATTTAACGCGGAGCTGAAACTAGAAGCTGAAAATGCCGTAGAAATAGACGCGAAGCGCCAGGCCGCGATGATCGCGCTGAAGCCAGACGCCGCCTGAGAAGCGCCGAAAAGAAGCGCCGCGCCCGATACTTTGGGCGCGGCGTTTTCGTCTCTTTTAGCGGCATTTCCGCTAAAAGCGGCGCGTTTCTTTTAGCCAGCATTTGCGACTAAAAGCCTCAGCCGTCGCGCTGCGAGTACTCGCGTTTTGACCTGCATTTGTGGTTAAAGCCGCCGCCGCGTTTTGGCAGCATTTGCGCCAGAATCGAAGCCGCTTGCGAGTACTCGCAGACCGTCCCGTTTTGTCCCGAAACTCGCAGCGCGTGGAAGCGGCGATAATGTCAAATAATGTCATTTTGCGTCGGTATTTCCGACGCAAACGGCGCGCGAGTACTCGCAAAACGTTAGTGTCTGTTAGCGTCCCGACCGCGCGAAAACCTGAACAATTATGAACAGCCGTTTCTCGCGCTCAGGCGCCGCGCTGCGCGACGAAAAGACGCCGCGCCATCGTTTCGCCGTGCGCGGCTTTCCCGTGTCTTAAATCGCCTTGAAACGCAAAAGCGAAGGCGCTGCGAGTACTCGCAGCGGCTTTCAAGAGGACGGGCAATGCGGGGCGGTTTGGCGTAGGAAAACAAATGAGGCTTGCGGTATTTGCCGAAAAAAAGCGTGTTATACCGCACCATTCCCTATGGTGAACCTGCTTTCGCTGCGCTATAATCGGACGCAACGTCGAGCATTGCCGCAAATTTCGTTGTTTTTGGGCGTTTGCGGCCTAATGTATGTTCGGCAGCTTGCGCGCAGTTCGGATGCGTGCCAAAATATCAGCATGAGTAGATTTAAGAAACATATCTGCGGCGTCTTAGCTACCTTGTCTATGTTGCCCGTAAGTGGCTGTACTCAAGGCCAACAGCCTTTATCGCCTGCCAAGCGCGCCATTACGCCTACTGAATTTCGTTTCAAAAATGTTTACCCCACTTACCAAATCTCCGATGTTTTGAAAAAGCATAAAGAAGCCAAGACATTCAGAATATCGTGGGTTTCAAAGGTCGGTCCCTTCTTTGAATCTACTGACATTCTTTATAATCGTGAAAAGAAAACCCTGAAGTATCACTACAGAGAAAATAACATTGGCATTCTCAGGAATGACCTCTTTTCAAATGTTACCGACGAAGCTCTCCATCGTCTTGCTCAAACAGCAGAGGCAACAGAGCGCAAAAAGCACATCGCTGTTCTCCCACGCACATTCTTTGACGATTTGCCAAAGTTTGGCTGCCAGAAAGTCAGGCTGAAAGCAACAAACAAGCTGCCGAACAAGGCGCTGCACCCGACCGCCTACAGCTTCGCGCCCTTCGCTCGTTCCTCGCTGCGGTTGCTGCGCTTCCGGCGGCGGGTGAGCTTAGTCGTTCTGTCGCTGCGCGCACGTTGCTGGGCACCCCAAGCCCTGATAACATAAGTTTTGTTAACGGGAGACAGAAATGAAGAAAAGAGTGCTACTGGCTGTCCTTTGTGTGTTGTGCTTTGCAGGATTCTCGTTCTATTCATTTGCGGCAGACAAATCGGGAAAATACATTCTCCAGATTCGTCCCAAAAAAAATACTGCTGGAGAGCTTCCATATATCAAGCTTTCCAAAACTGGGTACTTTTCGATATATTCGGGAAGTATTGGTATGGTCTGCGGATACGCACTTAAAGGAAATAAAATCACATTGTATAACATTAAAGGGACGAATATCGGCAAGGAAACACTTGACACGAAGCGCCGCCTTGGCACAGGGCATTTTGAGGGTAATATTTTGGTTTTGGATTCTCCACCAAAGCCTTTTAGAGGCGGCAGGTTCGAAAAGCAATGATTGAGAACAGTTATAACAGCGACAGAACAAGGCGCTGCACCCGACCGCCTACAGCTCCGTTCGTTCCTCACTTCGCTTCCGGCGGCGCCGTTTCGTCTTTCCTATAAGCTGAATTATAGGAAGAACAAACGAGAAAAAGCGTGTCATAAATGCGCTTTCACTCGCGCGCACCGCCGTTGTATCAGAATTAAAACGCCGCTTTTCACCGTCGCGCGCCTTTTTTCGTGGCAATATACGATAACGCGCCATCGTTTTGTTTCAGAGTTTCGGGTGTTATCGTAGCTGCGAGTACTCGCGCACCGTCACGCGACGTTGACCTGCTTTTCGCCGATGTTCACCTGCGCGCCTGGTGCGTTCACCGTCACCGGATAGCGCCGCAAGTCGCGCAGGGAACGCACGCAGCGCAAGAAGATGCGATTGAAGCGATCACTCATTTGCGCCGCCGTGTCCGATGCCTGGGCTTCGCTGATGCGCGGCAACGTGGCCTCGCCGTGCTCGTGGCGCAAATGCCGGTCGTGCATATTTTCCAGCGTGGCCAGCCGCTTCATCCACTGGAAGTACTGCCAGTGCGCTAAGGCCATTTGCTCGATGATCGCTGCTTCGATACCGTCGCGCGGTTGCCAGCCGCGCCGCAACTCTTCGCGCAGCGCCAGCATTTGCGCCCGCTCGTAGGGGCTTTGGCCGTAAAGGGTTTCGGTTGCTTCCAGGGTCGCCGCGCCGCGCCGGTGGGCTTCCAGCGCAACCGATTTGATCTCTTGCCATACCTGGTAGGACAGCCCCTCGCCTTCGCGCGTCAGGGTTTCCAGGTCGTGCCAGCTTACGCTTTTAGGTTCGCCGGCCAGCCTCGCCTGGATATCTTCCACAAGCTGAGAACGGTGGCTTTCCACCATCGCGCGCGCCGCGCCGGTCGTGATTGGCGCGCCATCTTCCTCTTTCCAATGCTTGCGGTAGTACTCCACCATGCCCTTATAGGCGCGCGCCATTTCGCGCGCCACGTCCAGGGCTTCGCCCGCGAGTACTTCGCCGTCCAGGGCTTCGCCGTCGCACAGGCTCGCGCCCGTTGTCGCCTCAGCCGCCATGTTTTGCACTCCCGATCATCGCTTGTACGTCGCGCAGCAGGTCGCGGTATTCGCGCGGCAAGGCCATGCGCTGCATTTTGCGATAGCTCGCCGTTGTCTCGCGCCGCGCCCTGCCACGCGCGCAAGCGGCGCGCGTGGCTTCGACTTCATCGGGCCGAAGATAGCGTTTTCTCAGCCGCCCGCCTTCGCGCCGAAAGTGGTAGAAATACGGGCCGTGCAAGGCATCGCCGCCGCTTTTGCAACGGCAGTTCGCGCGCCCGCAACGCACGCGCTGGGCGCATACCGAGCCGGCCAGGGCTGCGAGTTCATCGGGCATCGGGCGCGGCGTCTTAGGTAACACCTTGTGCTTTCCGGTGACGCGCCGCGACGCGAGCGGCGATTGCCTAGTATCTTTTTTCATCGCTGCGGGAGTATGCGCGAAACGTCGGGCGCGTTGGATTTTCTCGCATTTCGTTGGATTTCAAAGCAAGCGAAGCGGCGCGCTCGCAGTATCGGCGCGCGCATACCAAAGCAGCGCATCACGTTGCGCCGCTGTCACTTCCTCAGCATCGAAAGCGCGATGCGCCTCAGCCGTTGCCAGCGTCGCATCGTAAAGCGCGCCCGCGCTTTCCTCATTTGAATACTTGCGGCGTGGCGTGCCCGAAAGTGTCAGCGCGCAGCCGGTCGCCGTCTCAGCGTCGCGCCAGGCTGCGAGTACTCGCGGCGTCGGATTGCACCAGGCGCCGACGCGCGCCGCTGCGACTTCGCGCGAAAGTTTCGCCAGCGCCGCCGCTTTTTCGTCGGGCGTCGGCTGCGAGTACTCGCGCTTTCGCAAGAACCCGATGATCGCCAACTTCTCAGCGCGTATCGCCGCGCGCAGCGCATCATCCAAAACCCGCGACGGCTTCACCAGCAAAAGCGCGCCATCAAGCGAAAGCGCCGCGCCGCGCCGTTCCAACTCGCGACAAATAGCGGGCGCCTTCATTAAAACGCCTCCGCATCATCGGCGGCGCCTTCCGGCGCGCCGTAGGGTTCGCTGTCGGCGTTCGCGTTCTTCTTTTCGCGCGCAGCCGGTGGCGGCATTTCGGGGAGTGCGGGCGCGGCGCTGTCGGGGTTTTGAAAGCGTTCCCGTTTTTCAGGGTGCATATATTCAGCGGCGCGCTCATTCTCTCCTTCTTCTTCTTTAGAAGAAAACGATATATCGTCTGTCTGAAAAACGGGAACGCTTTTTTCTTCGCCCGTTTTCGGCGATTTTACAGCGGCCAACGTTTGCGCCGTCCAGTCGGAAAACTGCCACCCATCCGAATTTCCTTCTGCTTTTCTCACGCGAATTAACACGTCGTGGGCGTGTAATTCTTCAAGTGCGCGCCGCGCTGTAACGCTGGGATATTGGATTGCTGCGGCGATTTTCGTGGTCGAATATAGTTCGCCATCTTCCAACTCTTTCAATACGGCGCGGCGTACTTTGTGCATGGAATCGAAGGCGATTTTTTCGAGTGCCGCCCAAATGCGCGGGCGCTCCACGCCGATAGCGTCCATGCCGTGAAAAAGCTGTCGAAGTATTTTCGCGATGCGGGTCGGGGCTTCGGGGCTAAGGGTTAGCGTTATGTCGCGGGTGTGATTGTCTCGCTCTACTGCACTTCGGCAACGCGCGGTAAGCGATGCCAGGTCAATCAGCCGTTCTAAATCTTCTTCGCTGATTTTCGGCAAGCTGTCGGGCAATATGAGGCCAGCGAAAAGCCCGCAAACTGCGCGCGACAATTCATCGCGCATCGCCGCTTCTTGTCCGGCCATCCGTAGCGCGTGGCGTGAAAGTTTGCGGTCGTCCACTTCGGGAAGTCGGTAGAACGCGAATCGCTCGCCCATCGTACCGATAACTGCCGTGTGGCTATCAATGGTATCGGTGCAGCCTGCGATAACCCCTAATTTCCCGCTCCAATGCAAAGCCGTGCCGCCGTCGCTGCCAACGTGCCGCGTCCATGAACCGTCGTAAATCTCGCGAAAAGCTGATAACACGGCGGCGCTCGCATCGCGCCGCTGTGCCAACATCGAAGTAAAATCCTTCAACAGCAGCAGGCCAAACGGCCCAACTTCGCGCAACAATCCGCCTTTTGCGTCCTTTGCCTTTTCTCTTTTTGGCGTGCCGGATAGCAGCGAAGATTCTGTGACGGTCGCGGCCAAATGCACAAATGCAAGTCGAATCGCCGCGTTGAGTGGTTCGGTTTTTCCGCCGCCGCTTGCTCCGACAATCATCAGCCAAACGGGGTCGCCTGGCATTAGGTTCGCGGCGATGGTGCCCAGATAGACTTCCAACAATCCTTCATCTTCAATGTAAAGCCATTTTTTGAAATGTGCTTTAGCCTCATCGAGCGTCAGCGGTTCGGAGTACTCGCGCGCTTTTTCGCGAAATATGCGCCTGATTTCTTCGGGTGTCAATTCGGCGCCCTTATCGTTCGGAGCGCGAGTACTCGCGGCCTCTGGCGCTTCCTCTGTCGGCGCATCTGCCATCGGTAACGCTTCAAGCGCGGCGCGAAAGTCGCGGCCATCTTCGCGGCATTTTTCGTAAAGGTCGGAAGCGTCGGCGCCCTCTTTCCATGCTTGCGGCCATTGGTGCGCGGTTGCCGGAAGCGTCGCGGCGTCGGCGGCGCGGTGCGCTTTTGCGGTGCCGTTGCGCCCTGCGGGGTCGTTATCCAACACGATGCGAACGGAAGCCGCGCCACGCTCTGCCAGCACCTTTATTAGCGGCGCGGGGTCGTTGGCTTCGCCCAGCGTGCAAACCGCCGTGATGCCCTGCTGATAACACGACCAAACCGATACTTCGCCATTGACCAAAACAACGTGATCGCCGGATTTCACGCGCTCCAAACCGTAGCCGCACGGCTTTCCCTGCCCTTCATCTGTCGCCCAGATATTCTTTTTCCCAGCGCGCGCGGGGTCTTGGTATTTCAGACGGTCGCGGCCTCGCGTGCCGTCGGGGTGAAACGTGGGGTAGATGACGTAAGCGCCTTTTTGCGCGCTCTGCTTTTTCACGATGCCAAAGGCGCGCATCGTTTCGGGCGTGATGCCGCGCTGTGCCAGCGTGCGCGTGTCGTAAGGTTTTGGCGTGGTTTCGGGCGCGGGTGATGCTTTGGGCGTTTGGGAAAGTTTCGGCGCGCTGTGGCCGCTTGTGGCGCCGTTGCGCTGCGAGTACTCGCGGCACGGTTCGTACTCATTGTGCGCGAGGCCTGCCAGCGTTTCGACTTCGCGGCTTTCATAGCGGCGCGCGGCTTTACGATCCCACGCCGTGCCGTCAGCGTTGAGGATGAAGCCGTCTTTTTCGGATCCGGCTT
>MWWG01000196.1_pt1 | contig 10335 bp, 8 predicted proteins | sample 1047331 | NCBI WGS metagenome assembly MWWG01 (sample SAMN06349968, study PRJNA376086) | soil metagenome | isolation source: MG6-4 sample Antarctic (ecotone) soil | place: Antarctica | collected 2015-01-13 | reverse complement strand
TGGGGTGTGGGGAGCATTGGAACAGTAAGTGTCCATAAGGCTCTTATTTTTCGGGCGAGAGGGGGCGGAGTTGTCCATTTCGCACAGCTTCTGGCACCGCGAAGGAGTAGCGTCCCAGCATATTGATGTGGTGGTGCACGAGGGGCGATAAATGGGCGACATCGGCGTCGTGAACTGGATAACCTTCGCCTCGGAGTTGGGCCAAAATCGCGTCAATATAGATGGTGTTCCAGAGGACGATGATGTTGACCACTAAACCGAGCGCGCCGAGCTGATCTTCTTGGCCCTCGCGATACCGTTGGCGCAATTCGCCGCGTTTGCCATGAAAGACGGTGCGCGCTAATTTGTGGCGGGCTTCCCCACGATTGAGTTGAACCAGAATGGCGCGGCGCAGTTCGTGGTTATCCAAGGTATTGAGTAGATGGAGCGTCTTGTCGATGCGTCCGAAGTGGGCCAGCGCTTGGGCGAGTCGGCTGGGATGAGTGCTCACTTGCAAGGTGCGCATCAAGGCCAAGGGAGAGGTGTGGCCCATATGAAGTGAACCGGCCAGGCGTAGCAGATCGTCCCAGTGCCGCTCGATCAAGCCCAGATTTACCGAGGACTTCGACACCGCATTAAATGGGCCGTAATCGGCTTTGGGATCGACGCGCCAGAATCGGGTCGTGCCCATATCTTTGAGGCGAGGACTGAATCGATAGCCCAATAAACGAAACAAACCAAAGACGACATCGGAGTAGGCTCCGGTGTCAGTCATGATCTGGGTCGGTTGCAGTTCGGTTTCTTGTTCCAACACCAGCGCAAGCAGGACCAAGCTATCGCGCAACGTCCCAGGGACCGTCAGAGCGCCCAAGCCAGTGAACTGATCGGAAACCATGTTGTAGTAGGTCACCCCACGTCCAATGCCGAAGTATTTGGGATTGTTGCCGGCGTGGATGGTTTTGACCGGCACCACGAAGCGTAAACCATCGGCAGAGGCGACTTCACCACCACCCCAGAGACGCGCGAGCGGCAAAGAGTTTTGTGCTGCGACCAAGCGGGCATTAGCCTCTTGGAGGGTTTGGTCGCGCACAAAGTTTTGGTTCACCCAGGCTAAGCGATCCCGGCGCAAAGCCGCCATTTCTGGGCGAATCAGTGGTTCCAAACCGGTATTACACGCTTCACTGAGCAATACAGCACACAGACTCAAAGCGAGATCGTCAGCGCGGCCACCATAACCGCCTCGATCTTGACCGACATGCGTAAAGGCGGCAGTGAATCGTGTGCGCGCCTCAATTTCGAGCAAAATTTCCGGGACATCGACGTGAGGAAGGCGCCGATGGACTTCGGCCCGCAGAGCCAATAAAGAGTCCGGCTCTTCCAGTTTTTCTAAAGGGGTCAAGACCAGTTCTTCGTGTCCTGATGCTCCTTCAAATCGCACGGCTGTGTTCTCAGGCAGGCGCTTTTGAACACGGTGGTAGGTCGCATCCAGTTCATGTGCCAATGCTGCCAGAACCGGTCCCGCTTCAGAGTTCCAACCCAATGTGCGGCAAACCAATGGACGAGCCGTTTCCCAGGCGGCTGGGGTCAGTAGCCCCTGGCGGGGATCACCGTAGCGGGCACTGGGCGAAACAAACACCTCACGCCGTTTGATGGCCCCACGAAACTGATCCAAAATGCAAAAGGTATAAGCACAGATGTCGATGGCTTTGCCCGGTGGAATCTTCTCCTTGGGGGAAGTATCAGGAAAGACAAATCGTCTCCAACTCGACGGCACAATGGATAATGGCACAGCATCGTCGAAGTAGCGTCTCCCCGATTCATGATGACGATGCAAATACTGCCAGGCGGCGATCAGCCCGATTGCTCCAGGAGTTCCCTGCCAACCAATGGAGCCCAACAAAAGCGGAAGAAACGCACGAACACGGCGATAACCCACTTCCAATTCTCGGTAGAAAACGGCATCGGGGGGACGCACCAGAGCCTGGGTATTATGGACGACTTGCGCTAATTGCTCGCGCGGTATGCGAGCAAAGATAGCCTCGCGAATGTCTGGGGCTGCTTCACCAGATGGCAGAGAATCATCCAACAACCAATGACAGACCTGAGCTAATGTCGAGGCCGCCTCATCCAGATCGCGCAAATGCCGGAGGCGAACTTTTTGGTCGGCTTTAGCGGCGTCTCCGAAAAGAGTAGCCAATAACTGTTCCAGAATCTCTAAAACTTCGTCCTGAGCGTTGGCTTCCATCGAGCGAGAAAAGGCCACCAAAATTGCTAAACGCCGTGAGCCAGGCATGCGGCTTAGGGCCGTCACTTTGGCGCGCGAGGCAAAGCGAGACAACGCTTCGAGACGAGACGGCGGAACAGAACACTTTGTGTGAGGGGGACGACTCTCTCCATCGTCCCAAGTAGTGACTCCTTCCTGACGAATCCGATTCAATCTCGCCAGGGCCCGAAGCAATGAGGCCGTACTGATGTGCGTTTGAGGTGTGCGAAGTTCGTCGAAGATCGACCGCCGTCCTCCATCAGGGACGCCAAGCCAGGATTCTAATCGCTCTTGTTGCGCCAGGCTCACGTTCTGGGTCAACACCGAGCAAACACGCTCTTCGATATGCTCTCGCAAACGGGCAATCCATCGCTCCAGAAGAGTCACTCCGGGCAACAGTATCTTGTGCGCGAGCAACCAGAGCGTAGCCCGTTCGAACAGCAGTAAAGGTCGGTCAGTGCCAAGCCAGCATTGACCATAGATCCAGCGAACAAACCGAAGCCCCACTGTCGGAGCGTCCCATTCTCGGTATCCATAAAGAGCGCAAATCTCTTCTCGATGATACAAGCGACGGCGCCCTTGGTCGTAAACAGAGGAAACCTGATGAGTCAGGGGAGCGACCTCGATCTGCTTGGCGACAAAAGCGACAACTTCGGCTGGGACATCAGATAGATCGTCCGGGAATCGACCCAGATAACGCACGGTAGTGAGTTGAAGCGCAAACCCCATCCGATTATGAACGCCACGCTTGGAAAGAATGCGTTCGAGGTCGGCTTCGTCCAGATGAAAGTAGCGAGCCAACTCGTCCTGAGTTGGCAGTCTGGTGTAGCGGCCATAAGTGGCCCGTTGATGGGCGGACAGAAATTGGACTGGCATGGGTCAAACAGGATGTTGCAAAAGGGTTCCCTTTTGCAACACGCCTCAGAACGGCCCATCCACCGTAGATTTTGTTGCAAAAGGCTGTTGCATAAGTAGACTATTTTGCAACAGCCTTTTGCAACAACTCCCCCTGTGATTCTCCCATGCTCATCGGTTATGCCCGCGTCTCAAGTCAAGAGCAAGACAACGCCGCTCAACAAGCCGCCCTCAAAGCGGCGGGGTGTGAATTGATCTTCTCCGAAAAAGTCTCTGGGGGTCGGTGGCAACGGCCTGAACTCCATCAATTGATCCGGCAACTGCGCAAAGGCGATGTGGTCGTGGTTTGGAAATTGGATCGTCTCTCGCGCTCACTCAAAGACGTGCTACTGCTGATGGAGAAGATTCACGAAGCAGGAGCGGGCTTTCAGAGCCTCACCGAAGCCATTGATACCACGTCTCCCGCGGGTCGAATGATGATGCAGATCGTGGCGTCCTTTGCTGAGTTCGAGCGGGAAATGCTCCGCGAGCGCACTAAAAGTGGAATGCAGGCGGCCCGCGACCAGGGGCAACATGTGGGCCGTCCAAACAAACTTACTGCTGGACAAAAGCTGGAAATTGTTCGACTGGTTGAGGGTGGACATCATTCGCCAGCCCAAGCCGCGCGCCTGTTTAAAGTCCATCGCGCCACCGTATCACGCCTTCTCACACAAGCCAAAAAATAAAGCCTTACGGACACTTACTGTTCCAATGCTCCCCACACCCCATAATCGCCGTCTTTGCCTTGGGCTTTGGCGTCTTGCATCTCAAGTTCGCGCGCATAAGTGCGACTGCGTTGCACGACCAACTCACGGAAAATCTTGTCGCCGCGTAGCACTTCTTCGGCCTCATCTTCCGAAACATCGAAAGGCATCTCGGTCTGCTCGGATTTCACGCCGCGCACTTCGCGCTCTAACTTCTTCTCGATGTCGCCGAAATAGTTGGGCAGTGAGTGGATTCCTAAACGCGGCGCAAAATAGTCGTTGCGGTTGCGCGAAAACAGCTCGATCATGTGCTGGAAATCGCGCATGGAGTTGTTAACCGGCGTGGCCGTGAGCAAAAACACCTGCTTGTCTTCGCAAAGTCGAAACAGCTTACGATAGCGCGATTCTTCTTTACCTTCGCCGCCCATCGAACCAGGATTGCGAAAATGGTGTGCCTCATCAATCACGACGGCATCGGCGTCGCGCGCAATGTCTTCCCACAATTCTTCCCAAGTGCCGCCACCTTCGATTGGCCCTTTTCGGCCTAAATCGGTGTGAGAAAACAAACGAAGTCCGCCCCAAGCGCCAAAAGCGTGTGGGATATAACGGCGCAGCGTCGCGCCCCAAACTGGCTCTTTGGCCGCTTTCGGGGAAAACAAAACGACTTTTTTGCGCTCATGCAAAAGCCGTTCGATGATCATCATTCCGACAAAGGTTTTGCCCAAACCAACGCCGTCACACAAAAACGCGCCGCCGTGCTTCTTGGCGATCTGCAAAAGCGAAGCGTAGCCTTCTTGCTGATAGCGCGCGAGTAGCGGGTAGATTTTAGAGCCGGTTTTCTCCCATTCTTCCACGTCGGGGATGTGGTTTCGCATCAGCTCGCGGAGCGCGCGGGCATAAACCTGAAACGGCGTATATTCCTTGATGTGACGCTCGATGGTTTTAAGAAGCTCTGCGCTCACGTCTTCGGCGTCCTTCCAGTGCGTCTCATACCAAGCTTGCAATTCTGGCACTTCGCGGCGCAATTGCACATTTAACTCGATGTTGTTCGACAAACCGGGAAAAGTGAAATTAGAACTGCCCACCAAAGCCGCCGATCCGACAACGCGCGAGCGGGCGTGGGTGATGTAAGCCTTAGCGTGAAATTTCTTCTTGGCGTAAACACGCGCCTCGATCTTCCCGCTTTTCATCGCCTCAACAATCGCCTCAACTCCGCTCAGAAAGTCGTTGGTTTCCTTTTCTCGTTCGATAGAAGCATCTAAAACTTCATTTGCGCGCTTTTCGAGCGCTTCAAGAATGGTTTTATAAGTGCGCTGAGTGACTTCATCGCCCATTAAAAGCCGGATTTTATCGAGCTTTTGCCAACACCCATCGAGCGCAAGCAAAGCGCCGATTTCAAAGTAACCGGTCGCAATATCCATCGCGCGCGCGATCTCCGTCCACTCGCGCAAATAGTCGCGCATTTTCCAATCGGTGTCGGAATTATCGACAATGAAAAGTTCGTCGCCTGATTTCATAAAATTGGTTCGGGTATAAGTTACGCCCGCTCCCTTACTCACTTCGGGGCTTTGGCTGTGGGGCGACGAAACCGACGCTTTTTGCAAGAGCTGCTGCGCTCGCTTCAACTTCTGCGGGGTGCGCTTTACCGTCGTGTTGCACAAAACGTGAGGCGTCAAGCGCCCGCGTTTGGCTCACATCAGCACACGAAAGTTTCTTTAAACCGCTGGTTTCGTTGTCGCCGATTGCTACACGCCAAAAGCGGCGCTGATCGCGTTCGGGCTTAAAATCAGTGATAGGCGCACAAAGGCTCACACTTGGCGTTCCAACGCTGGGACGCGACAAAACCAAAACGGGCCGGTTGTCCTTCTGGATTTCACTACCGCGCGTCGGTTCTAAATTCACGCGCCAGATTTCGCCGCGCTTGGGTTCGACAGCACTCAAGGCTTGGCCTCTTCTTCGGGAAAGCAAAAGGGTTCGCCGTCAAGCGCTCGCCAATCGGACAAATCATCTTCCGGCCCGTCGTAAGTGTCCACGCTCTTTTGAACTTCGGTTTCGACAAGTTCGCTGGTTTGAGCATCGGCATGAGCTAAAGCAATGATGGCTGCATTTCGAGTCATAGAATCGCGGCTATCAAGGCCAGCCAAAATCGCCGCTGCTCGCGCTTGTGGGGTGTCAGGCGTCGGGGCTGAGGCGGAATCGCCCAAAAGAGTGCCGCCGCCGCGTCCCTGCCACCAACTTTCAGCATCGGCGCGACTGATCCGATAGTGACTGCGCCCGCCGCCGTTGGCCGCTTTGAGTTCGCCCGCACTGATGGCGCGGCGTATGGTCAAAGCGTGCAAACCGGTGAGAGTTGCCAGTTCGGGAACGGTGAGCGTTACCCGTCCACGCGCAACCAGCTCGCCGATAGGTATAGGCCGCGCTGTCACGTTGGGGTTGATGCGCTTAGCACGTTTCAAACGAGCGTCGGCGCTTTTTACAAGGTCAAGGTTGATGGTGCTGGGCATGATATAGCCTCCCAAAGCCGATTTAAGCGGCTTGCTTCAAGATGTTAGAAACCGTTTGCGGATGGAAACTGCCGCCGCTGCGGGCGCGATAGCCTTGCTTTTCGAGCCGATTAGAAATGGCGCGCAGTGACAAACCGGCTGCGTCCAATTCCCTCACAGCACTTACGATTTCGGTTTCGGCTGCATCAACTTCGAGCATTTGTCCATCTGCTGCCAAACGGTAACCGTAGGGAATAGAACCGATGCGGAGACCTTGGGATTTCTTATGCTGCAAAGCCGTTTTAGTGCGCTCGCCGATGGCTTCGCGCTCCCACTGCGCGACACTCATAAGGACGTTTAAGACAAGGCGCCCGCCCGCCGTCGATGTGTCGATCTGCTCGCCAACCGAAACCAGCGAAAAACGGGTGAAGTGAGATTCGAGCAGCTCGCCTAAATCCTTTACACTGCGCGTCAAGCGGTCTAATTTGGCGACTATAAGCGCTGATGCGTCGCCGCCTTCCAAACGCGCCAAAACCTCACTCAAGCCGTCGCGGTCAAGAGTTTTTGCGCTCGCACCCGCGTCGGTTACAATGCCAATCAATTCATAGTCGTATAAACGGGCAAAGGCTTCGATTTTCTCGCGCTGCGCGTCAAGGCTCACGCCGTCGCTGGCTTGCTGATCGGTGGAAACGCGAATGTATCCAATGGCTTTCACTTTGGGCTTTATAAGCTGCATGATGTTCTACCATGTTACATCTTAGATGCCCTGTGGAATGGCGTCAACTGTCAAGCACCGGTCGGTTGTTGACAGCTTAGGCGCCATTTGTCGCGGCTTACCGCTTCTTCATCGGGAAAAATATCATTTGAATGAGCTGGCCGATTATTAAAAAGAGCGTTTCAAGCATGGTGTTTCTTGATTCGAGCGCGATGTTGGCCGCTCGCTTCTTCTGGCAACCCCTACACACCTGCCAACGACATAGTTGACACATATGGGGAATCGAACTTGTTCACTTTCCAGACAGCTCACACGTCGTTTTGAGCGTGAAAAGCGGCCCAAAGCGCTCATTTACGCTTCAAAAAGTGAACCGTTGTAATTCCCCATATGTGTCAACTATGTCGTTAGCAGGTGTGACCCCTACCCGTCAATTTCACAAGAGGGGTGCCCCTTCGATGCCTTCGGCGGGTGAACACGGGGAAAATTTATATTTTTGCGGAATTTGGGCCGGACTCTAAAAATTTTATGTGTCGTTCAAACGCTTCGAGTAGTTGATCGGCGTGTCGGCGTTTTCTAAATCTTCGAGGCTGTAACCGTCGCGGCTTCGCCAATTAGCTTCTTTCATGGATTGGGTTAAAAGCTCACGGATTGAAGGGCTGGTGGTGCTATCTGTCCGTTTTTCGAGAATTTGAGCTACTTGACCTGCACGGTTCGAGCGCACGTTGGAAACCGTTGCCCATGCCGCCACGAGCTTCGCCAAAGTGTCGCCGCGCATAGCAATTTCGAGCGGTTCACCACGACGGTTCGTCGTGGTTTCCAATCCCGCCAAAATCTGGTTTTTGATGATTTCGACCAATCCGGTCGCGGTCTGCAAATCATCAGCGATGATTCGATTTCGGATCTCGGCGGCGAAAATGGCCTCGGCGTCTGTTGTTGCGGGCAAACGGTCAAAAGGGGAATTTTGGGAGACGTTTAAGACTTTCATGGCTTCGTTATATTTGGATTTGTCGCCAGTTTCAACAGCACTTTGCAAAGTCTCGAGCGCCGCGCCGGTCGCTTCGGGGTTTCGGCGCACGGTATCAGCGACGCTATTTCGCTGTGATTCGCTGGTATAAATCAGCTTCGCGCATTTGCGGCACAAAACGCCGCTTTCGATCTGGAACAAACGGCGAACGCCGCGCCCGCATTTTGGGCACGTCCCGACAAAATACGGCTCGCCGTCAGGTGTCGAGCGCGTAAGGATCGGCAAACCGTTAGCGCGTCCAAAATCGAGGGCATCGAGCCGGGGCACTTCTTCAACTCGCTGGCGTGTTCGGGGTCGGCCCGATAAGAAATTTCCCATTTGAATCACTAAAGAAAGGAGCGCGTAAAGAGTGGAGACCGGGGGTTCGCGGGGAGTGCGATTCGACGGCTTCCACTTCTCACGCCTTTTTTGGGTTTTATCAACGCAAATTCGGGGTTTATTTGCCAATTGTGTGCGTTTCGATTTCCTCGCCATTGTCGAGGCAAAGTAGAAAGCGGCCAATCGCCAAAACGTCGGTGTTAGGAAAAACGCGGCGAATCTCTGGACTCACACGGTCGCGCGCTGCGGCATCCGTTGGCGCCAGAAGCTCGATAAGTGCCGGTTTGAAGCGTTGCAAGTCCGGCAAAAGTTCGAGCGCTAAAGATCGCGGCGCAATATTGATTTTCACCGCGTCACCCTCGCGTTTGACCGTCGCCACGCCGCCACGCACTTCGATGCTGTGCAGAAGTTGGCGGGCGTCCATCAAATATCAACTCCTGCCATTTCGTCGGCTTCGCTTTGCAATCCGTCGCCAGAGGTAGTTTTCGGCTTTTCTTTCTTACGGGGTGTTGGGGAATTTATGAAATTAAATTCACTTTCTGAGGTGTGACTCTTTTTAGAATCTCCGAAAACTACCTCTGAGTCCTCTTGATTGCCCACGCTTTTCCCTATTTCTCCAAGCGTGGCAACGCTCCAAGGACTTAAACGCCATGCGTCTTGGTGTCCACCTTTACCGTTTGGATTTTCGATTTTTGCGCGAATTAATGAGCCATGCGCTGTTAAATCTTCTAAAGCGCGTCGGGTTGTTGTGTTTGGGAGACCTAAAGACAGCGCAATTTTCGCGGTTGGAAGTGCCTTGCCGCCGCTTTCGATGAACAGCTCAATCACTTGGCGCCGGACTTTGTGCATCGAATCGAAAGCGATTTTGGTGAGAATCTGCCATGCCCTTTCACGGTCAACACCGATGGTTAGCATTCCCGAAAACACGCGGCGGAAAATTTTGGCGATTCGGGCTGGATACTCACTTTCGGGCACCAAGACGATTTCGCTTCTGGCATCGCGCATCACGGCGCTTCGACACTTGGAAGCGAAGTCCGCCAACGAGATTAAACGCTCGGTTTCGGCTTCGCTCAAATCGTGAGGCCGCGCTGGAACATCCAAACCGGCGAAAAGGCCCGCGACGGCGCTTTTCATTTCGGCGCGCATCTGCGTTTCGGCGCCTGTCAAATCCACCGCGCGCCGCGCCATCGTTTTGCGAGTCAGTTGAGGCAAGCGGTAAAAGGCAAATCGCTCACCCATCGCGCCGATCACGGCGTGGTGTTCGTCTATGGCTTCGGTGCAACACGCCATCACTGCCAACTTGCCTTTCCACTGCAATTCCTGCCCGCCGTCACTTCCGACGTGGCGCGTCCATGAGCCGTCGTAAACCTCGCGTAGCGCGCCCAAAGTTGCGGTTTTGGCGTCCTTATTCATCGAAAGAATAGATGTGAAATCTTTGAGAATCAAAAGGCCAAATGGCCCGACTTCGCGGAGCAATCCGCCCTTGGCGCCCGCCGCGTGGTCACGCTTCGATGAACCCGAAAGCAAAGAGGATTCGGTTAAAACCGCCGCTTCTTTAACGAAAGGCAAACCCAAAAGCGGGTTTACAATCTCGGTTTTGCCGCCTGACGAACCGCCCACAAGCATCAGCCAAACTGCGTCGCCGTCCATTAAATTCGCGGCGACAGTGCCCAAAGTCACTTCGATTGCGCCGTCATCCTCAATCAAAATCCAACGGCGAAACGTCTTTTTTACATCTGCTAATGAACACGGCGCCGCGACTTCGCCCGCCGCTCTTTTGAAGGCCGCGCGGATTTCATCCGGCGAAAGGGTTTTGGGTTTTGGGGCTTCTGGTTCTGGTGCTTGTTTGGCATCCGCGTTGGCTAATTCGACCAATGTTTCGACGGTGCCGCCACGCTCGAAATAATCATCGAGGCCGGTTTTCTCGCCGCCATCGCCATCGGGCAAATAAACGA
>MWWG01000195.1_pt1 | contig 10341 bp, 11 predicted proteins | sample 1047331 | NCBI WGS metagenome assembly MWWG01 (sample SAMN06349968, study PRJNA376086) | soil metagenome | isolation source: MG6-4 sample Antarctic (ecotone) soil | place: Antarctica | collected 2015-01-13 | reverse complement strand
AAATAAAAGTAGAGAAATAGGTCTCACCAATATTTTCGGTATTGGGCAAGCTACTGCCCGTCGCATTCTTGACAGACACAATATTGATCGCAATAAAAAAGTGCATGAGTGGAATGATGAAGACTTGAATAGTATTCGTACAACCATCACTGAAGAAATTAAAGTAGAAGGGGCATTGCGCTCTGAAGTGCAAACAAGCATTAAACGCTTATTAGATATTGCCTGTTACCGTGGTTTGCGTCATCGTAAGGGATTGCCGGTAAGAGGCCAGCGTACAAAAACTAATAGCCGTACACGAAAAGGAAAACGCAGAACGGTTGCCGGTAAAAAGAAGGCACCGAAGAAGTAAACTATTAGCTCCAAGCCATGAGCCACGAGCTACGAGACTTACATCTCGCAGCTCAAAGCTGATAGCTTACAGCTTTCATAAATAATAAAGATTACCTAAGTAAAATGGCAAAAGCACAAAGCGGCGGAAAAGCACAGGGTGGCGCAAAAGGACAACCAAGCGCTAAAGCAGCAGCAAAAAAAAGGGTAGTTAAAGTAGATGCTTATGGCGATGTGCATATTGTTGCAAGCTTTAATAACTTAATTATCAGTTTAACCAATAAGCAAGGGCAGGTTATTTCCTGGGCGAGTGCCGGTAAAATGGGTTTTAAAGGTTCTAAAAAGAATACACCTTATGCTGCACAAATGGCCGCTTCTGATGCAGCGAAAGTAGCATTAGATGCCGGTGTAAAAAGGGTAGACGTATATGTGAAAGGGCCTGGCGCAGGTCGCGAAAGTTCCATCAGGGCGCTCTCGAATGCAGGCATTGAAATAGTGATGATTAAAGACGTAACTCCATTACCACACAATGGTTGCCGTCCGCCAAAGAAAAGAAGAGTATAAGGTCCCCTGTCCCCCGGTGGGGGAACTTAGGTTTGAAAAACTTTTTTTTAATTAGTTCTTATGCATAAGAAAAACATTCGTCGCACGAACGAATGTTGCCAGAATAAAGACAGTTCGATCTGAGCCTTCCCACCGGGAAGGACGGGATGGGCTGAATTTCATTTAACAAAAGGGTGCTTCATTAATTTTTACCGTTTTTACAGATGAACGCACCGGTACAAAAAAGCGGAAATGAAATATAATTATGGCACGTTACATTGGTCCAAAGACCAAGATCTCCCGAAGATTCGGTGAGCCTATTTTAGGCAATGGTAAATGGCTGGATAAGAACAGCAATCCTCCAGGTCAGCACGGCGCAACAAAAAAGCGTAAGCAACCAGGGGAATATGCCTTGCAGCTTCGTGAAAAGCAAAAAGCCAAATACACTTATGGTGTTTTGGAAAAACAATTCCGTAAAACATTTGAAGAGGCTTCACGTAAAAAAGGTGTTACCGGTGAAAATTTAATTAAACTATTAGAAGCCCGGTTAGATAATACTGTTTTTCGCATGGGTATTGCACCTTCCCGTCCTGCTGCCCGCCAATTGGTGAGTCATAAACATATTGTGGTAAATGGTGAGGTAGTAAATATTCCTTCTTGTCAATTAACACCTGGTGATACAATTTCTTTAAAAGAAAAAAGCAAAGAAAACACGTCTGTTACAAGCCAGATGCGTGGAAAGAACAAACAATTTGGCTGGTTAGAATTTAATGATGCGGAAATGAAAGGCACTTTCATTACTTATCCTGAAAGAGAGAGTGTGCCTGAAAATATTAAGGAGCAGTTGATCGTAGAGTTGTACAGTAAGTAAAAGTTGTGATCCGCCTTAGGCGGATGCGAGCTTCGAGCAAGTCTCAAAGTTCAAAGCAGTTCTTGAAAATCTAAGCTGAAAGCTACGAGTTGCGAGCAAAGTCTCGAAGCTCATGGCTCGAAGCTTTTCTCAAATCTAAAATCGTAAATCGTTATGGCTATATTAACTTTTCAGAAACCCGATAAGATAGTTCTTCAAAAAGTAACTGATTTTGAAGCCCAGTTCGAGTTTCGTCCACTGGAGCCAGGGTATGGTGTTACCATTGGTAATTCTTTGCGTCGTGTATTGCTTAATTCTTTAGAGGGCTATGCTATTATTGGTGTACGCATAGAAGGCGTGGATCATGAGTTTGCAACCCTTAAAGGCATTTCAGAAGATGTAGTGGAAATTATTTTGAACTTAAAGCAAGTTCGATTGAAAAAAATAGTTGACCACGATGTTCAAACTGAAAAGCTTACACTTTCTATTAAGAACAGGACCGAGTTTTCTGCAGGTATGATGGCAGAAGGCACGCAATCTTTCCAGATCATGAACCCGCAGCAATTGATCTGCACGTTAGATAATTCCGCCAAGCTGGATATTGAAATAACCATTGGTAAAGGCCGTGGTTATGTACCTGCGGAAGAAAACAAACCAAAAGATGCCCCGCTTGGTTACATTCCGGTAGATGCTATTTATACACCTATTAAAAATGTAAAATACACGATTGAAAATACCCGTGTAGAGCAGCGCACTGACTATGAAAAGTTGATATTTGAAGTTAATACAGATGGTACTATTCATCCCGAAGATGCGGTAAAGCAAGCCAGCCGTATTCTGATCCAGCATTTAATGATTATTACAGACGAGAATATTACGTTTGATAATAAAGAAGAAAAGAAAGAAGATATTGTTGATGAACAAACGTTGCAATTGCGCAAAGTGCTGAAGACGCCTTTGGAAGATCTTGATCTTTCTGTGCGTGCCTTTAATTGTCTCAAAGCCGCCAAGATCAACAGCTTGAGCGAACTGGTTCAATACGAGCAGGAAGACCTGATGAAGTTCAGAAACTTTGGCCAAAAATCACTTTCCGAAATTGAACAGGTGTTAAATGAAAGAGGATTGCATTTTGGAATGGACCTTGGCAAATTAGGAATTGACAGGGACGATTATTAAAGCCCCCTGTCCCCCGGTGGGGGAACTTAGGTCAGGCAAGCTTTTTGTTTTTCAAATAGTTCTTTTAAATAGATTTTATAATTATTAATCGGCAGAGTTGCTACTATCGTCATTTTGTTGTGTCACTCACTTATACGTTTGGTAATTCTTTTGAGCATTATACAACCAGGTTTAAATAAACGACCGTGTAATATGCCCAGTAGTATTTTTTCTGATGAACGGAGTCCTTCGTTCCTCAGGATAAACTCTGCCAATGTCGCACTATAGTAGTAATGTAGCTGGAGCATAAATTATCCAACTCGAAGGTTGTAATTCCTGACACGGTACAACCTAATATTTATCACGAAGCTTGAAGTGACAAGTAAATAGATTGGGTTTAATGAAACCCAACTTTAAACTTCAAACTTCAAACTTTAAACTTAAAAAAAGTCATGCGTCACGGAGACAAAAACAATAATCTAGGCAGAAAAAAAGCACACAGGGATGCACTTTTAAGCAACCTTGCCTGCCAGTTGATTCAACACAAAAGAATTGTAACAACAGTTGCAAAAGCAAAAGCATTGCGTGTTTATGCCGAACCTTTAATTACCAAAGCAAAAGAAAATACTACGCACCAACGCCGTATCGTATTCAGTTATTTGCAGGATAAGGCAGCTATTACAGAATTATTTAGCACAGTAAGTGAAAAAGTGGGCGGACGCCCCGGTGGTTATACCCGGGTAATAAAATTGGGCGCACGTCCGGGTGACGCCGCAGAAATGGCAATGATTGAGTTGGTTGACTTCAACGAAATTTATGGCAAAGGCATTGATACGAAAAAAGAAGGCGCTAAAAGAACACGCCGTGCCGGTGGCAGTAGAAGGAAAACTGAAACACCTGGCACAGCTACTCAGGCAGAAGTACAAACGCCGGATGAACCAGTTTCTGAGGCTGAAACGGGAGAAGCAAAGCCTGAGCAAAAAAGCTAACGATTGCATGCTTATATTCAAAGGCAGGGTGTTTTCATCTTGCCTTTTTTATTATTAAATTGAGAATTTTTATTGCCATTAAGTAGTTGAACATCTTTCTTTGCATATTATTTTAAATCATGGAACAACAAGCCTTGTTATTGTTACAAGACGGCACAACCTGTTACGGTAAAGCATTTGGAGCAATAGGCACAACCGGTGGAGAAATTTGTTTTAATACCGGCATGACAGGTTACCAGGAAATTTTTACAGACCCAAGTTATTATGGCCAGGTATTGATAATGAATAGTGTACACATCGGTAATTATGGTGTTAAGGATGATGATGTTGAAAGTGACAGCATTAAAATAAAAGGTTTAATAGGCCGCAACCTGGAAGAATTATTCTCACGTCGAACAGCCCAGGGATCTTTGGATGAATATTTGAAAAAACAGAATATTGTAGCCATTGAAGGTGTAGATACGAGAGCATTGGTAATTCATGTTCGCAGTAAAGGAGCTATGAACTGCGTCATTTCATCTGAGATACTCAATCCAGAAGAATTGAAAAAGAAATTAACAGAGGTGCCTGATATGGCTGGTTTGGAACTTGCTTCTATCGTTAGTACAAAGACCGCGTACGAATTAGGGGATCCGGCATCTGCTATTCGTATTGCTGTATTGGATTACGGCACCAAGCGAAATATTTTTACATGCATGGTGGATCGTGGTGCTTACGTAAAGGTATTTCCCGCAAAAACATCTTTGTCAGAATTAAAAGATTTTAATCCATCTGGTTATTTTATTTCTAACGGCCCTGGTGACCCGGCAGCGATGGATTTTGCCGTGCAAACATTGAAAGAAATTCTAAAAGAGGACAAGCCAACTTTTGGAATTTGTTTGGGTCATCAACTGTTAGCGCTTGCCAATGATATTCCTACTTTTAAAATGCATCACGGGCATCGTGGCATGAATCACCCAGTGAAAAATATACTTAACGGCAAATGTGAAATCACTACACAAAATCATGGTTTTGGTGTAAACCCCGAAGCCGTAAAAGCTGCGGAAAATATAGAAATTACCCACGTCAATCTAAATGATGATTCTATAGAAGGAATAAGAGTGAAAGGCAAACCACAATTTTCTGTGCAATACCATCCGGAAAGTACGCCCGGCCCACATGATAGCCGTTATTTATTTGATGAATTTATAGCTCTGATTAAGAATGATTTAAAATGATTATGGTGAGAGAAAACTCAAAAAAATAATCTGTTTAGTCCTAAAAAAATAATTTTTTTAATCCGCGATTATGTTTCCGGAACTAACCACCCAAAGATTTATTTTAAAGGAGGTACAACACGAAGACCAGCAGTTTTTATTTCAGGGATTAAGCGATCCCGTCTCCACGCCATACTACGGTGTATATTATAAAAGCTTTGATGAAACAAAAGCACAATTAGATTGGTACGAAAAAAGTTACAAAGATGGATCTGGCATACATTGGAAAATAACTGAGAAGGATTCTAAAGAAAATGTTGGGGTTATTTCAGTTTATTATTACAAACCGGAGCATAAGAAAGCAGAAATCGGATTTTGGTTACTCCCTCAATTCCGGGGCAAAGGCATTATCTCTGAAGTTATAAAACCTGTAATTCAATACTGGCAACAAGAAAAAGAGTTGCATAGATTGGAAGCATTTGTTGAAGAAGAAAATATGGCCAGCAGCAACTTATTGGGAAAGGCAGGATTTATTTATGAAGGCACCATGAAGGATTGCGAGATCAAGTTTGGTAAATATATTAGCCTGAGGATTTATGCTTTACTTACAGACGGAAAATAATTCACTTAATTAGTGTAATTCGTGTTCTTACATTCGTGTTATGAAAATTGCCATTATCAACGGCCCAAATCTTAATCTGCTGGGAAAAAGAGAAACAGATATTTACGGCAATATGCCCTTCGAGGAATATTTAGGAAATCTAAAAATAACTTTTCCACAAATTGAATTCTCTTATTTTCAAAGCAATGTAGAAGGAGAGTTGATCAATGAATTGCAGCGGGTTGGTTTTGAGTATGCTGGAATTATTATTAACCCGGGTGGTTACACCCACACATCCGTAGCGATTGGCGATGCGATTGCAGCTATAAAAACTCCCGTTATTGAAGTGCACATTTCGAACATTCATGCCCGTGAAGATTTTCGTAAGCTATCGCATGTTTCCGGTAAATCGGTGGGCAGCATTTTCGGGTTGGGGTTAAAAGGGTATGAGTTAGCGGTCCTGTATTTCGTTTCTTAAAATCAATCGTAGGCAAAATATTCATTAAGAAGATTACAAACTTTCCTGCAGGTAAGTTCATCCATCGTGCCAAGTCTTTTTATTAATCTTTGTTTATCCAGTGATCTAACCTGGTCGATTGCAATCTGACCTTTTTTCTTTTTAAATAAACAATTAATACGAGTAGGGTAAGAACGTAGTGTGCTTGTAAGCGGAATTGCGACGATAGTATTCAGGTATTTATTAGCTTCATCCGGAGAAATAACCAGGCAGGGACGGGTTTTTTTTATCTCACTTCCTAAAGCAGGATCAAGGTTGGCTATCCATATTTCAAAACGCCTGATTACCACGTCCATTCTTCTTCATCAAATTTATTAGATATGGTATTCCACGGGTCTGGTTTCCCAAATCTTTTCGCGGCTGCTTTAAACTGTTCTTCCCAATCTTGCCGCGTTGTACTGCCAGAACTGATAAGAATTCCCTTGTCTGTGGGTTCAATAATTATTTCTTCCTTTAGATCAAATTCTTCTATTAATGTTTTTGAAAGACGAATTCCTTTAGAATTACCAATTTGTATTAGCCTTGTACGCATGCGGTAAAGTTATTACAATGTAATTACAATGCAAAAGTTTTTTTTGCAGTGTTTGGTTTATTGTAATATTAATCTATCGCTTTTGAAAGTTTATTAATGTCTTTACTAACAGTGTAAATAAACTGCAGTTGTTCTTTCATTAATATATCGTCCCCTGATGTTGCTAATGTTGCTACCGGGTTCAATTTGTTTTCCGTTGCTACTTCTTCATTTTCAGCAATTAATTTTCGTTTCGCTTTTTTTGCCAGTTGCAGCAGTTCTTCAGGATACGTCCTAACTTCCCTTGACAAAAGTGTTGTAGCCACTGTTGCAAAATTGGAAAATAAAATATGATTAAGAACCACAAACTGTTGCACTTTGGTTTCAGACTGCTGCTTACTTTTTGGTTCAGATAACATGCGCTGAAACAGGGCTGATAAGTTTGCCGAGTGCAGGTATACATCTTTTCGTGCTAATTTATATTCCAGCATGCTGACCACTTTCCCAGATAATGCCTCAATGATCTTTTGCAGGTAAGCTGCATTGGCCTCAATCATTTTTTGCATGTATGTTTTTAAATCTTCCCGTTCCCATTTTGGAAACAAAATATAGGAAGCTAAAAAGGCAATAGCGCAACCAATTAATGTATCCATTAGCCGTTCCTTTGCCACTTGCTGAAACGGCACACCTAAAAATGTAAATAAAATAAAAACATATGGTGTAATGCAAATTACCATCAACAGATAATTGATGCGCATGAACGAATAAGTTCCTATCATTAATAATACCATTACAATAAATAAAGCTGTTTTGTTTTCTATATAGTATAACACTGCAACGCCAATGGCAGCCCCGGCAACCGTACCTAAAATACGTTGCACATTGCGTTCTTTAGTAAGTGAGAAGGCAGGTTTTAAAATAAAGGCTATCGTAAGCAAAATCCAGTAGCTGTAATCGCCATAAGCAAAAATCTTGATTAGCACAAAACCCATGAGGCAGGCAAGAGACACACGTACAGCATGACGAAAGGAAGAAGATGGAAGTGATAAATTATCTAAAAATACACGTGGGTGTAGTGACTGGTGAGACACAAAATGCGAATAATTGCCCCTTGTTTTTTTGCGTTTTATATTTTCCTCAAAATATTCTTCTATAGTTACAAGGTCTGTAAAAAGATTCCTGATGTTGACAATAATTTTTTTTAGCACAAGTTTATCTGCCACCTGAACGGTTAGTGCATCCACTTCGCTTTTTAGTTGTCGCACTTCATCATCGTAGTCAAACTTTTTTCGGAAGCTGGTATTGGTTTCAATGGCAATGCCTACTGCATTTAATTCAAGTACAATTTTCTTCAGTGCAAAATGAATTAAATTTAATGCTCCGCTATCGCCAAACTTTTCACGTAGTAACCGGTAATCATAATAGGAAGCAGTAATATCTTCAAAAAGATCAACCGTTTCTACAAACGTAAATACCAACTTGCGGCTTTCACGAGTTGACTCTTCTACAATCTGTCTTGTTTTATAAAATAATTCCCGAACCACATCTTGTTTTTCATTAACCACAATTTGTTGGGCTATCATTTTTTTATAACCCTCATCTAAATCTGTGTTTATGTTATAAAAATCAGCACGGATAGAAAGATAGGTTGCTATTTCCCTGATACAATCGCCTAATGCCCGTTGCGAAGTACGATAAGGTCGTATAATATTCAATAACAAACTGATAGAGAGATAAAATAAACCACCGCCTAAAATCAATAGAGCATGTATTAGAATTTCATTTTGCGGGATAGGTGTATCCATTGTTAGTATCATAATGAGTACAGCCGCATTACCCACTGCACTTGCTCTTGCACCATATACCGTAAACATGGAAAAAAAGAAAGTAACAAACACAATTTCTGCGGCCATAGTGAAAATATTCGCTTGTGCCAAAGAGGTAATAACGGCTATAATAAAAGCAAATCCGGCAGCCGCAAGCATGCCATTGCGTTTATGAAGCAGGGGCCCGGGTGCGTCAGTAAGACTCACACACATAGCGCCGAGCGAAATGGTTAAACCAGCTTGAAAATAATTAAGGTAAGAGCCAATAAGTGCCGGCAGCACAATAACAACTGTTGCCCGGAAGCCATCAGCAAACGCCTGGCTGTAAAAAAAATAATGTGCCTCACGTAATTTCTTCCTCATTTTTTTGTTGGTGCAAATATCTTACATACAGAGGTAGTTGGTTAGTGAAATTTTTCGATGAATGTGTAAATTTTTTATACCCCTTTGAGTAAGTTGAGAACAAGCAGTTCCTATTACTCTCTTTGATTTGAATTTACCTGAGCACAGAATTTCAGCAACTCTTTTTACAGCAAGTCACAAGTACTCAAACGCACTTGGCCAAGCTGGATACTTGCGAAAGGGTGGGGGGAAAAAGGCAAACATGCAAGATCAGCAGTGGGCACCAACGCCTTACTCAATGGATGTAGAAGTAGAAGTGATTGTAAAAGTAGAGTAGTGATTTACTTTGCAGTCCCCGGCCTTAATTCGCGACACACCAACCAACCGGAGATCATTAATCAGCGGTTGTGCTTCTTGTTCGGCAATTTAGTAAAGCCTGATTTTTTCAAGTTCTCGTTTGCCTTCGCTAATTTCTCGGGAAAAAGAACAATGTCGTCATACTTGTCCAACGAAGGGTCAATGCGGACGGCCGGTACTTTCTTTTTATTTATTTCATGCATTGTCTTCATAAACTCAAATTTACTGGTTTTTCCTGTGTACGGCAAATGCCTGGTAGTCCTTACCTTTTTTGTACCATTCCCATTCGTTTTGATCTTCGCCCATAATGTCAAAGTCTTCCTGGACTATATCAAAATACTTGTTAATGCCCATTCGGTAAAGTCGTGTCCGTGCTTCTGTGCTTCCTGTTGCATAAACCCATGCCTCGGGATATTTGAATGCAAACGCATAAACGGCTGCTACAACAGTTGCAAGTACTTTTTCAGAGTCGCCGTTGTCAGTTACAGCCAAGTCTTGTACTTGCCCGGTAACAAGATCTCTGTCACCAAAGGCCAGGTTATAAAGGTTAGGCAGGTTCATTTGCTGAAACTGTACAATTTTAATAATCTTGCCTTTTTTGCCTTCGCTTAAAAATTCAAAAGTCGTTAAGCTACTTCCAGCTTTCAGTTCATAACGGTCAAGTTTCATGCTTTGTCATTGACGCTATGAAGTTAGAATTTTCTGTCTTGCAGTACTGATGGGAAATGCCCAAGCAGTTGCAGCTTTGAAATTGACCCATACAATAGTGAAGTTTTCTTTGATTTGAATCATGTCTAAAAACAAATCTGAAATCCGTTTACAGGTAAGTCACAAGTACTTAACCGGATATGCCCAGGCTGCATACTTGCGACTGATTGTGGCTATTTGTCAGCCAGGTAAGCTGTTAGTGTAAGTATCTTTGTTTTACCAAACATTTTAATGTCAAGTATATCCTTGTCTCCAGTAATAAGATGAGTTGCCTTACCGTTCTTTGCAAGAGATAGTAAATAGTTGTCTTTAGGGTCTCTGCAAATGTTCGTCACACTCTTTACTATTATAAATTCCGCCCGCTCTTTTATTTGCGTTAGTAACTGAAAAATACTTTCTGAATTTGGGTCGTTTTGCCA
>MWWG01000194.1_pt1 | contig 10343 bp, 11 predicted proteins | sample 1047331 | NCBI WGS metagenome assembly MWWG01 (sample SAMN06349968, study PRJNA376086) | soil metagenome | isolation source: MG6-4 sample Antarctic (ecotone) soil | place: Antarctica | collected 2015-01-13 | reverse complement strand
TCAGAACTTCTTGTTCGGCGGCGGGCGCGGCACCAGTCCTGCAAACCCGCTTTTCGTGGCACCCATCGGCGCAGGATTGGGCGGGGGACTTTCAGGAGCAACGGGAGCAGCAGCACGAGCAGGCGCCGCGCCTGCTGGAGCGGGTGCAGGCGCCTGGTATGCGCGCAGTCTTGGGCCGCAATTCCAGGGCGCAATGGGAATGCGCGGCGCGACAATGGGCAGCGGCATCATGGGCGCCGGTCTTGGAATTGGCGCCGGTCTCGGTGCGCGTGAAGATTACAAATCCGACGCGGCGGGCCTTGGCGTTGGCCTGAGTGCGGCGGCACTTGCGGCTTTCAATCCGGCGGCGGCAGCGCTCATCGGCGCGGCGGAAGTGATTCGCGCCGGCCAGAAGCACTCGAATGACAACGAAGACAAAAGGCTCGAAGAAGGCAACGGACTTTCGCCCGAAGTTTTACAGGAAACCCAGGGCGAGAGCGCGGGCCAATTGATAAAGCGCCGCGACGCATGGTTCGACAAGTCCAAAGAGCAACGCGCGAAAGCCGACGCCGCACGCGGCGGTTTTTACAACACCGGCTTCGATCCTTTCGGAAAACACGCCGATTTGGGTGAGCAATACGACCGAGACGCCATGAACTCGCAGATGGAGGGCGGAAAGCTCAATAAGCGCATCCAAAGGCTTCCGGCGCAAGAGGCCGCTAAACAGGACGCCGCCGACTGGGAGGCTTTGAAGCAAGCGGCGGGAATCGTCCCCAACGAAGGCCCTGGGATGCTCGTCACCAATGCCAAAAACATCGAAGTCGGGAAAGTCGGCAACAACAGCGACGGCACCCAGACCATTTTGCTCACCATTCCGATGCACCCCAGAACCGAGCGCATGGTGAGCGGAATGGAACAGGCGACGCGGACTTAAACCGCACTTTTCGGAGGTGATTTCTCATGCCACAGCGAAAAAAATACGAGCGTCGCCATCTCAGTGACAACGAGATTGAGGCCGGAATGGAGAAGTGGCTCGATATTGGTCGAACGCCGCGCGGCGTGCGCGCGCACGTCTGGAAGTGGTTGAAAGATGATCCGAACGGCTTGGCGCGCTCGATTGAGAATTACGACAGATTACGCGACCGCGAGCGGGATTTACTTATCGAAAAAATGCTGTGGGAGCATCGTTTATTCGTGATTCGAGACATTCTTTCGGCTGCTGAGTTGACGCTGCCCAGCTTTAAAAATCGCTTTGGCCCTAAAGTTTGGCCCGCGCCCCAGCTTCTCACCTGCTTTGCGATTCGGCTGCATCTCGATTTCTCGCCGCGCCGCTTTGCCCTTCACATTCACCGGCAATTCCCCGAACGATTGCTTCTCTTTGGGAGGTTGAAGCATCTGCCCAGCGCCGCAACGCTTTCCCGATTCGAGACTAACCTGTCCGATGAAACCGTCGAACTGTTTCTCAATCACCTTCGCCCCATCAATTCGGTTTTGGCCGACGAGGTGGAAATGCACCGCAAGAGCGAGTGAGCCAGAATTTCGTGTCGCAAATCACGCTCGAATCGGGCCATTGAGAAAGTTTAAAAATTGCAATTTTTGTCGAGATGGGTCTGATAGCCCCTGAGAGAAGGGGTGCCGGTCTAAGAAAAGAACGGGTGGGGGTCGGTCACTCAGCGACCGGCCCAGAGACGAGCGAGCAACGCGCTTGCTGCCACGTTGAGGCGCTTTCGAGTCATGGCGGCGCGGCTATCCAACGGGTTCTAAATGTGCGCTTGCACCGGCCTTGCATCAGAGCGTGCGAAGTCGAAGCAGGACGACGTGATGATGAGGCGAAGCTGCCACGCTCTTATCCATGAAGGACGCGAATCACTTGGCCTTGACTACAACTCCAGCGCCGCAAGCGCGACGTGCTGGAGCGCGCGGCTTCTGGGTTGGCCGTTCCAACCAGCGAGGCAAGGGAATGGCGCGGCTCAGAGCGAACCACGCCGCTTCGGAGCGGCACCAGGCGCCCAGCGTCCAAGGCGCCATGAAACGACTTGTCTTGGCCGGACTTGCTTTAACGGCCACTGTGGGCGCCCTGGCCCAAAACATCGGCCCCAGCGCGCCCTATCAGCCCACAGCGCGCGTTTACTTTTCGCCCGCCACATCGGAAACCGATTCGCCAACGCTTGCCGTTATCCGTGAGATAGACGGCGCGGCGAAGTGGGTTCACGTCCAGGCTTACAGCTTCACATCGGCGCCGATTCTTTCCGCGCTCAAACGGGCGCACGAACGCGGGGTGGAAGTTTTCGTTTTGCTGGATAAGTCCAATGCGACGGCCAAATATAGCGGCGCCAAATATGTGATCAACGCCGGAATCCCGACCGGCATTGATGATAAACACGCGATTTCCCACAACAAAATCATGGTGATTGACGGCGAAACCGTTTTGACCGGCAGTTTTAATTTCACCCAGGCCGGCGAGAAATCCAACGCCGAAAATCTTCTGGTGTTGAAGGACGCCGCGTTGGCGCTCCGCTATGAATCCAACTGGCAGACGCACGCGGCGCACAGCTATAAAATCGGAGCCGCCGAAGTGAGAAGCGAGGGAGTGACCAAACGCGGGAATTAAGATTTTCGCGGCCCAGAAGTTGGGTAGGTTTAAGCCCAGAATCTACCGCAAAAATGGCCTCTTATTGATAATGGCCCGCAAACGCCCGAAACGCGGTGAAATTCACGCTCGAAAAGTGCCTTGCTCCGATAATTATTGTTATGTCGAGACGACGCCGAGTTGTCAATGCGATTTGATATAACGCTTAGCTCAAAACCTAAAGGCGTCCTCCAGACCCTTATCTAAGTTCAACCGAGCATCTGCCATAGCTTGAACTGCGTTTGTCTGTTCCGCCTCCCCCCATTCTCCATAGTCAGCAGCATCGGTGATTTTTAGCAATGCCATTCCCAATGCCGTTACCCCCGTTTCAATGATTCCTCCAAATTTCTGAGTGGCCCCCAAAAGGCCCAACTCGACAAGATGATGTAACCGACTTAAATAAATGGAATGTCTTTCACGGGATATCTGGTAACGCTCCTGGTCGAGTTGCCGTTCGGCTTGCCATTGCTGCCAGATTTTTTGTTTTTCCTCTTCTGTGGCATGAGGATTTTCCTCAAAATGTCCAGGATAAGCGATTTGAAGAACTTGGTCATCCTGAAACACCTCTGCGTGTTTTTCCGGAAATGTTAAGTCTTCTTGATTTTTTGGAGTCAATGATTTGAGCATCAAAATTTGGACGACATCGACTTGATCTAACAGGCGAAGTAGCCATCGCGTCTGATGCTCCCGAAGATCTTCCGAGGAAAGGCTGTTTTTAAGCAAAGATGCTATGGCCTCTAACTTTTCAGGATCAACAGAGGATGCCGCTTGCAGATAGGCCACTTCAAGAATCCTTGCGCCCTCTTCCGTGGTGAATTGTGTCTCAAATACCCGCTGTCTTTCCTGAGGAAGGGCGCGAACCGATTTCCAAAGATTTGCCCAAAATTTAGCAATTCGCTGTTTGCGCGATTCTAATTCGATCCCACCTAATTCAGCAGCAGCAGCAAGTGAGAGCGCAAATCCTGGATTGTCACTCGCTTTAAGAATCGCCAAAGCGTTAATAGCAAACTTCACGGTTCCAATCGTGACATCAGCGGCTAAGTCAGCATCATTATCGCTCAGGATTCGACGCTCTAATTGGAATCTGTTTTCGTCACGCATAGCAGCTTTTTATTGTAGCCAAACTCACGAAAAAGCCGCGCCCGATACTTTGGGCGCGGCTCTGCTTTGCGTGTCGCAGCGTGGCTTATACGGCTTCCGGCGCGGCTTCCGGCCAGTCGGCGGGATAATCCTCGACGAGCGTTTCGCCGCCAAACTTTGCGGCCAGTTCGTTAATCTCGCTCAACTGTTCCTCGAAGGATTCCTTCATTTCGTCCATCGCATTGTGGCTCAGCCGGTGCAGCTCATCGGTGACGCAGCGCAGCACGCGCAACGCTTTGAGCGACCGTTCCATTTCGTAGCTTTGCAAGTCCTCGAAGCAATTGTCCCAGTCCTCACGCGGGCCGGCTTTGGTGTCGAAGGCCAGCTTAAAGAGAATGTGCGTGGCTTCGGCGATGACGGCGTCACGAAAGCCAGGGATTGAGACGGGCAGAGCGTTCATGTCGTGCTCGATCACGGCGTGCACGGCGGCGCGGCGTGCCAGTTCGCAGAGGCCGCTCGCGTTGATTTCGGGCAGGCCCGCAGTCGGGGTAAAAACAGTCGGGGTAAAAGTGTTTGACATGGTTTGGTTTCCTTTGGGGTTTGGGCGGCTATCTTGTGCATTTTTTACAAGATAGCCGCGAGCAATCAGGCCAGCACGAGGGTTTGCAATTTCTCCGGCGATAAGTCATCGAAGCCGAAGATAAAGGGCGTGTCCGGCTCGAAGACCAGATAATCGTCGAGGTCGTTCAAACGCGATTCGATTTCTTCTATTTCGGCAGTGAAGTCGCCGCCATAATCGCGGGCGTCACATTGGCCGGCGTGCAACGTTTCGAGGTCACGTCGCAAGGTCTCGCGTTCGACTTGAAACGATTCGATGAGCAGGGCGTGCTGGGTGCGCTCGTTTTGGAAGCCGTCGTAGTCCAGCGCCAGGGCTTCAACGGTTTCCAGAGTGGCGGCGCGGCCAATTTCGGGCGTCGGATCGTCGCCGACTTGCCAGGGCCGGTGAGCGAGACAGTAACCACCGCAATGGCGTGGCAACGGCTTTCCCGCTTCATCGCACAGGAAGAAGGCGGCGGCAGCAGCGCAGCAGAGGCAGCGCGGCTGAGAGACGGGCGCGACCATGACAGGCGCGGCAATGGGTAGCAGCGAGCGGAATCGCTCGACTTTGGCCGCGATTGCGGCGGGACGGGTGAAACCGTAACTTTGGGATACTTGCATTGAAAGGCTCCTTGTCGGGCTAATCACTTGGGCGCGGCGCTTACTTTTCCAGAGCAGGGCGGCGCGTCCTTCTTTTCCCGAACTACTACCCATTTTACTACCCATTGAAGAGCATTGCAAGGGGAAAAATAAAACTTTCCTGCCCCTTTCTGTGTGCCACGTTGGGTAGTAAAATGTAAGGTGCTATGAGCAACTTAAAAGCAATTCGTGAGGCGCTTGGACTCACTCAAGAGCAGTTAGCGCGGGAAATTAAATGCTCGATCAACACGGTGCGCCGGTGCGAATACGATGGGCGTTTGCCGAAAGCCGAAGCCGTTTTAGCTAACCTTGCCCGCCTTACCCGTCGCGCGGGCGTGTCGCTCGAAGCCAGGGCCGAGGAAGTGGCGCCATGAATTGCCCGCTTTGCGACTCAAAAACCCAGCCCTACGACGTCAACCGCATGACGCGACCTGTTGACCCCGTGTTGTTTCGTCTCGCCTGTGAGCAGCGCGTTTGCCCGCTTTGCGGATGGGAAAGCGCGGGCGCGGCGGAAGTGCGCGGGCGCAATCTGTGCCGTCATCTGCGTGAACCGGCTATGACCGAACAGGAGGATTGGGAAGCGCCGGTTTGAGCCGCGAGCCGTTCGAGGCGTGATTTCTTCTTCCCTTCCCATGACAGCCCCGACGCCCCAGCGCCCGCCAAACGGCCACGAATCGCCCGCCAGGTGGGTTTCTGTGGCCCAGGCATCGGCGACGCTGAATGTGTCCGAAAAGACGCTTTTGCGGCGAATTAAAGCTGGGCAAATCGAAGCGCGAAAGGAACCGCTCGCGGCGGGCGGAATGGCATGGCGTGTCCATCTCGATTCGAGCGCGCTCGATATCGGAAAGGACATCGCGCCGGAACCGGAAGGGACAAAAACGGAGCGCGCCGGAACCGTGCCGGAAGCGGAACGGACAAAAAACGGGCGTGATGGACACGCAAAGGACAGCGCGCCGGAAGTGTCCATTGCGCGCGCCGGAACCGCAAAGGACACGCAAAGGACAGAGGAAAGCAACGATTTATTGGCGCATTTGAAGGAAGAAAACCGTTTCTTGCGCGGCCTGGTGGAGCAGCGCGACCGCGATGCAGCCGAACTTCGCGCTGCACTTCGGGAAGCACTTAAAGCGATGCCAAAGGCGCTTCCCGAAGGCACGGCGACCGCGCCACCGTCGCCAGTTTCGACCGCAATTTCGTCGGATGAGCCAACACCCGCCAGCGCAGGGAAAGCGGCTCAAATAGCCGTCAAACGCGAAGCGCGCCCACTATGGAAAGTTGTTTTGGGAGTGCGATAAAAGAAAAGCCACGCCGATGTTGGAAGCATCGGCGCGGCCAGAGATTTAGGCGTAAGGAGCGCCATAATCATGTTTTTAAGTTTCGATGATTCGAGGGGCGGGCGCTATGGATTTTGACGCGCACAACCGCCAAGTAGAGGCCATTCTTGACAGCTTTGAAGGGGCATGGTTTGCAGATGAAGTTGAGTTCTACATGAAAGGTTTGCGCCTTAGCCGGTTCGAGGCAGAGAAGCGCGTTTTAGAATTCCGACAGCGCAAAATGAAGCCACTTATCGCAAAGCAGAAAAGGCGCGAGGCTCAGGAAAACGGCACTTTTGGAACCGTTGAAGCGCAACCACAACCGGCGCCGATTCGTGCCGCCTTGCCCGCCAAGGTCGAAGAGATTCCCGAAGATTTTGGATTGCCCGACAAGGAATACATCACCGGCGAGCAGATTTGCGCCCTGGCCAAAAAATACGGACTTTGCTCACGGGCGACGATCCAAGGCGACATGAGAGCAGCAGCAGGGAGAGCAAAACCCAAGCGCGGCCAACGAAGCGCCGCCGACCCAGACCACGGGAAGCCTTATATTTTCGACCGAGCAAAAGCGATTGAAATTCTTCTGAATCGCTTAGACAGAATTGGACAGAAAGCCGTCTAACTTAGACGGCTTTAGACAGAGTTAGACAGACAGCAAAGGCACCTTAAACCATAGGTGCCGAAGTAATTTCAACGCACCACAGTGGCGCTTTTTAGACAAAAAAAGCGCCACACGTCCTGGCAGACGGTGGCGCAAAGGTTCAACAAACTATGAGTGATTTTCGCACATCCGAACGGGGCGTGCAACCCCACGACAGCACCAACGGCCACCCCAACGGCGCGGCGCCAAATGCCGACCGTCTTTTAAACCGTGACGCCGAGCGCGCCACCAATGGCGCGATGCTCATTGACGCCGCGCAGATTGACATCGTGCGCGCCATAATCACGGTCGCCGATTTCGAGGACAGGGTTAATCGCAAAATCGCCTCGGCGATTTTCAAAGTTGCCGACGATCAAAAGCCCGTCGATTTAGTGAGCGTTGGCGAAGAACTTCGCAAAAGCGGCGGCGACAGTTTTTTCCCCATTCTGGAAATGTCGGTGAGCCAGTGCGACGCCGCTTCCAAGGCGCCATTTTATGCGGCCATCGTTAAAAACCTCTCTATCGCCCGCGAAGCCCATGCCCTGACACAAGACGCGGGACGAGCAATCGCGGGCGGCCAAGACACCGGCCAAATCTTAGACACACTCAAGAACGCGCTCGATGAATTGCAACGCAGCGCGCCAGGCAAGCCATCACGATTCGCGTTGATGAACCGCGAAGCGATCCAAGCCCTGGAACCCAAAAAGTATCTAATCGCGGGCATGATGGAGGAAAACAGCGTTGGGCAGCTTTGGGGTGAGTCCGGCGGCGGAAAAACTTTCCTCGGCTTAAGCATGGCGCTTCACATTGCGGCGGGCCTCGCATGGCATGGCCGCGCCGTTGAAGCGGGCGCCGTTGTGTGGTGCGCGGGCGAGGGCGTTCAAGGACTCAAAAAGCGCATCGGCGCCGAGTGCATCGGCAAGTGTTTCGATTGGCCGGAGGATTTCTACCTTGTCCCACAGCCGCCCCAAATCGCCAGCGAGCGGGATTTAAGCGAATTCATTCGCAACGTCTTACCCGTTAATCCTCGCCTGATTGTTCTCGACACGCTTTCGCGCCACGCCGTTGGCCTCAATGAGAACGACCAGGCCGACATGAGCCGATTTCAGGACGCGGGCGCTCGAATCGCGCGGGAAACTGGCGCGACGGTGCTTTTCATTCATCACGCTAACAAACAGGGCAAAGAGCGCGGCAGCACGGTTATTCGTGGCGCGCTCGATTTCAACTTGGAAGTGAGAGCCGAGCGCGACGCCATCATGCTGTTTAGCGATAAAGCCAAAGACGACGGGGGGTTCGCGCCGATGGTTTTCACCAAGCGTGCCATCGAATTGCCCGACGGCCAAACGTCACTCACTCTCGACCGCAGCGCCAACGACGGCGAATCACTTTTGCCCGCCAACCGCGCTCAAGCCACCCGGGAGCGAGTTTTTGAGGTTTTGCCCGCCGAAGGCGCCAAGGGCAGCGAATGGCAGGAATTCGCTGAAAACGCGGGCATCTGCAAATCCACCAAGTTCTATGAATACCGCGACGACTTGGTGAAAGCGGGCCGCGTTCGCATCGAAAAGCGGATTTACAAACCCGTCGCCGAGCAGGAGAAAACGGTCTAAAACTGTAACTTTTCCGCTTTTTCCGCTTTTTCCGCTTTGCCAAAAACGGAAAACGGAAAAACACAGTCAGGCGGCAGGAAATTTTTCCGCTTTTTTTTCCGCTTTCCCCCCCTAATACGGGGGAAGCGGAAAAACGGAAAAACCTTCCGTGACTCACTCTTGGGAAGTGAAGAAACCGTTCCGGTCACTGCCAACGGTTTCTCATTTTTCCGCCCGAAGGAAACACACCATGAGCAGAATCTTAATCAGCCGACTTTGGCTCACCACGCGGCGCGACGGCTCCCAGGTCATCGCCGGAAAATTTGGCTGGGACGGCAAAATTCGCATCGAAACCAATCCCGACAAACAAGCCGAAGGCGACCCCGATTTTCTGGCATTCGTGGAATATCAGCAGCCCAAAACGGCGCCGTCACCATATCGCGGCCCGTCGCTTCAGGCGCCAACCGCGAGCGCCGCGCCTCGCGCACTCACGCAACACCAATATGTAGTCGAAGCCGAAGTTGTCGACCCGTTCGCCGACTGAAACCAAAACCAACCAAGGAGAAACTACGACCATGCCCGATGTAACCATCGCCGTCAAGGACACCTACGACGGCTCCCAACTTTCCCGCCTCAAAGCCGACCTGCGCGAGGTTCTGGCGCTCCAAAGGCAACTGACGCCGCACGGAATGCCGCAGACCGGCGCCGTTGGCGCGGCAGTCTCGCCAACGCGCCCCGCTCCAGGCGGTTCGCCGGTTTCGACAGTCGCAATGGCCGCGCAGGTTACGGCGGCGGGCGGCGCGTCTCGTTTGGCCGCACAACAAGCCAACCCATCTCCCACCCTCCCGCAGCAGATGCAGGCGCAACAGGGCTATGGCGGCGGCTATTATGGCGGCGGGTCTAATTATTTTCCACAGATGATTGTGGGCGGCGCGCTGCAAAGGGCCGGTTCAATCGCGTTGGGCGAAACATCCGAAAATCTGGGCGCCTATGGCCGCGCGCAACTGGCGGGCGTGGGCGTGGAAACTCTCGAAGGCGCCAACGCGCCGCGCGTGATTGCCGAGGCCAGAGAAGAGGCGAAAAACACCTTTGGCGCGGACTACAACGATATTTTGGGCTACCAGAACCAGTTAGTGAACCAGGGCACGAGCCGCGAGGATTCGCAAAAATTGGTTAAAAATATCGGGGACATTAACGCCGCGATGGGCGGCAGCAGCGCGATTTTGCAGCGCGTCATGTATAACCTGTCGCAGGTCGAGAGCCAGGGCCGTTTGACGGGGCTTGACAACCGCCAATTTCAGCAGGCGCGCATTAACTTAAACCCCTACCTCGCCAAGCAAATGGGCGTGGAGACTTCCGAGGTGCGCGAAAGGATTTCGGCTGGCGACGTGACCTCAGAAATGGTGCGAAAAGCGATTTACGCGATGGGTGAAGACCCCAAATTCAAGGACAGGGGCCGCATTATCACCGAGACCACGCTGCCAGGCCAGTTTGAAAAGACGAAGGACGAATTCAACGAACTGCGCGAGGTGATGGGCGAAGGTCTGGCGCCAACGGTGGGCAAGCTCAACGAAGGTCTGCGCGCCACTATTGAACTGATGAAGAAGAACCCCGCCTTAGCGAAGGGAGCGGGCCTCACTGCGGGCGCCGTTGGTGTGACTGCAACTGTTGCGGGGACGGCGTTTGTTGCCAGGGCAACGATGGGAATGTTCGGACAGATTTTTCCCGCCTTGCAAGGAACGAAGGGCACGGGAATTCAGAACTTCTTGTTCGGCGGCGGGCGCGGCACCAGTCCTGCAAACCCGCTTTTCGTGGCACCCATCGGCGCAGGATTGGGCGGGGGACTTTCAGGAGCAACGGGAGCAGCAGCACGAGCAGGCGCC
>MWWG01000193.1_pt1 | contig 10353 bp, 15 predicted proteins | sample 1047331 | NCBI WGS metagenome assembly MWWG01 (sample SAMN06349968, study PRJNA376086) | soil metagenome | isolation source: MG6-4 sample Antarctic (ecotone) soil | place: Antarctica | collected 2015-01-13 | reverse complement strand
GTATGTCAGGGGTAAATTTGAGCTTGCCCGACCGACTTGTGTCACCACCCAACCCCCCCATTATCGCCACCCAACCCCCCCATTATCGCCACCCGCCGAAAAGTGAGAAAGCTAGTGCTGGTGCGGCTTTGCGGGCGTTTTTGAAAATCCATCCATGATTCTCCAAGAATCATCCACTAAGCGCGGCTTTTAGCCCCCGCTTGAGCGGTGTCAAAAGCCTTGCCTTCGGGCTGCGCCCTGCGCGGCCTTTGGCCTTACAGACACACCCGCCCTCCCCAGCCTCCGCCATGGTCGTCAATTCAGTGTCTTCCCTTTTGGGTCGTGAAATGTCCAGTCCGGGCTGTCGTTGCCATTGAACAAGCCCTCAACGATGGCTTCTCGGTGCTTCAACATCAAATCGAGGAAATGGCTTTCCATTTCCTCGTGCAAGGCATCGAAAGCTTTGCTTTGTTCTTTTGACATGGCGGGGATGCTTTCGAGGAATGCCCGAACTTCCGCAAATGCCGCGAACTTGCCAAATACGTTATTGCCGTCGATTTTTAGAGCGGTTCCGATGTTCAGCAGCAAGGTGCCGGTTTCATCGTCGGTCTGAAAATCTCCAAAGATGCTCATAGAGCCGCTGGGCGCAACTAGTGACGATGTTCGGAAAATCTCCCCAATTTCCTCGTGCATGATGGATGGAGCCTTGCTCAGATCGACCACGATGCGGGCGCTATCGCGTCCGATAACCGCGCCGTGGTCATTGAGCAACCGGAACAAGTCGCGCAGGCCGTCTAGCACCTTAAAGTTGCGTTCTCGGGCTTCTGTCTCTGTGGCGAAGATCATGGTATTGCCCATCCATAGGTTCCCTCTGTGGGTGACGCGGCGTATGGATAGCAAAGGTTGCCCTTTTCGACCTTCCAGCCCTTGCCGCTGCACCGGGCGAGCCGTTGCAGTTCGCCGGACTGGGCGAAGCGGTACGCCGTGCGACCCTCTGGCGTGTTCGCCCATGCCGCCGCCGCCTTTTCGTCTTTGGCTTCGGTGTAGCCCGCGCCGTATCCGGCTTGGTAGCCGGAATCCTTGCCGCTGGAATGTGCATACCAGCCGAGCAGGCCAAGAGACAGGAAGGCCACTGCGATGCACCCGCCTGCCCACTGCCACATCTGTTTTGCCGATGTGTTGTGAGCGACCTTTACCGCCACTTCTGACACTGCTTTAGCCAAGTCTGCTTTGGCTTCGGCAATGCTGGCGGCTGCCTGCGCGTCAGCGCTTCGTTTGAAGCTGCTTAGCGTGTCCGTTGCCGTTGCCGTTATCTTCGCCGGAATCGTTCCGTACAGTGTTTCGTAGTGGTCTAGCGCCACCAGAACGGCAAGCATTGCATCACCGGGCGTTGTCTCCAGTGCGGTTGTCAGTCGCTCGAATTTCAGCACATCCTCAGCGCCTGCTTCTCTCCCGTTTAGGCGTTTGAATACCTCCTGAAATCTCATAGGCCGACCTCTTTTAGAGTGTCGTGCATTGCCTTGCGAATACGCTGCCCTTCGACCCTGTTACCAATAGGCGTATCGGTTGCAATTTCTTTCCACGTCATGCGATCAATGCGCATGTGTTCTTCTAAACGACTGGCGATTTTTGGCAGGTCGATTGTCTGCACGTTCTTGGCTTCATTGATGTTTGCAATCGTCTTACTGTTGTCGAAAAAATCGAAGTTCGTTCCTTTCCTGTAGTTCTTCACAATCAGTATTTTGTTAGCGTCTTTGATGGCTTCCCACGCGCCATGCAATGCGTTCACTGGCGTTCTGTCGGTTGAGTCAACCAACCACACAAATATTGATTCCATGCCGACTTGCTTACAGGCTTCGGTGATGATGCTACCCGCAGAAATGAGCAAAGTTGAATCACCTGCCGGAGCATCAACAATGGTTGTTTCTACTTCTTCTTTGTCAGCCATGTTCAGCGTTTCTATCAGTCCAGATGCATCAATCTGGCCGCTCGTATCCTCTGCGCGTACCTTTGCGCGTATTGCCCTAACATTCGTTTCTTTGCCTTCTTTGTAGGCTGCGCTTGAGTCTGCATTTACCGGGTCTGCATCAATCAAAAGCACCTTGCCTTGTTGTGCCATGTAGTCAACAAGTGCCAGCGTGAAGGTCGATTTACCAATGCCGCCTTTGCCACCAGTGACGTATATATATTTTTTGTTCGTTGTCATGTTCATTACTCCACGTCTGTAATTTCTGTTACTGGTTTCTTGCGTTGTTGCGCACTTTGTGTAACTGGCGGTTGTGACGTGTCGGCGGGCGGGGAGGGGGTGTGTCTGGTTTTTGGTTTCTTGCTGGCTGCTTTTGCACCGATAAGCTGTGTGATGGTTTTAGGCAGTATGCCGAAAACATCGTTACTTAGTGCGTCCGCTATCTGTTTCGTTGTGTAGCCTTTTTTGACCAGTTCTTGAATTTCTGTCTTCGTCGCTTCAAGCACTACTGTCTTGTTTCCCTTGCCTGATTGTTCTCCCGGTTGCTGTGATGCTTCGAGCTTTTTTAGGCTATCTCGTATTTTTTCGCTGTATTCGTTTATCTCGAATAGGCGCTGTTTTGTTTGTTGTGCGTTCATTGATTCGTTCCTTTTCTTTGTCTGTTCGTTGTTTGTCTGTTGACAGGTATTGACTCTAGCACTTAATTATGTTCTTGCAAAGTGTTTGCAGTGTGACTAAACTCTTGGTTAATAGGTGCTGCTAGTGATGGATACAGGATGACCGTTGTAACACACATGGCTTCGCCATGTGGTTCCAACGGACGCCTGCCCGTTCGGCGCTTCGCTTCTCACAGTCCGGCTTATCCTGCAAGGGGTATCCCCTTGACCCCAAACTGTGGCGGCGCTTTCGCTTCTTACAGTTTTAGACACACCCCCCGCCGCCCCCGCGAAGGAGATAGACACATGCCTTTTGAAACACTCGGAACCGAACCGCTAGACGCCGTTATCAACGTGCGTCTGACGGCTACAGAAAAAGTCCGCTTGAAGGAGGACGCCGACCTTGCCGGACTGAGCATGTCCGAGCTTGTCCGCCGCCGCTACTTTGGCAGGCCGATCATTGCCAACGCCGACGCCGTGATGCTCAAAGAGCTACGGCGCATCGGTGGATTGCTCAAGCACATCCACAACGAGAGCGACGGCATTTACAGCAAGGACACCGCCGGGGCGCTGGTGGCCTTGAAAGCCTACATTGGGAAACTGAGCCGTGATCGTTAAGAAGGTCAAGAACCCGCAAAAGGCGGCAAGTAAAGCGGTTCGAGTTTCCCGCTTGACTAGCTACATCCGTGAGCCGGAGCGTGAGAACTCACAAGAGAAGTGCATCCATGCCGGGGCGCGGGGATTCATCACGGACGAGCCACACAGCCAGACGGCGGAAATGGTTGCACTCTCTCAGGAGGCAGTCAGGAGCAAGGACACCATCAATCATTATGTTCTGAGCTGGCGAGAAGGCGAGCAGCCCAGCCCGGAGCAGGTAGAGCAAGCGGTAAGCATCTTCATGGAAGAACTTGGTGTTAAAGACCATCAAGCCATCTATGGACTGCACGCTGACACGGACAATCTTCACCTTCATCTTGCCATCAACCGCGTGCATCCTGAAACGCTCAAGGTGGTGAAGATCAACAACGGCTTTGACATTGAAGCGGCGCACAAGGCAATAGCACGAATCGAGAACGTGCAAGGCTGGCAGCGGGAACAGAACGGGCGCTATCAGGTGTTGGAGAACGGGGAGTTAGGCCGGGAGCACATCGACCCGGATAAGCCACGCCAGCCAGCCCAGCCGAAGCGTGACATGGAGAACCGCACCGGGGAAAAGTCAGCGGAGCGAATCGCCATTGAGGACGGCGCACCGATCATCAAAAAGGCGCAGACGTGGGAGCAGTTGCACCGCGAATTAGCAGCGGCAGGAATGCGCTACGAGAAAACCGGCAGCGGCGCAACGCTTTTTGTTGGTGACGTGGGCGTGAAGGCCAGCAGCGCAGACCGAGACGCGAGCCTGTCCAAGATGCAAAAGCGACTTGGAGCCTACCAGCCGCCACCGCAGCGGCAGCAGGTAGCACAGAGGGCGCCGGAGCCTATCAAGCCAGACGTGCCGGGATGGAATGACTACATCGGCGGGCGCAAGACGCACTATGCAGAAAAGACAGAGGCCAAGCTGGCACAGGACAAGCAGCAGGAGCAGGAACGCAAGCAGCTTGCCGAGCAACAGAAGGCGCACCGGGGCGAATTGCTTAAAGGGCAGTGGAAGGGTAAGGGCGAGGTACTGAACGCCATGCGCAGCGTGATTGCCGCCGAGCAGGCCGCAGAGAAAGCCGACTTGAAGGAGCGCCACCAGGTGCAGCGGGAACAGCACCGCGCACAGTTCCGGCCGTATCCCGACCTGGAGCAGTGGCAGCGGATGCAGAAAAGCCCGGAGCTGGCCGAGCTGTGGCGGCACCGCGCCAGCGAACCGCAGCGCATCGAGGGCGACCGCGGCGAACCGCCAACACCGCGAGACATTCGCGCCTATCAGCCGGAGATCCACGGCCAGCAGGTGCATTACACGCGCAAGAATGAAGCAGGGGAGGGCGGGGGTGTGTCTTTTGTGGACAAGGGCAAGAGCATCGAGATTAACGACTGGCGCAGCCGGGACACCACGCTTGCCGCCTTGCAGTTGTCGGCGCAGAAGTGGGGCAGCTTCACCGTGACCGGGAACGACGAATACAAGGCCATGTGCGCCAAGCTGGCGGCAGAGCACGGTTTCAAGATCACGAATCCAGAGCTTCAAGAGAGCATCCAGCAGGAGCGGCAGCGGATACAGCAAGAAAGGGCGCAGGCCATGAAATCAGAGCAGCTAAAGCAGTTTGAGAAGTATTCGGACGCGGTAGGCGCGGAGCGTTACCGGGTCACGTCGATCAAGATGCGCGAGGACGGCAGTAAGCAAACCTTCATCCTCGACAAGAAGGACGGCATCACGCAGGGCTTCACGCCGCAGGAGATAGAGCAGCGCACGCCGGAGATGCAGCGACTACAGCGCCGGGGTGAAAACCTGTACTACACGCCGCTATCGGACAAGAAGCATCACATTCTGATAGACGACATGAACCGGGAGAAGCTGGAAAAGCTGGTGCAAGACGGCTACAAGCCCGCTGCCGTGCTGGAATCGAGTCCCGGCAACTATCAGGCCATCATCACCGTGTCGAAGCTGGGGACGGCCCACGATAAGGACGTGGGCAACCGCCTGAGCGATGCCCTGAACCGGGAGTATGGCGACCCAAAGTTATCGGGAGCCATCCACCCGCACCGCGCACCGGGTTACGAGAACCGCAAGCCCAAGCACCAGCGCGAGGACGGCAGCTATCCCGAGGTGCGCTTGCTCAAGGCCGAGCGCCGGGAGTGCGTCAAGACGCTGGCCTTGTCCAGCCAGATCGACGCCGAGTACCAGCGACAAGCCGCAGAGAAGGCGCAGGAAGCGGCGCAGAGGGCGCGACAGCCGGATAGCAAGGTCAAGTCAGCCCAAGAGCTTGGCGGGGCTTCTGGCGGCGTTGCAGAGGCTTACCAGCGGCATTACCGGGACGTTCTCAAGCGTCAGAAGGGCGGCGAGGTGGATTTGTCCCGCGTGGACGCCATGATTGCCGTGCGACTGCGCGTTACAGGCCACGCACAGGCCGACATCGAGGGAGCCTTGCGCCAGTGCGCCCCGGCCAGCAGGCCGAAGGAAGAAGGCCGCGACTGGGGCGACTACGCGCAGCGCACCGCCCGCTATGCCTACAGCGCCGCAGGCGACCGCCAAGCTGCCGAGCTTGGTAAGTATCGCCAGCAGTGGGAGAAGCTGGAAGGGCGGGAGCAAGTTCAAAAAGTGCAGGAGAAGGCGCAAAAAATTGAGCGCGACAACACGCCTGGCATGAGTCGATAGCGCTTTGTGCTTTTATATGAGATACTTGTATTTCAATTTGTGTTTAGGAGAAAACAACCATGAGCGCTGTTTCCATTCGCCTTCCCGATGACGTGTCCATGCGGCTTCAAGACTTGGCGCAACTCACCGGGCGCAGCAAGACCTTTTACATGATCGAGGCTATCCGTGAGCATTTGGATGACCTCGAAGATTTGTACATTGCCGAAAAACGTTTGATTGAAATCCGGGCAGGCCGTAGCAAGACCTACAGCTTGGAAGAAGTGGAGCGCAGCCTTGGCTTGGCAGATTAAATTTGACGATGCTTCCAAGAAGGACTTGGCAAAGCTGGACAAGCAGATCGCTAAACGCATCACGGAATTCTTGCGCGAGCGTGTGGCCGTACTGGACGACCCGCGCAGCATTGGCGAAGCGCTCAAAGGCTCCAAGTTGGGCGAGTTCTGGAAGTACCGCGTTGGCGATTATCGAATTATCAGCACCATCGAGGACGGCGCTTTGCGCATCCTCGTTGTGAAAATTGGCAATCGACGCGAGGTGTACCGATGAACAGCTACGAAATCAATCCCCGGCCAACCGAGCTTGGCGGCGGCTGGCGGCTTCGTTTGCTTGAGGATGGCGAGGAAGTCGGCGGCGGCGTGTTCCCTGTCGAGGATGAGAACCCACAGCAGGGTGTGGACTGGTGGAACCGGCTACAGGAGCAGGAGCGCGCCCATTGGCTGGCTGTTGCCGTGTCGGCGGTTCCTGCGGATGCTTGGACAGCTTACTTGCGCAGCGATGCTTACTTCGATGCCGAAGCCGAAGCATCGGAATGGCTGGCAACGCGGGGAGAGTGCGAATGATTGGCTGGTGGATAGTGATTGCGGCGCAAACGCCGGAAGAGCGAGACGCGCCCAACAGCGACCGCAAGGCCGCTGTGCTGGCGAACTGGGAAACCAGTGTCGGAGGTATCGACTGGGTGACAAAGCTCACCAAAGAAGGCAAGGCCACGCAGCTATCCAGCAATGGATACCCGAACCGTTACACGGCCAAGGCTGGCGACGTGTTGCCCATGCTTTCCAAGGGCATCCCCGACCATAGTGATATGACGATCATCGGTGACGACTACGTGATGCCCGCTGGCTGGAAGGGGAACATCATCATGCACCAAGACAAAATCGACACTTGCCCGCCTGATCAAATGCTGACGATTGAGGTATGGGATCAGTCGTAAATTAACTATGAAGTCGCACCGTTTTACCAATTACAACCACACTGAAAGGCTCTGCATATGCGTTTGATTATTTCCCTGTTTCTTCCTTGGCTAACCTTCTTCACGATAGGACGCCCCATTGCTGGCGTGATCTGTCTGATTTTGCAATTGACTCTCATCGGCTGGATTCCAGCAACGATTTGGGCGGTGTACGCATTGAGTCAGTACAAGACCGATAAGAAGATCGAAAAAGCTCTCAGCCAAAGGGGTGCATAAATGAAAAAACGTGTGATTTGTGCGGCAGTTTTAGGTGCGTTTGTTTTGGCTGGTTGCGGCAACAAGCAGGACGCGAACGAGAAGAATTTTGGCTTAGCCATCAGCCAGTACCTCGACAAGAAAGGGGAGCTTTGCTTGCGGCTCAACAAGTGGCCTGTCGATGTATCAGAAATGGATTTGAGAATGCAAAAAACCATGCCAACGGGAACGGCTGGACAAATGGACGCGCTGGCCGCTGTTGGTTTAGCGTCTGGAACAGATACAGAAGTCGATCAGATAGGCATGTTCGACAACAAGCCAACAGGCCACAAATTCAAAGTTAAACGCTATGTGTTGACCGATGCTGGTAAGAAGTTTTACCGAGAAGAGGAAGTCACACAAATTGGGCTTGGCGGGTCAAAAAAAGTAATGCAGGGTGACATTTGTTACGGCAAAAAGTCACTCGACAAGATCGTGAAATGGGAAGGGCCAATGAAGTTTGGCGACTACCAAGAAGCGAACGTGAAATACCTGTACAAGATTGACGGACTGGCCGATTGGACTAAAAAAACAGAGTTCCAAACCGCATTCCCTTACATCGCTCAAGTCATCGATGCAGCAGGAAAAAAAGAACAACAAGGCGGCGTTAAATTAACGAGTCTTGGCTGGGAACCAAAAGGGCTGGACTGAAATATTTATCATCCGTAATTAAAGTTAATAACAAAGGAATTTATGAAAACAATTTACCTTCGCCGTACCGTTGTCGCATCCGTTGTCGTCTTGGCTGGACTTGTCGCTGGCTGCGCATCCGTTGCAGTAACAAGTGATGCAATCGAAAAAAATACCGCTTTTGCACTCGGCATCGAAAAAGGCAGTTTCACAATTTCTGACCGAGAAGATGACGGCGTGAAATCAAGCTATTCCGTCAAAACAAACTCCGGCAAAAAATACAGTTGCTATGTGACCGGGACGGTTTCTGTGATGGGTCGTGTGGTGTCCGATGCCGTATGCAATGAGGTTGGAAAACCAGCCAAGCAAACAAGCGGAACGAGTACGTCTTGCAATGCTTTGCTCAAAGCCGCTGGCAAGTGCAACTAAGCAATTTGCACGGTAAAAGTACCTTGTCAGGAGCGGCGTTGCAGGGTGCGGAAACACCCAGCAGCGCCTAACCACCAACCACGAAAGAGGCGTGATTTATGGCTTTAGACATTATGGCGGCATTCACCAATGAACCGCCAGAACTAGATTTCATTTGGCCGGGTTTTCTGGCCGGAACTGTGGGTGCACTTGTCGCACCAGGTGCAACTGGCAAGAGCTTCTTTGCTCTTGAAGCGGCTATGTCGATTGCTTGCAGCGTGGCAGGCGGCGACCTCGTAGGCTTGACCCCAAAGCATACCGGGCGTGTGGTCTATCTGGCCGGGGAAGACCCACCGCCCGCGCTCATCAAGCGCGTTCATTCCATCGGCCAGCATCTCAAACAACCAGCCCGCGAAGCGATAGCGAAAAACTTGCTCCTTGAGCCAATCATGGGCAAGCGTATGAACATCATGGACGACGCGCATTTGCGGCGCGTGATCGAGTATTGCCAAGGTACGCGATTGATTATTCTCGACACCTTGAGCCGCATTCACCAGCTCGATGAGAACAGCAACGGTGACATGGCCTTGCTTGTCTCTGTGCTTGAGCATGTTGCAGACAAAACAGGAGCGTCTGTGCTGTACCTGCACCACGTCAGCAAGGGCAGCGCCCGCGACGGCCAAACCGACCAGCAGCAAGCAGCGCGTGGCGCGTCTGCATTGATCGACAACGCCAGATGGTGCGGCTATGTCGCCAAGATGAGCGAAGACGAAGCCAAGCGACTGAGTGACCGCAGCCATGACCGGCAAACTATCAGCAACGACCGGCGCGGCCTCTTTGTACGCTTTGGCGTGAGCAAGCAAAACTACGCCGCTACCCCGCTTGACCGTTGGTATCAGCGGCATGAAGGAGGGGTGTTACTGCCCGTCGATCTACAGGAGATAAGCAATGGCAACGGAAAAAAAGGTGGCAAACGTGACCAAGCATGAACTCGACCACGCCAGACATGACCCCGGACATTGCCTTGCACCGGGCCTTTTTAAGAGCCTCAAAAAAGGCGATTACAAGAAGCTCAAGCTCGATGTTGCTTATGAATTTGGGAAGGGTGAACGACTGGAATTTGGCGGCAAAGAACCGCTTGGAGTGCCCGAATTGCGCGTGTTGCAAGGGCTTGTGGCCATGGCTGGGCCGGGCGGGTTGCTGCTATCACCAGAGCCGAAAACAGAGGCTGGACAGCAGTTGAGATTACTACTGGAAACCAAATTCGATGCGGTGCAATCTAATGCATTGGTCGCCAAAGGCTCGTACCGAGCGCTGGCCAAGGCCATAGGGTACTCGGAAGGTAGCGAAAACACCAAAGGCATTCAGGATTCAATCGAACGGCTGTGGGGGGTATCGATCATCGCTCAAAAGAAGAACGGGCCGCGCAGAGGCTTCAGACTGCTCTCTACATACGAAAGCGACTTAGCCGAAGGCAAGCTACATGTAGCATTGAATCCGCGGATTGCCGAAGCAATCATGGGCGAGACGCAGCATTGCAGGATCGACCTGGCAGAAACCCGGCTTCTCAAAATCGACGCTGCACGACTAATTCACCAGCGGCTCTGTGGATGGATTGACACTGGGAAAAGTGGCAAGGTGACGCTTGAAACATTGGTGGGCTACTCGTGGACTGATGTCAGTGACAACGTCAACACGGTGAAGACGCGCAACACGACCACGCGCAAGGCACTCAAGGAGCTGGGCGGCTTGGGGTGGACTGTGACCGAGTATGTCAGGGGTAAATTTGAGATTGCCCGACCGACTTGGGTCAGCGGCTGACCCCCCCATTATCACCACCCAACCCCCCCAATAACGCCACCCGCCAAAAACTAGCCAAACTAGTGAACGTGAGACTTTGAGGGCGTTTTTATAAATCCATCCATGAATTTCCAAGTAT
>MWWG01000192.1_pt1 | contig 10393 bp, 6 predicted proteins | sample 1047331 | NCBI WGS metagenome assembly MWWG01 (sample SAMN06349968, study PRJNA376086) | soil metagenome | isolation source: MG6-4 sample Antarctic (ecotone) soil | place: Antarctica | collected 2015-01-13 | reverse complement strand
TGCCTGAAGACCACGACTTAAAAAGCAGGGTGACAGGGAAGAGAAAGTCTGGAGTTGGGAGTCGGGAGTCGGGAGTTGGGAGTCGGGAGTTAGAGGACCAAGGAGAAATGAGCAATGCTCAACAATCAATATTCAACACGCAACGTAAAACCAGAAATGAAAAACGCTTGGCTATTTTCGCTTCGGGAACCGGTTCAAATACGCAGCAGATCATTAATTATTTTAAATCAACTTCATCGGTTGCAATTGTATCATTAATCGTTTGTAATAAACCGGGTGCCGGCGTTTTACAAATTGCGCAAAAAGAAAGCATAGATACTTTATTGATTGACCGGGAACGCTTTTTTCATGGCGATGCTTACCTGCCGGTTTTACAAAAAGCAGGAATTGATTTGATTGTGTTAGCTGGTTTTTTGTGGAAAATACCATTAGTATTGATACAAACTTTTCCTCAACGCATAATTAATATTCACCCGGCCCTGTTACCTAACTACGGTGGTAAGAATATGTATGGAAATCGAGTACATGAAACTGTAATCAATGCAGGAGAAAAACAATCGGGCATCACTATTCATTATGTAGATGAGCATTATGATGAGGGTGATATTATTTTCCAGGCGACCTGCGATGTACGGCCTGGTGATACTCCTGAATCTTTAGCACAACGAATACATCAATTGGAATATAAACATTACCCGGAAGTAATTGAGAAACTAAGTAGAAGCTTGAAGGAAAAGGACCCTCACTCATAACTCTCAACTTCACTTTACCATTGCTTTTACATATTGTTTTGTTACTTGCTTCTGCGTGAACAATTCTCGTTATAAATTATTTTTCTTACTCTTTGCTTCTTTATTATTTGCAGAGGTTGCCTCTGCTCAATACAAAGTGCAGGGCACCGTTTATGACAGTTCACGCAGCTATCCCCTCGAAGCAGTAAGTGTGCTTTCGACTAACGGACGAGGCACTATAACAAATGCAGAAGGTTTTTACCAGATAGAAGTAAGAGAAAAAGATTCGATATGGTTTTCTTATTTACAAAAGCCTACTGTTAAATTTCCTATTTTAAAAATAGCAGATGTAACTCAATTTGATATCGCCTTGCACGTACCAATAACTGTATTGAAAGATTTAAAAATAAGGCCGCGCAATTACAAAGAAGATTCAATACAAAACCGTATTGATTATGCAAAGGTTTTTAATTTCAGAAGGCCAAACGTCGAGAGCATGACCTCAATGAACGCCACAGGCGCAGGCATAGATATTAATGAATTGATACGATTATTTCAATTTAGAAAAAACAAATCAACACTTCGTTTTCAACAGCGGTTACTGCAACAGGAAAGAGATAAATTTATTGACAATAGGTTTAATAAAGCTTTGATACGTCAATTAACCAAATTGTCGGGTGAGACATTAGAAAAATTCATGGCGCTTTACCGCCCTGGCTATGAGTTCAGCCTCTACTCCAGCGATTACGATTTTCAATTCTATATAAAAGAAGCGCATAAAAAATTTATTGGCAACCGGGCTTTATAATTTAGCTAAGGCATAAGGCAAGAAAAAGGAGGTAAAAGAGTTATAGTAGTAAGTAAGTATTCCTTCTTTCTTCATCTTTTCTCTTTTTTCTTCTCTTAGCTTTGCAGGTATGTTATCAAAAAACTGTCTTATTCCCCTTCTTTTTCTCAGTCAATTTTCTTTTGCTCAATCCTTTCAAAAACTGCATCAAAAATCATTGGTGATAGATACACATAATGATGTAATGATCTCCATCCTCGAAGGTCTGAAAATCGAGAACGATCTTACAGGAAAAACACATTCAGATATTGGCCGTTTTAAAAAAGGTGGGGTGGATGTCCAAATATTTTCCATTTGGAGTGATGAACGATACGAAATGGGGAAGGGATTTAATTATGCTAACCGGCAAATCGATTCACTGTATTCAATAGTATTGCGCAACCCCGATAAAATGATGATGATAAAAACCCCGGCTGAATTAAAGCAGGCCGTTCAGCAAAAAAAATTGGGTGTGATGTTGGGGCTTGAGGGTGGCCACATGATTGAAGATAACCTGCAGTATTTAGATAGTTTATTTAAAAGAGGAGTGCGGTACATGACGTTGACCTGGAATAATTCTACATCATGGGCTAGTTCTGCTGCAGATGAAGCCCACCCAAACCCTCCCGGTGGGAGGGCTTTGAAAGACTCCGCAAAACAAAAAGGTCTTACGGAATTTGGAAGAACTATAGTTAAGAAAATGAATGAACTTGGTATGCTTGTAGATCTTAGTCATGTTGGAGAACAAACTTTTTGGGATGCGATGGCTATCGTTACAAAACCTGTTATTGTTTCACATAGTTGTGTTTATAATTTATGCCCTCACCGCAGAAATTTAAAAGATGACCAGATAAAAGCGGTAGGTAAAAACGGCGGTGTTATCCATCTTAATTTTTATTCAGGTTTTCTTGACAGTAACTATGAAAAACGAAAAACGATATTCTTTTCTCATCATGCAAAAGAATTAGATTCTTTGAAATCACTCAAATGGCCATCATTTGACATTGATATATGGATGTCAAAAAAATATCCTGTCGAAATGCAGTCGTTGAGGCCTCCTTTATCCGTTTTATTGGATCACCTGGACTATATTGTAAAAATGATCGGTGTTGATCATGTCGGCCTCGGCTCTGATTTTGATGGCATTGAATCAGCGCCGCAGGAATTAGATGATGTAACGGATTTTCCATTAATAACGAAAGGTTTGATAGAACGTGGCTATAGTAAAAAAGAAATCAAAAAAATATTAGGAGAAAACTTTGTACGAATATTTAAAGCGTCTTTAATTATTAAATAAGGCATTACGGTCTGATAGTTTGCTGGAATTTTATATCTTTTTCATGACGATATATCTTTATATGGATTACAATCGACTCTTGACGATTGACGGTTAGCTTGCACATAACACGCTAATATACTCACTTCACTATACTATCCCCAGCGCCCTCGCTGAGGGTAGTATTTTATAGAATGGGAGAAGACTATATTATAGCACTGCAAAGGTTCATCATTTATGAAAAAATGTAAGATTGTTGAAAATAAAGTTTTGGATCAATGAATCCTCAGCAAGGACGCTGAGGCCAATTTCGGGAAAAGTTATTTTACAGCCGCAGGTGCATTAGTATATTTTTTATATTTACCCGTCAACTTTCCAATTGCTAAAAAAACAGGAAATAAAATCAACTTAACTGGTTTGGGAATTACAAGCATATCCATTTCAGATTTATATTTTGTCAAGAGAAAGGCTGCGTCAAAAGGACCTGGCTTATCATCATTAGCTTCATTAGAAGATTGATATACCTGTTTTATGAAATACTCGTAGTTGTTTGATGGCTTTACATGTCCCGAATAATGCAATGTTTGGTCGCCCTCATTCCAAAACTGGTGGGCTTCCCCCGGTGAAAAGATGTATTCCCGGCCTTCGGTCAATGAAAATTCTTTTGTCAATGTCTTGACACGCATTTTGCCTTTAGTCACCCTAACCATTTCTTCCTGTTTAAAATGAACATGCATGGGTGGGCCAATACCCGGTTCATCTGTTCCTTCAAACTCTGTAATCTGTCCGTTCGTTTCAGTCGCAGATTTGGTAATTGTAAGTGTTTCACCATTTTTATTGATTTTTAATATTTCTTTTTTCATAATTATCCCGTTGTTAATTGTTTTTTTAGTTGATGGTTCACACTGTCGCCAAAGCATGGCCTAATGGTTAACAGCTTGCTGTTAGTAGCGGTTGTCAGTATTCTGTTAGCTTAAATTTAGTATTAAAGTTCAATAGTATTATTAATGTTCAGCATCATGCTGGCCTCAGCGTCTTTGCTTGGGGTTTACAGTTATGTTTTTATCAGCCTAGTGAAAACAAAATTTTGGGATGAATGTAAGCTTCAGGGAGGACGCTGAGGGCAGGTTGGGGGGCTTTATAGTTTCATTAAAAAGTGTTCTAATATTTTTGATTTGTATATTTCACTATAATTTTCAATATTGCCAATTTCAAATTTTAACGGCTGTTCTGTTTTTGCTTTCACTATTATTCTAAATTCTTTTTGATGTTTCAAAGTGTTGGGCTTGTGAAATAATGTTAGATCTATTTGTTTTTCTTGGAGGTTATAATATGAAACCTCTTTAAAACAATACTCAAATTCATTTAGCTCAAGATAATTTGCAATTTTATTCAAAAAGTCATTTGGGTTACGAATCATCAAAAAATGAGAACCAAATTCTGACATTCTTTTATCAACCCTATAAATATCGATCTCTTGTAAGTCAGCTAATGTTATTAAATAGAGACTGTAAGAATAAATCTTGGATGTATCAATAAATTGGTTAAAATTAGAGTTTAATATTTTAAGCTTTTTCCATTCAGGCCATTCTTCAGTTTTAATTTCTATTATACCCTCTGAAATATATTCATTTGAAAGCGCACCTTCAAATTTGTCGAAACGCTCTTTATTGCTGTCGAATTTTCTAAAATCATTATTGAGGCGCATAAATATCTCACCCTTGTTTCGCAAAGTTTCAATGTGCTTTTCTTCATTAAACTTTAAAAATAAAAGAGGATTCATAATATTGGCAAATACAATCTGGTGTAGCACCTTCTAAAAAGCTTTTTAGAATTCGTGCATTGGATATCAAATAGATTTTATATCATTAAGTGGCATAATGACCAACTACTAATTCACTTCCATTAAACCAACACTCCTATAGTCACTTCATTGATCTTTTCCACCGGATTCATAATATAGGTTAACAAGGAATTATCTTTCATTAATTCCACTACCCTAAAACCGCGGTAAGAAGTTCCCCAGTTACCACCAAAATGTGCATCAAAAACAAATGGCACATTATCTCTTTTTTTTATACTTTCTTCATCATGATCATGGCCATTAAATACAGCACGTATGTTTTTATGTTTTGCAAAAACTTCAAAAAGTTCGGGGCAATCCACGGCATGTTTGGTCAGCTTGCCTGGATTGATATGTATAAAAACAAAAATGTTTTGTAACTCAATTTGATATCGCCTTGCACGTACCAATAACTGTATTGAAAGATTTAAAAATAAGGCCGCGCAATTACAAAGAAGATTCAATACAAAACCGTATTGATTATGCAAAGGTTTTTAATTTCAGAAGGCCAAACGTCGAGAGCATGACCTCAATGAACGCCACAGGCGCAGGCATAGATATTAATGAATTGATACGATTATTTCAATTTAGAAAAAACAAATCAACACTTCGTTTTCAACAGCGGTTACTGCAACAGGAAAGAGATAAATTTATTGACAATAGGTTTAATAAAGCTTTGATACGTCAATTAACCAAATTGTCGGGTGAGACATTAGAAAAATTCATGGCGCTTTACCGCCCTGGCTATGAGTTCAGCCTCTACTCCAGCGATTACGATTTTCAATTCTATATAAAAGAAGCGCATAAAAAATTTATTGGCAACCGGGCTTTATAATTTAGCTAAGGCATAAGGCAAGAAAAAGGAGGTAAAAGAGTTATAGTAGTAAGTAAGTATTCCTTCTTTCTTCATCTTTTCTCTTTTTTCTTCTCTTAGCTTTGCAGGTATGTTATCAAAAAACTGTCTTATTCCCCTTCTTTTTCTCAGTCAATTTTCTTTTGCTCAATCCTTTCAAAAACTGCATCAAAAATCATTGGTGATAGATACACATAATGATGTAATGATCTCCATCCTCGAAGGTCTGAAAATCGAGAACGATCTTACAGGAAAAACACATTCAGATATTGGCCGTTTTAAAAAAGGTGGGGTGGATGTCCAAATATTTTCCATTTGGAGTGATGAACGATACGAAATGGGGAAGGGATTTAATTATGCTAACCGGCAAATCGATTCACTGTATTCAATAGTATTGCGCAACCCCGATAAAATGATGATGATAAAAACCCCGGCTGAATTAAAGCAGGCCGTTCAGCAAAAAAAATTGGGTGTGATGTTGGGGCTTGAGGGTGGCCACATGATTGAAGATAACCTGCAGTATTTAGATAGTTTATTTAAAAGAGGAGTGCGGTACATGACGTTGACCTGGAATAATTCTACATCATGGGCTAGTTCTGCTGCAGATGAAGCCCACCCAAACCCTCCCGGTGGGAGGGCTTTGAAAGACTCCGCAAAACAAAAAGGTCTTACGGAATTTGGAAGAACTATAGTTAAGAAAATGAATGAACTTGGTATGCTTGTAGATCTTAGTCATGTTGGAGAACAAACTTTTTGGGATGCGATGGCTATCGTTACAAAACCTGTTATTGTTTCACATAGTTGTGTTTATAATTTATGCCCTCACCGCAGAAATTTAAAAGATGACCAGATAAAAGCGGTAGGTAAAAACGGCGGTGTTATCCATCTTAATTTTTATTCAGGTTTTCTTGACAGTAACTATGAAAAACGAAAAACGATATTCTTTTCTCATCATGCAAAAGAATTAGATTCTTTGAAATCACTCAAATGGCCATCATTTGACATTGATATATGGATGTCAAAAAAATATCCTGTCGAAATGCAGTCGTTGAGGCCTCCTTTATCCGTTTTATTGGATCACCTGGACTATATTGTAAAAATGATCGGTGTTGATCATGTCGGCCTCGGCTCTGATTTTGATGGCATTGAATCAGCGCCGCAGGAATTAGATGATGTAACGGATTTTCCATTAATAACGAAAGGTTTGATAGAACGTGGCTATAGTAAAAAAGAAATCAAAAAAATATTAGGAGAAAACTTTGTACGAATATTTAAAGCGTCTTTAATTATTAAATAAGGCATTACGGTCTGATAGTTTGCTGGAATTTTATATCTTTTTCATGACGATATATCTTTATATGGATTACAATCGACTCTTGACGATTGACGGTTAGCTTGCACATAACACGCTAATATACTCACTTCACTATACTATCCCCAGCGCCCTCGCTGAGGGTAGTATTTTATAGAATGGGAGAAGACTATATTATAGCACTGCAAAGGTTCATCATTTATGAAAAAATGTAAGATTGTTGAAAATAAAGTTTTGGATCAATGAATCCTCAGCAAGGACGCTGAGGCCAATTTCGGGAAAAGTTATTTTACAGCCGCAGGTGCATTAGTATATTTTTTATATTTACCCGTCAACTTTCCAATTGCTAAAAAAACAGGAAATAAAATCAACTTAACTGGTTTGGGAATTACAAGCATATCCATTTCAGATTTATATTTTGTCAAGAGAAAGGCTGCGTCAAAAGGACCTGGCTTATCATCATTAGCTTCATTAGAAGATTGATATACCTGTTTTATGAAATACTCGTAGTTGTTTGATGGCTTTACATGTCCCGAATAATGCAATGTTTGGTCGCCCTCATTCCAAAACTGGTGGGCTTCCCCCGGTGAAAAGATGTATTCCCGGCCTTCGGTCAATGAAAATTCTTTTGTCAATGTCTTGACACGCATTTTGCCTTTAGTCACCCTAACCATTTCTTCCTGTTTAAAATGAACATGCATGGGTGGGCCAATACCCGGTTCATCTGTTCCTTCAAACTCTGTAATCTGTCCGTTCGTTTCAGTCGCAGATTTGGTAATTGTAAGTGTTTCACCATTTTTATTGATTTTTAATATTTCTTTTTTCATAATTATCCCGTTGTTAATTGTTTTTTTAGTTGATGGTTCACACTGTCGCCAAAGCATGGCCTAATGGTTAACAGCTTGCTGTTAGTAGCGGTTGTCAGTATTCTGTTAGCTTAAATTTAGTATTAAAGTTCAATAGTATTATTAATGTTCAGCATCATGCTGGCCTCAGCGTCTTTGCTTGGGGTTTACAGTTATGTTTTTATCAGCCTAGTGAAAACAAAATTTTGGGATGAATGTAAGCTTCAGGGAGGACGCTGAGGGCAGGTTGGGGGGCTTTATAGTTTCATTAAAAAGTGTTCTAATATTTTTGATTTGTATATTTCACTATAATTTTCAATATTGCCAATTTCAAATTTTAACGGCTGTTCTGTTTTTGCTTTCACTATTATTCTAAATTCTTTTTGATGTTTCAAAGTGTTGGGCTTGTGAAATAATGTTAGATCTATTTGTTTTTCTTGGAGGTTATAATATGAAACCTCTTTAAAACAATACTCAAATTCATTTAGCTCAAGATAATTTGCAATTTTATTCAAAAAGTCATTTGGGTTACGAATCATCAAAAAATGAGAACCAAATTCTGACATTCTTTTATCAACCCTATAAATATCGATCTCTTGTAAGTCAGCTAATGTTATTAAATAGAGACTGTAAGAATAAATCTTGGATGTATCAATAAATTGGTTAAAATTAGAGTTTAATATTTTAAGCTTTTTCCATTCAGGCCATTCTTCAGTTTTAATTTCTATTATACCCTCTGAAATATATTCATTTGAAAGCGCACCTTCAAATTTGTCGAAACGCTCTTTATTGCTGTCGAATTTTCTAAAATCATTATTGAGGCGCATAAATATCTCACCCTTGTTTCGCAAAGTTTCAATGTGCTTTTCTTCATTAAACTTTAAAAATAAAAGAGGATTCATAATATTGGCAAATACAATCTGGTGTAGCACCTTCTAAAAAGCTTTTTAGAATTCGTGCATTGGATATCAAATAGATTTTATATCATTAAGTGGCATAATGACCAACTACTAATTCACTTCCATTAAACCAACACTCCTATAGTCACTTCATTGATCTTTTCCACCGGATTCATAATATAGGTTAACAAGGAATTATCTTTCATTAATTCCACTACCCTAAAACCGCGGTAAGAAGTTCCCCAGTTACCACCAAAATGTGCATCAAAAACAAATGGCACATTATCTCTTTTTTTTATACTTTCTTCATCATGATCATGGCCATTAAATACAGCACGTATGTTTTTATGTTTTGCAAAAACTTCAAAAAGTTCGGGGCAATCCACGGCATGTTTGGTCAGCTTGCCTGGATTGATATGTATAAAAACAAAAATGTTTTCTTGCTGCATATGCTCTTCCAACTTTTGCTTAACCCAGTTCATGTCGGGACATAAATAGGTTCCTTTTTCATTGGAAGTAGTCGCAATAAGAAATGAATTCTTTTTAATGGTGAAATCAAGGTTAACCGGCATTTTCCATATAGCCTCCCATTCTTCTGCAGTTGCATGATCGTGGTTGCCCTGGCTTACATAATATTTCGGAGAAAGCATATCCAATGCTTTTTTTGCAGCAGGGAAATGTTTTTTATCATCGTGAATGATATCGCCATTTACAACGCAAAAAGCAAAAGGGTTCTTCTTATGTTCACCATTGATACGCGAGACAAGCGTGGCAAAATAATTTTCATAGTCTGTTTTCGGCTGACCGTAATGACCATCCGATGCAACAACAAAACGCAGCCTTACTTTTCTTTTGTGTTCTTCAGACAACCAATAATCACTGGCTTTTACAATCTTGCCATTTGCCAGCAACAAAAAAGCAGGGACCGATAAGCGGAGAAATTCTTTTCGTTTCATAAGCAAAAAATTTAGCCACAAAGACGCGAAGGCACTAAGTAACACAAAGTCTTAGCGCATCTTCGTGCCTTTGTGTCTTCGCGGCAATTACTTATTGAATAGGCGTATACTCTTTAAACAAATTGATCTTTGTTCCTTCAACCCGTTTGCGATAATCAGCCCAGCGTGTTGCATAAAACCGGTTAATCCTTCCTAATGCAGCACTGATCATTTTGTCCGCATTGCCTACTAATGCTTCTTCCTGCTTACCCGGCGCTACGCTTTTTGCCAGTATGTATTGTTGCGCCGTTTGCATTGTATTCATAACTGTAATATCTGATGAACGGGTGATGCCTTGTTTATCAGATGGCACACCGCTGATAAAACCACGAATAGCTTTTATAGAATCCTGCACTGTCGTTGTTGCCTTGCGTAATGAATCCATTTCCTTGCCTTCCAGCCCACGCAATTGTGTTTGCATTTTGGCAAGTGCTTCTTCTGATTCTGTCAAACGATCAATTGCCTCAGTCAGTTTATCTGCATTTTTACGCAAGCCATCTATCATGCTGCGTTGCGCTGTAATAACTTCTCTTGAACGGTTAATACGTGGATCATCTTTAATGGTTACCGTTGTTGAATCCATTTCTTTTCCTAAGGCAAGTACAATTTTATACGTACCGGGAAAGACTGCAAAACCACCCGGCTCAGGTGCACCGGGCCTCGGCTTTGGCGTACCGGGATTACGAACGCCCTTTTCTTCCATTCCCCACCACTGGCGATTAAAACCTGTATCGGCTTTCCATTTCAGGTTTCGTATCAGTTCATTCTTTTCGTTATAAATGAGTACCATCACGGAGTCGGTACGTGTGGAAG
>MWWG01000191.1_pt1 | contig 10406 bp, 11 predicted proteins | sample 1047331 | NCBI WGS metagenome assembly MWWG01 (sample SAMN06349968, study PRJNA376086) | soil metagenome | isolation source: MG6-4 sample Antarctic (ecotone) soil | place: Antarctica | collected 2015-01-13 | reverse complement strand
GGGGGGGGGAGGGAAATCCCGTGCGCGAAGTCACCACCTCGAAATTCGGGACCGTGAGCGCGCACCAATTAATCGACGCGCGATTCCCCAACAGACCCTTCTGCGTTAAGTGTTGGCAGTGGCTGCTGTCGGGTGAGGACGTATGCCCCGCCTGCGAGACTGGGCAGGACGTTGTCATGCGAATGCGCCGGGTACACGGGTGGCTCGGCATCCAAAGGTACTTGAGCGAGACCGACTACGGCATCGACTTCATACGCCACGGGCGCAAGATCGAACTCGCGAACAAGGATCTGTTCTTCTGGAATAGCGGCGACCGGATGGAGCCAGAATACCCTATCGACGACCCGCGGCACCGTGGACGCATTGTGGGGGAGATTCATCTAGACCATTGTCGGGTGACTTATACAAAAGACCGCTTCGACCGTAACGACCCGGCTTGGGATGATATGGTTCGTGTCGTTCGCGGTGATGGGCCACTGAGACCGGATAAGGCGCAAGAACTTGGATTCAGCCAGAACTCATCGCCCCTGTTCATGCTATTTCAAATATTCCGCCGGTCGAGTCCTAAGCCGAAAGTGGCTGGTAGCTACGCCAAACTCTTGACCGTCCTCAATAATGATCTCTCCGAGGAGATGGCAAAACGCTTTCATGCGGGCGAAGCCGAATATCAAACGGATCATAAATGGTGGGAGTTGATCGAGGAGGCTGACAATCATCTCTTAGTTCCACCGCCATCCGCCGGCGGCCAAGCGCAACCGATCACGACGGGGTTCGAGGATTTTGGCGTCGCAGTGCCAAATCAACCCGACGACCAAACTCCGCCTTCACAAATCGAATCTCAACAGCAAACTCGCCAGCAACGTCGTGTTCCCATTCCGTCGTTGAGCAGGGAGTACAGGGATGAGCTAACCGGGCTTCGGTGGAACATCTCGGCTTTCGAGGTGAAGGTTACCGATCCGCAACTTGGCGGGGATGGAACTCCGTGGGCGCTAAACATCGTGGCCGGCGGCGATCATGAGTTCTTGGTCAATACGCAACACACGGTTTTCCAATCAGAAACCATGACTCCACTAGACGCGCTGCTGGCTGAATTGACTTGGTCGGCGATGGACTTCCAGCGAGGCGGTGGGGGGACTGCTACGTTTGCCAGATTGCTCTCCTCTTTGAGGGAAGACTACGCGGGTCCGAACAAACTCGACCCGACGTTGTTGTGTGGCGAGGCCCTGCTCACCCTGAACGCCATCGCAAGGAGCCTTTCCCGTCAGCTCGAACCGGGCGAAGGGGGAGAATTGTTCAACGAGTTGAGTCCGACTGAACAAGATGCGATCCATCAAAAGATGGCCACACGGGTTATATCGAATCCGCAGCAGTCGATAGCCAACGGACGGTTTTTAGAATTCGCGCTGAGGAAGACCCTTCTTCGCTTTTTTGAGACTCACCCGGAATTTTTTCTAGATGGACGTTATTGGGATAGTGCTTACGCTACGCTGGATTACGGAGGGGCCGCCGCCACGGAGGAGGCACGTTCCAGGGTAGTTCAGTATTACCTCAACCTGATGTCGGATACCGTGTGGCTAGAGGAGCAAGACCCCGGCGATCTCGCCGGGACCAGCCGCGCGCGGCTGTTAAGAGCGAAAATGGCTTTGGACCTTCTCGACCCCTCCACAGACATCGAAGGCACGCCATGACGCAGCCCACCGGATTTCTAAGTAAACGACGACTGATGTGGGGGCCTTGGCAGGCACTAGAGCGGGACGTTGCACGTCTGCTGATTGCCAATGGCTTCGATGATGTTCGTTTGGTCGGTGGGGCTGGCGACCATGGTGCCGACGTGCTCGGCGTTCAGAACAGCGAGCTCTGGGTGTGGCAGTGCAAACACACGACTGGATCACCGCCACCTCGAAGCGCAATTGGAGAGGTAGTCGACGCCGCGCGTTTCTACGGGGCTAAACGGTTGGTCGTCGCCACCTCACGCCCGCCCATCGATAGTTTTTACCAAGAGAAAGCTCGTTTTGAGGGACAAGGTTGGAAGATTCAACTAGCCGATCCCAAGATCCTCCTCGACTTGATGGAGCGTACACCAGAGTACCCTAAAGCCAGAAAAACCCTCAGAAACTACCAAGAGCTTGCCTCGACACGTTTCCGGGAGGCACTTCTGGACACGGGTCGTGCCCAAATAATTCTAGCCACTGGCTTGGGCAAAACCGTGGTGATGGCCGAGGCGGTAGCGGACCTGCTCCGGGACGACCTGATCAAACAAGGACGTGTGTTGGTTATCGCACACACACGCGAGTTGGTGAATCAGCTGCACCGTAATTTCTGGTATCAATTGCCTAGGTGGGTGCCGACACACCAACTATCCGAGGGCGAAACGCCTACCTACTGGGATGGCATAACCTTCGCCACGGTGCAGAGCGTCAATGCTCGTCTGAAATCCCTGCCAGAATTCGGTCTCATTTTGGTAGACGAGGCCCACCACATTGGTGCCGAGATGTTCCTCCGCGCGATAGACGAACTTGACCCGCCGATGATCGGCGGCGTTACCGCGACGCCATGGCGCGGGGATAACTATGACTTAGATCAAATACTAGGACGCCCCTTAGTGCGCGTGGGTATTGCAGAGGGGCTTCAGCAAGGGTTTCTTTCGGAAGTGGATTATAGGCTGTATGCGGATAACGTGGACTGGAAGTTTGTCCGGAAGGCATCAAAGCATAAATACTCACTGTCGGAACTTAACCAGAAATTAATTCTACCAACTCGCGACGAGCAGGCGGTCGGGATCATCTGCGAGACATTCAGAGATCATACGAGGCGGTCAGGGGTTGTTTTCTGCCGGACAATCATACATGCGAAGTCCTTCGCGGCCATGCTACGTCACTTTGGGTTGAGGTCGGAGTCCATTTCCTCCAAGACCACCCCGCGAGATCGGGATTTACTCATGTCGAAGTTCCGCGCCGGCGAACTCGACGTCGTGACAACGGTGGATCTCTTCAACGAGGGAGTGGACCTGCCCGACGTTGATCTGATCGCGTTTATGCGGGTGACCCATAGCAGGAGAATCTTCGTCCAGCAACTTGGGCGCGGTTTGCGGATATCGCCCACTAAGGATCGCGTTATCGTGCTCGATTTCGTAAGCGACCTCCGGCGGATCGCCGAAGTGCTTGACCTCGACCGGATGGTAAGAGGAGAGGAGGTTGAGCGCCTTGGTCTGGGCGGAAGGTTGATCCATTTCAGTGATGTGTCGGCAGGGGGGTTCCTCACGGAGTGGATGCTGGACCAGGCATCTTTGGTACTACGGGAGGGAGACCCACAACTCGAAATGCCACAGTTCGAGTTCCCCAAACCCGCTTCACTAGGTGGAGTGCAATGAGCGTACCCGATAAAGTTAGGGAAGAGTTAAGGAACCGGATGTGGGAGGTGGCTGACCGCATCGGGTGGATGAATCTGTCCGCTTCCGCCAAATCGACACATTATGATAATTGGATTAACGAACCAAAAATAGGCGGCCTCTTGTCGCGCTATATCGACAGGGGACACGTCCGTATGTACCTTAAAGATTCTATCCTCAAGGACTACGGCAGCGCGCGGATGGCGGATGACTCGCGGGTGTTCGAGGCGCTACGTTTATCGCGGATGGTTGGGGTGGTAGAGAGATATACCAAGCCGCACGGGCGACGTCTGTCGGACGGTAGGATCATATGCTGGGGGCGCGCCGATGATTGGAAGAGTGTATTGATGGCTCTGCACGAGCGCGCGTATCCGGATGACGTGTGGCGACCGTTCGCGGCTGTCCTGACGCATGCCGTCGGCAGGTACCACGAACCTCACGCGAGGGGCATGATTAACGACGCGGCGACGAAGCTCGGCGTTAAGAAAATAGTGTGGATTGACGATTAAACGTGACAGATACATTAAGCACAGCCGAGAGATCCCGGCGTATGTCACTCGTCCGCGGCACGGGAAACAAGTCCACCGAGTTGAGGGCCGAGCAGTTCCTGATCGAGAACAACATCGTCGGGTGGATGAAACACCCGAAGGGCATGATGGGGAAGCCCGACTTCTACTTCCCCGAGCATAAGCTGGCGGTTTTCATAGATGGCTGCTTCTGGCACGCCTGCCCAACGTGCAGGCGAATGCCTAAATCACGCACTGATTTCTGGCATACTAAGATCGACGAGAACCGCCGGCGCGACAACAGAGTTCGACGCAAATTGAGGAATATAGGCTACCGCACGATGCGGGTTTGGGAGCACGAGTTAAAAAGAGACTCGTGGATTAAGAGGCTGCGGTCCCGCTTGAATTCCACAGCTAAAATGGACACGTTAAGTTAGAATGAGATCGAGAAATATCAGCTATACATGATTCGGGGAATCGAATAACTCGCATAGGTATCCTCATGCCAAAGCCTACCGAATACAAGGTCAAGACACTCACGGACTTCGCGCAACGCATCGAGGAGGTGCTCAATTCCACAAGAGCTAATCATCCTAGCACTAAAGACGGCGCGGCCAACTGGTACCGTGGGAGTGGGATGTCCGAGAAGTGGAAGCTCGTACCAGGGCTGTATCGTCATCCGACCATTAACGATGTTGACGAGCTGCTGAAATTGGAGAGAAAGCTGCTGGCTTCCTTCAGGCGGGAGGCCATCCTTTATCAGCCGACTAGTCTGAGTCTAACGCACCCGGCGGGCGATCCGGCCGCCGATTATGAGTACCTGTTCTTCATGCAGCATTACGGGGTACCTACCCGCTTATTAGATTGGACGGGGAATCCCTTTATAGCGCTTTATTTCGCCTTGGCTGCGGCACCTTACGACGCATCGGCTGGGGGATATCAAGAGGGGGCCGCCGTTTGGGTTCTCGACCCAATCGCGTGGAATGAAAAGTCCCTCGAACGCATCAGCTATGGTGAGAAGGGGCCGCTCGGCTTCGGTGCTAGGGAGAATAAGCATTATCGGAATTACCATGAGCAAGCTGTGAAACTATTGATACTCTATAAATTACTGAGCTATGGTCATTAATAAACTGGGGTATTCGGGACATACTTACTCAGTTAAAATCACCTGAAATTTGAATCTTTTCTGAGTTAAAAACGGGAGAGACGATACTAATCAGTACAGTAGCAGAAAAATTAACCTTTATTTTCCACATAGGCTATGATACAAGGGCTGATTATGGAAACAAGCGTTAAGACGTCGCTGAAAAAACGACGCACGCCATTCAGCATTAGCCCGAATCCACTCGCTCTGTTTCCTACGCCGGGATTCGAGTCGGCCCTGTTTCGGGCGCGGTTCTGCGTCAACAACGCACAGGGGTTAAATACAGTACTGGCAGACCCCGGCCTCGGAAAGTCAACGCTGCTGAGGGCGCTGCATACCGAGTTCGACGCCGACCCCGACATGGTGTCAGTACTTATCGGGCAGCCCTCATTCAAAAGCGAATATGCCATGGCGACCGCTTTAGGGAGGGCTCTTGGCGTTCCAATCCGGCGCTCGACACAGGCGCAATTAATTGAACTCGAGCAGTATTTAGCCGGACTCTTCGCTGCCGACAAAAGCTGCATAGTTTTGATCGATGAGGCGCAATTACTCCAAGCCGACCAGCTCGAATTGATCCGTGGCCTCTTAAACTTTGAGACAAATGAAGTTAAGTTAATTAACTTTGTATTAGCCGGTCAGCCAGAATTCAAGACGAAGATTGAGGCTTCGCGGGCGCTCTCAAGTAGAGTTATCGCTCCATCCGTACTGAACCCGCTCACGGCCGATGAAGTTGCTGGGATGATTCAGAAGCGCTGTGAGTTCGGCAAGATTGAAAATCCCTTTTCCCGGTCGTCGGCCGAGCGCGTCTTCTCGCATTCGGGCGGCGTACCGCGCACCGCGCTCCGCGTCGCGGGTTTGGCCTATGAAATGGCTCGTCTTGGGGGAATCACCGAGATTCCCGCGGAACTTGTCGACGCGGCAGCCTTAGATATGGCGACGCAGAAGGACCATGATGAGCAGTAACCCATGGAGCCTGGATAAGCTACTCAAGATAGCGAAGGACAAGGAGGCGGCTGCCGAGGAGGTCAAGCCTCCTGTCCCAATCCTACAGATTGCGGCGGTACCACAGCCCGCCTTGGTTCCAGAGCACGTCGTAATTCAGGAGCGTGCGACAGGCAAAGATGGCACTACTTCCCCCTCGTTTTCAGAACCCAATTCAGAACCAAAGCATGCGACGTCGGTCATAACCGAAACGGTCTTAGTAACTGAGGTGGATAGCACTACGGATTCCGTTAGGCTAACGGAAATTACTAGCCTTGCGGAAAGCGTTAGCCAAACGCTAGACCCCCCTTTAGCTCAACGCGGCGTTAGCCTAACCGATTCCGTTAGCCCAGTGGATTCCGTTAGGCTAACGGATAGCGTGTTGCATTTTTGGGAAGCTCTTGGCGACTGGAAACGGGGCCATCTCTCATTGCCTAATCAGATTGTCTTGGTTCTTTACAGACATCTCGACCCGGCTGAGCAGGCAGTCTATACACAGCTTTACGCAATGTCCTGGGGTTACGGCAAGCCTGATTGTTTCTGCAATCTAGCCACTCTCGCGGCCAGAGCCGGCATGGGTACCACGGCTGTGGGGCAGGCTGTTAAGCGCCTCGTCTCAAAAGGATTGATCGAAAAGTCAGCAGTACTGCTAGGTAAAGGAAATGACCAAGGTATCACTTATAGGCTGCCGCTTCCCGATAGGCTAACGGAATCCGTGAGGCTAACGCGATCCGGTAGGCCAACGGATTCCGTCGACAAAAAAGATATAGATCAAAAACAAATTAAAAAAGGTATCGCCGCTGGCGATTGTCCAGACTGCAACGGGACGTTTTGGGTCTACCCAGACGGGCCCGAAGGCGGAGTCAAAAAATGCTCGCATCCAAAACTCAAGCGCATAGCGAAGTGAGCGAAGTAATGGCAAAGAAAAAACGCTCTCTCGAAATCACCGCTCCCAAGCAGTTGGTTTGTCAACACGGCGGCGGTCTCACTTCAGTCATTCGGTTCACAATGATCAGTACCGCTCCCGCCCGAGATTTGACGACGTATGCTTGTTATATCTTTAGGAAGGCTTGGAGGCTTTGACTCCTAACCCATATTCGGCTAATCGTTAAAACAGTCCTATTGCTAACGCCGTCTTTGAACATGAGGTATGAAATAAGCTGGCCGTTCGAGTGATGAGGAGATCCGATGAGCATTTCGTTGACGCCGGAAAAAACAGACCGCGGCTGGGTGATAGAAATCCCGACCGAGATGGCCTCGGCCATGGACGTGGCGGAAGGGTCGCTAGCCGTACTGCACACCAGGGCCGGGACCTTCGAGGTGGAGGTACTGCCACCTCCTTCTCCCGAACTGGAGCGGTCGGTCGAGCGCATTCACGAGAAGTACAAGGACGCCTTCGCGGAGATGAAGCGGCTTGGCGACTGAGATGTATTATGTTTCCTACCCCGAGGCCGTCTTCATCCACGTCAGGCTGATGCGACTGGTCGGCGAAGAACGATGTGGAATCTTCGACCGCACCCTGATCGAATCCGCTCTATCCCGCCCTCGACAGGCGGCGGCGTACGAAGGCGCGGACCTGTTCCGACAAGCCGCGACACTTTGCTTCGGGCTGATCAAAAATCACCCGTGGGTGGGAGGTAATAAGCGCACCGCGACTGCCATCATGGACGAGTTTCTTTTTCGCAACGGCGTCGAGCTGGCAGCGCAGGCTGCCGGCGTGGTGGAGATGGTACTGGCAGTGGAGGCCGACCGGTGGGGTATCGCCGAGATCGAATCATGGTTACGCAGACATAGCAGAAACATCCATGCTTGATTTCCTCCCGAGCGGACGTATTTTACCTCTCATCCAAAGGACACAGATAGAAGGTTGGAGTGCCCTTGTCGCGCCATGGTCAAAGAAGTGAGACAGCTTGATCATCGCCGGCCCTGCCGCGACACTAGCTCGCTTAGGGCGCACCTAAATAGACACGTGATCGGCAAGGGCTAGGACGTCTTCGCCGAGTAGACCCCGGCATTCGGGTTGTAGTCCAATCAATCAGGGACGCTTCGGCTCACTGGAAGAGATTAACGATGATCTGGATTCATCATCCTCAAGGAGGCAGAATAATCTTCCGGGCGGAGCGTGGCAGAAGACGCTTCAGGGGCCGCTACTAACAATGCTAACGGGATCGAGACGATACGGCGCGAGCGCCGGCAGTTAACGAGCAAGTTGAAAAATTAGCTTCACTGTGATTTAGTGGCCGGGTTTAACCTGCGTCTCTCACCGCTAGGAGCAGCGCCTAAGACCCTCAAGCCAGCTCAAGTCGAAGATCTCCAAGGTGCTCATTCAGGTAAGTAGGTCATAAATCTTTTCAAGGTCATACTCGCTCCAGCAAACCCTTAATGTGGGATTGATTGATGCCTCCTAAATTTATCGACGTGGAAATATTCGCGGGTGCCGGCGGCTTAGCAATTGGCCTATCTAGGGCTGGATTCAGCGACGCTTTCTTTTACGAGGTTGACGCACATTCATGCTCCACTCTTGCACACAATATCTTCTCGGATTTCCCGACGTTGAGTGGAGTGGTACATGAGTTCGACGTGACGGACATAACGGACTTTAGATGGAAGAGGCTAGGTGTTCCGGTTCGCCTTCTGGCGGCCGGCAGTCCGTGTCAACCCTTCAGTCTCGGCGGAAAACATTTGGCGGACCGGGATGGGAGGAACTTGTTCCCTGAGATTCTCCGCGCCATGCGCTGTCTTGAGCCGGAAGCGGTGCTGCTGGAAAATGTTCGCGGCCTATTGCGTCAGTCATTCAAGCCGTATTTTGATTACATCCTCCGCCAGTTAGAGAGTCCGTCTATTAGACCGCAGCTTGACGAGCTTTGGCAAAATCACGACACAAGAATCAGCCAACATCAGCAATCACGGGGATACCAGCCCGAATATATAGTCAAATGGAAACTCCTAGAGGCGGCTGATTTCGGCGTTCCGCAAAACAGGGCGCGTGTGTTCATCGCCGCCACGCGGAACGACCTCCCAGCGTATGAATTCCCGGAGCCGACTCACAGTAGGAGCGCGCTAGCGCGGGCGCAGATTGCGGGCGAGTATTGGGAGCGGCATTGCATACCTAGGCCCGAGGTTATTCCCGGCAATGGTTTTCTGCCTTACCCGGATTTCAGACGTTTGCCATGGGTAACGGTGAGGGATGCTCTGAGCAGCCTGCACGAACCCTCGAACGACGAGAGGGGCGCACGAATGAACCACTGGCGTATACCTGGAGCGCGTTTGTATAACGGGCACATGGGAAGCGCGCTTGATATGCCTTCGAAAACTATTAAGGCGGGCGTGCATGGCGTTGGGGGAGGAGAGAATACCGTCATTGAAGACGATGGTGCTGCACGTTATTACACGCTCAGAGAGACCGCTCGAATACAAACCTTCCCCGACGAACATTTCTTTACGGGGGCTAGGTTACATGTGACGCGGCAGATCGGAAACGCCGTTCCATGTCTGCTCGCCGAAGCTCTAGCCCTTCCTCTTTACGCGATGCTGAATGGCAGACACCAAGTGCGTGCCGTGGGAGCTCTCTAATCATGGAAGCAACTAAGCCTGTCGACGAGTTCGATCTACAACCTGATCCGAGAATCCTCCCGATGTTGGGTGAGATCACCCTACCACAGTGGAGATGCCTGGCAGAGCTTATTGACAATTCAATCGATGGGTTCCTGCACGCCAAGCGCGACGGACATTTGATCGAGGAGCCCGAGATTAATATTTCCCTGCCAGTCACTGACAATGCGGAGACCAAAATAACGATCAGAGATAACGGTCCAGGTATGGACGTTCAAACGCTGGAAAACGCTGTTCGAGCCGGTTGGTCCGGCAACGACCCTATATATAGCCTCGGCATGTTCGGAATGGGATTTAACATCGCCACCGCCCGCTTAGGGATGGTCACGCGCGTCTGGACCTGTCGCGAGGAGGACGAGGAGTGGAGTGGTCTCGATATAGACTTCGAGCAACTAATCCGGCGGAAACATTTCCGAACCCCTAGGTTAACTCGTCCAAAGTTCGGAAGGCGGGACCACGGCACGGAAATTTCCATCGAGAGGCTCAAGCCCGAACAGCGGCAATGGTTCTCGAAGAGCGGCAACCGCTCGAAATCAAGCAAGTTTCTCGGACGGGCTTATTCGGCGATGCTCCGGCCCAACGGCGTCCCTATCTCATTCAAGTTGATGTTGAATAATAACCTAATCCCAGGGGTCAATCACTGTATCTGGGGGGGGGAGGGAAATCCCGTGCGCGAAGTCACCACCTCGAAATTCGGGACCGTGAGCGCGCACCAATTAATCGACGCGCGATTCCCCAACAGACCCTTCTGCGTTAAGTGTTGGCAGTGGCTGCT
>MWWG01000190.1_pt1 | contig 10439 bp, 14 predicted proteins | sample 1047331 | NCBI WGS metagenome assembly MWWG01 (sample SAMN06349968, study PRJNA376086) | soil metagenome | isolation source: MG6-4 sample Antarctic (ecotone) soil | place: Antarctica | collected 2015-01-13 | reverse complement strand
AGTATGCTAAGCGTATTTACCCGCTATGTAGCCAGTGGAAAGACAAGGGCGAAACCAAAAAGTATGACATAGAGGAATTTAAGAAGATGCTCGGGCTACTTGACGACAAGGGAAATGATAAAGCTTCGAGGATTAGCGACTTGAAAAGCAAGGTTTTAGACATTGCCGTAAAGCAAATCAACGAGCATACCGAACTGCACGTCAGCTATAAGCTGGAAAAGAAGGGTAAAGCCTTCAAACACATTGTTTTCACGGTCAAACCACAAGCTCTAGCCGAAACTATCCCGTTCGACCTGGTGCCAATGGGCGCGGCTCCGGCTGGCCTGCAACAGCATCAGGTAGAGAACGCCGGCCGCTTACTCGCGCAGCTGAGCATCACCACGCCGGCGCTGGTGGCCACCATCCTGGCCAGCGCGGCGCACGTGGCAGCCTGCAATAAGTTCGCCCACGACCTGAAAACCGGCAAGCATGCCAAAGCCCATTCTCTCTCCGGGCTCCTGCTCACTATTCTGGGCCTTAAAAAGCCCGCAAACGGCCCCCTATTTGACGCGGCGACTAAAAAGTAGGGACTACTCGCCTACTTGCCAAAGACGCGCTGCCACAGGCTCTTTCGCGCGGGCTCGGCTAACCGGGACGCGATGCCCTCAACCAGCTGTGTCAGCTGCTCCACCTGCACCTGCAGGTCGCGGGGGCTGGCTGGCAACTGCGGAGCCTCGGCTTGGCTGAGCTGCCCCTGGACAAAGGCCCGCACCTCGTCGTTGAAGTACTGTCCCATCGTTTTGTCGGCCCGTACCGCGGCCTTCTCCAGCAGGGCCCGCGTTTCGCGCTCTACTCCCCGCACTGACCAGGTCACGGCGGTGGTGCTGGCCGGCTTAGTTGGTCGCCCGCCTTTATTGCTGGTCTTACTCGCTGTAAGACCTTCATTCTTTCCCTCTACTGCCTCTGTCTTACCAATACCGGTTTCTATAAGACTGATTACCGGGTCTGTCTTACCGATTTCGGCCGCTGTAAGACCGATTTCAGGGCTTGTCTTACCGTTTGCGGTTTCTGTCAGACTGAATTTGGACTTCATGTGAGCGTGTCTTACAAGTTGTAAGACACATAGATACGCTGAAAATCCTTGTCTTACAGCGCGTCTTACAACCACCAAAACCTCTATAATAGAGGCCTTTGGTTTAATTCTCTAGAAAGGGGCACCGTTTAGAACCGATAAGGGCAGCGTTACAGCACCCTATTTGGTCCAATTCACTGTTAATATTTTGCCTGTTAAGGGGTCAACATCTAGTAGTGTGCCATCAAAGTTTTCTAGTCTTATAGTTGCTCCATTAATACGGATGCTCTCATATGGGCTGTCCTCATATACATGGCTTATAGTCTCAATTTGCCATAAAAATTTACCCTTGTTATCGAAACAAAAGACGTTTTCATTATACTGAATAAAATCTGGGATGGAAAGCAATACCACAGAGCAGTGAGCCAGTTGAAGAACATTCTTGATAGGGTAAGGAAATATAAAAGCAGTGTTCTCCTCATTCAGATAAGTATCCATACAGAAGGAATTGGGATGTGAAGGCTATGTAGTTGCTATGCGAATGATCTGCAATAGGCTTGCAAAAATCACCGCTCTTCTGGTTGGACAGAAAAAAGAAACCCGGCCATTGGGGCATTATGCCTTCATCCCGGAATAGTTGCTTACCATAATCCTCGTTACAGCCACTTCACTAGGAGAAGCGACGAGGACCATCTGCCCAGCCTCATCAATGGGTGGAAACGAGCCAAGCCTTTCGTCCAAAATCCAATTATCTCCCGCTGCAAAGACTAGGACTCCGGTGAGACTTGTCCGAGAACCAAGATTACGTTAAGCAACAATTCCCAGAAACCGGCCACCTTGGCAGAGAGCCCTTTTCTGCCTTTTGTCTAACTAGCGTCCCTTTCGCAAATGCAAGCTTTGAACCAAGGACTAAGGGGTACGGATGATAGAGCCGCTCTCACGCTTCATAAAGTCTAGCATCACATCAAGGCCATCTTTAACGGATTAAGAACCCGAGCACTAAAGAATGAGAATTCACCTTTTACAAAAGGCCGGCGATTCAATGGAGCGGGTGATAAGCTGTTTCTTGCTAGCGATTTTCTGTCCTGCTTGCTTCACTATAGACTGCCAAGAAATAGGCGAGGCTTATAAAACAAAGGCTTGTAATATAGTGGTAGAAGTTCTCCCATCCTCTGGCAGGTGGTTCGAAATCAGGGGTCTAAATCCAGCCACCAACCAGCAAGCTTCCTACCGGGACATGGGTACCTGGTACGTGTTGTTCGATAAGCTAATTGAACCAGGCGATACCGTAGTGAAACGTGCGGGAGAGTTGAAATTTTACATCCATAAAAAGGACACCGTGTTGGTATTCCCCTATACCTGCGAGGGAAAACTGTACGAATGAGTTCTGAAGTGCTCGCCGTGCTTTTCGCTGACGAGTTCAATCTTTTCGATGTACTGCAGGCTCAGGGTGATGCTGGGTTGTTGATTGTGTGTCAAGCATAATGTTGGTTGACATAATGGCATTTCTAGGACTCGTACGTACTGGTATTTGCTTAGTATGAAGCGGCTGAAAGTAGATAGAAAGAGGAAAAATGGCTATCTGGCAGGATGACTGAATTCGCTGATTGCTTTCATGCCCGTAGAACGGGTATTAGCCATTATATAGTTATCGCTCATGAAAACGAACCTGCTCGTCGTACTGCTGCTGTCCGCTTCTTGCGCAAGCAACTCAGAAAACAACTACTTTGTAACGCTTGACAATCAGCTTATCAAGCAGCAAGTTTCCGAGTATTTAGCCTATAATAAAGATGATTTAAGAGAAGGTAGTATTCCGGTCGTACGAGTGGACAGCATCGACCAGAAAAGAGGCTTTACGGTGACCATTAAACAAGTAGATTATTTAAGTGCCATTGAATCGTACCCCCCCTGTAGCTACACCCTAGTGGATGGCTACCTTGTTTTGCTATATAAAAATAACTGCACCACCACCGGGGATAAAAGGGTATTCTTTGTGCAATTAACCAAGCAGCTGGTTCGAAATGACATAAGCGGGGAGCACAAGGATCAATCGCCTATTAACTCCAATCATGAGGAGCGAACGTTTACTTCGCCCACCGGGATTTAGGAAAAGGCTTACCTGCCGTCTATACTACTTGTCTTCCATCCGATGGGAGTAATCACGCCTAAGGGCAACGGGAAGCGGCGCCCGCGGAGGTCGTGCACTATAGGGTAGTTGCTACTTGCTGAACAAAATAGATGAGTTCTTACGAGTGCTAGCGCATAATTGACTTAGGCGCATTTTCAAGCAGCAGCAAACAGCATTATGGTAATGACACTTATCATAACAGACCTTCTCGGACTGAACGAGGGATTAGGAACCTCAAAGAGGGCGTTATTACTCGTAGTGCACGTCGAAGCGACCCGCAGTGATCTGCACCGTTTGCGGGCCCTCTCCCCTTATTTTCTGGGCCGTGAACTCGAAGGTGCCCGAGACGATCTGGGCCACCGAGTCATAGCGCGTGATCAGCAGCTGGCCCGTGGCCGTGGGACTGGTCAGGTACTCGCCTTCGGGCTCGGGCGTGGTGGTACTATAGCTGCCATAGGTCGGCGTCGTGCGGGGAAAGGTCGGATCCGCTGCCTGGTCCAGGCGATAGAGGCCGGGGCCCCGCAGGTTACGAATAGAAAAGAGAATCCGGCGGTTCTTGCCATAATTGAGCTGGGTGAAGGAAAAGCGATAGCGGTCCATCGGATATCGTTCCACCTGGATGGCTTTGATGAAAAAACTCGTGCTGACGGGCTTAAAGGCCTGCCCCTCCACCAGGCAGCCCATGGTACCCGCCCCGGTCTGGGTGGCTTCGGGCAGCGTATCGATGGGCGCTTTCTCTTTGGTACAGGCGCTCAGGTTGAGCAGGGCGACGCTACAAAGCAGGGACAGCAGACGGGTCAGCACAGCGGGGAGGGAACAAGGGACAGAGACAATGTCCCCAGAGGGGTGGAAGAACCGTGCCACGAAGCCCGATGGAAGCACAGAAACGCGCCTTTACTTAGCACAATAAAGTAGGATTTTGCTTTCTTAAGCTTCAGCGTTATTCGTTAACTAGGCTCAAGGAATAAGTCATTTACATAATCGTAGTTATATGCGCTCTCTAAGAATCGTGGTAGTTTCGGGCCTCTGCAAGCTTTGCAATTTGTATAGTATTTTGTCGCTATGTCCTTCCTGTGTGAAGCTTGTCGTCTGCGGCCCGTTGTGATACGGGAGCGGCTCAACGAGTCTGTTATTCCTTACTGCCTGTGCCAGCCCTGCTATCACCGGCTGCAGCATCGGTCCTTGCGGCCACTTGAATACTTCAACCTAGTTGCTCGCCATGGGCACGAGTACGAACTACACGATGACTTCTATGATGACGATGGTGGCGCTTGTGCGGCCGATGAGACAGTCCAGCAAGAAGAGTCACTAGCTTTTCCTACCCTCGCTAGTTTAAGTAGCCAGGTGGATGGCTTGATTGATTATGCGCTTGTCAAATGGTGGTACCCCCCCGCGGTGACAGCCTATTTAGCTGCCTTTGCTCCCAACCAAGTGCTACACGTTTTAGATGAAAAACTAGCTCTCAACCCCCTTTTACTCCCTAAATGCTTAGAAATTGCCGCGGAAGCATTAGGTGGCCAGGCGTATGCATGGGTTAAATACCAGTTGAGTTTGTCTGAGGAACCAGAGCAAGTATTGGCTTTCGCCTATGCCCTATCCCGCTGCTTTCCTGCCTCCGAAGCGAATGCTCACATCTTGACGGCGCTCAGCACACTTAGTGAAAAGGCCCTTGCCCAACACGTAACGTGCTTGTGCTATTTAGAGGGCGATACGCCGTTGGACTGGCTTGAAACTCACTGTCTTTCTATTACCAATGTAACAGGAAGCTATGGCGTTGCCGCTGCTGCCCTGGGCGTCGCCTGGGAGCGTATCGATAGGTGGTTGCAAGCTGGACGCCCACTAAGTCTAATTGCTTTGGATGCTTTAGTCAACTGCAGCACCACGAGCGAAACGCAAAACACCTCGCTCTGGCTGCGAGAACATCCCCCGCACTTACATACCCCCATTGCAACTGAAGAAATGGAAGAGGTATTGCAGGAGTATGTGAGTCGAGACAGTGTACCCCGAACGAAGAATGCCCTTCGCTTCATCCGAGAACATTGGGCTCAAATTTTGAAAACAGAACCAGCCTAGAACAATAGAGAGCGTTGACTTACCGCCCTATTCCACCACCACGGCTGTGTTGCTGCCCGGCTTGGTGGATGCGCTGCTGCGCCACCTGGCGCTGGGCTTCCTGCTCCAGTTGCGGGTTGAGTTCCTTTACCAACCCGTAGAAGCGCTTCACCTCCTGGTGCTGGGCCTGGCTCCCCTCCACCCCGCGCTGCAGCCCGAGCGGGGCCAGCTTGGCGGCAAAGCTGGTCTGCATGGCGCGCATCTTCTTCCGGTCGCCCAGCATTGCCCGGCAATTGAGCTTGCCAGCCTGGTCGATGGGCACGACCGTGGCGTGGATGTGCGGGGTCTGCTCATCGAGGTGCAGCACGGCGTTGACTACGTTCTCCTCCCCGTAGCGCTCGCGCAGCCATTCCATAGCCCGGTCCTGGAAGCCGGTGAGCTTGGCCCCGTCCTCGGGCGGGTAGACCACCAGGGCCGGCTTGCCCGCTGGGCCGGGCTCCTTCCGAATATCCAAAAACTCGGGGCTGAACGTCATCAGGTGCTCGACCGCCAGCACGGCGTTGCTGCGCACCGTGCAGCCGACTGTATCGAGGCGGGCCTGCACGTCGGCCGCTAGGTCCTGGCTGCCCACCAGCTGCACGTTAAGCGGAGTCAGCTCGGCGTCCGCGTTGGGGGTGGGCCGCAGCCGCTGTAGGTGCTCGTTCAGGGAAGTCAGGTTGCTGGCGGTCTTGAGTTTGGCCGTGCGCAGGATAGCATAAGGCATCGGGGCGGTAGGGGAAAAAGGTGGTCAGCGGGCCGGCTGGGGTGCCGGGGACCACCGGGTAGAACGAATGCCCGCAGGGCCGAACAGACAATTTGGGGGAGCCTAAAGCGCAGCGCTTAGGCTCCCCCAAATTGTCTAGTGAGTACACAACGCTTGAACTTTACGCTTGCTTACGCTTGGCAATTACGCTTGCTGATTCTTTTTTACGCTTATCGTTTACGCTAGCAGGCACTATCTTACGCTATCTCCTTACGCTTAGTGCCTCCTGGGGGGACCGGACTGCCCTTCACCAACCGCTGCACCACCGAGTTTCCCCGTTCGTACTGCATCCGGTCAAGTAGTGTCCGGATCTGCTTCACCTGGTCCGGGGTAATCGTCTCTCCTAACTCGGGCAAGAGCTTCCCGGCCTCCTCCCCTAAGAAGTCGATTTTGCGGGCCAGGTAGTACTCTTCGCCCTGGTACAACCACTGCCCTTCCTCGGACTTTTGGGCCTTATCCCACGCGCTTACTCGGCAGTTAGTAGAACAGAATCGGCCCCCTTTGCGGCGGGGGGTATACACGGTAGCGCAGTATTGACAGGTAGTGGGCATACGGGTAAGATACTATTTATTTCTTTCCTACGGGTATCCCTAGCCACGGGGTTACACCAAGTGTCGGTGCTGCTTAGGGCCTGCTTCCCTACGGCCCCTCTATCTTCGCCTCATTGCACGGTAAGTCACCCAGCCGGCTTTGTCTGAAAAGACGAAGCCCCAGCTGCGTCAACAGCCGGGGCTTCAGGAAGTGGGTGGATCAAGCACCCTTACTCCCGAACGAAGATGGGTAAACGTGCAAAGGCGAAACCAACTGGTCAGACTGGTTGGTTCCGCATCTCCCTCGAGTTGCTGAAAGCAGCCTTGGGGGGAGCAGTTCGAGCGGTGATTAGTCACTGGCTCGGGCATCCGTAGGATAACGGCGATCTGGGTTTCGGCCCGGGTCGCCGTTTGTACGAGTACCCGTGGTTTTCGGACAACGCAAATATAGCGCCTTTACGGCATTCGTACCAGCTCGCTGACCGCTACCTATCAAGCAGCCTGTTCGATGCGCACAGCGGTACAGGAGGGGCAACGAGCGTGCAGCTGTGCAATGGCTTCGGGCAGCACCGTGTTGGTCGCAATGGGACCTTGGTAAAGGGCCAGGCTCCAGGCATTGCCTGAGCCCACCGTAGCCTGCAGGAAGTCCCGCGCCTTAGCCCGCAGAAACGCCTCCTCGCTGTAAGGCTCTACCTGGTAGAACTTCACCAGCACATTGCCCAGCGGAGTATTGGTCAAGCGAAAGACGTGGTCAGCCATGGCATAAAGATACGCCCCGTGGCCCAGAAACCGACGCAAAGGCGCCGCTATTAGGGCCTAGATAGCATAATTAAGTACTTGACTATCAAGAATTTAATACTTTTTTGTGCCGCGCCCAGTGTCGCAGGGCTTCTTGTTTGCTTTGCCTGTTTTTTGGTGACGGGCTGTTTTTCGACTTATCCACACTTTAAAAGCTTTTTTTTTCGCGCGAAACACAATTGTGTATTTTCTATTTGTAATCTATTTGCTATTTGAGGGGCTCGCAACTAATTGTTAGTCAAATATTTACAAGGGCTAACCCGAACAGATTATAAGTAAGGGCGAACAGATTATAAGTGAACCCGAACAGATTATAAGCCAAAACAGGGGCTAACCCGAACAGATTATAAGCCAAAGGCGAACAGATTATAAGTGAACCCGAACGATTGTAGAGAAGTGTTTTTAATTATTGTTCGCTTTCATTAGCTTTACTCTTACTATCAAGCTATTGACTATGAATTCTGACTTAGAGGTACGCCAACATAATGCGCTAACAAACGCCCGCTACGAGTACACGGAGACACAATCCAACATTTTCTTAGTGCTGCTTTCTAAGCTACGAAAGGATGCTCCCGACGCTGTGTATCAGATAACAGTCCCCGAAATGGAAGGACTAACAGGTAATCAATACAATTACAAGCAGTTGCGCGAATCGACAAAGGAGATGATGGGACGCGTTCACGAAATAAATACCCTGCACAACGGGCGCGAAGTGTTCCGCCAGCTCGTCTTGTTCAAGCGGATTGATTATATCCTGGGGACAGGAATTATTGAGCTGGAATTCAATGAATATGCTACCCAATACCTGTTCGACCTCAAGAATAATTTTACCTCGTTTCAGGTGCAGGCGGCACTAAGTCTGACGAGTAAACACGCCAAGCGCATTTATCAGATTTGCAGCCAGTGGAAAGACAAAGGCGAAACTAAGAAAACGACTATCCTCGACCTGAAGAAAACCCTTGGCTTAGCTGACAATAAGGGCCGTGAGGAATACACGGAAATCTCAATGTTCAGGAGGAACGTGCTGGACGTGGCCGTGAAGCAAATCAATGAAAAGACGGATTTGCTGATTGGTTACAAGCTGGAAAAAGTGGGCCGGGGATTCAAAAACATTGTTTTCACAGTCAAGACGCAAGAGGTTGCGCTACCATTAGCGTTTGGAGTGCTGCCGGATGAAGCACTCAGCCTGGCCACCCATCAAGTCGAGAACGCCGGGCGGTTACTCGCGCAATTGAGCATTACTACCCCTGCTCTGGTCGAGCAGATTTTAGGCAACCCCACGCACGTCGCAGCCTGCAATAAATTCGCCCACGACCTAAAGACGGGTAAGCATACTAGCGCCCGTTCCCTCTCAGGTCTGCTGCTCACGATGCTTGGTATCAAGAAAGCAACTACTGGGGGACCGTTATTTGATAAGCCGGTCAAAGCTCGTTAGCACTACTCTTACTTGCCGAAAACGCGCTGCCAAAAGCCCTTGCGGGCGGGCTCGGCCATACGGGCGGCAATGCCTTCGACCAGCTGGGTCAGTTGCTCCACCTGTACCTGTAGGTCGCGGGGGCTGGCTGGCACCTGCGACTGGGTTAGTTGGCCTTGGCAGAACGAGCGCATGTCCTCGTTCACAAACTGGCCGATGGTTTTGCCGGCGCGCTGCGCGGTCTTCTCGACAATGGCCCGGGTTTCCAAGTCTACCCCGCGAATCGCCCACAACCCCGTATCGGGGGCCTTGCGAGGCCGGCCTCCCTTGGCTTTGGGTTTTGTTTCGTTTTGTTTCGCCCCTTCTGCGGTCGTCTCGGCGGGTGTTGTACTTAACTCGGGTTTTGTTTCGCCTGCTTCTTTCAGTGTTGCACTCAACTCGGGTTCTGTTTCGTCACTTTTGGCAAGTGTTGTACTTAACTCGGGTTTAGTTTCTTCCGGCTGGGGCTGCATAGCGGTTTTGTTAGACGTTTTGTTGCACGGCTAATCTAGTCACAAATCCCGCAATTCGTTTCGTATAACTAAATACCCGGTTTAGTTATCACTTATCAACATGCTAGTAAACTGCGCTTTATGCTTCAGGTACAGCAAAGCGTAATGGCTGCTGCTCCTGGGCGTGGCTAAATGTCTACCCGGTTGAGGCTGTCCTTAATAAAGCCATCCTCATATGCGCAAGGCCGTGCGCGGCTCCCTGAGCAGCTACCTCTATTTTGGGCACAATAAATGGGCTTTGGAGGAACTGAGCTTCATCGCTTAACTTTCCCGAAGCATAACCTATTAACCTCTATATGTGTCGATCCCTCTTATTATTGACTTGTCTTGTTGGCCTCACTTTTAGTAGCTCTGCCCAAATAACAACACCGGCCTCCCCCACGCGTTTCTACCTGGGAGTAGGCGCTTCTGCCTTGAGTTCGGCTCCGGCTAGTTCCTACAATCGGCTTGGCCGTATTGGTCCCTCTCTCATCGCGGGTGCCCAGCTGAATCCCCGTTGGGCGCTCCAAGCAGGAGCCGCGCTTAATTGGCGTAAGGATGGCGATTCGCAGTCCTATAGACCTTCGCCAAGTGAGGAACCGACCGTGTATACGTACAACGTCCGCAGCACCACGCTCACGGTTCCTTTACTCGCACGTTACACCTTTACGGATCCGATCAGGCCTTTTCGGGGCGAGCTACTCGGGGGCGTTACCCTCTTACATACCGCTGCTCATTTCACCTCCTCCTCTACGCCCGCTGGCCAACTACCTTTCTTAGCGGATGAACGGTCTAACGTCACACGAGGCAGTTTGTCTCTCGGCGTGGCGGCCCGGCAGGAACTGTCGCCCCGGTTAGAGGTAGCAGCTGATGGTTTGGTAAACGCCACAGTTACGAACTCCTTTCAGTTCAGTGAGCGGTTCTTTCTGAACCTTGGGGTGAGTATTCGATACTACCTTAGTCAGTAGGGGACTAGTAGATTATAACTTTAGGGGTAGTCAGGGGTGCGTATTTTTTTCCCGTTAGTTCTGGGAACAGTTGCTTAACGTAATGTTGCTTCTCGGTCGCCTTGAATTCGTCCTATTATCAAACACCGAAGCGCGTAGCACTTGAGCGGGAAGCGTCTTAGAACCA
>MWWG01000189.1_pt1 | contig 10479 bp, 11 predicted proteins | sample 1047331 | NCBI WGS metagenome assembly MWWG01 (sample SAMN06349968, study PRJNA376086) | soil metagenome | isolation source: MG6-4 sample Antarctic (ecotone) soil | place: Antarctica | collected 2015-01-13 | reverse complement strand
ATGCTGCACGAAAGGTAAATCGCGTTTTCGTGGGTGATAGGTTGCCCTGGTGTCTCGCTCGTTTCGGGGAGTTTTTGCCAACCGTTGCCGCTGACTTGGCGCGGCTGCAAGCCTCGTTCGCGTATCTGGGCGAGAAATCGAGTGGAGGTGCCGTGGTAGAGGAATCGAGGCACGTCCGGCATTTGCCGATGGCCGTTAAAACCGTTTGCGCTGGCCGATGAGCCAAACGGAACCGGACTTTGAGAGAGGCTGGGCTGTGTCATTTGAGAGTTTTTTCGCTGATTTAGGGGAAAAGCGGGTTTTGTTGCTGGGACACGTGCGTGTGATGGCTCGTCGCGGCGAAATTAGGGCTGTTGGCGCCTCTGCTGTCACTCTACGACCTCGCCTTCGACAAATGCCGCCACTGGTCGCTGTGGTGGCACGAGCTGCGCGCCGCGATAGGGCGTCGCGGCCCTGGGTTCGGCGCTTTCGATAAAAGCCAGAAAGTCGGGCGATTTGTCGTCCCCGTCCACCTTGTTCGGGTTGGGTTCAATCCGAAGGCGCCCGTCGTATCCGATGCGGCCCGATAAAGTCACCGCGCCGTCGTTGCGGGTGCGGGCGTAAAGTCTTGCGATTTCAATTTTGCTCATCGAATACCTCCTCAATCGTTCCCGTAAAGGTTGGGTTGTTGATGCGCGTTTTTATCATCAAAAACGCTGTCGTCTGCGAAAAGCAGATTACCGCTAACATCGCTAACGCCGCTAACACCGCTAACACCGCTAACACCGCTAACAGTTGCCCTTCTTCGACCTCGTGAGCGTGGGGAGTCGCCGCTTGGAGCCTGCGCGTTAGCGGTGTTGGCGTGAACGTTGGCGGTGTTTGCACTGTTAGTAGCGTTAGCGTTGTTAGCGGTAGATGGTAAATCGTAGCGGCCTGAACCTATGGCTTCGACCTGTCCATCCTGCGCCATTTTGAACAGCAAAAAGCGGATTGCGCCGTCTTTTTTGTTGGTCGCGGTGGCGATTTCTTTAGGCGTGAGCGGTCGGCCTGCATCTCGAATCGCAGTGGCGATTGCGGCGCGCTCGCTGCTCATACGATATTCTTCGGCGTCGCCCAAAATCGCCCAGGCTCCAAGTGCCGGATCGAATTTTAAAGCGAGTTCCTTTTCCTCTTCCAAGTCGCGGCCCGTTGCGGTCAAAATGGCGTCGCTCTTTCCGCGCTCGCGCTTGAGAGACAAAATCCCGTCCGCCGCGCCGGTCAAGCCATAGGAACCACTCACGGCTTCCAAGTCGTCGCCGTCCTGCCCTTTGCGGCGGTGGTGAACACATATAATGGCGATGGAATAGCGGTCGGCCAAAGTTTTGAGCGCCCCCACGTCGTCGCTATCCTGCTCGTAAACATTGCCCGCGCTGTGGCGGCGCGGCTTCACCTTTTGGAGCGTGTCAACTACAACTAAACGGGCGTCTGGGTGGGCTTTTAGCCACTCTTCAAGGTCGGCCAAACCTCCCTCATTAATGCGGCGCCATTCGGTCGCATAATGGAAGTTTTCGGGCGCTTCTTGGCCTTGCAAGCACTTCTCAAGGCGGGTTTTCATGCGGCGTTCGTTATCCTCAAGCGCCCAATAAAGCACGTCGCCGCGCTCGATTTTGATGCTGCCTAAAAAGAAGCCGCCAAAGGCAACGGCTAATCCCAGATTGAGCGTCAACCATGATTTCCCTAATTTGGGATTGCCCGCAAAAATCGTCAAACCTTCGGCGATTAAACCGTCCGCGATGAATCGAGCGGGCGGAATTTCGCGCCCCATTAGCTCGCGGGCGGTGCTGATTTTAGGACGGTGCGGCGCCTTCGGCCTCAACACCTGCTCGCCCTCGACTGTCGACGCCTCGGCCTGTGTTGGCGCGGCTTTCCAGCTTGCGACGGTGGCGTGGTCAACTTCGGGGAGCGCCAAAATCGCGGCGCGGAATCGCTTGCGGTCGCATCCGGTGCAGGTGAACTCATCACAAACATCGTGGCCGTCCGCGCCTTTGAACTGTCGAATGGTGCAGGCCAAACCTTCGCGCTCGCACTCTTCCGCCAACGCTGCGGCGCCTTCATGTCCGGCGCGGTCGTTATCGAGCGCGATGTGGAGACAACCGACGTGCTTCTCGGCCAGCGCCGAAATTAAACGGGCCGCGCCTTGGGTTTCGCCAAAAGCGGCAACGGCTGGGAAACCGTTTTGGTGCATCACCCAAACATCTGGCTCGCCTCCAACGGCCCAAACTTCGGGCGCGTCGTCGGGGATGTTTTGGATGTTATAGGCGTCCGGCTCGCACCCATCGCCTCCCTTCCACCACTGATATTTGGGCTTGCCCTGCGCGTTTTTGAAGCGCGTCCGGCCCTGGGTGCCGTTGGCGTGGTGGGTCGGATATTTCCACCCGTCCCACTTCGGAGTCTTGATTTGAGAGACGCCGAAGTGGTTCAACGTCTGCGGCGTGATGCCGCGCGCTTCGGGCGATTTGACGGGTTGCGGCGCCTCTGCTGTCTCTGGTTTGTTGCGCGCGCGATATTCGGCGCATGGTGCGTAGATGTCGGGTCTGATGCCAAACAACCGCGCCACTTCGGGCTGGGTGTAGTTGGTGCCCTTGCGGTCGTGTCCGCTTCCATCGGCGCGCAACCAAAACCCGTCTTTTGTGGCACCGTCGCCACTTGGGTTCGCGCCGTGATATTCGGCCTTGCCCTTCACTATCTGCTTTTTCAGATTGAAGCGTCCGGCCAAATCTTCGACGGTGACGACCGGCCCTTTCGATGCCGCGTCTGGTTTCTGGGCGCCTATTGCCGCGCCCGTGTCGGGTGCGTGATACTTACTCTTAAGCATGAGGAAATCAACCTTCCTTTTTTGCCCAGCGCCCATCCCGCGATTAGAAAAGTCATCCTTGCCAGAGGGTGGCTTTTCGCGTTTTAGGTGCTGTCGGCGATTATGAAATTTTGGCTTTCGGGCTGTCTTTTTGAGTTATTCTCGTTGTTTTTGGCTCCTGCGCGCCGAAAACGGGCATAAAAAAACGAGCGCAACTTCAACCTCCGAAGTGGGGTTGAGCGGTTGCGCTCGCACAGCAAGCGGCTTTTCTATATTGGGCGTCGCCGAATGCGACATTGGTGATTTTAGCATGGCGGAAAGCTTGGCTGCTATCTCAATCCCGAATCACGGCCAAACTGCCCGCTTGAAGATTGGCTTTCACCAGTTGCCCACAGCAGAGAAAACTTTGCTCTGGGCGCGTCAGTATTTCCGCTTCATGCAATGACTGCGGCCCTGTGCGTTTCGTTGTCCCAAATTCGGCCAAATATCTTTCTAACCGGTGGATAGTCTCATCCATCTCCTTTTTAAATCTTGAGCGGTCTACATCATAAAGCGACGGATTAGCTGCAATGAGTTCTGCTTGATATTCTTTCAATCGTATTTTCTCTTCGACTGTCAATTCTTCCAAATCGGCCTTAAAAGTTTCCATTTGGGCTTTGGTTTCCTCTGTCCATCCATCATTCGCCAATTGCTGCTTAGCTTGATGGAGTGCCACTTCAAGCAATTTTTTGTCTTTGTGTTTTGCATTGGGAATTCCACTGAAGTTTTTTGGGCGTAAGAAGCAATTTTCCGCGTCAGACCAGACGAAAGATTCGTCTATTTGTAGATGAAGTCGGTTTGTTGTCTCGATTGTTAATGGGTCTGGCCCTGCTGATAAATAAGCCAAGTGCTTTTTGCAATTGGGACACAGATAAGCCACGACAATGGCGTTGGATTGGGTTCGGTGCTGCTCTGTTTGGGCTTCTATTTCTTTCATTGATTTGCTCCTAAAGTTTTTTGCAGTTCGTCGGCGATGGAAGCATATGTCACCGCGCCGTCGTCGCGTTCTGGCGTGATTTGCGGCTCGTTTTGGGTGCCGCCGTCACGACCACGCCCGTCATGATTTCGCGGCCCGTGTGCTTCCATTCTGGCGGCTTCATCGTCGGGCGTTGATGTTCCTGCTGTGAGTTGTCGCGGTGCCTTCAACGCTTCTCTGAGTGCCGCGCGCGTCTCGGCTCCGTCGCGCTGCAACTGCTCAATCACGCCGCGCAAAAAGCGGTTTTCGTCGCTCAAATGCGCCATTAAACGGGTGTCCGCACCTATGTCGGCACCGTCCGCACCTGTCGGCACCTCTGCCCCGTTTTGAGGCGTTTTAAGCATGGTTTGGGTGTCGGCACCTGTCGGCACGTCGGCACTATCGAGCGCGACGACGACGACGACACCGCGCGCCGTCGTCTCTCGCCTGGATTCGAGCTTGCCCGCCGCCGCACGTCGTAAAACGGTGCGCTCGGACACGCCCAGCGCCGCCGCAGCTCTGGCAGTTGAAACCCACTTGGCGGGCGATTCTGGGGCGGTTTTGAGGTCGTCGGGCATGGGTGCAAGAAAAAGGGCGCCGCGCCCTCTGAGCGCGGCGCCTGGTGGCTCATTCGTCGTCGTCGCAAACCAAAGCGCAGATCAAATGTTCCACGCGAAGTCCGGCATAGCGCGCGTCATTCGCCCTGGTATCGAGCCTCGCTTGCAGTTCGCCTTCATGCGCCCGCCAATCTTCCAAAGGTGCGCCCCAACACGTCGCCGGTCGCCAGAAGGCAAGCCGCGCCATGATTTCGTGGGCGACATCGACTTCGCTTTGCGCCGTCGCCAGTTCGTCGGCATCGAAGCACCGCGCGCCCAAAGAGAGGTGATAGGCTGCGCGCGCCGCGTCCCACTCGGCATCATCGAAACGGATCACAAGCTCACTGGTGAGAACGTCGAGCGCACGAAGCGGCGACGTGACGCCAAATTCGGACACCATTTTGGCGGGCGTCGGCACGTAATAGAGCGCCACGCGCTTTGGCGTCGCTGTGGTGGCGACGCCGTGTTGGGTTGGGGTTTCTACAATGTTCATGGGTTTTCGGCGCTCCTAACGCCGGGTAACTCAGAAGCGCGCCGGTGTTTCGAACACCAGCGCGACTTCGTTCTATATTTGAAACCGCGCTTTTGGCGCGGAAAATCAACGAATAAACTGCGCCGAAACCAAACCGGCATTTTCGAGCGGTTCGATCTCGGTGCGGTCTTTGGTTACAAAGTCGCCGCCCAAGCGGTTGGCGAGCGCGACGCCGAAAGCATCGCCAAGCGCCAAGTTTTCGCGCCCGCCGGATGCTTTAGGCAACTGGCGCGCGGCGGCAATGGTGCGGGCTATATCGCGCCAAAAATCGCCGTCTATGTCGGGCCGTTCGATAATTCCGGTGTCGAGCAGAAGCGATATCGCTTCTTCGGCGGCTGGCTCGTCCTCATCCTGCACGACGTGGTAGTAAACCTCGGCCAAATTCACGGAATGGGCAAATACCTGGGCGCCCTCTTCTTCAATTTGGGCTAAAACCGCGTCTACGACGGGCGCTTCGGGTTCGTCGTTGAGCCATGCGATCATCGCCGAAGAATCAAGGGCCACAATCATATTGCGCCTTTTGCTCTGCCCGTCGTTTTCCTGCTCTCAAGACGTGTGGCGTCGGCTTTGGCCTCGGCCTCAGCTTCGGCGTGGCGGGCAGCTAAAAAGGCGTCGCTGCTGGCAACGCGACCTTTTAAGAATCCTCGCCCCTGACGGCGCGCTTCGGCTTTGGTGCGCGTGGGTTTGGTGATGGCGCCCGCTTCCACGTCGGCGAAAAGGACGCTGCCGCCGCGCCCTTTCCACCAGGCGTTAGCGTCGCCGCGCGTGATTCGGTAATGGCCTTTGGCGCCATTGCTGGCGGCTTTGAGTTCGCCGGCGCCGATGGCTCGCCGAATCGTGAGCGGGTGCATATTGGCGATGGCTGCGAGTTCGGGAACCGTAAGAGCGCCGCGCTGCACCAGTTCTTCGATGGGAACCGGACGGGCTGTGACGTTCGGGTTAAGCCTCTTGGCGCGCTTCAATCGCGCGTCGGCACTCTTCACAAGGTCAAGGTTAATAGTCGCTGGCATGATGGCCTCCTGAGCCGTTTTACGCGGCTTGCTTCAAGATATTGGAAACGGTTTGAGGATGGAAAGCGCCGCCACTGCGGGCGCGATAACCCTGCCCTTCAAGACGCGCCGCGATTGAACGCAAAGACAAACCGGCTGCGTCCAAGTCCATCACGGCGCCGATCACTTCCTGCTCGGCGGCATCGGCTTCGAGCGTTTGGCCGTCCGCTTCCAAGTGGTAGCCGTAGGGAATCGACCCGACGCGCTGGCCCTGGGCTTTCTTGTGCTGTAAAGCGGTCTTGGTGCGCTCGCCGATGGCCTCGCGCTCCCACTGCGCGACGGACATTAGGACGTTCAAAACGAGGCGCCCTGCTGCTGTGCTGGTGTCTATTTGCTCGCCAACGCTCACCAGCGAAAAGCGGGTGAAGTGCGATTCGAGAAGTTCGCCCAAGTCTTTGACGCTGCGGGTCAACCTATCGAGCTTCGCTACAATCAGCGCGCCCGCTTCGCCACTTTCGAGCATCGCCAGTGCTTCGCTTAAACCGTCGCGGTCAAGCGTCTTGGCGCTCGCTCCAGCGTCTTCAATGATGGCGACCAACTCATAGTCGTAAAGGCGGGCGAAACCTTCGACTTTCTCACGCTGCGCCGCCATGCTCACGCCGTCTTGGGCTTGCTGGTCGGTGGAAACGCGGATATATCCGATGGCTTTAGGGCGGTTGGTGGGCATCACACCTCTATTATCTCACACTTCGCGCCATGATGCAACAAGGTGTAACAATAAATAACGCGGTGATTTTGCCCTGTAACTGTCAACAACCGGTCGGTTGTTGACAGACTGGGCGCCTTCATCGGTTGTTTTGCCCACTCTTGCCCCACTTTCGGGCACTTGGCATCGCTCACCAGCAACACGGTCGCCGCGCCCGATGCGATGGTGCCCTACTCTAGAATAACCGTGCCGGTGGCATTGGTCGAATAAGTCTGATGCCCGTTCAAATCGCCACCAATTTTCTGAAAATCTGGCCCTCATTTGAGCGCGCTACGCTGCATCTTGGCTTCCATTGCGGTGCCCTGAAGCTGCCTGTATCGCTCGTCGTCGTTGTTCTGCATCTGCTGGGTAATGATTTCAACGAGAGTCAAGCGGGCGCCCTCATCTGGCTGTCCGCTTGCGAGATCGTCGGCAATTTTAGCCCGTGCGTCGCGGAGATTGGAAAGGGCGACGTAAGCATTAACCAGCTTGGGCAACATCGCCGAATCGGGCGGTGTGTCCGCGATGGCGGTTTGAAGCTGGCGAAGCATTTTTGCCGATTGTTCCAAGTCGTCCTCGACAGTTTCTTCGCGCCGCGATTGGTGGGTTTCCGCCTGAGCGGTCTGGGCCTGTGGCTGGCCGTCAATAAGGGCAAGAGCCTCGAAGGTATTCATGGCGATAGAAAATTCCCGGTGGTTTTGCTGTGGCATCCTCTGCCACGTTTCGAGCGCGCGAAGTGCGGCGCTCAGGGTTGGCGCGACTTCGGCGATGACCATTTTGTGTATCGGGTTGTCTTTGGTCTGCCACGCGCGATAGGAAAGTCCCGCGCACTTCCGGCAAGCGGCGCGGTCGTTCTCGAAAAACAGCACGCGGCGCGGCTGCTCACACTGCGGGCAAAAGAAGGTGCGGGACTGCCCGCCGGTCGGTGTGATTTCGGTGGTGAAGCGGAGCCGCAAGCGGGTCGCCTCATCGAATGTGAGTCGCCGCGCCGTCTCGACGGTCGGGCGCTTGTCGCGGTGATGGCCTGAGCCGAAACCTCCCATTTTCTACCCCTTCGCCGCCATTTCCTCGACGTGGAACGGCTGGCCGCGCCTCTGGAACATCTCATCGAACGTCGCGGAATGGGCGGCAAGGTCGGCGTCATATTCTCTCACCAAGTGATGCTCGAACTCCTCGTCCAACTCCTGGGCCACCAGATAAGAAGTGATGGCGCTCGGTCGCACTGTGCCCAAAAAGGCGATGCTGTGTGCTTCGGATTCGGTCAAAGAATCCATCCACAGGTGATGGAACTTTTCCATTTTCGTCTTGGCGATTGCGAGCGCGATTGGCGCCGGTTCCGCTTGGGACAGGAATTGTTGGGTTTTTGAACTCCATAGCACCGTTGCCAGATAGTCTTGGTCGGGGAAAAACAGACTGGAATCGAGCTTTTCCATGTCGATCTGCAACACCAAAGGCGCCGGAATCGGGTTTGTCGATTTGTTCCGCGCGATGTCGATGTGGTCGTAAAGTTGGCGTAGATTCGCATAACGAAGCGGCCCCAAATCGTTGATGCTGCACGAAAGGTAAATCGCGTTTTCGTGGGTGATAGGTTGCCCTGGTGTCTCGCTCGTTTCGGGGAGTTTTTGCCAACCGTTGCCGCTGACTTGGCGCGGCTGCAAGCCTCGTTCGCGTATCTGGGCGAGAAATCGAGTGGAGGTGCCGTGGTAGAGGAATCGAGGCACGTCCGGCATTTGCCGATGGCCGTTAAAACCGTTTGCGCTGGCCGATGAGCCAAACGGAACCGGACTTTGAGAGAGGCTGGGCTGTGTCATTTGAGAGTTTTTTCGCTGATTTAGGGGAAAAGCGGGTTTTGTTGCTGGGACACGTGCGTGTGATGGCTCGTCGCGGCGAAATTAGGGCTGTTGGCGCCTCTGCTGTCACTCTACGACCTCGCCTTCGACAAATGCCGCCACTGGTCGCTGTGGTGGCACGAGCTGCGCGCCGCGATAGGGCGTCGCGGCCCTGGGTTCGGCGCTTTCGATAAAAGCCAGAAAGTCGGGCGATTTGTCGTCCCCGTCCACCTTGTTCGGGTTGGGTTCAATCCGAAGGCGCCCGTCGTATCCGATGCGGCCCGATAAAGTCACCGCGCCGTCGTTGCGGGTGCGGGCGTAAAGTCTTGCGATTTCAATTTTGCTCATCGAATACCTCCTCAATCGTTCCCGTAAAGGTTGGGTTGTTGATGCGCGTTTTTATCATCAAAAACGCTGTCGTCTGCGAAAAGCAGATTACCGCTAACATCGCTAACGCCGCTAACACCGCTAACACCGCTAACACCGCTAACAGTTGCCCTTCTTCGACCTCGTGAGCGTGGGGAGTCGCCGCTTGGAGCCTGCGCGTTAGCGGTGTTGGCGTGAACGTTGGCGGTGTTTGCACTGTTAGTAGCGTTAGCGTTGTTAGCGGTAGATGGTAAATCGTAGCGGCCTGAACCTATGGCTTCGACCTGTCCATCCTGCGCCATTTTGAACAGCAAAAAGCGGATTGCGCCGTCTTTTTTGTTGGTCGCGGTGGCGATTTCTTTAGGCGTGAGCGGTCGGCCTGCATCTCGAATCGCAGTGGCGATTGCGGCGCGCTCGCTGCTCATACGATATTCTTCGGCGTCGCCCAAAATCGCCCAGGCTCCAAGTGCCGGATCGAATTTTAAAGCGAGTTCCTTTTCCTCTTCCAAGTCGCGGCCCGTTGCGGTCAAAATGGCGTCGCTCTTTCCGCGCTCGCGCTTGAGAGACAAAATCCCGTCCGCCGCGCCGGTCAAGCCATAGGAACCACTCACGGCTTCCAAGTCGTCGCCGTCCTGCCCTTTGCGGCGGTGGTGAACACATATAATGGCGATGGAATAGCGGTCGGCCAAAGTTTTGAGCGCCCCCACGTCGTCGCTATCCTGCTCGTAAACATTGCCCGCGCTGTGGCGGCGCGGCTTCACCTTTTGGAGCGTGTCAACTACAACTAAACGGGCGTCTGGGTGGGCTTTTAGCCACTCTTCAAGGTCGGCCAAACCTCCCTCATTAATGCGGCGCCATTCGGTCGCATAATGGAAGTTTTCGGGCGCTTCTTGGCCTTGCAAGCACTTCTCAAGGCGGGTTTTCATGCGGCGTTCGTTATCCTCAAGCGCCCAATAAAGCACGTCGCCGCGCTCGATTTTGATGCTGCCTAAAAAGAAGCCGCCAAAGGCAACGGCTAATCCCAGATTGAGCGTCAACCATGATTTCCCTAATTTGGGATTGCCCGCAAAAATCGTCAAACCTTCGGCGATTAAACCGTCCGCGATGAATCGAGCGGGCGGAATTTCGCGCCCCATTAGCTCGCGGGCGGTGCTGATTTTAGGACGGTGCGGCGCCTTCGGCCTCAACACCTGCTCGCCCTCGACTGTCGACGCCTCGGCCTGTGTTGGCGCGGCTTTCCAGCTTGCGACGGTGGCGTGGTCAACTTCGGGGAGCGCCAAAATCGCGGCGCGGAATCGCTTGCGGTCGCATCCGGTGCAGGTGAACTCATCACAAACATCGTGGCCGTCCGCGCCTTTGAACTGTCGAATGGTGCAGGCCAAACCTTCGCGCTCGCACTCTTCCGCCAACGCTGCGGCGCCTTCATGTCCGGCGCGGTCGTTATCGAGCGCGATGTGGAGACAACCGACGTGCTTCTCGGCCAGCGCCGAAATTAAACGGGCCGCGCCTTGGGTTTCGCCAAAAGCGGCAACGGCTGGGAAACCGTTTTGGTGCATCACCCAAACATCTGGCTCGCCTCCAACGGCCCAAACTTCGGGCGCGTCGTCGGGGATGTT
>MWWG01000188.1_pt1 | contig 10493 bp, 8 predicted proteins | sample 1047331 | NCBI WGS metagenome assembly MWWG01 (sample SAMN06349968, study PRJNA376086) | soil metagenome | isolation source: MG6-4 sample Antarctic (ecotone) soil | place: Antarctica | collected 2015-01-13 | reverse complement strand
TATGCCGAAAGTGAATCTGTCGTGTATTGAAACTTTGAACTTGTTGCGCCGTGCTTGGGAACTGTTTCGCAAGTTGGATTTTACAAAGAATTATTTTAGCGGTTTTGTTAAGTCAACTGAATTTACAGTTAGAAATGATAAGACGTATCACGCGCATTTACACTTGCTTGCTGTATCTGTTTTCATTCCTGAAAAGTTAATCAAAAAGTATTGGCTGAATTGCGTGCGCACGGCTTTTAATGAATCGGGCGTTAAGTTCAAAGCAAATGCTGTCGTTGTCAATCTTAAAAAGGTTGATTCGATTGATGCGGCGTTGAATGAAATCTGTAAGTACTTGACGAAATCGGAAAGCTGGTCGGCAGTTCCAAAGGCGCATTTGCTTGAGGTTGCCAACGTTGCCCGTTTCCCTAGAATGTTTGAGATGACGGGTAGATTAAAGAAAACAGCGCAGCGAATTAAAGCGCAGAAATTGTTTGAAAAACAGCTCCGTGCGGAAATGAGAAATGCCGAAAATACGGGCGCAGACTATCTTGATAAGAATGGCGTAACTGACGGAAATAATCCCAAAGTTTCAATCGTTCGCCGCGAACATTGGCGCGATTTAGTTCCGAAGATTGGCTATAAACGCTATGCGGTTGAATTGGAAGCGCAAGTCACGGCGGCGGTGCGGGTTCGCCAAGAGATTTTGACAAAGAAATACCCGCTTGCGACATTCAAAGATTTAACAGGGTTCGTATGGCACGACCCGAACTTAGAATTTGTAGACGAAATCGCCGTAACTGTGCGCGATAATTGGGAAACTTCTCCTGAATTTCTACGCCCAAACGCCGCCCATTATCGGACACGGCAAGCTGTTTGTTAATCGTTCCGCGATTGCGCGTCAGATAATCAATCAAACGAAAGTAACTTTCCAACCGTTGAAATAGATGAAGAAAAGCATACCTTTATATAAATTTATATTGACTGAAACAGATGCTTGGTGCGTCTGCGAAACGAACTAGGTCAAGTCAAAGTTGCGATTTTACAAAACGGCGGTAAGCCTTTGAATCACAAGCGGTTTCAGTCTAACTGTAGCGGGTTTTCGGGCGAAACAAACTTACATAGGACATATATTGAAACGCAGCGCAAGATAGTGAAATAGGGGCGATATATTAATAATTTGGTGGCTTAACTCTCTGCCTAAATCGAAAATTTTGAGAGATAGAAAGATATGGGGGTATTAAATAATTATGGTAAAAACTACAGGTAAGGTTCAAAGATTTCCGCGCAAAGGCGGCACGGCTTACAGTTTGAAAATTGTTCATAACTTTTGGGATAAAGCTAAAGGTGTTGGAACGAATAAACTAATCAAGTCTGTGCTTTACATTTCTGCCAAACAAAATATAAATGACGGTTTGTTTCGCGTTAATGCTTGGAACGAAATTAATAACGTATTAAATAGTTTGTGTTTGCAAAAAATTGTATCGCCTGCGGATGCCGATAATGCGCGAACTAATTTTGCCAAATTGATTCCGCCGATAAAAAGACCGTAACCGATTGCATCGGTACTCATTTGTCTCAAAAGGGGTCGTTTTTGACACGTTTTTAGTTGAATTATAAACGGGTGTTTTTGACACTAAGATTTGAGGATTTATTCCTTTTGGGTTTTTTACCTATCCCCAATATCTCTAACTCTTCGGTTGCTTTTTCAAGTTCTCTGTTGTTAAGGCATAGCCCTGTCGATAATTCACCTTTAGCGGAACGGCTGGCGAAAACGAGATAGCTTTTGCCAATCTCAAATGTGTACCCACACATTCCTGAACTCTCTGGTGTCATTAACTGCAAATCTTCATAAAGAACACCTTTCCAATATCGTTCCACTCTTATCTTTACCAAGACATCACGGGTATGTGGTTTTCTATTGATTTCGACAACTTTGCCAGAAAACACTGCCTGAAGTTCTTTCAGCTTCCACTTCACTTCCTGTTCCGTACTCATTACAGTTGGACAACTACAGGCGAACACATTGAATTGAGTGAAAATTAGAAAAGCAAAAATTCCGAGTATCGAAAACACGCCTTTTTTCATAAATATATCTTACGCCTTACGAATTAAATTTTGCTTACCTTGTAAAACAGTCTCAAAAATGGTCGTTTATGACATAAGCATCTTATCTTAAAATAATCTAAAGTTTTTTAATATATTCGTTCAAATCGTCGCGTTTGATTCTAAACGCTTTGCCAATCACTTTTCCTTTTAATTTCTTTGTATCAATAGCCGTGCGTAATGTATCGCGTGATAAGCCTGTAAGGGCGGCAGCTTCGTTTAGTTTCAAAAGTGGCTTGTCGGCTATGGAAACGTTTACAACGGGCGTTTGTTGTGGCGTGACGGCTTGCCGCAAGATGTCTAGAAATTGGTTCGCGTCATTTCGCGCCAGTGCTGTGTCACCTGTTGGCACGGTTGCGGGTTTTACCGTTTCCGCATCGCGTTCGCGTTTGTATTTTTCTATTTCTTCGGCGTTGAAAATTGCTTCCTGTTTGCCCGATTCGCCGCGTTTGTATATTACGGATAGCTTTTCCGATTGCACAAGCCTTTGTAAGCTACGGACGCTAATTCCAAGTGCTTCTGCTGCCTGTTCTTTGTTCATAATAAGCGACAATCTAACACGGGCGACAATGCGCGTCAACGCTTTGGCGCAGCTTGTCGCGTCAATTCGCGCCACCGTGATTGGCGCGAAACGTCATAGTTGAAGACTTTGCAGGAAAATGTAAACCGTAATCTGTCGAAGCCTTACCTTATCCACTTCTTAATTCTTTTCCGTTTCGGCGTTTGTGCTGTATCGAGTTTAGTCGAAATTGTTTCTAATCCCTTTTATAAAAAAGTTGAGTACTGTATTTTGTTGGGCTTGTGTTGACAGATATTGTTTTCGATGCTGTAACGTAAGTGTAAGCGACAGAAGAACTTAAAACGGAAAAAAACTTGACATCTAGGATTTGCTTTGTTAATCTCTGGTGTGTAAAAAGAAGAAACCGCGCTTGTGTCTGGAAAACTAAAACGCGGTTGATTCTTTGATTTGAATTTCGTTCCGATAAATCGGAGACGAAACTATTTTTTATTTGCTAAGGACGTTTGCAGCGACCTTAACGCGGCGTTTTTACGCGCCTTAACTAACCAAAATGATATTAACAAAACTTGTCGTAAAAGGCAATGAAAAAATCAGTTACACGCCTGTTGACCGTGCTTATTATCGGCGTGAAAAGTCTGAAAATGTTTCGGATGTATTGAAAGCGGCGGCGCTTGCAGTGGGTGATGAAACGGCTTTAGCTTTAGCCGAACGTACGCGCCAGTGTTCCTTGAAAAGTAATCATTATTTGGCTGAAGATTTAACGGACGCAAACGGCGAATGTTTCGACGGGTTCGGCAATCTTTGGGGCTGCGGTAGTAAATTATGCCATTCGTGCGTTACTCGTGCCGCCAGCCGTAATCGAAAATTAGCGCGGGAAGTTCTGGAAAATACAAAGTTGATTCGGCGCAAATACTTTTGCTATGTGAAAAAGAAATCTGTAACCGAACAGGAAAAATATCGGTTCGTTACGCTGACTATGCCGAAAGTCAATCTGTCGTGTATTGAAACTTTGAACTTGTTGCGCCGTGCTTGGGAACTGTTTCGCAAGTTGGATTTTACAAAGAATTATTTTAGCGGTTTTGTTAAGTCAACTGAATTTACGGTTAGAAATGATAAGACCTATCACGCGCATTTACACTTGCTTGCTGTATCTGTTTTCATTCCTGAAAAGTTAATTAAAAAGTATTGGCTGAATTGCGTGCGCACGGCTTTCAATGAATCGGGCGTTAAGTTCAAAGCAAATGCTGTCGTCGTCAATCTTAAAAAGGTTGATTCGATTGATGCGGCGTTGAATGAAATCTGTAAATACTTGACTAAATCGGAAAGCTGGTCGGCAGTTCCAAAGGCGCATTTGCTTGAGGTTGCCAACGTTGCCCGTTTCCCTAGAATGTTTGAGATGACGGGTAGATTAAAGAAAACGGCGCAGCGAATTAAAGCGCAGAAATTATTTGAAAAACAGCTCCGTGCGGAAACGAAAAACGCCGAAAATACGGGCGCAGACTATCTTGATAAGAATGACGTAACTGACGGAAATACTTCTAAAGTTTCAGCCAAACGGCGCGAACATTGGCGCGATTTAGTCAAGAAGAACGGTCTTGCTTGGTATGTAAAAGAACTTGAAGCGCAAGTTACGGAGACGATGCGGGTTCGCCAAGAAATTTTGACCAAGAAATACCCGCTTGCGACATTCAAAGATTTAACAGGGTTCGTATGGCACGACCCGAATTTAGAATTTGTAGACGAAATCGCCGTGACTGTGCGCGCTAAATGGGAAACTTCACCTGAATTTCTACGCAGGAACGCCGTGTGTTATCAGACACTACAAGCTGTTTGTTAATCGCTCCGCAGCTTGGGTCGGATAATCAATCAACCGAAAGTAACTTTTTGATTGTCGAAATGGACGAAGAAAAGCACAGCCTTTGTATAAATTTGTATTGAATAAAATAGGTCGTTACTGTGCGCGGGCGAACCACTACAAGTCAGAGTTGCGATTTTACAAAACGGCGGTAACCCTTTGAAACACAAGCAGTTTCAGTCTAATTGTAGAAGGGTTCGGGCGAAGCAAACCTACATAGGACAACTCGATGAAACAGGGCGATATATTAATAATTTGGTGGCTAAACTCTCTGGCTAAGCCGAAGATTTTGAGAGATAGAAAGATACGGGGGTTATTAAATAGTTGTGGTAAAAACTACAGGTAAAGTTCAGAGGTTTCCGCGCAAAAGCGGCACGGCTTACAGTCTGAAAATCGTTCATAACTTTTGGGATAAAGTTAAAGGTGTTGGAACGAATAAATTAATCAAGCCCGTGCTTTATATTCCTGCCAAACAAAATATAAATGACGGTTTGTTTCGCGTTAATGCTTGGAACAAAATCGACAGCGTATTGAATGATTTGTGTTTGCGAAAAGTCGTATCGCCTGCGGATGCCGATAATGCCCGAACTAATTTTGCAAAATTAATTGTGCCGATGAAAAAACCGTAACCAGTCGCGCCCGTAAAACCTATTAGGTAATTCTAATGTTTTGTTGGCTTTTAATAAAATTTATTGACTAAAAAAGAGTGTCAGAAAGGAGCGTTTTTGCGACATTACTGACTAAATGAAACCTTTTGGTTCATCTTCATTTCATAATACATTTATTTTTAATATTAAGATAGGATGGCTGATAGCCAATACTACTCACTAATTGCTTCCCATCTTGCCCGTTAAACACGCTAAGATAAATTCCAATTCCGTTTTCCATATAAGCGTAAACATACACTCCGTCATTTCTGAGAGTTTTATTAAACTTGTCCAACTCCCACCCGAGTTCTTCAATGGGTATAGCCTTAGTTAAATCAATTCCCAAAGTAATTACTGTGTCGCGTGAAATATTACATTTGTCAGGCATCCGTTCTGAAACTTCTAATCCACGATAATAAACAAAGATTTTTCCAGAGTTAGTATCAAAAATACTAGTATCAGTGTGTCCCTTACTTGGCTTACCAAAGTAGTTTTCAACCTCAGCTTTTTTTGTTACTAGCGGGATAATTTTTTCCCACTCAAACTCCGCCCTTTTTGCTTCTTTGGTTTGGGCAAAACCTGACAAAGCAAATAATAAGAAACAGAACAAAGCAAGTAATTGTTTAATCTTCATTTGGCTACCTTATTTTATCGGCAATAGTCTCAAAAAGGGTTGTTTATGACATAAGCATTTTATCTTAAAGTAATCTAGAGTTTATTAATATATTCGTCTAAATCGGCGCGTTTGATTCTGAATGCTTTGCCAATCACTTTACCTTTTAATTTCTTTGTGTCAATAGCTGTGCGTAATGTATCGCGTGATAAGCCTGTAAGGGCAGCAGCTTCGTTTAGTTTCAAAAGTGGCTTGTCGGCTATGGAAACGTGCACAACGGGCGTTTGTTGTGGCGTGATGGCTTGCCGCAAAATGTCTAAAAATTGGTTCGCGTCATTTCGTGCCAGTGCTGTGTCACCTGTTGGCACGGTTGCGGGTTTTACCGTTTCTGTATCGCGTTCGCGTTTGTATTTTTCTAATTCGTTGGCGTTGAAAATTGCTTCTTGTTTTCCGCTTTCGCCGCGTTTGTAAGTTACGGATAGCTTTTCCGATTGCACAAGCCTTTGTAAGCTACGGACGCTAATTCCAAGTGCTTCTGCTGCCTGTTCTTTGTTCATATAAGCGACAATCTAACACGGGCGACAATGTGCGTCAACGCTTTGTCATAACTTGTCGCGTCAATTCGCGCCACCGTGATTGGCGCGAAACGTCATAGTTGAAGGCTTTGCAGGAAAATGTAAACCGTAATCTGTCGAAGCCTTACCTTATCCACTTCTTAATTCTTTTCCGTTTCGGCGTTTGTGCTGTATCGAGTTTAGTCGAAATCGTTTCCAATCCTTTTTATAAGAAAGTTGGGTACTGTATTTTGTCGGGCTTGTGTTGACAGATATTGTTTTCGATGCTGTAACGTAAGTATAAGCGATAGAAGAACTTAAAACGAAAAAAACTTGACATCTAGGATTTGCTTTGTTAATCTCTGGTGTGTAAAAAGAAGAAACCGCGCTTGTGTCTGGAAAACTAAAACGCGGTTGATTCTTTGATTTGAATTTCGTTCCGATAAATCGGAGACGAAACTATTTTTTATTTGCTAAGGACGTTTGCAGCGACCTTAACGCGGCGTTTTTACGCGCCTTAACTAACCAAAATGATATTAACAAAACTTGTCGTAAAAGGCAATGAAAAAATCAGTTACACGCCTGTTGACCGTGCTTATTATCGGCGTGAAAAGTCTGAAAATGTTTCGGATGTATTGAAAGCGGCGGCGCTTGCAGTGGGTGATGAAACGGCTTTAGCTTTAGCCGAACGTACGCGCCAGTGTTCCTTGAAAAGTAATCATTATTTGGCTGAAGATTTAACGGACGCAAACGGCGAATGTTTCGACGGGTTCGGCAATCTTTGGGGCTGCGGTAGTAAATTATGCCATTCGTGCGTTACTCGTGCCGCCAGCCGTAATCGAAAATTAGCGCGGGAAGTTCTGGAAAATACAAAGTTGATTCGGCGCAAATACTTTTGCTATGTGAAAAAGAAATCTGTAACCGAACAGGAAAAATATCGGTTCGTTACGCTGACTATGCCGAAAGTCAATCTGTCGTGTATTGAAACTTTGAACTTGTTGCGCCGTGCTTGGGAACTGTTTCGCAAGTTGGATTTTACAAAGAATTATTTTAGCGGTTTTGTTAAGTCAACTGAATTTACGGTTAGAAATGATAAGACGTATCACGCGCATTTACACTTGCTTGCTGTATCTGTTTTCATTCCTGAAAAGTTAATCAAAAAGTATTGGCTGAATTGCGTGCGCACGGCTTTTAATGAATTGGGCGTTAAGTTCAAAGCAAATGCTGTCGTCGTCAATCTTAAAAAGGTTGATTCGATTGACGCGGCGTTGAATGAAGTCTGTAAATACTTGACTAAATCGGAAAGCTGGTCGGCAGTGCCGAAGGCGCATTTGCTTGAAATTGCCAACGTTGCCCGTTTTCCTAGAATGTTTGAGATGACGGGTAGATTAAAGAAAACAGCGCAGCGAATTAAAGCACAGAAATTATTTGAAAAACAGCTCCGTGCGGAAACGAAAAACGCCGAAAATACGGGCGCAGACTATCTTGATAAGAATGGCGTAACTGACGGAAATAATTCTAAAGTTTCAAGCAAACGGCGCGAACATTGGCGCGATTTAGTCAAGAAGAACGGTCTTGGTTGGTATGTAAAAGAACTTGAAGCACAAGTTACGGAGGCGATGCGGTTTCGCCAAGAAATTTTGACAAAGAAATACCCGCTTGCAACGTTTAAAGATTTAACAGGGTTCGTATGGCACGACCCGAACTTAGAATTTGTAGACGAAATCGCCGTAACTGTGCGCGATAATTGGGAAACTTCTCCTGAATTTCTACGCGCAAACGCCGTGCATTATCGGACACGGCAAGCTGTTTGTTAATCGTTCCGCGATTGCGCGTCAGATAATCAATCAAACGAAAGTAACTTTTCATCTGTTGAAAGGGGCGAAGAAAAGCATAGCCTTTATATAAATTTATATTGAATAAAACAAGTGCTTGGTGCGTCTGTAAAACGAACTAGGACAAGTCAAAGTTGCGATTTTACAAAACGGCGGTAAGCCTTTGAAACGCAATCGGTTTCAGTCTAACTGTACGGGGGTTCGGGCGAAACAAACCTACATAGGACAAGCCGATGAAATAGGGGCGATATGTTAATAATTTGGTGGCTTAACTCTCTGGCTAAATCGAAAATTTTGAGAGATAGAAAGATACGGGGGTATTAAATAATTATGGTAAAAACTACAGGTAAAATTCAAAGGTTTCCGCGCAAAAGCGGCACGGCTTACAGTCTGAAAATCGTTCATAACTTTTGGGATAAAGTTAAAGGTGTTGGAACGAATAAACTAATCAAGCCTGTGCTTTACATTCCTGCCAAACAAAATATAAATGACGGTTTGTTTCGCGTTGATGCTTGGAACAAAATCAATAACGTATTAAATAATTTGTGTTTGCAAAAAGTCGTATCGCCTGCGGATGCCGATAATGCGCGAACTAATTTTGCAAAGTTGATTCCGCCTGTTAGAAAGCCGCAACCAAATACAGTTATTGTGTGTTAATGACTGTTTTCTTTTAGTTTTGCTTCTGACTCGCGCAGTTGTTCTTCGCTTTGTTTGGTTTTTTCTACACAGGTCATTACGTATTTTTTTCCGTCAAATGAATAATCTTCAAACCAACATTTATTTTCTTGGTACTTTTTCCCTGAAAATTTATAAATAATATGATATGAAGATGCTGCTGAATCGTGCGTAGTAATATAAATATCTCTATAACCGTTCGTCGAACTTTTTCTTACGTGAAAGTATTCCCCACCTGATTTGAGAAGTAACTTATATTCAGTAGATTTTTTCTTTTTTCCAAAAATCCACTCTGAACAGTTTCCCGTTGCTCCGCAGAAAGTTCCGAATTTGCCTCGTATCTTTATTTCCTTTATTCCATCTTTGTTCAAATCAATCTTTTCTGTTTCAAACATTTTGGCGCAGTCATAAACTTCTAAAGTCGAATTTACCTGTTCCCAAAAGTCTTTGTAACTGTTGATTAGTTGTTTCCAAACAAGTGAAATCGTTTTGTCTTTACAGATGACGGGCTTACGTTTCTCTACTGGTTGAGGCTTTTGTTCTTCATTTAGGGAACGCTGTCTGATTGCATACCCGTATCCAATACCTTTCGGTTCATTATTTATTGAAACTTGTGATGCAATTACATTTGTTTGAGGTTCTATCTCTACAGGATAATAATAGAGATTAAGTGTTATGAAAATACTAAAGCCAAAAGTGGCTAAGCCAATAATAATACGGATTGCAAAACGGGACATATTTTTCAAATTAGTTTTCAAAAGTACGCTTATGACAGCAAGTATGTTTATTTTACAGCAATCTAAAGTTTTTTAATATATTCGTCTAAGTCGTCGCGTTTGATTCTGAATGCCTTGCCAATCATTTTTCCTTTCAATTTCTTTGTATCAATAGCCGTGCGTAATGTATCGCGTGATAAGCCTGTAAGGGCGGCAGCTTCGTTTAGTTTCAAAAGCGGCTTGTCGGCTATGGAAACGTTCACAACGGGCGTTTGTTGCGGCGTGACGGCTTGCCGCAAGATGTCTAAAAATTGGTTCGCGTCATTTCGCGCCAAAGCCGTGTCACCTGTTGGCACGGTTGCAGGTTTTACCGTTTCTGTATCACGTTCGCGTTTGTATTTTTCTATTTCGTCGGCGTTGAAAATTGCTTCCTGTTTGCCCGATTCGCCGCGTTTGTATGTTACGGATATTTTTTTGTCTTGAACCAATCTTTGCAAACTACGAACGGAAATTTTAAGTTGTTTGGCGGCTTCTGTTTTATTCATACGCGGATTTTATATCACGTATGACGTTTCGCGCCAATGTTGGCTGTCATAGTTTGGTGCGCTAATCAATGTCAAACCGTTTGGCGCGAAACGTCATAGCTGAAACTTTGCGGGAAAATGTAAACCGTAATCTGTCGAAGCCTTACCTTATCCACTTCTTAATTCTTTTCCGTTTCGGCGTTTGTGCTGTATCGAGTTTAGTCGAAATCGTTTCCAATCCTTTTTATAAAAAGTTGGGTACTGTATTTTGTCGGGCTTGTGTTGACAGATATTGTTTTCGATGCTGTAACGTAAGTGTAAGCGATAGAAGAACTTAAAACGGAAAAAAACTTGACATCTAGGATTTGCTTTGTTAATCTCTGGTGTGTAAAAAGAAGAAACCGCGCTTGTGTCTGGAAAACTAAAACGCGGTTGATTCTTTGATTTGAATTTCGTTCCGATAAATCGG
>MWWG01000187.1_pt1 | contig 10496 bp, 11 predicted proteins | sample 1047331 | NCBI WGS metagenome assembly MWWG01 (sample SAMN06349968, study PRJNA376086) | soil metagenome | isolation source: MG6-4 sample Antarctic (ecotone) soil | place: Antarctica | collected 2015-01-13 | reverse complement strand
TAACCAGCATGAAGAGTGTTGCCCCCCGGAAGTACGTTGGGTGATTTATATTATAAAGACAATGGCAGCTTTATTATAACCCTAAACGGAAAAGAAACAAAAATAATTGAGAAAGTAAATACTTCAGCCTACTGGAACTATACAGGTAAATGTACTATTGTTCAGTTAAAACAAGGATCCGGCACTATACACGTAGCAGGCATTGAATCTACAAAAATTACTCAGCCTTCATCAGGAGCAGAGCCCGCTATAATAGAAATTATGTTTAGCCGTTACCCCACAATTTGGCCTTTATTACAGTTTACCTGCCCCAATCTTAACCGTGGTGGAACATATACCAGTACCTCTGCTCAGGTTAATGCAATGGCATCCTCAATGCCTGCTTTGCCACAACATATAAAATTTGCCGCAATAGAAGAGGAGCAGACTTATGTACAATTTGGGGAAGAAGGTGGTCAGTACTATTTAAAAATTACCGTAAAGCAGGTAAAAGATGATTAATCCACTAAACTTATATTCTACGTCAACCAAATTTTTTTAAATACTAAAATGAAATGAAATGAAAAAATTAATTCTTGCAATCATTCTTCTTTCTCCCTGCTGCTTATTTGCACAAATAGGTATTAAAGCAGGGCTGAACTATGCCAAAATTTCTAAAGCATCTGACATTAACAGCGGCAGCAAAACAGGTTTTCATGTGGGGTTATTCATGGCGCCTCCTTCTAAAAAAATTCTTAGCTATCGAAGTGAAATACTGTTTTCGCGTCAGGGCTATAATTATAAAAAAGGAACAAGCTCAGGCGATGTAAAGCTTGATTATATACAGACGGGGCAGTTAATGTCAATTAATGCTACCAAATATTTATCATTGCTGTTTGGCGCCCAAGCTGCTTACCTCATCAGCGCACAGGTGGATAGCAGCAATAGTGGCGGTAGTGCAAATCCCTATGGACAATTAATGGACCTGTATAACCGCAAGGATTACGGATATGCGGTGGGGTTTGAGGTACATCCCGTTGCCGGATTAATAATCGGGGCAAGATATAATGTAAGCTTAGGCAAAATCTATGAGAGCGTTCAAACTGGGCAACGGCCTTCATTTACCAGTGAGGATGCAAAAAATAATGTAATACAATTATCTGTGGGATGGCGTTTTGGAAAAAATGGTAAAGAAAAAAAAGAGAAAAAAAGTGATGAGTAGCAAGAGTGTTTATCATTATTTTAAAAAAACCAGAAAAAATTATATAAAGGAATATCTAGAATCATAACAAAAATTTTTATGAAAAAATATCTTTCATTTTTTGCTGCACTCCTCACCGTTGGGGCGGCATTGACGCAGCCGGATAAAACGAAATACCCCGAACCTGAATTCAGCAACGAAGTATATTACCTGAAAAAGGACAGTATTAATACTGCCATTCGATTGGAAAAAAATTCTTCTAAAATGGAAGCCAAAACAAAGATGGGTGGGTTGGGTGGTTCTGAAAACGGGTATACTATGGACGGCGGAAAATCAACAGTGCGGTTAAGCAGAGGTAGTAACCTGTCCTTTGTTATTTCCACCGGGGCATCTGTAAAAACTTCCTCCTCACAATCAGATTCTATGATGAAAGCCAACGGTATGGATCCCTCTATGATGCAGGGTATGATGGGCAGCATGAATGACCCAACCAGTTCAATTATCCTATACAAAGTGGAAAGCGAGAAGGGTAAAAGAAAAATTTTGATGCAGAAAGCTGGCGGCGCTTCGCCATTTGCCAGTAAAAAATTACAGTCAAGCGATAAATATACATTCAGCGTAAAAAAAATAAGAGATGGTTACTCGGAACTGGTAATAGATAAACCTTTGCCCAAAGGAGAATATGCATTTAGCATGATGAGTATGGGAATGGGCAATATGGATGGCGGAACTACATTGTTTGCTTTTGGTATAGATTAAAATTATTGAACCCTATATTAACAGGAAGGTCCATCTCACCTGCCGTGTTCCGTCCGGAACACGGCTTATTTTTCTGAAAGCCAAAATTGTAAAGACTCTATCTATCACCGTGAAAAAGGGTCTAAAAATTACAAGAATGCTTTCTTAGTTTTAGTTAGCATGCTGAGCAGGTAAATCTTTTAGTAATGCACTGCTACTTATGTTCTATCTAACTCTATTACTCTTTTTTCGTTACTGCTTTTAAAAGCAGCCTCAATAATTTTGATAACATTTAATCCATCTTCTGCAGCAACTGGTATTTGTCCACCGTTACGAATGGCGTCAAAAATACCATCATAATACTGCATATAGTTTCCTTGCAGGGAAGGGACATATTCCTTAATGATTGTTCCCTCTTTTTCTGTGTGTAACAAACCTTTTTCACCATCTGGCTCTGTACCCCAATTAGGTGAGCCGGGTATTTCTCCTGCCATCAATGCATTTTCCTGTACATCAGTTTTGTGTTTAATAAACGAGCCTTTTGAGCCATGTACAACGTAGCCTGGCAAGGCTTCACGAACCAGATAACTCGATTTTAAACGAACCCTTAGTTGAGGGTAAAACATAAGCAGTTCAAAATAATCATCCACTTGCGAAACAGGCCGGATAATTTGTATGTCGGCAAAAACAGCCTGCGGCATTCCAAACAATTGCAAAACCTGGTCAATTAAATGCGAGCCAAGATCGTATAACGCACCCGTACCCGGTCCCGGAATTTCTTTATGAATCTTGGGGCTTAACTCTTCTTTATAACGATCAAAATGAATTTCAACTTCCACAAGCTCGCCGAGCCAGCCTTCTGCAATAATCTTTTTTACTGTTTTGTAATCACTATCATAACGCCGGTTTTGATATACTGATAACATCCTGTTTTGGTTTTTGGCCAGTGTTATTAATTCTTCTCCTTCCTTAACAGTTATTGTAAAAGGCTTTTCTACAATTACATGCTTGCCTGCCAGTAATGCTTTTTTCGCATAATCATAATGCGTATAATTGGGAGTGTTTACTACAACTAATTCTACTTCTTCGGCAGCCAGCATATTTTCCAATGTTCTATAGGTTTTTACGCCCCCATATTTTTGATCTGCTAAATTTTTTGACCGTTCCCATACCGCATAAAGATTAAATCCTTTGTTTACATGAATGAAAGGTGCATGAAATAAAACTCCGGACATTCCAAAGGAGCAGAGAGCAGTGTTTATTTTAGAAGTTGACATATTTAAAATTTGCCTGGACTGAAATTTACCCGCCAGTTGTATTTGCCGGGGTTTGTTCCAGTAAGCGCATTATCTCATTAAGATTTGGTGCTAAAATTATTTCTGTGCGGCGATTTTTTGCCCGCCCTTCAGGTGTTTCATTTGTATCAACGGGTTCGTATTTGCTGCGCCCGCTGGCTGTAACTCTTACGGGATCAACATTGTAGGTATCTGTAAGCAGCCGCACAATTGCAGTAGAACGGGCAGTGCTCAGCGCCCAGTTGTCTTCATATTTTCCACGCATCGGGATTGAATCTGTATGCCCTTCAATCATCACCCCAATATCTGTATTGCTGTTTAGTGCTTGCGCCAATGTGCCCAGGGCTTCTTTTCCCCGCGGGTTAACCTTTGCACTGCCTGAAGGAAATAAAAGACTTTCCTGCAGGCTAACATAAACCTTTCCATTCTTTACAAAGACCGAAAGTTCTTCCGGCTTAAAATTAACCAGGGCATCTGTCATTTTTTTTCGGAGATTTTCAATTGCCTGCCGTTGCTGGTCCATCAACTGCCGCATTTGTGTAAGCCTCGCCTGCTCTTCCTGCAATTGCTGCTGTGTCATATTAGCAAGCCGGGCCAGTTCGGCAGCATTTTTTCCTGCCGCATCAATCTGGTTAATTAACCGGCTGTTCTCATTTTGAGCATCAGCTAATTTTGCGTTTAAACCGTTGATATTACTATTCAGTTGCCCGTTTTGATCTATTAAACTTTGTTCACGGGATAGTGCATCTTTATATTTCCTGGAAGAAACACAGGAAGATAAAACTATCAATAGAAAACATATTGATAACAGTCGTTTATAATTCATGTTGTTTAATTTTGAACAACCGGCGAAAAAATTATGCCGGAATAGTAATAAAATTAATCTTTTGTCACAGCTATTTGAATTTAAAGCAAGAGTAGATAACTGGCTTCCATTGGAAGAGCTGTTGCTTACGCTACATCCGGTATTTAAAGGAATAGATTTCCAGGAAGACATATATTTTAATGCGCCTTATGGAAGGCTGAAGCTGAGAGAGGGATCAATTGAAAATGCATTGATTCATTACCACAGAAGCAATGTAGCCGGTGCTAAACCATCAGACGTTCTATTGTGCCGGCACAATCCAGAGCGTGCCTTAAAAGAAATACTGATAAAGGCTTTAGGCATAAAAATAATTATTAAAAAAAGCCGTAAGATTTATTTTATAGATAATGTGAAGTTTCATTTCGATGAAGTGGAAGGCTTAGGAAATTTTATTGAAGTGGAAGCTATTGATAAAGATGGAACTATTGGCATGGAGAAATTAAAAGGGCAATGCAATTATTTTATCTCTTTATTTGAAATAAAAAACGAAGCTTTTATTGCGGAATCTTATAGTGACCTTTTATTAAAGAAAAACCCAGGTATGCCTGCAAACAGTTACACTATTTCTACATAACCATCTCTGAGATGAAAAAACTGTTTTCACCTAACCATGTATTCATTTGATTTACTGGGGATTAAAAATTTAATGTCTTTATTTAAATTATGGCATAAGTTTTTTTATATCCATTTAAAATAAAATCATGGAAAGAGAAATAAAAAACAACAGCAGTAACATGGATATTGATAATGGTTTCAGCAATGAACGTTTAGAAAGTCTTGCTGCCAGCGAAATGGCTGATCGCGGGCCAAAAGCTATTGATACTAATAACAATGACTGGTCCAGTACCGGTGGGAAGACAAGCTTAGTGGGTGTAAGTAATCCGGGAAGAGCAGAAAGTGATGAAGATGAGGACGATGAAGATGTTGATGACGACATCGATCTAGACGATGAGGATTTGGATGTAGCAGCGCCTGCCGTTACAGATATAGACTCAGCTGAAATTGATGATACCAACATTGAGGATGACGACCTTGACATTGAATTGGATGATGAAGAAGAGGAAGAAGATATTTAAATTATGAAAAAGCCCAGCAATGATGCTGGTTTTTTATACCCACAATTTTCTTTTAGCAGATTTATTTTTATAAAAGCTCCAATAAGCTGCTCTCTCAAATTAACATGCCATACAACGTTTATGGCTATTACTTCGTCAATGATGTGTTGAGGAAAAAACCTCTGCCTTCTTTGTAAAATGAAAAGATTATTTTTCAAAAAACAAAATGTCAATATAAACTTACAGCCTAAGCCAATGCCTTCATTGGCCTTTTGCCTGGTAATGGATATTTTGGGTTATGCAACTTATGCAGTTCCTTTTTTTGGAGAAACAGGCCGGATAATTTGTATGTCGGCAAAAACAGCCTGCGGCATTCCAAACAATTGCAAAACCTGGTCAATTAAATGCGAGCCAAGATCGTATAACGCACCCGTACCCGGTCCCGGAATTTCTTTATGAATCTTGGGGCTTAACTCTTCTTTATAACGATCAAAATGAATTTCAACTTCCACAAGCTCGCCGAGCCAGCCTTCTGCAATAATCTTTTTTACTGTTTTGTAATCACTATCATAACGCCGGTTTTGATATACTGATAACATCCTGTTTTGGTTTTTGGCCAGTGTTATTAATTCTTCTCCTTCCTTAACAGTTATTGTAAAAGGCTTTTCTACAATTACATGCTTGCCTGCCAGTAATGCTTTTTTCGCATAATCATAATGCGTATAATTGGGAGTGTTTACTACAACTAATTCTACTTCTTCGGCAGCCAGCATATTTTCCAATGTTCTATAGGTTTTTACGCCCCCATATTTTTGATCTGCTAAATTTTTTGACCGTTCCCATACCGCATAAAGATTAAATCCTTTGTTTACATGAATGAAAGGTGCATGAAATAAAACTCCGGACATTCCAAAGGAGCAGAGAGCAGTGTTTATTTTAGAAGTTGACATATTTAAAATTTGCCTGGACTGAAATTTACCCGCCAGTTGTATTTGCCGGGGTTTGTTCCAGTAAGCGCATTATCTCATTAAGATTTGGTGCTAAAATTATTTCTGTGCGGCGATTTTTTGCCCGCCCTTCAGGTGTTTCATTTGTATCAACGGGTTCGTATTTGCTGCGCCCGCTGGCTGTAACTCTTACGGGATCAACATTGTAGGTATCTGTAAGCAGCCGCACAATTGCAGTAGAACGGGCAGTGCTCAGCGCCCAGTTGTCTTCATATTTTCCACGCATCGGGATTGAATCTGTATGCCCTTCAATCATCACCCCAATATCTGTATTGCTGTTTAGTGCTTGCGCCAATGTGCCCAGGGCTTCTTTTCCCCGCGGGTTAACCTTTGCACTGCCTGAAGGAAATAAAAGACTTTCCTGCAGGCTAACATAAACCTTTCCATTCTTTACAAAGACCGAAAGTTCTTCCGGCTTAAAATTAACCAGGGCATCTGTCATTTTTTTTCGGAGATTTTCAATTGCCTGCCGTTGCTGGTCCATCAACTGCCGCATTTGTGTAAGCCTCGCCTGCTCTTCCTGCAATTGCTGCTGTGTCATATTAGCAAGCCGGGCCAGTTCGGCAGCATTTTTTCCTGCCGCATCAATCTGGTTAATTAACCGGCTGTTCTCATTTTGAGCATCAGCTAATTTTGCGTTTAAACCGTTGATATTACTATTCAGTTGCCCGTTTTGATCTATTAAACTTTGTTCACGGGATAGTGCATCTTTATATTTCCTGGAAGAAACACAGGAAGATAAAACTATCAATAGAAAACATATTGATAACAGTCGTTTATAATTCATGTTGTTTAATTTTGAACAACCGGCGAAAAAATTATGCCGGAATAGTAATAAAATTAATCTTTTGTCACAGCTATTTGAATTTAAAGCAAGAGTAGATAACTGGCTTCCATTGGAAGAGCTGTTGCTTACGCTACATCCGGTATTTAAAGGAATAGATTTCCAGGAAGACATATATTTTAATGCGCCTTATGGAAGGCTGAAGCTGAGAGAGGGATCAATTGAAAATGCATTGATTCATTACCACAGAAGCAATGTAGCCGGTGCTAAACCATCAGACGTTCTATTGTGCCGGCACAATCCAGAGCGTGCCTTAAAAGAAATACTGATAAAGGCTTTAGGCATAAAAATAATTATTAAAAAAAGCCGTAAGATTTATTTTATAGATAATGTGAAGTTTCATTTCGATGAAGTGGAAGGCTTAGGAAATTTTATTGAAGTGGAAGCTATTGATAAAGATGGAACTATTGGCATGGAGAAATTAAAAGGGCAATGCAATTATTTTATCTCTTTATTTGAAATAAAAAACGAAGCTTTTATTGCGGAATCTTATAGTGACCTTTTATTAAAGAAAAACCCAGGTATGCCTGCAAACAGTTACACTATTTCTACATAACCATCTCTGAGATGAAAAAACTGTTTTCACCTAACCATGTATTCATTTGATTTACTGGGGATTAAAAATTTAATGTCTTTATTTAAATTATGGCATAAGTTTTTTTATATCCATTTAAAATAAAATCATGGAAAGAGAAATAAAAAACAACAGCAGTAACATGGATATTGATAATGGTTTCAGCAATGAACGTTTAGAAAGTCTTGCTGCCAGCGAAATGGCTGATCGCGGGCCAAAAGCTATTGATACTAATAACAATGACTGGTCCAGTACCGGTGGGAAGACAAGCTTAGTGGGTGTAAGTAATCCGGGAAGAGCAGAAAGTGATGAAGATGAGGACGATGAAGATGTTGATGACGACATCGATCTAGACGATGAGGATTTGGATGTAGCAGCGCCTGCCGTTACAGATATAGACTCAGCTGAAATTGATGATACCAACATTGAGGATGACGACCTTGACATTGAATTGGATGATGAAGAAGAGGAAGAAGATATTTAAATTATGAAAAAGCCCAGCAATGATGCTGGTTTTTTATACCCACAATTTTCTTTTAGCAGATTTATTTTTATAAAAGCTCCAATAAGCTGCTCTCTCAAATTAACATGCCATACAACGTTTATGGCTATTACTTCGTCAATGATGTGTTGAGGAAAAAACCTCTGCCTTCTTTGTAAAATGAAAAGATTATTTTTCAAAAAACAAAATGTCAATATAAACTTACAGCCTAAGCCAATGCCTTCATTGGCCTTTTGCCTGGTAATGGATATTTTGGGTTATGCAACTTATGCAGTTCCTTTTTTTGGAGAGTTTTTAGACATTATCTGGGCGCCTATTTCAGCACTGATTTTTATGCGCATGTTTGGTGGTGCCAAAGGTTTTTTTGGCGGGATATTCAACTTTGTAGAAGAATTAATGCCAGGGCTTGACTTCATACCTACTTTTACTATTACCTGGTTTATACAATATTTCAGCAAAAATAAAGAAGCTTACAAACTTCGGTCTCTTACAAGGTAACCATTTCCATTAGCTCTAATTCTTTATTTATAACTACAAATTGCGCTGCGTACCCCGGTGCAATTTTTCCGTATATATGATCAGCTTTTATAACCTGCGCCGGGTATAGGCTGCACATACGCAATGCTTCTTCCGCTTCAATACCGGCTTTTTTTACCAGGTTAATAAATGAACTATGCATAGTTAGCGCCGAGCCGCTAAGTACTCCGTTGCATTCGTATTTATCGCCGTTTAGCTGATGACGATAGTGTCCCTCATTGGTTTCTGTTACCGCATCGGTAATAACAAATAACCGCTCCTTCATGATGCTCTTTGCAATTTTTATGGCTGCATAATCAACATGATGACCGTCCGCAATAATGCTGGACATTACTTTGTTATGCCTAAATGCTGCACCCACTAATCCAGGCGATCTATGCTGCAATGGACTCATGGCATTGTACAAATGAGTAATCACCATTATCCCGTTATCAAAATGTTGCATGGCCTCTTCGTATTTTGCATTGCTATGGCCTGCAGAAATAATAATGTTATGAGAAAGAATTAATTGAATGATCTCGTCGCTGCAGACTTCCGGCGCCAGCGTGAGCATTTTAATAATTCCTTTTCCATATTCCAACAGTTTCACTACTTCATCTTTAGCCGGCGGGTGAATTAATTCTTTTAGATGCGCACCCCGTTTTTCTGTATTCAGCCAAGGTCCTTCAAGGTGAAGGCCGTACACACCTTTGCCTCCTTGCTGCCAGTATTGTCTTACTGCATCAATACATTTATATACCACCTCTTTAGTATTGGTAGCTACCGTTGGCAAAAATTGCATGGCTCCGCCGCTGGAGCAAAAAGACTGCATTAGAGATAGTGTTTCAGGATGGGGATAAACAGCGAGTAATTTTTTATGAGCGCCATATATCTGCAAATCGATAAACGCAGGTGCAAAAAAACCTTCATATTTTTTTGGGGCAATATTTTCGGGGAGTTGGGTTTCAGGGATCAGTTCTGTGATCAAACCATTTTCTGTGATGATGGCATAGTCGGTAAGCCATTCTGTTCCGGTAAAAATTTGTTGCGGTAAATAAGCGGTTGATAACATTGGAGCAAAAATAGTTATTCATGGGTGCCTGTTAATTTCTAACTCTTATTTCTTTCCTCTAACATTTTATCAAACTGCGACCATGTAAGCTTTACTACTTTTTTCCATTTGTTTCCATAATATTCCAAGCGATTTTCTAAAATGGCAAGATTACCTAGTCTTGCCTCTTCATTAAAGATTTCTAAGTTTATTCCTCTCTCGTTCAGTTCCATCCCAGGAGAGATCAAATGATACTTCGTGTTTTGACATGGTAGGCGTTTTAATTTGGTTCAATAAATCGCTACAAACATTATCCATGATTTTAACTATTACTTCAGGCCTTCATCATTTTATCAAATTGAGACCAGCTTAACGATTAGGGCTGTTTGGATACCATTAAATAGAACCTTTTGAAATGGCTACTGTACCTAATTTCTTTCCATTTTGGTATATGCTAAATACCGCATTGCTTATTCCTAATTAGGCATTTGGAAGAGTGACGTAGACGTTGTGCTTTGCCGTGATACTTGTTTATTTTATTTAAAAAATCCACTTTCATTACCCCAAAATTCCCAGAGCATTACCATTGCCATAGTATCTATTTCACAATAGAGAAACAAGGCTTATCTGATTGCATTTTTTTCATGGAACTTAAAAAATCATAGTTGGGAAATTCATTACCGGTACTCAGGTATTGGAACGGCAATACATTTTTATATTTATTGCCTAATCATTTTTTATTTTATAGGTTTTATTAGCTGTACGCTTTTTAGTTTTTAGACAGTTTTTGTGCAAATGATTATTATGAAATTTCATTCTTATACTTCGCTAAAATATATTTTTTGTGAGGAGTTAAATCAATCTTTATG